>Ga0315550_1001304_pt1 | contig 15461 bp, 14 predicted proteins | sample SalMarSW160190MG_2_FD_203100 | JGI IMG/M metagenome (GOLD analysis project Ga0315550, IMG submission 203100) | Salt marsh sediment microbial communities from the Plum Island Ecosystem LTER, Massachusetts, United States - Salt Marsh Sediment SW1601-90 ... | reverse complement strand
TGGCACATGAATTGTGCAAAGACTTCAGGCACCAGTACCGGGTCTCCACAATTGGAGAGGTCTTTGGCAGATACTCCGACATAGCTCTGGAGCTTCAGAGGTCATTCGGCCTCGACTATGGAAAAATTCAGAAAAGGATGATCGAAATAAACATGGAATTCTGCGAAAAGTGCGCAGGCGCGAACAATAGTCAAAAAGATTTACGGTAAGCGGCTCTCTGCACCCAGTTCTGGGGAAAGTTACCGACAGGAACTTGCTATCGTGAGGGCTGCAGGTCTTCTATCGGCGTATTCAGCGGCTGCGTTCCCGCAGGAGAGGCGGACTGCGGCGGGCTGCCCATCTCTTCATATCCCGGGACGACTATGCCCCTTCGCACCATGATCCTGTATATGAGATCCGACCGGTGGACAACATATCTCGAATCGCCGAGAGGATTGAACATCCGCGGATTGGGAAGGACCGCCGCCAGTCGTGCCGCCTCTTCAGGCCCGATCTCGGAGGAATGCTTTCCGTAGTAATGCCGCGCAGCAGCCTCGATGCCGAATACTCCCTTTGGCCCCCATTCAGCCACGTTCAGATATATCTCGAGGATCCGCCTCTTCGTAAGCGCCCTTTCCAGGCGCCAGGTAATGATGGCCTCCCTGATCTTTCTGATCGGGTTCTTCGAGGGCGAGAGATAGAGGTTCTTGGCCAACTGCTGGGTTATCGTGCTTCCCCCCAGCTTGAACTTGCCAGCCCTGATGTCCTTCTCCATTGCCTTCTCCATGGCCTCGTAATCGAACCCTTCGTGATGCCAGAACTTGTCGTCCTCTCCTATAAGCACAGCCTTGATGAGGTACGGCGATATGGACTTATAAGGGACCCACACCTTGTCGATCCGGTATTTCTTTCCTTCCCGCTTCCACTCATCCATCCTGTGTTTCATCAGGGCCGTAATCCCCGGGTTATGCCTCTTCAGTTTTGAGACGTTGGGAAAAATGAACTGTAAGGCGATGAGTCCGGCCACTACTGCAGCGACAACAGCTATGGCATTTCTGGAACAGAACCTGATTTTTCCTTCATTCTTTCTTCTCACAGGGGACTGGACGGCTATTCCTCTTCGATGCCCTGCAACAGGTCCGAACTCCTCGGTTTGTGGTCGATCTGCTCCAGGACCTTTATCTCTTCGCCTCCTGTAGCACCAAGATCCTTGAATCTTCTCACCGACGGCAGCACCCTTGCCTCCATCGATCCGATGATTTTGTTGTAAGCGCCTATAGTCCTCTCTATCGCGCCGCCCATCTCACCGAAATACTTCGCAAGAGTGCCGATCCTTTCATATAGCTCCCTGCCCAGTGAACTGATCTCCTGGGCGTTCTTGGTCAGCCTCTCCTGCCGCCAGCCGTATGCAATGGCACGAAGGAGGGCAACGAACGTGGTCGGCGTTGCGATGATCACCCTCTTCCGGATGCCGTCTTCCAGGATTGCGTTGTCCACTTCGAGTGCCGCACTCAGAAATGATTCACCGGGGATGAACAGAACTACAAACTCGGGCGACTGCCTGAACTGGCTCCAGTACTCCTTCGACCCCAGTTTGTTCATATGCGTCCTCACCTGCTGGGCGTGCCTCTCCATCCCCGACTTCTTCCCTTCGTCAGTGGTGGCGGAGACAGCGTCGAGGTACGCCTCCAGAGAGACCTTCGAGTCCACTATGATATCTCTCTCCATCGGAAGGTGGACGACCATGTCAGGCCTTATCCTGCCCTTTTCCGTGTCGACGGTCTGCTGTTCCGTAAAATCGCAGTGCATGGACATCCCCGAGAGTTCGGCCACCCTCCTCAGCTGCATCTCGCCCCACCGGCCGCGTACCTGGGGCTTCCGCAGGGCCGATACCAGATTGCTGGTCTCCCGCTGAAGGTTTTCATGGGTCGATGCCAGCGTCCTCAACTGTTCGGAAAGACTACCGTAAGCCCTGTGCCTGCTGTCCTCCATTGCCTTGATCTGCTCCTCGTAGCGTTTCAATGTCTCGAACAGCGGCTTTATCATACCGTCCATTGCGGCCTGATGCTCGCCCAGTTTGCCCTTCGTCTCGGCAGCCGCCTTTCCGAGCGACTCCGAAGCAAGTCTCAAAAAGTCTTCGCTGCTGCTCTTCAGCGCCGCAGAGGAAAGGGCATTGAATGTGTCCGTCATCTCTTTCTTGAGTGCATCCATCAGGGCCTTCTGTTCGTCAAAGCTCCGCCTGGCCTCTTCAAGCTTTGTGACCGCCTCCACCCTGGCCTGCCTCTCCTCGTCGAGTTCATGTCTAATCTCACGCTCGGCTGAATCCTTCTGCAGAATCTGCTGCCTCAATTCGCTGACGACAGCCTCGGCTCCTTTCGTCTTTCCCTCAAGTTCGGCAAACCTGCCGGAGCATTCCTTCTCCATGCCCGCAATCCGTTCCTCCCATTTCTTCTGCTGTCTCCAGGAAGAGACGAACCAGGCGGCTGCCCCGCAGACCACGGCGCTCAGGATGACCAGAAGAGTCGTTGTCATTGCTGTCATAAATATTCCTCCCTCCCCGTTATCATCGTAACTTTACGAGAAAATATTATAAGATGCTCATCAGGTTTATACAGAACCCTACAATCTGTCGCTCCGGTCGAAGCGACTCTGCGCGGGAATCGGTTTCCTCAAGTCGCGTTGCTCCTCCCAACACCTGACAGGCACCCTGCTTCCCTGCCCGCCTGAGACGCAGACCTTCCTTTGAAGAATCTTTCGACATCCGCAATGGTATGTACTATGGTTGTCTCCGGCAGCGATGAGATTATGGTCCCTCCGTAAGAACTCCCGACAAGTCTGGGATCGAGGATGGCGACAACACCGTAATCCCCGGTGCTGCGTATGAGCCTGCCGAACCCCTGCCTCAGGGTGAGTATGGCCGAAGGCAGGGCCAGATCGGCAAACCACCGGTTCCCCAGCCTCCTGCACCTCTCATCGTAGACCGGTTCGCCCGGTGAACCGAACGGCATCTTCATAATAATGACAAGGCTCAACTTCTCCCCCTTTATGTCGATCCCCTGCCAGAAGGTGGCCGTTGCGAGAAGGACGGCCCCCGGTGTCTTCTTGAACCAATCCATAAGTTTCGCCGGGGGCATGTCGCCCTGGGATTTGAAGGGATAGCCGATGCCGATACTACTTTTGACGTAGTTCAGATGTCTGTAAGAAGTGAACAGGACGAGCGCCCTGCCCTTCGATGCCCGAATGAGGCCTTCGATAACGCTCAGGCCCTCTTCCCACGCCGCCTCACTGTCATCCCTGACCGGAGGCGGCAGGTTCTTTTCGATATAAACCATGCACTGCCTTTTGAAATCGAAGGGAGAGCCCGCAGTCATCTCCCTGAAGACCGGTCCCGCCCCTTCTTCAGCACGGGCAATTCCAAGTCGCTTCCTCATGAACGCGAAATCTCCGCCCACAGCCATCGTAGCCGACGTCATGATCACACTCTCATACCCGTCCACCAGATCTTCGAAGGGTCGCCGGCATTCTACCATGTTGCTCTTCAGTTCCATCAACCCCTTGTTCCCGACGAGGTAATAGATCCGCTCACCGTCGTTTTGTCCTATGAAGTCGTCCATGACCGCTTCGAGGGAGGCTGCAAATGTAATAGTCGTCTTGATCCGGTCCTCCATCTCATCACCGGCGAGAGATTCCTTCTGAGCGGTCAGCTTCCGCGCGACCTTATCAAGGGCAAGGAGACTCTTCAAGTTTTTCAATTCTTCCGCAACAGCGTCCGGTATGGGATATACCGCCCGGAAAAACATTTCCCTCGCTTTGAAGAAGAGGTCCACCGGAGCGAGGAGATGATCGACGGCAATCTTGAGCCCCCTGAGACGGTAGAGCAGCCATAACACCCGGGACCTGGTCAGGCTGCTTCCGTAAACATTCGATATGACATCTTCCAGTTGATGGGCCTCGTCGACGATGAGACGGCCGTGATGGGGCAGCAGGTTGTATCCCGATAGCAGATCATAGATAAGGAGGTGATGGTTAACGACAAGGATATCGACCTTCCGAAGGCCTCTGTAATGCCTGTAATAGAAACAGTCACCGTAAAAGGGGCACATTACCGAGTTGCAGTCGTCGGAATCTCCGCAGACCATCGCCCAGAAATCCGGGATAAAGGAAAGTTCATCCCTGTCTCCCGTCTCTGTGGCGGAGGCCCATTCGCAGAACATCTCATAGTTCTCCCCCATACCGGAGAACTCCCTCTCCCTCTTCAGACAGAGATAGTTGTTCTTTCCCTTCAGGAGCGCAAAGGAAAAACTCCGGGGCAGGAACTTTTGAAGAAAAGCGAGGTCATTTTGCACAAGCTGGTCCTGGAGGGCTATGGATGCCGTCGATACCGTCGTCTTTTCACCCGAGAGGACGGCAGGAATGAGATACGCAAAAGACTTACCGACACCGGTACCAGCCTCGACAAGAAGATTTTCCCTGCCCCGCAGACATGAGAAGACCTCACCGGCCATCTCAAGCTGCTGGGGACGGTCTTCATAACCCTTGAATTTCTTCCTCAAGATATCGAAGGCCTCGGCGATTTCCTTCACGTCCCCCTCCGGTTGTCTCACCGGAATTGCCGCCCGTTGCAAATGCCAGTCTCCACGCGGTCCGCCTGCACTTTATCAGGTCTCCGGAAATTCAGCAATCTCGGTACGCACCAGTGCGACGATAGCGGAATGGGGAACTATAAGATATTTTCTGCCTTCAAACTCGATCTCGACCGCGGCGTCCCTCAGAAAAAGAGCATAGTCCCCCTCGGCGGCCTGGAGAGGCATGTACTTCATTTCCAGCTTGTTTCTGGAAGACCACGGTTCCTCCATTATGACATTGGGATCTTGGACGGGATAGCCCGGTCCTACCTTGACGATATGCCCTCCCATCACTTTTTCCTTTTCCTTGACAGTGGGGGGAAGGTAAAGACCCGAAGTTGTCTTGTCCGCCCTCTCGTCGGGGTCGATGAGAACCCTGTCGCCCACAACGATAAGATTTCTCTTAGCCTTCACGTGATATTGTAAAACATCTCCGGAACTTTTTGTCTTCTCAGATCCTGGCGGCCGTCAAGACGGGACTTCCTGGAATGTGAGTCGGCAGTACCGTATCTGCGGCAGAAAACTAAATCAGAACATCAGGCGTTATCATCCACTGCAACGACCAATCCCCCTTCTCATCCCTCTCAAGGCACGCCACACACCCCATCCTGAACGAGACAATATTTCGCTCCGGCTCGCCGCACAGAAGCACGGACGCCAACTTTCCGAGATGGGGGAGATGACCCACCAGCGCTATATTCTCAGTGACGCTCGCCGTGAGGTATTTCAAACGGTCCGCCCACGCCGAAGGGTCATCAAGAGGCGCCAGCCCGTCGGACTCCGCTGTAACGCCCGACGGCCTCACATATTCCGACAATATATCCGCCGTCTGCTTAGCCCTCAATTTTTTGCTGTGGAGGATACGGGTAATCTTGAAGTTCAGCTTAGACAGGTGCAAGGCCACCTTCCTGATGTCCCTGTCCCCTTTTTCGGACAGGGGCCTTGCCGGATCTTCTTCCTCCCTCCTGGCTTCAGCGTGCTGAACGAGATAAAGAAGCATAACTTCCCCCTTCTACAGTTCTCCTGAACAAATTCTATCTCTTTAACCATTATCCTGCAAACCGCCCTCTCTAACCCACGATCTCCGTGCCGACACCTTCCTTCGTGAAAATCTCAAGGAGGAGGCAGTGAGGTATCCTTCCGTCTACGATGTGCGTCTTGGAGACACCCGCCGAGACGGCCTCAAGACAGGCCGAGACCTTCGGGAGCATCCCGCCGGTGATAGTACCGTTCTTTATAAGCCTGTTGATCCGTGCCTTGGTCAACGTCGACATAACACTCCCCTTCTTGTCGAGAAGTCCGGGCACATCCGTAAGCAGGATGAGTTTCTCGGCCTCCAGAGCCCCGGCGATTGCCGCGGCAACAAGGTCCGCATTGATGTTCAGGGTCTCCCCGTTCGGGCCGGCCCCGATAGGGGAAATAACAGGGATGAAGCCGTCCCTCTGCAGACTTCCAATTACCGCGGGGGCAACAGCTGTCACTTCACCGACGAGCCCCATGTCGACTATCTCGCTCACACCTGTCTCGGGCGTGATCTTTCTGACCATCTTTTTTCGGGCCGCGATCAACCCCCCGTCTTTTCCGCTGAGCCCGACCGCCTTTCCCCCGGTCTTGTTGATAAGGGCGACAATCTCCTTGTTTACGAGGCCCCCCAGGACCATCTCCACGATCTCCATCGTCTCCCGGTCCGTCACCCTCTGTCCGTGCACAAATTCCGGTTTCTTCCCCATCTTTTGCATGGTGGCCGATATCCGGGGGCCGCCACCGTGGACAATAACGGTGCGGATACCGATAAAATTGAGCATAACTATGTCTTTCGCAAAGGACTCCTTCAGATCATCCTGCGTCTGGGCCGCTCCCCCGTATTTGACTACAAAAGTCTTCCCGTAGAAATTCCTGATATAGGGAAGGGCATCGATGAGTATCTCCGCTTTCTTTATTATCTCTTCCATGTTATTTCTCTTCGAAACACGGGATGCAGACTATCCTCCCGTTTCTTATCCTTGCCCGCGGCTCCATCATTTTTTCCCCACAGGACTCACAACGTATGCTCTTATAAACCCCGGCATCGTCAGGGAGCTTCTCTTTCCCCCTTGTCACCGACATAATTTCCTTTTCGTCCGCTTCCAGGATGTGACGGATCCTGCCGGACCTCCTCTTATGGACAAAGTTTACGACACGGGCGGAACGTTCACCTTTAATATACCTGTCCCACATCGCCTTCTCCTGGGACGTCTCATCCGGTTTCTTCCAATCCACCGTAATCCGGATACCCCTGCCTGAAGGCCTTTTTATGAACGTATACACCTGCTTGCCGTAATCCCTGAATATCAGGTTCCCCTTCCCGAATGTGCATCCCGTCATGACCTGAACAGCATCGACGGCACAGGAATTGTTCTCCACAATCGCGACGATTTCCTCGTCAGCAGCAGGCTTGCCCCATTCCTTCAGTACCCGGAGCGCGACGCGGTAGCCCAGCGCAAGACCGGGGCAGGAATGCCCGTGAAAGTCGACCACTTCATCGTAGGTTTTCATGCAGTAATTTTACACAAAAAAGGTTTTTTTGAATAGCGCGGGTTCGTTACGGTCTATTTGCCCTGGTCCGCCTTCATCACGAGTGTCCGATAACCCTCCCGCCCCAGCTTGCCGGCAACCGATACCGCCTCCCTGAAATCCGCATAGTCTCCGATCCGCACCCTGTAATATTTAGTGCCTTCCCGCTCGGCTTCCTGAACGTAGACATTATCATATTCAAGGCCCAGCCCGATCTTCAGCCTGATGGCATTCGTACTTTCGGTGAACGAACCGATCTGGATCGCAAAAGGTCCCTGCCGGCCGTCCGTCTGAATTTCCGCATTTCTGATGTAGGACATATCCCTGCCCTCCACCTGGAGAAAAACCCTCCCCGTACCCGGTCCGACCAAACCGATCCGCTTTGCGCACGCATAGGAAAGATCTATGTCGCGCCCCTTAACAAACGGGCCCCGGTCGTTTACGACACATTCCACACTCCTGTCATTCTCAGGGTTCGTAACTCTAAGCCTTGTACCGAAGGGGTATTCCTTGTGGGCGCAGGTATAGGAGTACATATTGAATGTCTCGCCGGACGACGTCGGCTTCCCCTGGAAGGAAGGTCCGTACCATGATGCAACAGCATATGTCGACCGGGGAAGGGTTTCGTGACGCACTGCAGAACAGGAACAGAGGACCGACAAAGAAACGACGAAGAGGAAAAACCCTTGAAAACTTCGCACCCCGGGCCGCGACGCAAGGGATGACCTCATCTCCGGAATAACACTATTCCCCACGGTCACCCATCTTCATCCCCTACAGTATGTATCTGCTCAGATCCTCATCCATGACGATCTCTCCCAGCTTTTCCCTGACGTAGGCCCTGTCGATGCCAAGGTGAGTGCCCTGCTTTTCAGGAGCCTCGAAGGAGATGTCCTCCAGGAGTTTCTCGAGAACTGTATGCAGCCTTCTCGCCCCGATATTTTCGGTCTTGTCGTTCACAAGCGCGGCTATTTCAGAAATCTCATCTATGGACTCTTCCGAAAACTCGATCTCCACCTGCTCCGTCTCAAGCATAGCGGTATACTGCTTGACCAGCGCATTGTGAGGTTCGGTGAGTATCCGGCGGAAATCTTCCTTCCCGAGTGCGTCCAGTTCGACCCTTATGGGGAACCTGCCCTGCAGTTCGGGAATCAGGTCCGAAGGCTTGGCCATGTGAAATGCTCCGGATGCGATAAAGAGAACATGCTCGGTCCTGACAGGTCCATATTTGGTGGTCACCGTCGAACCTTCGACGATAGGCAGGAGGTCCCGCTGAACACCTTCCCTTGATACGTCCGGCCCCTGCCCGTGTCCTTTGGTCGCGACCTTATCGATTTCATCGATGAACACTATGCCTGTCTGTTCGGTCCGCTGCACCGCCTCCTGGGTTATCTTATCCATGTCGATCAGCTTGTTCGACTCCTCCTGCTCCAGGATTACAAGCGCCTCCGGTATCTTCACCTTCTTTCTTTTCGCCTTCTCCGGAAGCAGGTTGCCCAGCATCGATTTCAGGTTGATCTCCAGCTCCTCCAGACCTACATTGGAGATTACCCCGAAAGGCATCGACTTCTCCTTCACCTCCACATCCACATACCGCGAATCGAGTTTACCGCTCCTCAGCTGCTCCCGGAGCCTCTCCCTCGTCTCTCGGCTCCGCTCCCTCTCCTGTTCATCCACTTCTTCCGTCATCCTCAGAGAGCGGGGCTGGGGCAGAAGAATATCGAGCAGCCTCTCTTCAGCCAGATGCTTTGCCTTCTCCCTTATCTTTTCGAGGTGTTCCTGCCGTACCATATTAACTGATATCTCGGTAAGGTCCCGTATCATGGACTCGACGTCGCGACCGACATACCCGACTTCCGTAAATTTGGATGCTTCAACCTTCAGAAAAGGTGCATTCGCAAGTCTTGACAGCCTCCTGGCGATCTCGGTCTTCCCGACACCGGTCGGTCCGATCATTATGATGTTCTTCGGCAGAACCTCGTCTTTCAGTTCGGGAGACAGCCTCTGTCTCCTCCATCTGTTCCGGAGGGCCACCGCGACCGCTTTCTTTGCATTGTCCTGTCCGATTATGTATTTGTCGAGTTCTTCGACGATCCTGCGCGGCGTAAGCGTATCCATCTTATGAGAGCTCCTCTATCGTTATATTTTCGTTCGTATATATGCAGATGGCCGATGCTATCGTCATCGCCCTGCCTATTATTTCCTTCGCATCCAGTTCGGTATTTTCATAAAGGGCGCGAGCCGCGGCCTGAGCGTAAGGCCCTCCCGAGCCGATCGCGGCGATGCCTTCCTCAGGCTCTATGACATCGCCGGTGCCCGAAATGATAAATGTATGTTCCTGGTCCGCGACCACAAGAAGGGCCTCGAGTCTCCTGAGTATCCTGTCGGTCCTCCAGTCCTTGGCGAGTTCAACGGCTGCACGCGTGATGTTCCCCCTGTATTTTTCCAGCTTTCCCTCGAATTTTTCGAAGAGAGTAAAGGCATCGGCAGTCGCTCCCGCAAACCCGGCAATTACTTTGTCGCCGTAAATCTTGCGTATCTTTTTTGCATTACGCTTGAGTACCGTATTGCCCATGGTGACCTGACCGTCACCCCCTATGGCCGTCTTTCCATCCCGCCTCACACAAAGTATTGTCGTACCCTGAAACATTATCGCTCCTTGTTGGATAATTGATTATTTTACACAATGCGGACGCTGCCTGTCATTACGTCATATTACAACTCATTCATGAAGGACCCGTTTCCGGCGTCCGGAATATCCGCTAAAGAGGAGCTTCTATTTCTCTTCTTTCTCTGAAAGGGGATGGGCCTTATCGTACACGTCCATAAGGTGGGTAATGTCGAGGTGGGTGTATTTTTGTGTCGTGGACAGTGAAGAATGGCCAAGGAGTTCCTGTATAACCCTCAGGTCGGCACCGCTCTGAAGAAGATGTGATGCAAAGGTATGGCGGAGGGTATGCGGCCCGATCCGGCCGTTGATGCCTACCATTCTCGCGTACTTCACGACTATCCTTCTCACGCCCCGCTCGGAAAGTTTCGTCCCCCGTCTGTTCAGAAAAAGGGACCTGCTCTTTCTCCTGAGGAGTATCTTCTCCACAAGATACGATTTTATGGCCTCGACCGCCTTGGCACCCACAGGCAGGATGCGTTCTTTTCTGCCTTTCCCCCTAACCTTTACCAGACCTTCCCTGGTGTTGATGTCGTCGATGTTAAGGTCGGCGATCTCGCTTACCCTCAATCCGCTGGAATACAGAAGCTCAAGAACCGCCCTGTCCCTCGCCTGAATGAATCCCATCCCCCCCGGCTTTTCGACAAGAGAAAACACGTCGTCAACGGAAAGAAATTGCGGCAATGCCGACTGCGTCTTCGGCGTCGATACCAGCTTTGCGGGGTTGGATTTAATATAGCCCTCCCTGTGCATGAACTTGAGAAAGGACCTGACCGAGGCCAGTCTCCGCGCGGCGGTCGCCTTGTTCAGCCCCTCCTTGATCTGAAGGGCCACAAAGCCCCTCACATCCGTCAACCCGATATCCGGCGTATCCTTTCCCGCGTAGACGCTGAAAGCCTCCAGGTCTTTTCTGTATGCCCTGAGCGTGTGCCGAGAGGCACCCTTCTGAACCTCAAGATACCTCATGAATTTTTCTATGTGGTCTTTCATGCCAACCCGCCGATATCTCCATTAACAACGGCGAGATAACTCCTCCAGTCAGCGATCGCCCTGTCCGCTATCATCTTCTTTTTCTGTCTCTTGTCTCTTACCCTGCCTGCTCCGTCGGGGACGGGGAACAGACCGAAATTGATATTGCTGGGCTGAAAGTTCTTCGGCCCGGATTCCGTGATATGCCTTATAAGTGCTCCATGAGACGTCGAAGGCGGCACCTTCGCCGGCAGTCTTCCTTTCAGAACAAAAGCGGCATTGATGCCGGCTATCAGTCCCATGGCCGTTGATTCAATATATCCTTCCACTCCCGATATCTGGCCCGCCATGAAGATGTTAGTCATACCCTTGAGAGTAAGATCACTGTTGAGAAATTGAGGGGAGTTGATAAAGGTATTCCTGTGGATACTGCCGTACCGAAGGAACTCTGCATTCTCGAGACCGCCGATCATGCTGAAGACCCTCTTTTGTTCAGGCCATTTCAGGCGTGTCTGGAAACCCACCATGTTGTATGCGGTCATCTCTCTGTTCTCGGATCTGAGCTGGACGACCGCGTAGGGTTCCCTTCCGGTCTTGGGGTCGGGCAGACCGACAGGTTTCATGGGACCAAACCTGGGCGTATCGAAACCCCGCGATGCCATAACCTCTATCGGCATGCAGCCTTCGAAAACCTTCTGTTCTTCGAACCCTCTCGGCGTCACCTTGTCGGCATCCATGATGCCCTCATAAAAAGCCTTGTACTCCTCTGCCGACATCGGACAGTTGAGATAATCGTCGCCTCCCTTGCCATATCGGGACGCCCTGTACACCTTGTCGTAATCAAGCGATCCGGCGTCGACAATGGGGGCTATCGCATCGTAGAAATAGAGATGACCTGAACCGAGGAGTTCTCCAATCGCGCCCGTCAGCAGCTCGGAAGTGAGAGGACCTGTTGCGATGACAGCCGTCCTGTCCGGCAGATCCGTTACCTCCTCCCTGATTATCTCTATATTCGGCTCCCCGGAAAGCCTGTCGGATATGAAAGAAGAAAATATCTCCCGGTCCACGGCAAGCGCCGAACCAGCCGGCACCGACGAGGCGCGCGCCGCCTCCATGATGAGAGAACCGGCCAATGACAGCTCTTCTTTCAAGAGCCCCGGGGCGCTGTAAATATCTGCCGACCTCAGGGAATTGGAACACACGAGTTCTCCGAGCATTCCCGTCCTGTGGGCTTCTGTCAACTTGGTGGGCCTCATTTCATAGAGCAAGACCTTTATGCCGCGCCGCGCGGCCTGCCACGCCGCTTCAGAACCAGCCAGGCCTCCACCGACAACGATCAATTTCTGCATGTCCACTCATTATAACCCAGGTCCGTACGGCCGGGACAAAAAAGAATATAACCACCGGTATCAATCCCGGCTCACTGCGGACAATTCGAGAAGCGAAAACCAGCCTTTGGGGTCAGCATGCCATCTCTCGATCATCATGCCGGCCTCTTCGGCCATGGCCGCGGCCGATCTTCTGCTGAACTTCTTGCAGATTTCGGTACGGATCGTCTCTCCCGCCCTCAAAGTGACATTCAGACCTAGCTTTCCGACTTCGGCTACGATGTTGCACTTCGCCCGGAGATGCATCTCCACCCGTTCTTCATCCGCATTATAGAAGGCAAGATGTTCAAAAAGGTCCACGTCAAAATCCGCGTTGAGCCGCCTGTTTAATACAGCAAGAATGTTCTTGTTGAATTCGGCGGTGACTCCACGGCTGTCATTATATGCAAGCTCCACTATCTCCAGCGGTTTCATCATGTCTATACCGAGAATGAAGCGGTCGCCGGCTTGCATTTGACACGCGATGTTCATGAGGAATTCTCTTCGATTAGCATCGGAAAAGTTCCCGATCGTACTGCCGAAAAAGAGGAACAACCTTTTCCTGCCAAACGATGCGAGCTTCAGGTGCTTTGTAAAATCGCCTACTATTCCCGACACCCTCAGGGCGGGATATGTCCTGCACAATTCAATCGCCGACTCCAGGAGTGTCGGTTCACTCACATCGACGGGAATGTAACATATGTCCGCTCCGGGCGACTTGAAGGCGGCGTCCAGGAGTGTCCTTATCTTAAGATCCTCGCCCGAACCGAACTCTACGACATCGGCCTGCCGATAGTTTTCAATAATCGTGTCCGCGCAGTCTTTCAGGACAGACATTTCCGTTCTTGTCTGGTAATACTCAGGCAGGCGGCAGATCTCCCGGAAAAGTTGAGATCCCCGGGTATCGTAGAAATATTTACTGGGGATGAATTTCCGAGGGCCGCTCAGACCTTCCAGGACATCTTTCCTGAATTCTTCGTCAATGGTGTCTCCAGGAAGCCTCGCGACCTCTATCCGGTCGGTAATGAGGGTGGTATTCATCATTCGTCTCTCTCTTGCCCGGACTTCTTGACAACGTCACACATAAGGGCCTTGTACACCGGGAAACCGGAGATCGGGTCGAACCGGTCGAGGTCGGTCAATTCGTTGATATTGCATTCCCGCCACGCCCTCGGCCCCACCGGTCCGCCCCCTCCCATATTCGCGTCTACGGTGCCTCGCACGATATCATCTGTAACCAGGGCACGCATTGTAACCTGACCCCTCAGGGTCTTTACATGGACCGGTTCCCCATCCCTGATACCCCTTGCCTGCGCGTCAAGGGTATTGATCGTGACTGTCGGCCCCGGCCTCTCTCTCAAGAGAGACGGCACACCGTGATGCTGTGAACGGAAATCGGTCGTCACCCTGGAACCTGAATTGAATATGAGGGGGAATGACTTCAGGAGCTCAGGCCGCGACAAAGGGCCCTCCCCGGGCTCCGTATAGACCGGCAGGGGATCGTATCCGTACTTCGCAAGGATTGTGGACGAGATCTCGAATTTCCCCGTTGGCGTGTCGAAACCAGGCTTCCCGTCAGGCCGTAGCAGCCCTTTTTCCCACTTCTTGTATTGCATCTTCACGGGGGGCATCCTCACGGTGCCTCCGGCCGCCCGTACGTCCTCAGGAGAAAAACCGGAGCCTTTGAGGACATGCCTGAGAAGCCCCTCCTCATCACTGGGATACAGATGCCCGTATCCCAGCCTCCGGGCAAGTTCCGCCGCGATGAAGAAATCGTTTCTCGACTCTCCCACAGGATCGATCAGCCGTTCCCTTATACGGAAATACGGGCCCTGTTTCATATAAGACTCTATTTCGTACATGGTGGTGCCCGGTAACACAATGTCCGCATAGGCGGCATCGGCGGTCAACTGCCGGTCGATGCAGACGAGAAAATCGAGGGCATTAAAGGTCTTCCGCCAGATTTCGGGACGCGGCCAGGAAGTGATGATGGAAGCGCCCATTATGATCAGCGAACGGACCGGGTAAGGTTTCCCGTGAAGGACGGCATCCGGCAAGGCCATCGGATGAGATTCGTGACGGTAGAGACTGTATACGGGAAAGCGGTCACGACCCAGGGTGGCCGCGATGTCCGGATTGGGAACCAGTCCTTCCCTGTTGATCGGGAAATCGCCTCCCTTCATTTTGAAACAGCTCCCGCCGGGGACATCCAGTTGCCCGGAAAGAGCCCACAGGACCAACGTGGAACGTATCGCCTGGACTCCGCTGTCGCTGTATTCGAGTCCTGTATACATGATGGGAGACGCACCTTTCGCCCCGGCGATACGTCGCGCAAGTGATATTACCGTCTCCGCCGGTATACCCGTAATCCCTTCAACGGCAGAAGGCGTATGGCGCCGGACATACCGGGAAAACTCGTCGAATCCGTGAGTCCATTCCCTTACAAATGACTTGTTGTAGAGTCCCTCCCCGATAAGGACATTGCACATGCCGAGAGCAAGTGCACCGTCGGTACCGGAACGGATGGGAACCCATTGGGCGCCTTCCATCCTCGCCGTCCGCGTCCGGTTCGGATCGATGACCACAATTCCCGCTCCCCTCTTCCGTGCCCTCGTGATCCTCCGGAAATTCATGGGGGGCGAATCCGTGGCCGGGTTGGCCCCCCAGACCACGACAAGTTCGGCCTGCTCGATGTCGGAGAACGTATTGATAAGCATCCCACCCATCGTTACGTGAGGGGCTATCATTGCAAACGAAACATAACAGAGGGAGCCCGCTCCCATAGTGTTTGGCGAGCCGAACGGAAATAATACGCTCGAGGCGGAGGAAACCGCGACGCCCCTTGGTTGATAGATGTCGCACATGGCCCTCTCAAAGGCCCCGCGGCCGGTGTAGATCGCGTTTGCCCGGGCCCCATGTTCAGCCTTGGTATTTTTGAGCGCTTCAGTTATTGTTTCATACGCCTCGTCCCAGGAGATACGCTCGAATTCATAATTACCCCTGGGGCCCTTTCGCCGCATGGGATGTTTGAGGCGGTGTTCATTGTATACAATATCGGCCGAATGTTCACCCAGTTTACATGTTATTCCGTATTCCGAACCCTCGTCCGGCCTGACCTTATCAAGTCTGCCTTCGTCATCATAGGTGACTATGACCCAGCATCCCGCCGGACAGATACCGCACAAGCCGCGCCTTTCTCTCTCTCCCAAACTCATCCTTCAGTTATCCTGCTGCCTCCGGCGATCTTCTTTCCGGCCAATCCCGGCCCCGGGGTTGCCGCCGCGCATTCACGCGCGCATA
>Ga0315550_1001303_pt1 | contig 15468 bp, 12 predicted proteins | sample SalMarSW160190MG_2_FD_203100 | JGI IMG/M metagenome (GOLD analysis project Ga0315550, IMG submission 203100) | Salt marsh sediment microbial communities from the Plum Island Ecosystem LTER, Massachusetts, United States - Salt Marsh Sediment SW1601-90 ... | reverse complement strand
TTCTAGAAGAAAAAGAAGATGATTAAATTCTTATGGACAGGAATTATAATGGTTGAGAGTATTAAGGATTATTGGCTTGGTAAATTACTTTTTCCTAAGACAGTTATTATAGACAAGCCAGGGGTGATTATTAGTAAAACTTTGTCAAAATATGGTGGTAAAGAGAACAAAAGAAGAATTATTTTTCAATTTGAAGATATTATAGTAAATCTGCAGTTAGAAACAATTAAAGAATTAGGCAAAGAAAAGGCAGGAAAATTATTTTATCAATTTGGAAAAGACATAACTACAAGGTATATGTTACTCTCAAAAGCGAAAAAGCTTCCATCTTTTCTCTTGCCTTCAGCTATATATTATATATTGGATACATTTAGGGCTGGAGGTCTTTCTGTAGCAGAAAATGTATATTACGACAATAAAATAAAATCATTAATTTTAAGAGGCAGAAATAATATGATTTGTAGAAAAAGCAAATTGTCTGAGTTCACTGCAGGTTTGGTTAGTGGTTTTTTTAGTTTCCTAGTTGGAGAGAACGTAGAAGCTGAAGCAAGATGTTATGATTGTCCTAATGGTTGTGTTGTTGTAGCTAATAAAAAAATAAAAGAAAAATATATTCCAGATTTTAAAAGATTAGAATCATTCCAAAGCGATGATTCTTTGGACTTTCTAGAAAATATTCCTAATCTAAGGGAAGATTCATTTAGTGATTTGTTAAGATTTAAAAAAATAAAAATTAAAGAATCAGCACAATACTTTCTTGATAAGATGATCCTACCTTCTGAATCAGGGAATCTTGGATTAATTGTAGATTATTTTACCAGGCTCAATAAAGCATCTATCTTAAAGAAAGCATTAATAAACGGGGCATGCGAGTTAGCTGAAGATATTCTAAGTAATAAGATGTGCATTTCCGATAAAATAAAAGCGCTTAGTAATATGTTGAGCGGTCTAGGGTGGGGTGTATCTTACTTTAAAAAAGATAAAGATGAAGTAATTTTTGATATGAGGTTCGCCCCAAAAAATAAATATTCTTTTTTATATCAAGCGTTAGTTGTAAATGGCTATTTGAATTCTATTTTTAATAAAAAATTTAACATTAAAAAGATTAAATTTGCTCCCCCCCAAACTTATAGGGTTGTTTACTATTTCTAAATTTAAATTTCATGATAGAGTATCTAATTCTAAGACCAACATAATTTTTTATGACTTCTGTTTTCAGGTATAATGGAATTTTCTTTTTTATTTTATTTGGAATTTTAACATCTTGATTTTTCATTAGTTTTTTAAGTAGCTCGGGATTATTTGTAATTAAGTTGAGTAATTTTACTTTTAATTTGCTGCTTAATTTTAATGCTAGTTTTTTGATGTATAAATTAAGATAATTTTTGCTCCATTCTTTTTCATACAATTTTAAATCATTTTCTTTTATCGCTTTTGCCAATATTTTGGATGAATCTAATATTGGCCGAATACCTTCACTTACAGATGTGCTTGCATTGCCAAAACTATCTCCTAAAAATGCGAAGTTTTTGAATGCAATTGGGAAAACAGGTGTTGAAGGAATAACAGCTCTTTCTTGTTTTATTATATATGGTTTCTTTACTAATTTTTTGCATAAAGTGTTGTTGGGAGGTTTAATTAGATCAAAATTAATACATGGTGCATATTGCCAATCACCTTGGAAGGTTTTATTTTTTATAGAATAAAGATCTTCCATATAACCCTCTTGATTACTAAGGTAGTAAAAATAATTTTCCAAGTCCATTTTATTTTTTAAAATCTTTACATTGCCTATCCAGTATCTGAAAGGTAGCGGAAGATTATAGAGTTTTCTAAGAAAGAAGTTTGCTCCAGAGCAATCAGTAAGGTATGTGAACTTATATTTATTTTTATTTGTGTAAAGGGTCTGATTTTTTATGTCCAGTGCTTTTTCTTTTTTAAAAACAGCATTAGAATTTTGAAGTAAGTGCCTACATATTTTTGAGTAATCAACAAAATAGAAATTCTCTTTTAATTTATTTGATTTAGTATAGGTTCCAACTATTGCTCCGTCAAATTTATGTTCATAAGGTAATTTATATTTATCAATGACCTTTTTGAATGTATTTCTATAAACAGAGGAAGCATTTTTTCCTGGTTTGTCCTTATCAATAACTAGAACACTTCCTTTATAACCAATCCTCTTGAGATTATAGGCTAAGCCACATCCAGCAATTCCTGCTCCAATGATTGCAACATCGTAATGATCATACATATTTTACTTCTCTTACTCCTTTTATTTTGAAGAAAAAATATAAAAAGTAAATAAAAATAAAAGAAAAACTCATTATTATAAAGGTAATATTTGAACTTTTATCAAAAACAAAAGCAAATGGAAGAGTTATTATGACTAATCTTACAAGGCCGTATGCCACTATTTCTTTTTTGGTGTTCATGTAATGGTCCATGAAAACTTTTATTAAAAACAGCATTAATACAATAGAAAGAAATCTATTTCCTAAGTCAAGTAGAAAATAAGCTGAAAATATAGCAATAAAATAAAGACTTAAGAGAATATGGGTTATTTCTTTTCCGTTTTTACATGTTGTCATCAGTGTTTTGTATTTTCTTTTTTTATCTTCTTTTATCCCTCTTAAATTTTTCATCGGAGCTATTAATATGAATGGGATTGCAGCAAGTGGGATAATGGGAAGAAAGATTTTTGTATCTAAATTTAAAATAAGCGAAGAGCTTAAAACAGGGATAATTACATGGGTGATAGATAAAGCAATAGAATCCCCAAATAAGAAAAACCTAAAGAATTTGCTATATACAAAACCCATAAATAAACTTGCTATTACTGCAAGAAAAATTATATGATTATAGAGTGAAAGGACTATAGATATAGATAATAAGGTTATTATTGCTAAGTTTGCTTTTTTAAATTTAAAATCTTTATCTGTTTTTGCATTAATAAGTCCACCAACAGTGTACATTAGTACGCAACAAATCATTAAGAAAAAAATATCGAGAGTTATTTTGTTAGCAAATGCTACAGCAATCATAATAAATGAAAGAGGCATTAATGATCTTTCTATTCGGGTTGCTTTCAGAAAATTTAAAATCTCTTTTTTCATAATGCTGCTTAGCATTTATAAATTATTTATTTAATTAAGAAAAAAGGATAAAAATTAAAAATAATTAAATAAAAATAAATCAAATTTATCCTTATTTTAAAATTAATATTATTATTAAGTTATTTTTTTATTTTTTATGAAATGTGTTTTAAAAAAAGGTGAGATAGTAACAGGAGATTCCACAAAGATTTATGATATAACTAAGGATATTAAGAAGATTGTGGAAAATTCAGAAGTAAAAAATGGCCAGATTATAATACAGCCATTACATACTACTGCTGGAGTTTATTTAAATGAGGGTGAAGAAAGGCTTTTACAGGATTTCATTATCTATCTTTCAAGAAAAGTCCCGCAAATTAAAGGGAGATACTTGCATGATGATTTAGACAAAAGAGATTGTCCTAAAGATGAACCTTTAAATGGGCATAGCCATATTAAATCTGCCTTATATTCAAATTCTTCCCTTTCTTTGATTTTGTCTAAAGGAAAGTTGCAGTTAGGAAAATATCAAAGAATCCTTTTTGCAGAATTTGACGGTCCGTGTCCTAGAAAACATAAATCAAAAAGAGAATATATTGTTAGTATAATTGGAGAATAAAACAATAAAGAAAATGTTAGATGAGTATTTAAAAGAAAAAGCAAGCTATGTGGATGAAAAGTTAGAAAATTTTTTGCCTAAGCAGATCGATGAAATTTGGTTGGAAAAGAATCTTCCAGGCCATAAAAACAATGCCTATATTATGAATAAAATAACAAAACCAATTTGGAATTTATTAGAAAGAGGTGGAAAGAGGTGGAGGCCTATTTTGATGATGTTATGCTGTGATGTTGTTGGCGGAGGTTCTAAAATTGAAGATTTGATTCCTATTGTTGAGATTATCCATAATGGGACATTAATGGTAGATGATGTTGAGGATAATAGTAAGTTAAGAAGAGGCAAACCATGCATACATAAAATTTTTGGAATAGATATAGCAATAAATACAGGGAACTTAATGTATTATCTTCCTCATTTGATAATAAAAAAATTAGATTTAGATAAAAAAACAAAATTAGCTATTTATGATTTAATATATGAAGAGATGTTGGAAATATCAATAGGACAAGGGATGGATCTTTATTGGCATAACAATGGGGAGAAAATAAGTGAAGAGCTCTATTTAAGAATGTGTGCTTTAAAAACAGGGACTCTTGCTAGAATGTCTGCTAAACTTGGAGCTTTATTAGGAAATGCAACTAAAAAACAGGTAAGAGCTTTAGGAAAGTTTGCAGAAACTATTGGAGTGGCATTTCAGATTCAGGATGATATTCTTAATATAACTAATAAGAACTGGGGAAAAGATTTTGGCGAAGATATTACAGAAGGTAAGAGAAGTTTAATGGTAATAAGAGTTTTAGAGAAAGGCAAGGAGAAAGATAAAAACAGATTATTGGAGATTTTGAATTTAAAAACTAAAAATAAAAAATTAATTGAAGAATCTATCGAGATCCTGGAAAAACATCATTCAATAAGCTATGCAAAAATAAAAGCTAAAAAGCTAGTAAGGAATGCATGGAAAAAATTAGACTCCTGCATTCTTGAGTCTGAGAGCAAGCAGAAATTAAAATTATTTGCTGACTTTTTAATAAATAGGAATATATGAAAAATGGAGCATATTATACTTGTAAATGAGAATAATGAAGAGATTGGACAAGGAGAAAAGATTAAGGTGCATCAGGAAGGTAGATTACACAGGGCATTTTCTATATTTATTTTTAATTCCAAAGGAGAGTTATTGGTACAAAAAAGAGCACGTATGAAGTATCATTCTGGTGGCTTGTGGACAAATACTGTTTGCAGTCATCCTAGGGTAGGAGAAAATATAGAAGATGCTGCGCACCGTAGACTTAAAGAAGAGATTGGTTTTGATTGCCCTATTAAAGAAATTTTTAGTTTTATTTATAATATTAAATTTAATAATGGCTTAACTGAAAATGAATATGACCATGTTTTTATAGGGAGATTTGATGGAAAAATAGTGCCTAATTTAGAAGAAGCAGAAGATTGGAAGTGGATTAACTTAGAAGAATTAAAAAAAAGTTTAAAAGAAAATCCAGAGAGGTATAGTTATTGGTTTAAAATAGCCCTAGACAAGTTGCTTAATATAAAATTTTGAATTATGTTGTATATTGTTGTTATTTTACAAATTACTTTTCTAGAATTTTATTAATTCTGCAAATTAAATCACTTTTAATAAAAGGTTTTGTAATGTAGTCAGAAACTCCTGCGTTTCTTAATTCTTCTATTCTTTCTGAAGAAATGGGTATGGCACTTAAAAAAATAAATTTAGCTTTTGTTTTTCCTTTTAGTTTTGTAAAGACATCCCATCCGGACATGTCTGGCATCATTATGTCTAATAAAATCAAATCAAAGTTTTCTTCTACTTTTCTTACTCCTTCTTTCCCTGAGCCAGCTATTTCTGTTTCAAATCCTGCAAGATTTAGTATTGTTTTTACAGATTCTGCAGTATCTTGATTATTTTCTATACAGAGTATTTTTTTCATCCTACTTCTTTTGATTAAAAATTATATAACTGTAAAAAATTTAAAATTTAAATATTGCACGCTGGAATCTGGATAATTTTGGGGGTAAGGTAGAAAAAAGAAAAGTTTTTTTATCCTGCTAAGAATCTTTATCATTTCTTAGAACAAATTAATTTTCTTTAATTTTCCTTCACTTTATCGAAAAAATTAAATATTTTATTCAGTAGTTCTTCTCCTTTTGTTTTTGGGCTAAAAGCAATTATTTCTACTTCATTATTAGAGGCATATTCTATTAGCTCTTTGACAAAAGAAGCCACTTTATTTTCATCATTATAAATTAAGAGAGTGGAAAGAGCGTCTATAATTAGGAATTTTTTGTCTTTAATGTCTTTAATAAAAGTATTTATAGCATAATTTAGTTTATCTAATTCGCTTGGAGAAATATGGAGAACATCGTCTCTTACTTGCTTAGAGGTCATGCAATCTATGAAGAATAATTTATTTGTGTTGATTTTACTTTTTTTGAGCGTACTTTCAACACTTTTTTGAGTTTTGTTAAGAGAAACATAAATTCCTGTGGTTCCTTTAAAAGAGTTTAGGATTTTATTGATTTTAGATTGAAGTTTTTCTACAGGGGTTATTATCAGTATGGAGGACATTTTATATTTTTACAATTAATAAGTTCTTTTTAAATTACGTGGTAAGGGCTGTTTTTATAGTTTTTGTGCTGATGAATAGGGTGTCTTAGTATTTTCGGTTTTGTTGATTGGATCAGATTTTGTAATGTAGCCAGAAACTTCTTGGTTTTATAATCTCTTTTTGAAATTTTCAATTTCATTAAAACTTGTTTCTGATGTTTTTGTTCCTAAGCTGTCTATTATTTTATGGAATAACTGCATAGGGTTGTTTTTTATTAAACTGTTATGTGAAAAAGTAAAGAGTTCTTCATTTTCTATGAAATTATGAAGTTCTTTTTTATAACTAGGAGAGTGGAAAAAATTGTCTAATTCATCAACATCCTGAAAACCATAAAGAATAGCATGAGTAAATTTCCTGTGAGGAAGCCTATAAACCTGGATTATATGCGGATTGTTTAATAATTTTTTTTCTATTTCGAATTCTCCTTTATCTAAGCCTTCTGAGGTTAATTTTGCAAGAGCGATTGTAAAAGTTTTGATGCCGAGTTTAGAATAATTTAAATTAAGAGTGTAAGAATCAATTAGTGTTTTTTCTAATTTTCTCCTTATCTTGCCAACAGCCTGGCTTGAAATTTTCAGTTTTATAGCTATAGCAGAATCAGATATTTTTGCATTTTTAAGTAATAGCTTAAGAGTTTTTCTTTCATTTTGTGTAAGTTTCATTTTTCCTCTTTTTAAATTTTTCCTTAAATTTTTAGTTTAGATTATAAATTATTATTGTGAGTATGATTTATATATTTAATGTTTTGTAATTAAACCATATATCTCTCTTAGGTTTAAAGTTTCAACCTTAAACTTATATCTCTAATAGTATTCTTGATGATATTGTTCATTATATTGTTAATAAGAGGGGTATGAAATGAGCGAGAAGAAGATAGTTGGAATTTTAAAGAAAAACAATAGTGGAGGATTGAGCATAACAGAGTTAGTTGAATTTTATAAGATTTCAAGAAGTGCTGTTAGGATTATTCTTGCAAGATTAGAAGGAACAGGAAAGGTTTCTCTTAGAAGGGTGGGCATGGCTAAACTTTATTATTTGTTGGAGAAAAATGAGAGATAAGAACCTAATGAGAAATAAGAAAGGGGAAAGGAATAAAGTTTATAGTACCTTATTGCTAATTATTTTGTCTTTACTGATTTTAATAATTTACCCAAGAATTAACATGTTTTTAATCAGACAAGTAGAAGAAATAGAAGAGAGTGAAGAGGTAAAAGCTCCACAAGTAGGGGATGGAAAGGAAGTAATTTATTTAGGGTACAAATATGCAAATAAGTCAGGGATTATTGTTTCTGTTGAGCCTTATGTTTCTTGCACTTGGCTTGTTGAAGGAGATTGGAAGAAGTGCGAAGTTATCTTTGAAATAGAAAATCAAAAGCAAATTAAAGAAATTTTATCTTTTCCTGAGATAGAATTAAATTTTGAGAACTCTGAAAATATAAGGAATGTTGAGGTTACTTATTCTAATACTTTTATAGTTGAAGATGAAATTTATTATACTATGAAGACTGAGATTGTTGAAAAGAAAAATAAGCAGGAAAAAAGTAAAGGAAAAAATAACGCGGAGGGGGTTGGTGTTAGTATTTCAGAAACTGGAGAAAAAAGATTATCAAAACCTATGGAAAGGAAAATTGCTAAACTAAAGGACAAAAGATTAAGTGAAGAATTTGCTGAAAGAGCCATAACAAAAGTTGTTGTTAGAAGAGAAGAAATTCATTTTAAAAGAAGAAAGTTCACTGATTTTTTAGAGTTTACCCATACTGCAGAAAAGGTAATTAAAAAAATATCTGAAAATGTATCAGAGCAGAATTATTCCTCTCAGAATCTCACTGAACAGGAAGGTTTTGCTATGGAAGAAAACATTTCTAGACAAAATCTTTCTGAATTTAAAGGGGAGGCAGTGAATATGACAAACATAACAGGGCAGAATTTTACTGAGCCGGCATTTGATATTTCTGCCAAGAATAATACAAAAGATTTAAAGAGTATGATAGAGAGTATTAGTAAAGAGGATAATTTAACTGATTCTAATAGTTTAATAAGTGGCTTTGTTATTAAAACAGAGGAGTCAAAAGACAGGCAATTTTCTTTAGATACAGATAAGCCATTTGCAGTAAAAATAAGTTTTGAGATTCCAAAATATAAGGGAAATAGTTTCGATTTTAAAATTTTAGATAAGAGTTTTGAGGCATTTATAGATCCTGAAATATCTGCGTGTGGAACTCTTAATATAGAAAATGCAGTTTATACTCTGACTCAGGATGTTAATTCAACAGGCACGTGTTTTACAATTAGCGCGAATAATGTAACCTTAGATTGTCAGGGCTATGAGATAAACTATTCATCTTTAGGCAGCGTAGGATATGGAATTTATTCTACTGCTAATTTTACAACAATTAGAAATTGTATTATTTCTAAGGGAAATTCAAGTCTTCTTTTAGATGCAGGAATCTTCATGTTAAATTCAACTAGCTCAAGAATCTATAATAATAGTATTTTAGTTTCTAGTGGGGCTACTTTTACATCTGGAATCTATCTAGAGGCAAGCATTAATAATGATGTATTTAATAACACTATAAATATTTCAAGCAATAGTTCTTATGCAATTTATCTTTATTCAAGCTCTTCTTTTGTGAATATAACTGGCAATAACATTTATGCATTAGGAAATACTGGATTTGGTATTTATGTAATCGATGATTCTAATTTTACAATTATTGATAGAAATAATATCACAACTTCTGGAACAGGAGGCTATGGAATTTATGTAGATTGCTTTAGTCCAAGCATTAATAATAACTTAATAACTGTCTCTGGAGAGGATGCATATGGCATTTTATTAGAGTCATCATTAAACGCAAGTGTAGTTAGTAATAATATTTCTACTTTTGGGATTTTTAGTGGGAATGGTATTTATATGGATGAGTTTCTAAACTCTACAATAAATAGTAATACTATTTTCACATCAGGAGAAGAGGGCTATGGGATTTATTTAGATTCAAAATCAGATTATAACACCATCATTAGTAATATAATTGAAACCTTGGCTGATGGTTCATATGGGATTTATTTATTTTCAGGAGACTACAATAATGTGGATAATAATACTATAATCATTTCAAATGCTGAAGAGGCGTTTGCTATTTCTCTAGGAACAGATTCAGGCGCTAATACAATAACAAACAATAATATAACAACTTTAGGGTATTCAGGATATGGAATTTATTTTTATGGGTCAAATTTTAATATTTTATCAAACAATACTATTTCAACTTCAGGGGCATCATCTCCTGGACTTTATATAGACACCTTTTCTGATAATAATTTTACAGGAAATACAATTGTTACTTCAGGCAATGATTCATATGGTGTTTTCTTACATTATGCAAATACTGTTTTTTTTAAATATGAAAATATAACAACAAATTCATATTGTATTTTTATTAATAGTCAGGGCAATAATATAACTATTGAGGATAGTTCGTTGAATGCAAAAGTATCTAATTCTGATTTGCTTGTAAACAATGGGGTTAGTTATGGGGTGTGGAATTTTACAAATGTAAGCTTTGATGATAAAAACTGGTCGATAACAGCTAATGGAACTTTAAATGTTATGTGGTATTTTGATATTCTTACAAATTATTCTAATGGAACAACAGCAAGTAATGTGAATATAACAGTATTTGATAATACTGGTGTTTTTCGGTTTTCAGAATTAACTAATTCAAGTGGGAGGATAAGCAGGAAGAGTTTAACTGAGTATATACAAACTAACTCAAGTTCAATAACTTATTATTCAAATTATACTGTAAATGCTAGTATTAGCAGCCAAGCTTTGAATCAGTCAGTGAATATTACTGAGAATAAGGATATGATATTTACTTTTACTGGCTCTAGTTCAGATAGTAGAGTGCAGGAAAGTCCGAGGGTTTTTAGTGTTGGTGCAGGAAAATGTAAGCCAAACTGGGACTGTAGCGTTTGGTCTGATTGTGTCGATGAAAAACAAACAAGAACCTGCGAGAATTTAAATCCTAATTGCAATATTAACAAGCCGATTGTAAAGAGGGGTTGTAGGGTTAATTGGTCTAAGGGAAATAGAGAAGATGTTTTATTTGATATTGGTTTAGGGATTTTTAATAAGACAGTTTCTTCTGGAAAACTATCTGGATTAATTGGGTTAGTGAATTTAAGGATTCCAGAAGGAGTTAATGCATCTCTTTATTATAGAATCCTAGATTCTTCTGGCAGAATAGTTTATGAGGAAACTGAGATGATTTTTGTTGAAGCTCAAACAGAATTTACTAAGGAAATTGATGTTTCTACTTTGAATGAAGGAGATTACACTTTTTTAATTGATTTGGCTTATGAAGGACAAACAGAGCATGCTCAGATACAGGATTATTTCGTTATTGAGAAAGCAAGGTTATTTGTATTAAATAATGGGAATTTTGTTTTTATTATAATTATATTCGCTGTTTTTTTATGCTTTTGGTTACTTTATAGACTAAGAAGAGTCTATAAAACAAAGAAATTAAGGAAAAGAAGAATTTAGCAGAGTATTCTTGAAAAATATATTTTTAAAAAGATTTATAAACTAATTTTTGCTCTTTTATAGCGTAATATTTCGTAATATTTCGTAATACTTTCAAAAGAGGCAAAAATAATGGGTAAAAAAGAGTTAAAAGAGAGGGCTAGCTTTACTTTTGACAAAAAGACACTTGAAGTTCTAGACGAGCTTATGGAGTTAGATGAGTATAGAAATAAGTCGCATATTGTTGAAAATGCAATAAAACTTCTTAGTAAAGAGAAATTGCCTGAGAATTCTAAGAAAAGGGGTGGAAAATGAATAAAACAGCTCTCTTTGGAAAAGAGACTTGGGAGAGAAAAGTGAATAAAAAGGCAATGGCTAAAATAGGTGCGATAAGTATTGTTGTAATAATTTGTTTAATTATCTTATTTTTCCTTGTTTTGCCTTTATTTAGTTCTGCAGTTGTTCAGAAAAATATTTATGTTTTAGGAGAAAAAATTAAAATTGATGTAGCAGGAGAGTATAAACTAAAAATTATAACTCCTTCGACTTCATATATAAGACAAGGGGAAGGAAGCATTATTTTCAAACCAGAAGAACTCGGAGAGTATAAGATTATTTTAGAAACAAAAGAAGAAATAAGAAATTATGAGTTTAAGGTTGTTTCTGAGGAATTTGAGGAAGAACTTGTAAAAGAAGTAAATGAAACTGTAACTGAAATTAGTGAGGTAGAAGAGGCTAATGAAGGGCAGGAAGAGTTTGCAGAAGAAGAATCTGGAGAAGAGAAGGAAATTGAGATTAAGGTTGAAGAATATCAAATAGTTGTTGGAGAGCCTGTAAGATTTAATGAAAATTTAAATGCAAGCTCAGAAAAGATTAGAATAAAGATTCCAGGAGCAAGTGAAAATATTTCAGTCTATAAATTAGAGGGCTATGGAAAAGAGAATATCAGTTTTGAAGTTAATAATCTTATCTTAAATAGAATTTTAGGAGCCTTTTCTGGAAATAAGGCTGAAAAAGATATTGTTTTAGAGGATATCAAAGGAGAGGTGGAAATTCAGTATTCTCTTCCTGGGCCAAAGAAAAAAGAGAAGCAACTATCTGAAAAGAAGAAGGAAGTAAAGGTTTATTCTGATTTTGATTATGAAAATGTTTTAGCTTATACTGAGATTGAGGAGACTTTAACCTTAGAACAGAAAGATATGATTAGGGTTTATTGGAAAGAAGAGAATAAATATCTTAGTTTTACAGTTAAAGATGAGAATAATAATAATTTAATTGATAAAATAGAATGGATTGTGCCTCACTTATCAGAACAGACATTTGAAATTTCAATCGAGGTTTTAAATGTTCAGAGCTATCCTACAGTAGGGGGAGATTGGACAGTTAGATTTACAACAGTTGGGAAAGCTGATTTAATTATTAAAGCTGTAAATGGAACTGAGTTTGGCAAGGACTTAGAGTTTTTAGAAATTAAATGCGGGCCAAAGATTATGAACTATGAATGGAGGGATGGAATCTTTATTAAAGATTATGAATGTAATGAGACTGGGAGTGAGATAAGCAAGGTTTTAACTTCTGGAAAGCACCATCTTGAGTTTAATTTTGGTGGGCAAAAAGCATATGCCCATAATATTGCTAATCAGGTAGTTCAGGTTTTTTATAATAATTTTGAAAGTGGTACAGCTGGATTAATATTAACAGGAGCATGTGCCAGATCTTCTAGTTCATACTGTGCTAATGGTGGAGGATTATGGTGTATAAGGTGCCCTGGAGATGGGACAGCCTTTAATATAACAATGGATTTTTCTTCTTATGATGAATGTGTCTTTACTTGGGATTGGAGAACACAATCTATAAGTGGGGCCGAACACATAGAGCTTCAGTATTATAATGGAACTGGATATGCTACAATTGATTCTCATAGTGATGGAGATAGTGAAGGGGTTTGGAATTCTGGTTGGTCTTATAATTTGTCAAATTTTAGTTTTGTTCCTGCAGTTAATTCTGGGATGAGGCATTATGGTGTTGGTAGTTATACTTATTCTGATAGGTGGAATATGACTTGTTATATATATAATGATGCTCCAAATACACCTGTTCCTGAAATAAATTCAACAGATTATAGTAATGAAACAAGTGTTGATTTGAATTGTTTTGATGTTCTGAGTGATGATGATGCTGGAGATGATATGAATGTAACAGTTAAATGGTACAAAAATCAGGTTTTGAATTTGACTTTTGATTATAATAATAGTTATTCAGAAGGTAGTCTTTTCAGTGCTGTTTTAGATAGTGGAAATACCAGTGTTGGAGAAAACTGGAGTTGTGGCATGAGGACTTATGATGGAGTAGATTATAGTAACTGGGGGAATAGTACCACTCTTGAAATATTGGAAATAGAAATGCCTCCTTCAATCAGTAATACCTCTTGTTATAAATCAGGAGTTGGCTGGGTTAATTGTACAACTTTAGGGTATGGGGATGTTCTTACTCTTGTGAGGACTAACTGTACTCCAGGAGAAGGAGCTATTAGTAACGTTACTTTTTCACTTGAGAATCTTGATGATAATTATGTTTATTTTAATTCAACTGTAACAAGTCAAACAGATGGATTCTGGGAATATGATCTTAGTGACCTTACAATTAATGATTCTGGAGATTTTAATTTACATACAATTTGTAGGGAAAATCCCATAACAACAGAAGATATTAATTGGAGCATACCTTGGGGGAATTTAACTATAGATTTGGTAGATCCTAACACAGATACAAATGTTCTTCAATATGAGTTTTTCAATTTCACTGCCCAAGTGAATTGTGTAGGTGGAGAGTGTGGAAATATAAATGCTACCCTTGATCCTGTTAATTGGTGGAATTCAAATTGGGATTATAGAGCGCAAATAAATATAACTGAAAATTCTGGAAGCGCAGTAAGTAACTGGACAACTAATGTTTCTGTAGATACTGCGAGCCTTGTTTCTGCAGGAAAGATGAATGAAGATATGAGTGATTTGAGAATTGTTGAAAATGGAACAGAAATAACATATCATATTGAGCCAAATACAAATAACACAGCAAATACAGTAATTCATTTTAAGGTATCTAGTTTGTCTGCATCTTCAACAAAAGATGATGTTTACATGTATTATGGAAACTCTGTTGTTTCAGCTCCAAGTTATGATTATAATAATGTCTATATGTTCTGGGATGATTTTAGCCGGGCTGATATTGCAGATATAACTGCAGAATCTAATTATAGCTCTGTTGGAACTGCAATATGGAATATCACCAACAATAAACTGATTGTTTCAGGTGGTTCAGGAGACCCTAATAAATTACAAATAGATTATCTTGGGTCGGGTCCTTCTTTTACAGATGGAGTTGTTGATGTTAAGATGCAAGTAACTGTCTGGACTGATGGAGATGATTATAGATTTGGTCCAAGTTTGAGGATGGATGGGGCTGGTGGAGCAGGAAGAGGTTATTGTTCTTTGTTCCATAATGCTGATGGCGCAAGCGGGGAACTAGACGCTTTAAATGACCAGGTTGCCTGGATTAATCAGGGAACTTACGCATGGTATGTGGATACATGGTATCATCATAAATTTCAGGTAATTGGGCAGAATATTTACCAAAAAGTATGGGGGGAGGATGCTGCAGAACCTGGCTCTTGGAATTATGGACCTATTGCTACAGGTGGTTCAAGAACAACTGGCTATTATGGTTTAACTGCTTCAAACGCAGATGCTACTGTAGAATATGATGATTTAAGAGTTTACAAAGCAATGACAAGCGCACCAAGTTATGTTTTAGGCAGTGAGGAAAATGAGTCTGGTAAAGGAGTCATTCCTATGAATTCTGGAAATCCCTTTTACACGAATTCTCAGAATCCAATGTCTTACACTGGAACAAGTTGTTTAGAAGGCATGGCAAATAATAGTTGTAATGTAACATGGAGTGTTAATGCAACTGGAGATGTTGGTTCAACCTGGGAGTTTTTTGTTACTGCAAATTCTACAAATTATAGTGGTGTTTCAGGTAATGAATCATTGAGAATTAATATCACAATTACTGATACTACTGCAACAGCCCCAACAATAAATCAGATACAGTGTGAAGAAGGAGGAAGCTTTAAAGATTGTGAAGAAGTTGATTTTGGAGAAACTTTAACAAAAGTCAGAATTCATTGTAATGACTCTGATGGATATATAATAAATGCTAGTTTTAATTTGACAAACATTCCAAACTCTTATAATTATTTTTATAATAATGCAACATCTAGTATAGGTGACTGGTGGGAGTATGATAATATAGATATTGTTATTAATGAGTCTGGGGAGTTTAGATTAGATGTTGGATGTTGGGATAATGAGTCTGTGTTTGATTCTGATTATGCAAGCTGGACTGTTGCTTGGGGAACATTAAACGTTACTTTAATAAGCCCAAGTAGCAACACAAATGTCAATCCAAATCAGTTTTTCAATTTCACTGCCCAAGTGAATTGTGTAGGTGGAGAGTGTGGAAATATAAATGCTACTTTAGACCCTTTAAATTGGTATGATATTAATTGGTTTTATAGGAAGAGTATTGATTTAAACGGGA
>Ga0315550_1001301_pt1 | contig 15472 bp, 5 predicted proteins | sample SalMarSW160190MG_2_FD_203100 | JGI IMG/M metagenome (GOLD analysis project Ga0315550, IMG submission 203100) | Salt marsh sediment microbial communities from the Plum Island Ecosystem LTER, Massachusetts, United States - Salt Marsh Sediment SW1601-90 ... | reverse complement strand
GGGCCGATAGCGACATAATACTCCCAGATGCTGGACATCAGTGAACCGACCAGGAAATACGCGATGACCGAGCCGAGGACACTGGCGATAATTACCAGATAGGCGAATTCCTTGGAAATCAACATACCGATATTCGCCGCGGTAGCGCCCAGAACTTTTCGAATTCCAATCTCTTTTGTTCTTCTGGCGATATTCAAAGACACGAGGGCAATTAATCCCATCCCGGAAATGATTACAACCATTACGGCAATATAAAGAAAGACCAGTCGGATACTTTCAGTAGTCTGGGCATCTTCAGCCAATATATCTTCAACACCAAAACTGCGAAATGGCAACTGGGGAAAAAGTTTTTCCCATTCTTTCCCGATATAGGCCGTTAAATTTCCTTTGTCATTGGAAGAATACTTCAATGAAAGATATTGATAATCTTCGGCCGGTGTTTTATAAAGTACAGTCGGCAAAATTTTCGAAGAAACACCATTGGGGAAAAAATCCTTAACGACGCCGACTACACGATACTCCGCTTTCTCATCGGCCAGTTCCATGGTAATAAATTTATCCAGAGCCGATTTCCAACCGAACTCCTTGACCAGCATATCGTTGACAATGACCGTTTGCATATCCGATGTTTCCGAATCGGAATTAAAACCGTGCCCATCGACGAGTTTAAATCCGACCGTTTCAAGAAAGTTATCTCCGATTCCGAAAATCCAACTGCGCCGGGTAGTTCCTTCATATTCCGCGTCCGACACCCGCAGGAACCTGCCCATCAAATGATGAGAACCACCGATACTGACGATATCGGGATGATTCTCAATGGCGCTTTTCAGCCTCGTATATTTGTCCTCTCCATTGATCGGTATGACAAGAATATTTTCCCGGTCGAATCCGAGATCAAGATTCCGAATATATTCGGCATTATTGCCGAGAATCATGGCCGCAATAATGGCCGTAATCGATAAAGCAAATTGAAAAACAAGCAGGATACGAACGAGAGGATTGGAGCCACCCAACTTTTGTTTACCGCGGAAAATGTTAATCGGATTATAAGCACTGATATAAAAGGCGGGATATGCCCCGGCCGCAATTGACGTGAATAATAACAGACCGATTAAAAACAATATCAGTTCAGGATTTTGCAGATAATTCATTGTCAGGGAAATTTCCGGCCAAAGGCTGTCGTACGCCGGTACAAAAATCTCGGCAAAAACGGCGGCAACAATCAATGCGACAAAACATAAGACAAGGTTTTCTCCAATAAACTGCATTACCAGCTGACGCCGCATTCCTCCCATGACTTTGCGGATACCGATTTCTTTAAGCCTTCGAGTCGCAAACGCGATAGACGTGTTTATAAAATTAAAACAGGCCAGTAACAAAACCAGAAGCGCGGTCACCGACGGTGCGATAATCGCTGCGGGATGCATACCGGAAGTATATGGGTTGCCATAGAGCTCACGCGTGACAAAAGCCAGCTGCGTCAGTGGAATCATATAAAAACCATCGGGTGACCATTCGGGATTAGCCTCGCTGGTATGCGGTATAAATTCCTGGAGTTGTTTTTCAATTTCGGCGGCTGAAACATTATCCTCCAATTGTACGAACGTTCCCCTGGCCCAATGGTCCCAATCGTCAGGATCAAATTCAAGCATCTCCTTGACATTTTCATAGGGAAGACAGACGGTCATCTGAAGGCTTGAATTTTTGGGAGGTTTTTCGATAACACCAAAAACGGTGAAAACGAAATTGCCTTTATTATCAGGATTTATAACAACTTGTTTGCCGATCGGATTTTCATCACCGAAGTATTTATGGGCAATTTCATCGGTAATAATGATACTGCTTTTATCCCAGGATTTGCCTCCCTTCAGGATTAATGGAAACGTAAACATTTTGAAGAAATCTTCATCAACAAAATAAAAGGCCTCGCGCAGGACTTTATCTCCGTATATCATGGTTCCGACTCCCACTGATACACGAGAGAATTTTATGATCCCGGGAATATCTTTCTTCAACGCCGGCGCCATCGGCATGGGGATATAAGACCAATTCTGCCTTTCATTATTGACAATTTTATAACTGCTTACGGCATAAATGTTATTCTTGTTTTTGTGATAAGAATCAAAACTCTGGCTGAATTGATAATTGACATAGCCGGCCACGCACAAAGCCATAGCGACACCCAGCCCGAGAATATTGATGAGTGAGTAATATTTACTCCGAAACAGATTTCGAACGGCCGCGACAAAATAACTTTTCAGCATTATTAATATCTCCTATTCATACTGAATGACATCGATCGGGTTGGCGCGCGCCGCCTTAACAGCCTGAAAACCAACCGTCAAAATTCCGATAACCAGAGCCGCCACGCCCGACATCAGGAAAATCTGCGGCCCCAGGTTTATACGATACGCGAAATCTTCCAGCCATTTAGTAGTAATATAATATGCAAACGGCCAGGCGATAAAATTCGCGATAACAATCAGTATTATAAATTCCCTGGTTATCAGACGAAAAATACCGGTTACCGATGCGCCCAGAACCTTACGAATGCCGATTTCCCTGGTGCGCTGGGCGGCGGAAAAAGCGGCCAGTCCGAAAAGACCGAGGCATGATACAAGTATCGCCAGAAAAGAAAATACACCAATTAGATTGCGTAGATATTCCTCGCGCCGATAAAGCCCGCCAAGCAAATCGCTCTCGTAGTAACATTCAAAAATACCTTCAGGACTGAACTGCGTGCAGGCCGCTTTGATATCTTTAATCGTTTCGGAAGCAGCCGTTTTGTTGATGCGTGCAAAAAGATACCAATCGGAACGGTCCGGTTGAAGGAGCAGCATCAACGGCCCGACTTTGGAACGCACCGAGCCATAATTAAAATCTTTAACAACGCCCAATATGGTATAGTCTTCGTTTCCCTGGGATATAGTCGTGCCGACGACCGGTCCGCTGCCGATAAAGCGGGCGAGTGTTTCGTTTATGACAACTCCCTTCTGCGCGCTACCCGACATCTCTTCGGAGTAAAAATTACCTTCGGCCATTTTCATCCCGAACGTTTCCGGAAAATCATAGTCAACGCCTATATATGTTATCAGAATTTCCTCGGAAGGATCTTTACCCGGCCAATTCCAGCTTCCGCCGTTCCATCCAACGCCGGTCAATGTATGGGTCGAGCGCGTCACAAAAGGAATATCGGGATTTTTCAGAAGCTCCGCTTTCAACGCCTCATAGTTATTATTCAATGTTTCGTCCATCGGAACATAGACCAGTCGTTCCTTATTATAGCCCAGGTCAATATCTTGCATATACTCGCCCTGCTTGTGAATGACGACGGTTCCGATTATTAAAATCAGCGATAAAGAAAATTGAATGACGACGAAAATTCTTCGAAACCAGATGAAGCCGGAACCGGTTCCGAAAAATCCCTTTATTGTTTGAATCGGCGTGAAGCCCGATAAAAATATTGCCGGAATGGCCCCCGAGATAATCCCGGTTATCAAAGCAACTGCCAATGTCGTGAAGAGGACAAAATTAAAGCCGTATTCAACATCATGCCCGATTCCGATGTACTGACTGATCGTCGGACCCAATATTTCAATAATAATTAAAGCGGCGACGGCGGCCAGCAGGGCATACAGAACCGATTCAAAGATGAACTGACGAATCAACACCAGGCGACCGGCGCCGATGACTTTTCGCATACCAACTTCTTTGGCGCGCGTGTATGAGCGGGCGGTGGTCATATTTATAAAATTCATACAGGCAATTAATAGAATCGCCAGAGCTATCCACGAAAAAAGCCTGACCGACTCGATGCGGCCCCCGCTTCCGGAAATGCTGTGCAGATGCAAATCAGTAAGGGGAAAAAGAAACGGCTCAAGATTGCTATCCTCCCAGGAGGCATTTATACGGTCTTTTACTTTATTGTTTACGGCGTTAAAATCGGCATTTCTATCGAGCTGGACAATAGTCGTAAACGAGCAATTGTACCACGTGTCAAAATATTCTTTCCCCCACAATTCATAACCGAAAACAATTGGTGTAAGAAAATCGAATTGAAAACTTGAATTTTCGGGAATCTCATCCGCCACCCCGGTCACGGTAAATTCATATTTATCATCGACCGTGATAATTTCACCGATCGGGTTATTCTTCCCGAAGTACTTTTCGGCCATCGGCAGCGATATTACCAACGAGTACGGTTCTTTCAGCGCGGTTTCGGGATCGCCGCTTATCAAGGGAAACGAAAACATCTCCAGGAACGACTGATCGGCCAGCGTCAGATATTGCTTAAAGGCCTTATCGCCGTACTTGACTTTGCCATTAAAATATTGCAGCCGGACCGAATTGACGACTTCAGGCATTTCTTTTTTTAATGTCGGTCCCAGCAACGGGACAGTTCCGAAAGTGGTGTAGACATTTTCACTATATTTCATATGAGTCGGGACCAAATAAAGTTCATTCGCGTTTTCGTTAAACTTATCGTAACTGTACTCCTGACAAATCCATAAAAAGATATAAACACAGCAGGCCATACCGATAGCCAATCCCGCGATATTAATAAACGAATAACCTTTGTACCGGGCTATATTCCTGAAGGCGACAGACAAATAATTTTTTAACATGATATTGCTCCCTTTTTATTCATATTGAATGGCCTCGATCGGATTGGCGCGCGCCGCCTTGACGGCCTGATACCCGGCCGAGAACAAAGCGAGAATCAAAGCGATTGATCCGGTTATTACAAACGTACCAATGCCGATACTTACGCGAAATGGAAATTCGGTCAGAAAATCGGACATCACCCAGAAAGCCAGTGGCCAGGCAATAACATTGGAAATTAAAATAAGTACAATAAATTCTTTAGAGAGCATGTGGACAATATTGGCTATCGATGCGCCCAGTACTTTTCTAATCCCGATTTCTTTCGTGCGTTGTCCGGCGGTGAATGACACCAATCCGAAAATTCCGAAACAGGCGATAGTTATCGTCAAAATCGAAAAGACAAGAAAGAACTGTACCTGACCTTTGATTTCATTATAATTACTATTGATTTCATCATCGAGAAAGCTGTATCTAAATTGTCTTTCGGGAAGGGTATTGTTCCAGGTTTCTTCAATGGCCGCCAGCGATTGCGGAATGTTATCGGGCGGCAGTTTGATACATAAAGTATTGCACTTATCCTGATCAAGCATGATAAACGATTTCGACTGATAAGCGAAATTTATCGGCGTCCCGTGGTAATTTTTGACGACACCGATTACTTCGAAGTATAGATCCCCCCTACCGTAAAATCGATGTCCTATCGGATCGGTTATATGTAATTCTTCAAGCGCCGCCTCATTTAAAATTACGGCGTGATCTTTATCGGTCGGGATACTTTCCGAAAAGTTCCTTCCTTCAATCAGTTCCAAACCAAAAGTAGAAACAAAATCATAATCGGCCATAAAACGTTTGACGACAATCAAGTCCTCTTCCCGGCGATTTTCATCAGGATAAAACCCGTAAAATGTATATCCTTTTCGCCCGGGCGGACTATCGGAGGCGGTTATAGCCAATATCCTGTTGTGATTGGTAATTTCGCTTTTCATAAGATTACAATCATCAGATGCAGTATCGCCCTTAAAATCGAGGATAAGCATATTTTTCGTATCGAAACCGGGATCGATACCGGTAATATAATTCATCTGATTGAAAATAATGGCAGTGCAACATATAAACGCGATAGCTATCGTGAACTGGAACACGACCAGTCCTTTTCGCAGCCACGACCTTGTTGATTTGATTCCGGTTTTGCTTTGCAGAACAGCGATCGGTTTAAAGCGTGAGAGATACAAAGCCGGATAAAATCCGGCCAAAACGCCGACAACAAAAATAAGTCCAATTAACGATATTAGCATAATCGGGTTGGAATAAAAATCGGCCAGTGCTTCACGCGGAAGCATCGGTCTTACCCACCCTTTGAACACCTCATATATGGCCAGACCGATAACGACCGAGATAGTCGTAATCAGTACCGACTCGCCCAGAAACTGCTTAATCAAATGCGAGCGATAAGCCCCGAACACTTTGCGGACGCCGACTTCTTTGGTTCGATCAGCCGATCGAGCGGTGGCAAGATTGATGAAATTAGCGATGGCCAGAAGCAATATGAAACCGGCAATAAAGCTGAGCATATATAGCAAAGAGGATTCACCCAGCGGCGACAGTTCACCACGGCGACCGGATCCAATCCCGGCGAAGTAAATTTTATCAAGCGGCTGCAGGTCATAACTGTATTTTTTTAACTCTTCCGATTCGAGATGAGGTTTTAATACGGCCGGGACTTTTTGAGAAACGGCGTACGGATCGGCTCCTTTTTTCAATAGGACATAGACATAATCGCCATTCAGATTGGTCCAGTCGTCCATCACTTCACCGGATCTTTCCAGAGTGGCGCGAGAGACAATCAGGTCACAGTACAATTGAGTGTTTTCAGGTATGTTCTTTAAAATGCCCGTGACCTGGCATGGCAGGTTTTGATTGATTTTTATAAGCTGACCGATCGGATTTTGGCCGTGAAAAAATTCCTTCGCCGCCTTTTCGCTGATAAGCACGGAGTACGGTTCATCAAGCGCGGTTTCCGGATTTCCGATTACCAGCGGGAAAGTGAACACGCTGAGAAAATCGGAATTGGCGCAGATGACGTTGCCGCCATGTTTGTATCCGGCCCAATCGAGCTCATCTTCGGTAACAAAACTTTTCTCACCTATTTGCAGATCAACAGAACCCAATTGTCGGAAGACGGCGACTTTATCTATCTCCGGAATTTCCTCGGCAATGGCTTCATCCAGCGGTGACTGCACTCGCGCCGAATAGATATCCTCATCTTCCGATACATAGCGACCGTTCAGACGATAAATGCGGTCTTTATTCTTATGGAAATTTTCGAAACTGAACTCATAACTTATATGCCCGAGGACTATCAGGCAGCAGGCCAGGCCGATCGCCAGACCGAAAATATTTATTACGGCGTATAATTTATGCCTGATTAAACCTCTAACGGCGATTTTTAAATAATTTTTCAACATGTTTCATTTCCTGTATTTTTATTCATACTTTATTGCATCCACCGGATTGGACAGCGCCGCGCGTATCGCCTGATAGCTAATCGTAATCAATGCGGTCAACATGGCCACTGCACCTGCAATCACGAAGATCTCCCACGATACCGATGCGCGGTAGGCGAAATTTTCCAGCCACCGCTTCATAACGAAATATGCTATCGGCCAGGCGATTATATTGGCGATGACTATCAGCAATATGAATTCACGAGTTATTAATCTGATAATACCGGGAACCGAGGCGCCCATCACTTTGCGAATGCCGATTTCTTTATGCCGGCGTTCGGTCGCGAATGAGGCCAGGCTGAATAATCCCAGTCCCGCGATTATTATGGCCAGACATGAAAAATAAAGCACGATTGTCTGAAATTGTTGCTCCTGCCAGTATAAATTATTGAAGGCCTCATCCAGAAAACCATATTCAAACGGCAACGCCGGTGCGAATTTTTCCCACACCTGTTTCATGGAACTTAAGACAGATGAAATACTCTGACCGTCGATTTTTACGGTCAGCACATTATAGCCATTCTGACCCGGTTCATTGGTCAGAATTAACGGTTCGACGCTGTTATAGAGATTGGCGAAATTAAAATCGGAAACTACCCCGATAATCTTATGCCATCCATTTCGTCTAATCGTTTTTCCGACAGGATCATTCCAGCCCAACGTTTTAACCAGCTTTTCATTCACCAGGTAGGATTCGTTGTCGGTCGCAAACCGATCGGAAAAATTCCGTCCCTCGATGACATTAATACCGTACGTATTAAGAAAATCTTTGTCGATATCGACGACATGAATCATCATCGGTGTTTTAAATCCCTCCGGGAAATAGCCATTACTGGTAAAGCCGTTTATAGGTACTTCCGATGAAGCGGTCACGTCCAGGACCCCGGGTAAATCGGATATTTCCTTTTTTATCGTTTTGGATTGCTGCCGCAATTCATCGCTCGTAAGGGGAATAATTACCATGTTTTCTTTTTCAAAACCCAATGCTTTGTTCTTCATGTATTTTAACTGGCTGTTAATCAGGATAGTACAGATTATCAATGTTATCGAAATAACGAATTGGAGAATAACGAGCAGATTGCGTGAAAAAAGTCTATCCTTTCCGTGTTTGGCCGTGCCCTGTAATATCCTGGCCGGGGGGAAAGAAGACATATAAAAAGCGGGGTAGCTTCCCGCGCCGATACCGACTATTACTATGATGACAATCAGGCCGACGATATGAGTCGGATCGGAAAACCTGAAAACATTAAGGTTGTAATTTACCAGTTCACTGTAAAAGGGAAATAATAACTCGACCAGAATAAGAGCAATCCCGGATCCTATCGCCGCCAGCAATATCGATTCGGCGATAAACTGTCGAATTAGGCCTGCCTTGCCGGCTCCCATGGCTTTACGTATACCGACTTCGCGGGCGCGTTTGCCGGCCAGAGCAGTCGCCAGATTTATAAAATTGATGCAGGCCATAAGCAATATCAAAAAAGCAATCGCCGAGAAAATATAAATGTTGTACAGAGCGGAATTGGTATCCCCACTGTAGTGAAGATGAATATCTCTCAACGGCTGCAGGTACGGTTCGTATTTGACTCCGACATCGGACAATTGCTTATTAATATATCCCCACATAAAATCCGGGAATTTGGCTTCCACTGCGGCCGGATCGACGCCATCATGCAGCTTGACATAACTGATGTACTGATTGCCGCCGTTCCAATCCAGATATAGGTCAGGATTTTCATACAGTGTCGAAAACGATATCAGGGCATTAAATTGAATATGCGAATTGGACGGAGGACTTTTTATAACGCCGCTGATTTCGTACGATTTACCGTTGCTTGTCAGAACTTTTCCAATCGGATTATCGGAACCAAAAATCAGACCGGCCGTATTTTCGGTAAGGACCAGGGAATACGGAGCGGCCAGCACTTTTTTTTCATTTCCGGCAAGTAATTCAAACGAGAAAACATCGAATAGCGTCGAATCGACGTAACAGATATTGCGGATTTTATAGGCCCGACCTTCGTACTGGAAATAGGCGGTTCGCGGCGTCGAAAACCTGACATAATTTTCCACTTCGGGGAAATCCCGATACATAGCCGATCCCATCGGCGGTGTAAAAACATGACCGTCGAATTCTTTGACGCCTTCTTTGGTTTGTACTATTGAGACGCGATAAATACTGCCGGCGTTTTCATGAAAATTATCATAGCTGAATTCAAACTGGATATACAGCATGATTAAAATAGTAGCGGCAATTCCGACGGCAAGTCCGAACAGGTTGATAGAAGTATAGAGTTTGTGTCCGGTCAGGTTTCGGTATGCAATTTTAAAATAATTTCCGAACATTCTATCTCCGGCTCAAAACTTATTCATATTTGATTGCCTCGACCGGATTGGCCAGCGCCGCCTTAAGCGCCTGATAACTGATGGACAGCAAAGCAATAATCATAGCTGCTATTCCGGCCAGTATAAAAATCTGCCATTCCAAGCCGGTTCGGTAGGCGAAATTTTCCAGCCAGCTTTTGGTGGCGCAGTAGGCTATCGGCCAGGCAATAATACTCGCTATTGTTACAAGTAAAATGGATTCTTTTGATAAGAGCCACACTATACTCAACACGGAGGCCCCGAGGGTTTTTCGAATCCCGATTTCCTTGGTGCGCTGCTCGGCAGTAAAGGAAATCAAACCAAACAATCCAAGACATGAAATAAATATTGCCAGGCACGTAAAATATTTGACTATCGTACCCATTCGTTCTTCCGCCCGGTATTGTCCAAAAATAATATCCTCCAAAAACGTATAGCTGAATTCCTGCCCCGGACGGAGTTTCTTGAACTTATTTTCAATAAAGCTAATAGCACCGGCGATTTTATCCGGTTTTATTTTGATGCACAAGTAATTATATGACGGCAAAATCAACAGACCAAAAGGTTGAATTTCATAACGAAGCGGTCTTAAATGAAAATCCTTTACGACACCAATAATTTTTCCATCAATGTTATTCCATGAAAACTTTTTTCCGACAGGATTATCCATATTCATGGCTTTTACGGCCGTCTCATTGACAATATAAGCGCCGCCATTATCCGTGGAATATTCGTCGGAAAACGAACGACCGTCAACTATATCCATTCCGAATGTTTCGATATAATCAAAATCGGCAAATCCCAGGGCCATTACGAAACGTTCATCATCTTTCATGCCCTCCCACTGAGGACCGGCGGTTCCGATAGAGTACCATGCCGGCGGTGTAAAAGTGGCGGTAACATTCAATATATCAGGATTCTGTCTCATTTCACTTTTGACGGCTTGATAGTCCTCAGAAAGGTTTTGCATATATATGCAGACAATATTATCCGCATTAAATCCTAAATCCCTGGTTTTGACATAATTTAACTGGTTATAAATTATAATCGTACCTATCATCAGGAATACCGACAATACAAACTGAAAGACAACCAGCACTTTTCTTATTATTTTTGCATTGTCAAGGTTTTTTACTACGGTTAATCCCTTTACCACATTAACCGACCGGAAAGAAGACAAAAGCAATCCCGGATAACTGCCCGATAATATACCTACCAGCAGGGTTATTCCCACTATTTCCCAGAAAGTAGTGGTATTTTCCGTTATATCCAAAGCCAGGTGTTTATTCGACAGATTATTAAAAGAGGGCAACAGCAGTTCCGTTATTACAAGCGCAATAATAAGAGCGATGATGGTAATTATAATTGTCTCCCCCATAACCTGACAAATAATTTGAAGTCGTTTTGCCCCCACGACTTTTCTAATGCCGATTTCTCTGACACGATTTGCCGAGCGGGCGGTGGTAAGACTCATAAAATTGATACAGGCTATGAAAAGTATAACGAATGCTATGGTGGAAAAGATATAAATATAGTTAATCAGACCGCCACCACCAATATCGTACAAGTGCAATTCCGTCAAAGATTGAAGATACAACTCGCTATTCGCATCGGGCCATTTCGTTTTCTCGAAATCTTTGATTTTTTGACCGACCGTAACGACAGAAGCATTATCATGCAGTTGAACAAACGACCAAAATCTTGAGTCCGCCCAATTGCCAAGATCATAACCGTTATATTCCATAAGTGATATCGGAACCAAAAAGTCAAACGAAAGACTCGAATTATCGGGCACTCTGGCAATTATGCCGGTTACGGTCAAGTCGATTTTTCCATCGGCCAATAAATTTTTACCGATTGGATTTTCTTCTCCAAAAATTCGAGCGGCGGCCTTCTCTGTTAAGAGTATTGAATACACACCGGATAAGGCCGTTTCCCTATCCCCGCTAACCAGGGGGAATGAAAACATATTTAAAAATGATGAGTCAACAACGGCACCGGAGAGCGAAAATCCTTTCTGGTCATACTCCACGAGTATGTTATCATGATATACTCTGGCAAAATCCTTAATTTCGGAAGCTACATTGGCCAGACCGGGCGCAATCGGAGCCGGCGTCGCACTCGAATAAGAAATTCCATCGGTATGCAGGCTTTTTTCATACACTCTGTAGATATAATCTGAATTTTTATGAAATCGATCATAACTGAGTTCATCCTGCACCCAGAGCATAATCAGTATACAGCAGGCCATTCCAATGGCAAGACCGGCGATATTGATAAAGGAATATCCCTTGTGCCTGATAATATTTCTCAGCGCGACCTTCAGGTAGTTTTTAAGCATACCATTATCCCTGATCTGTCCTATTCATATTTAATCGCCTCGACCGGATTGGTAAAAGCGGCCTTGACCGCCTGTAATGACATGGTCAACAAAGCAATAGCCAGGGCTATAACGGCCGTCAGGACGAATAAAGAAATACTTATCCCGGTTCGGTAAGCGAAATTTTCCAGCCAGCGATCCATTACATAATAAGCGACCGGCCAGGCGATGATATTGGCAATAAGCACCAACCGAATAAAATCACGGGAGAACATCAACACGATTCCGCCGACCGAAGCGCCGAGGACTTTGCGAATCCCCACCTCGCGGGTACGTTTGGCGACGGCGAGGGAGGTCAGCCCGAACAATCCCAGACAGGCAACAAGAAATGAAAAAATCGATGAGTATTGCACTATACTCCGCCAGCGTTCCTCGGCGAAGTACTGTCCGGCCACGCGCTCATCGAGAAATTGATACTCGAACGGTAATCCATTACTGATTCTCGACCAGGTTTGTTCGAGAAGCGATAAAGTAGCGGATATATTCTTTCCGCGCAGACGTACCGCAATTTCATTGATACCGCTGATATCGTCGGTTCTCGGCATGTGAAATACCATCGGCTCGATTTCCCGATGTAACGGATAATAATGAAAATCATCGACGACACCGATAACCATGGCGTTGCCGAATCCTCGCGGCAGTTTCCGGCCGATGGGATTATCCCAGCCCAGTTTATCAACCAATGTTTGATTAACGATAATGGCTCCGTCCTTATCGGAAGCATTGCCCTCCTCGAAATTCCGCCCCTTTTTTATATTGATGCCCATTGCCGGTATATAATGTTCATCGACCCAGTTGACATAAAAATATGTCTCGGTTCCACCGGCACTCGAGGCGTAGCCGGGCCCGGTGACATCCTCGCCGATAAGAACGATGAAACCTTCATCACCACCATAATTGATATACAGCCAGGATTGACCCAGGCCGTACGAATACCCGGTGATATCGACAATGGCAGGCTGTTCGGCCAGATCATTGCGAAATCGAGCGAAGAGATTATGAGCCTCTTCGCCCCCGATCCCGATCGGGAAAGTGACCACCAGATTTTTATTAAAGCCAAGATCCGTCTTGTTGACATAATTTATCTGTGTCGAAATAACAAATGTGCTTATAATTAAGAAAATCGAGATAGCAAATTGTAAGACTATCAATGTTTGTATCAGGCGATTTTTGCCGCCGATTTTTTGCGCCCCCCGCAGCGACTCCACCGGATAAAATCGAGAAAGCAAAAGCGCCGGATATATTCCGGCGAGAAAAGCGGTAACCAGTGTCAAGGCACCGAGGACAGGCAATATTCTCCAGTCCGACAGAAGATGCAGCGACAATTCTTTCTGCGCCAGATTATTGAAAGTCGGCAAAAATATTTCGGTCAAAACGACACCTAAAATCAAAGCGGCAATACAAAGGAGTAATGCCTCACCCCAGAATTGTCTCATTATTTGCACTCTTTGAGCGCCCAGGACTTTCCTCAGGCCGACCTCCCGGTAACGGCCATGGGAGCGCCCGACCGCCAAAGTCATAAAGTTGATACAGGCAATCAGCAGGACCGCCAGGGCAATGGCTATAAGAATGTAGGAATAAATCGGATTGCTCGAGGGAACCGCCTCACCGCTGAAACGCGGATCAAGGTGCACCTCCGGTAACGGTTGCAGATGGTATACTATTTTCGAATCACCGTTGTCTTCCTTCGCCAGAGGTTCGACATAGTCGGTGATTTTATTTGCAATTGCGTTAATATCAGTGCCCGGCCGCAGTTCGACATAAGTCGAGAATAAAATCATCGACCAGCTGTTAAGGATGTCTTCCGGGATAGTGTATTTTAATAAATCGGTCGAAACGATAAATGAGTACTGGATACTCGAATTGGTGGGTGCTTTTTTTATAATTCCGGAAACCAGAAAATTTTTTGAGGTTCCACTCATCTGAATCGATATTTTGCCGCCGATGGGATCCTTATCGCCGAAATATTTTTGCGCCATTTCAGGAGTGATGACGACCGATCCGGGATTATCCAAAACCGATTTCGGGTTGCCTTGCAGTAAAGGAAACGAAAACATTTGAAAAAAACCGGGATCGACATGGAGGACCAATTCGGTAAAAGACTTTTCCCCCCGGGTAACGACCATTGACGCAGCGGAAATCCGGGTCGACCGGACAATCTCGGGAAAAACACCATCGATTGAGGGCTGTAATATACCGGCCGTCGCTTCGGTTCCTTCGGGAAATTCGCCGGTCTCGCTTTCGAAATGTATGATGCGATAAATATTGTCGGCATCGGCATGAAATCGATCGAATGAGAATTCATGGCTGACATAGAGATAAATCAGCATACAGCAGGCGATTCCGATGCCCAATCCGAATACTGATATAATCGTATACAGCTTGTTGCGAATCAGATTACGATAAGCAACCTTGAAATAATTTCTGAACATGATAAATTCCTATTTATTGTCAGAATAAACTCATTCATACTTAATTGCCTTAACCGGATTAGTAAACGCCGCCTTAAACGCCTGATAGCTAACAGTCAGCAAAGTAATAATAAAAGATAGGCTCCCGGCGAAGATGAAAATACTCCAGCCAAGATTGGTCCGATAAGCATAATCATTCAGCCAGTGATTCATATACAAATAGGCGGCAGGTAAGGCAATGGCATTGGCCACGAATACCGGCAGTACAAATTCCCTTGAGATCAACGTTATGATATTGGGAATTGAGGCCCCGAGGACTTTTCGGATACCAATTTCCTTAGTTCGCTGTTCGGCCATGTACGAAGCCAGTCCGAATAATCCCAGACACGAGATAAATATCGCCAAAAATGTGAAATAGCCAAAAATCGATTTGAGCCGTTCCTCGGTTCGGTACTGTCGATCAATTGTTTCATCCAGAAATCGATATTCAAAAGGGTAGCCGGGAAGTATCTCATTCCATATTTTTTTGAATGAATCGACAACGGCCGATATATTATCCGATTTTATTTTGGCATACATATAATTCAACCAGTAGGGGTCGATTTTCAGGACAATTGGATTAATTTCATTTTGCAATGACGTCGAGTGGAAATCCTTTACAACGCCGACAATTGTTCCCGGGGTATCCCAGAATGAAAACCATTTCCCGACCGGGGACGAAATACCCATTTGCCTGACGGCTTCTTCATTGAGTACGTATGCCGCTGTGGAATCGGCTGCGTACTCACGTGAGAAACTGCGCCCGTCAGCCATTTTCATACCAAACGTCTCGAAATAATCAAAATCGACCAAACCGGCATTTATGCGAAGATCAAAGCCCGAAGGCCGGCCCTCCCAGTCCATACCTCCCGGCGACGAACCGATGTTCGAGGGCAATTGAAAGGATGCCGTTACGTTCGTGACATTCGGGTTTTGAAGAAATCTGTTTTTTAAAATATTGTACTTCCTTACATAACTGTACTTGAGAGGCATATAAATAACATGCTCTTTATCGAAGCCGAGATTTTTATTTTTCATGTAATCAAGCTGCCGGCCGACGACAAGCGAGCCGACAATTAAGAAAATAGAAAGACTAAACTGGGTAATTACCAAAATTTTTCGGAAACTCGATCCTTTTCCTTCTCTTCCGAAGCCGCCTTTTAAAACGGCGA
>Ga0315550_1001300_pt1 | contig 15483 bp, 14 predicted proteins | sample SalMarSW160190MG_2_FD_203100 | JGI IMG/M metagenome (GOLD analysis project Ga0315550, IMG submission 203100) | Salt marsh sediment microbial communities from the Plum Island Ecosystem LTER, Massachusetts, United States - Salt Marsh Sediment SW1601-90 ... | reverse complement strand
TCCTCTGTCTTCTGTCGTCCGTCATCTGACTTCTGCTTTGAGATTGGGTTTGTTTTCACCAAATGTCCTGTTCGATTTTTTTCTCATAATCCCTTGTGGCAAAGAAGGTTGCATTAATTTTATCCTTAAACAAATTGGCTTTGTTTTGCATAAAATAGGCCCGATTTGTACCTGTGGTAGAGCTAGAGGATTCTCGACACTTGTACGCAGTAGGCGTAATTGTAGAATAAGTTGAATACGGATTTTGCTGCCTTCTGTTTTCTTTCTTCTGTCCTCTGTTTTCTGTCATCTGTCCTCTGTCTTCTGACTTCTGTTTTGAAAATGGCTTTGTTTTGCATAATCAGTCATAATTTCCCGGCGAGCATTGCTCTATAGTCAGTTTCTCCATCAGCGGCCTTGAGCGGATCCATTCTTCTGATGAGGTTGAGTCTTTGTAACTCGAGTATCGTTTTGTAGAGGCTGTGCTCTATTCGTCGTTCATACATCAGGAGTCGGTCGAGGACCCTTGCTTTTGCGAAATCCTTTATGGCCATACGGCCAAGAGCCAGATGGTTAGCGGAGGTGGACGGCCCAGCCTGAGATTGGTCCTGGTTTTTGAAAAACAGGGATTGGGTGAGTTTGGTTAATGGGTTGGATTTACTATCTGCGTTCAATGCGTCTATGGCCTGGTTCTGGATTCTACAGACTCGTTTTAGCCGCCATGAGAGACTGACAATCCGTTCGGCGAGCATAGATTCCATTGGGCTGACCGGGGCCAGCTCGTCTAACATCTGCTCGCGGTAGAGGTCGAAGTCAGCCTGGCTTTCTGAGCTGATTACATCCTGCCGGACCAAAAGGCCGTGTTTGACGGCGTTTTGTGAGATGGCGGACTTGCCTTCGCTGGTGCGTGGGCCTGTCGATCTTTGTGCGTTACGACGGTTGGCGAGCATTTGGGCTTCAGTAGCCATGAGGAGTCCTCCGAATTTACGATTGACGATTCCCCTAAGGGGTTTCCGCTTCGCTCCAAGACTATTTACGAATGATGATTTTTGGCGTGTATCTGCTGATACGAAGACGTGCGGTTCTCCGCTATATCTCCGCCCCCCCAGGGAAAGGGGCAAGCCCCCCAATTAGGTAGGGGCAAGCTCCGGGCGGTTTATGTTTGCCTTTTGGCAAACATGCGGGCATTTTAACATATTATCAAACAAAAGTCAACAAAAAATTAGATTGATGCTGGATTCTGGATGCTTGATACTCGAAAAAAGTGTTACCGCAGAAAAAGCAGAGAAACGAGCAAAGTCAACTGATTTTGAGGGAAAATCAGGATGCAGTGCAATATCTATCTTTTCCTAAAATGTCCAGTTTTCTTTTTCCATAAATCCCTCAAGGTTAATGCAGGGTATCCCAAAATGATCGCAGACATTGGGGATTCTTGCTGCGTTTTTTGTAAATTTTTCTTGAGTTACAACACAACCATTAATAACTTTTGCTTTTGCGATAATAAATGGATCCGCAACAGGTCCCTCAATATATTGTTGTTTCTTCTGGATTAGAATACGGAAGTGTCTAACCTTGAAAATTTCTGTAATAAAACCCGATTCCTCAGCATTTGGTGGTAAAAACAACTCACTATGACTCATTGCCCAATCCGATAATCTATCTCCCCTTCTCTCTAACTCCCTCCTGACCTCCTTTACAGAAATAATAGTCTGTTTTGAAATAAAGCCATTAAAATTATTCCAAAAAGAAGGAAAACGTTTTGGATAGTAGTGATTGAAAATATTAATCAGGGTGTCGCTGTCAAAAACATATTTCATGCCGTTGACCCCCCATGAAGTACATAGCCCTCGAATGTGCTCACATGTACTTCTTTCATACCGAGGTAATCGGCGAGTTGTGGTTTTGATATAGCGCCTTGGTAATATTTTCCAAAAGCGGTCTCAATATAGTAAGACCCCAAGTATGCCCCTTTAGTATAATATGGATTACCGCCCGGACCAGCCTTACCACGCGTCAATCTTTCCTCGTTCCAATCCTTCACTTTTACCTCATAAAATGCCTTTGTGATGTAGTTAAGATCAAGACACTTTCTTAAGATAACCTCACGACTAATGCTATACTTCCTGGCAAGTCGTGTTAGGAGATTGTCGTCTATGGTTTGATTGCGTATTTGAGGTTTAATATCTTCGGTAGGCACCAAAAATTCGCCAGCGAATTTGTTACAGAATACCTCTACACGCTTGTTGGGCCCTCTCATTCTCTGGACAAAATCATCATGCCTTAAATCGATACCACCAGTTCTAAATAGCAGATGTGCCAGTTCATGAAAGAGCGTGAATATCTGACGTATTTTTGCCTGACTGTTATTGATATAGATTATGGGAAATACATTATCATATAGACAGAATCCGGAACATTCATCATCCTTGAAAGCATCCTTAAAAACAAAAACTCCGTGTCTTTCCAGTACACCCCGCCAATATTTCAATGCCTTGTCATTTGTCGTTAGTGCATACTGTTTATCCAGCCCAACGCCTAAGTATTCCCGAACCGTTTTAGCTATATCGGAAATGGTATCTGAGCTATGTATCGTAATGTCAGAACATACTTGTTTTTTTGCAGGGTTAACCCCGTCAAATAATTCTCTGAGATTCTCTTTCATTACCTTTGCCTGACGCACCAGATAGAGCAATCTTGGCTCTAAAAGATCAATTTCTTCTTGAGGTAATGTCCGAAAAGACTCTTTAGGAGTTTCTTCTTCAGGCGGCTCAGGAAAAAAGAACAGTGCCAAAGGCCGCTTATAAATTTCATAAGCAAGCCGTTCCAGTTGGGCATATGTCGGACTTGTCGTGCCTTTTTCCCAGGATTTAACAGTTTCGGAAGTTATCCTTTTCCGTTTAAGTTTGACAACAACATCAGGTATATCAAAACCGCCGGTCTCTCTGGCCCAGCTAAGCATATCAGGATTGACGGGGATGCGTTCGCTCATATCGTTACCTTGATAATCTTCATCCTTTCGTTACCGAAGATGCCCAGCACCGCCATAACAGCATTGCTGGGTTGGTCTTCGGCGGAATACCAATAACCAATTATCCTGCCGCCTCGGTTGTCAGCCCCCGTTGTTAGCTGGTTTGAAATTATACCTTTTTGGTCAAAAACTACCAAGCCATTTTTGTTTTGTAAAGAGTTTGGTTATTCATCGAAATAATCGGTCTCTATTTTCTTAACCTCATATAAGGCAGCCATTGAAACTCCAACATTGTGCCCCCTTTCTCTGTTATTAAAACGTGAATATCTTTCTTTTTTTGTTACTTCTCATTTTTACCATATACACTCACAAACCGCAATTCCCCCCTTCACCCCGTGAGATAATTCTTTACTATCTCATGGGGCAAATAACACAAAAGAAGAGGGAAAACAAAGAAAAGCGGAGGAATATCAAAGCAAAAAGCAAAAATACTCAATTACCATGATAATTTAGAAGGGAAAAAGCAAGGGAAAAGACAGAGGACGGAATTTCCGGCTAATCGGAGTATTTGTGTCAAAAAAACAAAAACCCTGCCATAAATGGCAGGGCTAAACATTGATTTGTGTTAATCCGTGAAATCTGTGTAATCCGTGGTTGAATACTACAGATCATATTCTTTAATCTTTCGGTAGAGCGTTCTTTCGCCGATGCCGAGGATTTTTCTATGGGATTTTGGAGGAAATTTTTTATTTTTCTCTGTCGTAGAGCTTTATAACATCCTGTTAATAAAAAAGTTAAAAATTTTTTAATTTTTTCTAAAAAAGACTTGCTAATACATTGCTAATAGTACATAATGTATTAAGAGTATTAATACAATTATAGTTTGTAACATGCTTTGTAGTTAAATATAGCGGTATTGTTATGGGATTATGGATACAAATAACGCCCGGCTCAAGTGAGCCTGTTTATGTTCAGGTCGCTGAACAAATAAGTGAGACTATCGCCAAGGGACAACTCACGAGTGGAGATAAGCTGCCCGCGGTTAGGAAACTTGCGGCAGAATTAGTGATTAATCCCAACACTGTTGCCAGGGCTTACAGTCAGTTAGAGCAAGCCGGACTTGTCACTACCAAAATCGGCTCCGGCACATACGTAGCCGACCCAAAGCTGCGAAGAGCCGACGCCGCAGACATAAATGTGCTTGCCGAGAGGATGGATACTCTAATCAGCCGAGGTTTGAATTTAGGTCTTCAAGCACAGGATATAATCAAGATATTTAAAGCCAGAATGGACAAATTTATTGGCCCGTCAAACTTGTAGTGAGCTTGTCGAATCTATATGAAAGAATAATTAAAATGCCTGAGATAGTATTGGAAACGAAAGGTCTTACGAAGTATTTCGGCAGTAAAGCTGCTGTTGACCATCTGGATATGCAGATTCCGCGCGGCTGTATCTGCGGATTTGTTGGCCGAAACGGAGCAGGAAAAACCACCGCTATCAAGTTAATGATGGGCCTGCTAAACCCGACAGCAGGCTCATCAAGACTATTAGGCTGTGACTCGGCAGCTTTAACACCTGCCATTCGTCAGCGCATTGGTTTCGTAACCGAAGGTCATCGGCTCTTTCGCTGGATGAGCATTGCCGAATTAGAGAGATTTCAGCGGGCGTTTTTCCCAAAGCAGTGGGATAATAAGTGCTTCGCCGATATGATCAAATACTTCGGCCTGTCAAAGAAGCAAAAGATAAAGCACCTCTCAAACGGCCAGCGGGCGCAGGTCTCATTGGCACTTGCTTTGGCCCCGAATCCGGAGCTTCTAATAATGGACGACCCAACGCTCGGCCTTGATGCCGCGATCAGACGCCAATTCCTGGAGGGTATGATTGAGCTTATTATGCGCCAGGGCAGAACTGTCCTTTTCTCCAGCCATATCCTCGGTGATGTCGAAAGAGTTGCCGACCGCATAGTAGTTATTGACAAAGGTGTGATAAGGGCAAACTGCTCGCTTGAGCAGTTTCGAGAAGCGGTCAAAAAAGTGATATTCAGCTTTAAGGATTCTATGCCGGCTGAAGTTAACATCGAGGGCTTACTAAACTGCAGACGCAGCGAAAAAGAGCTTGAGGTAACATTAGTCAGTACCAACGAGGAGAAAATCGCGAAGTGGGTAAAATCAACAGGTGCAGTGGAGTACAAAATTGTACAAATGAATCTGGAGGACCAATTCATCGAATTTACCGCTCCGCCCGGCCGAAGAAAACTATTCCAATGGGAGGAAATATAAATGAGATTTTCAGCGTTATTACGAAAAGAATTTCGTGAGAGCCTGCCATGGTTACTTTTGGCAGCAATTGTATTTTTTGCTTTTGGCGGTTTTTGCCTGCGTGAAAAGGCTTACCAAGCAGGTCGCAATTGGGATTACTCGCATCTTTCACCAGGCTCTTTAGTTGAGCCTTATTGGCTTACTCTCAGTTCACCACTGGCAGCAACAGGTATGTGGTTGCTCTTGACATCTATTGGACTTGGTCTGTCTCTGGGCATCCGACATTTCTGGATACCTTATTTTACAGGGACATGGCCGTTTCTGCTTCATCGCTCAGCCAATAGAAAAACTATACTTGCCGCGAAGCTGACTGCAGCAACAATAGCTTTTATTATTTCGCTTGGGACTCTATGGGTCTGCCTTTATTGGTACGCCAATAGGCCGGAGCTTTTTACAATACCGCAAACAGCAAGAATTTTCATCGAAGGCTGGATTTTAATAGCATTAGGTCTTATTGCGTATCTGGGGACGGCCCTTTCAGGTCTGAGCACCGCCAAATGGTACACTACAAGGATATTCGGCCTGGCTTTTGCAACTGTCATCATCATAGCAATTTTTGCACAGTGGCGGCTTGCCTGGGCCTTCGTGATGATTATCGCTGGTGTTTTTATTTTGCTTTCGCAAATTATCAGCTTATTTCTGAACAGAGAATTTTGACCGGAGGGACATCGCTATGAGATTGAAAAACAAATTAAAATACATTGCGACGCCAGCCGAAATCTTTACGACAGCCCTTATCCTGCTGTTAGCTTTGCTGATAGTGCAGGGTATTATCATCGCAACGGAAGATATATTTACTGAAACAAAACGCAGACGGGAAGCGACTAAACCTGAAGAAAAACTCACCCCTGAGGAAGAACGACTCAACAGAATAAGATATTCGGAAAAAGAGTTTTTGCCCGATGGTACAATCCACCTTGTCTACAGGCCGGAACGCGCACCTGGCAGAGTGGACGAGCCCGAGATAATGCAGATATATGATGTCAATGACAACCTGCTATGGGAGGGTCCACGCACCAGAAATCCCTACAGATATCTCACATGGGCTTGGCAACTAAACAGCTATAGAAGGGACTTTACACAGCAGAGTATGAGACAGTTGCAAATGATTACGCCTGAATTTTCCAGAACTCTCGAAATACCGGTTCAATCCGAGGAAAAAACTAACCAGATTTGGCGTTATAATCTGGCGAAAGATTATTTTATTGGTTATGATACCGACGGTAAAAAGATAGGTTACATCGGCTCAACAGGATTTACTAATTCAATAATAGAAACAAAATCATTGGGCAAATTCAGGTCCTTTACCGCTTGGTGTCCGCAGGTCTCTTTCAGCCCGACTTTGTTGTGGCGGACACAAAGATGTATTTATCAAATCGACTTTGAAAAACAAAAGGTAGAGCTGCTCTTTGAAAGTGCCAATTCTGATATTGAAACGATGAGTCAGCACGCATGGAAGGATATCACCCCCGGCAAAGAAGGCTCTACAGACTATGAAAAATACCGACCTTTGCTTCACTTCATAACCAAAGACAGCAAGCATCATCTGATAATGCGCGAACCCAAGCAGCGGCTTATAGTTACTATTCCAAAGGATTGGGAAAGTTGGATGGGTAATCAATATCGATTTACTGCCACAAGACAAGCTATTTTTATGTGTCGTTATTGGATCGAGTCAAGCCGTCCTCCGGACTACCGTAAATCCCCCAAACTTTTTCATCAATGGTGGCATAATTTCCGAAGTCTGCCTCGAAAAAGATGGGTCGAGTTATACAGGGTCAATAGCCAAAGTAATCTCGAATTACTTAATCGCTATACTTGGACCGAGCCCGGCTTGTCTGAAACGGTAGTCGAAGCAAGAGACTTCAGGACGCCGGCTACACGTTACGTGAGTAAATTCTCACCTCCGTTGTATGATTGGGCTTGGCACTTTGTGGGTATAAGATTCTGGACACAGGTTTATCAGCGTTCTGATTTTGCTTATGAATTTGCGCGCATGTTAGCAGAAGTACGACCGAGCGAAAGCATCATCAACTGGCTGCTGAGTGCTATGATGATAGGTTTTACCTTTTGGCATGGCTGGCCCAGGCGAACATCCTGGCTAAAATTTTTGTTCTGGTTGGCATTTGTAGGCATATTCAACCTTGCAGGCCTTTTGACATATTTAGCCTTGAACCATGTCACCGTGATAAAATGTCCGGCTTGTGGTAGAAGCCGAGGACTAATCAAGGTTAATTGCATACGATGTGGAGTTGAACTACCAACCCCAAAGCGGGGAAAACTCGACCTAATATTCAATAGCTAACCGCTGTCTCATACCATTTCCAAATAATAGGGGCAGCGGGGCTGTCCCTATTTAATGATATATCTATTATTCAAAATCCTATGAACGACCATGGAGACATTTCATAAGGAGCCATTTCCATTCCAGCTCTCGAATCCGGCTGGGATTAATATTCCTGACCCACCCAGGTTGGCCTCGCAAATAGTCCAATATCGTAGTAGCAGGGGCAAACCATCCATTGCGTCTGGATAATGATCTCATTAAATGAACAAATTCCGGATCGATTTTCCCATTAGTACAAAAACCTTTCGCGAAGTGGGTGTAAACGATGCACAATCCCCCTTCCTTTTCCAGAGAATCCTGATTTTTCTCAGACATCAACTTACGAAAGGAACAAACATCGGCACCGTCAGAGGACGCAAACCAGGAATTAACATAAGGCCGAGAAGGATCATGATAAGGCATTTCCGGACAAATTTTAAATGTATTGATTTCTCTAAAGACAAAATTACGAACGTAACGAATGTGCTTGCGGCATAAATCTCCCCAGAAAAGTGGGTCGCCCTCCACGTGCCCTTTATAGTGATTGTTTCTGATGTGCAGTGTCACAAACTGGTATGTTGCTCGTCGCGTCCCTCCAAGCCGGTATTTTCCCCAATACATACTTTCCTTCTGACCGGAATGAGCGCAATAAAGAAAATCTTCGTCTCCGAAAAGTCTATGAAAGAATTCTATTGCCCGCTCGGTATCTTCACGGCCGGAAGTGTGATCTGTAGCACCGTGAAACGCAATCTCGAAACCTTCATCTCTTAGACTGTATAACCATTTAAGATATTCCTCGTCCTGACAGGTCATACCGCCAAAGTTGCTTTTTTGGCTTGGCGCTAAAGGCCATACCGTTTTTGTTGTCTTGATACCCAGCTCCGCCAGAAGGTCATAGATGGGCTTTACATTTTCGATTGTGGCCTTATCGGTATCATCCACAATAGTAAAAGCAAACTTCTTTTGATTTGCCCAGTTCATAGATAGTACTCGTATTTCTTCTTAAAAAGAGACCGCAAAAAAAGCCTAAACAGCATATCGACAATTCAGCAGAAAACTTGAGGAAATCTCTTATAGGATTTAATAGATAAGCTTTATAAATAGGGACAGCCCCCTATTTTGATATTGACAGCTTATCTCTGAAGCGTTAATTTACTAACATGCCAAGAATCGCAAGGATAGTTATACCGGAAGTACCACATCATATAATCCAACGTGGCAATAACCAGCAGGATGTGTTCTTTGTGAACGACGACCGGATTGTATATTTGGAGCTGCTTCGAAAACGTTGCGAGAAATACGGCTTGGAGATTCTTGGCTACTGCTTGATGACTAATCACATCCATCTTGTTGCAGCACCGCAACAAGAAGATTCACTTGCTAATGCGATAGGCCAAACGCACTTTCTTTACACACAGTACATCAATAGAATGCACGGACGTAGTGGCCATCTGTGGCAAAGCAGATTTTACTCTTGTGCCCTCGATGAACTACATTTTTTGAAAGCAATGCGCTACATCGAATGCAATCCAGTGAGGGCGAAAATCGCGAGGGTGCCGTGGTCATACCGCTGGTCCAGCGCCGCTGCGCATGTTGGCAAAGCCGACGGTGCAGGGCTGCTGAATTTATCTAAATGGCAGGATATAATAGACCCGGAAAAATGGATGAAGCTGCTCAGGCAGACCTTGGAAGATTACGAAGTAGCGAGCTTGCAAGCGAATACACATACGGGCAGACCCCTCGGCAGCGATCGATTTATAAGCAAGTTTGAGCACCTATTAGGTCGGAGACTTCGGCCTCTGCCTGTCGGTAGGCCGAAAACAAGAAGAGATAAATCTAAAGAAAAGCCGCACTAAATAGGTGGCTGTCCCTATTTAAAATTGCCTGGGAGACGAAATGAACCTACCTCGTCCCACTTATCGGTAGTTGCCTTTATGAGCGACATCGTACCTTTTTCATCAAGGCAGTAAAGCCGACCATCAGCATAAGTCAGAGATCCTTTGCCTTCGGCTTGCCATAGCTTCTTGCCCATCAAGTCCAAGGCTGTTACGTATGTCTTCTTATCGATCATGCCGGCCGTAAAAATACGGCCTCCCACTATCGCCACTGAACTGTACCCATGTCCAATGCCAGAGGCGGTCCATAGCAGCTCCGGACCGTCTTGTGGCCAGGTCTGCATAAGACCTGTGTCGGTCGAAAGGTTATCACGTCGTGGCCCATGAAAACACGGCCAAGCCGTGTTATCACCAGCTAACGCGACAACAGGTATATTGAGGATTAACAGAAGCAGAAATCTTAAATAGCACATGGACTCTCCTAATTTCAAATAGGGACAGCCACCTATTTATATCGCTGTTATTTTTGGTATGCAGGTCATACCCTACGTGTCCCTACGTATCGTGTAATTTTACCGTCGGCGAGATCGGGGTGCAGATTCATTCCCCTGTCCCTGCTGAGACAAGTCTTGCCCAGCCCTGCCTCTGGTGGTTCTTAAGTTGCGGCCACGCCCGTCCTGCATTTGCTGTGCTTCTCTGGCCGCCTCTTCCTCCATTCTCAGAACGATGTCTTCGAACCGTTCCTCTCTGTTAAGCAATATCCCATCAATAGCTGCTGTTGTCTTTTTCGCTTCCTCCTCAACAGCAACGGCTTGTATAAAAGCATATTGCGTCCGGACATCTGTATATACAAATTGCATCAGGCTCTCCTTGTTATCGAGCGTTGTTTGGAGCCACTGGCTGATCTTGTTCTGAGTTTCGGAATCTAACTGTTCACCTTCGTCAGGCTCGCCTCTACGTCCATATCCGCCTTCGCGTCGGGTCATTTCTTGCCCCGGTCCGGCAGTACTGCCGTATCCCTGCTGGTATCCTTCTTGAAGATTCCTGCCTCTTGTGCCCCTGCTGCCTCTGGCCATGCCACGACCACGTGACACCTCTTGCTGTTGGCCCTGCCTTGCCTCTCTTCTCTGTACTAAAAGCTCTTTGCGAACTTTGTCGGAAATACCGTCCCTGCTTAATAACACATCATCAATCGTCTTTGTTGTTTTTTCAGCTTTTTCTTCGGCAGCGATATCGCGTACAAAAGTCATCTCCAGCTTAACCTGTTCTTCCACTAATCTGATTAGACTTGTTCTGTTATCAATCCTTCTCTGGACCCACGCACCTTTTTCAAGCCGACTTTTGCTTTCAACTTCCTCCAATGATTCTGCAAGGCCTTCATACGTCTTGACCCTGGCTTTTATTTCATTGGCATCGGCAAGTATTTCTTCACTGGTTCTTGAGATTACAACGAGGCTGCTTCCCGGCTGGGCCTGTCCCTCAAAGCCCTGGTACATTCTGCCGGTCGGCTGGCGCGCGGGTCCCTCCGTTTGGCCTCTACGGCCATAAAGTCCTTCGTCCATAAGGAACTGAGCCGGTTCTGTGGCACCGTGTTTGAGCAGCAGGTCCACCATTTCATTACGGTTTTTCCTTCTTGCTAATGACAGAGCATTATCATTGCCCGCTTGTGCGTTGACATCCGCGCCTTTGGAAATCAGCAATTCCACGATTTCCTTGTGGTCATAATCCGCCGCGAACATCAGTGGTGTCTGCTCAGCATTTGTCTTTGCATCGATATTTGCGCCCTTTTCAATAAGAAGATTTACCGCATCGCTATTGCCTTTCATTGCTGCGAAGTGCAAGGGCGTATTACCACTGTTATCCTGTGCATTAACATCGGCTCCTTCGGAGATTAGCAGTTCAACCATTTCATTGTTGCCGTACCAAAGAGCGGTGTGCAGTGACGTCCAGCTTTGTCTGTTCTTTGCATTGACATCCGCTCCTTTCGAGATGATCGATTTGATCCGGTTAATGTCCCCGCCCATTATAGCATTGTGGAGTGACTCGGTTAATTTTTCCTGCTCAGGCCCGGTCGGAAGTTTTCGCTCAGCTACCCGCTTCTGTGCACTTTCCGTTGATTGAACAGGCCAGAAAACGGCGTCGCCTTCGTCGGCCCACATTCTTACGTTGCCTTTGCTGTCTCGAGCCATGTCACCGCCATCATCATCGTAATCTACTCCGAAACTGTAGAGTGTAAAGGACTCTCTTGTCTGCCTATAAACAAGAGGATTGTTGCTAAATGGGTCTGTCGGAAGCTCTTTAATATAGCCGGCCCGAACAAGCTCCGGCAGCGCTGCAGGATATGCCCCCTTGTCACTTTTATATCGCATGAGAGCAAGCGTTGTTATTAAGGCCTGTGTATCCGTCCTGCTGCGATATTCAATTTCTATTATCTTAGTCATGTCAGTCGTCAAAGGATTATCACTTGGTGGGGACTGAACTGGCTCAGTATGTATCTGCCAGGGAGTTTTGGCTGATGTTGTGTCATAGTATTCAAGAGCGTTTTTTAAATACGGCTTAAAAGCATGGTATTGAGGGTCTGTTTCGATTTGCCCCTGCATATAAACTTTTTCGCCGCGTACATCAAACGGCTCACTGTAGTTCGCCGAGAGCTGCTCCAATTGATTCTGCAGATTTTTCATCGAGTCGGTGTCAATCATTTTTCCATCGAGTATGTTAAACGCAGCCCTTATAGACAAGGCCTTGATAGAAATTCCCACTAATTTCTCTATTAAAAGTTTCGGCCCTGCTGCAATATGTGCTCCAGATCTATATAGAGTCACTATATCGTTGACAGCACCGCTGACTCCGCCGTCTTCAGCCTGAAGCATCGCCCGAGCCTGTAGTGCCATTGCTAATTCTCTTATTGGTGTTAAGCGAGGCATTTCGGTCTGCGGTTTCTGGTCGGTTTGCATGAACCAGCAATATGATTTCTGACTGCCAAGCTGCAGTTGCTCAAGTGCGCTGCTGTTGTCCTGCACCCATTTTCTTAACAAGGCCTGTTGTTGCGTGGGCTGTTCTTTTAGCCAGCTTCTTGTTGATATTGTTAGGTCCGCAGGCTTTTTTATCAAAAGTTCTATTGCCTTTTGGTAGTAAGGTGCCGCGTTATCGCTTTCAGGACGTCCGGCCATGCCTATTTTATTAAGCTCGGCTATATAATCGATTGTATCTGCCTGGCCCTGCGCTATGCACAGGCCGGTACTAAGTAGTGTCATTGTCACTGTGATGAGGGACACTATCCAGCGAGGTTTCTTTACGCACAACATATTATTCACCTTTCTTTAAGAAATTTCCGATGTCTTGAGGCTTGGTGGAAGCTCTTAACTTTTTCTGTGGGTGGTCTGTATTTATTGCCTTTCCACCAGGCGTTTGTCCGATAAGCACACTAATATTTTACCGTTTTTGTGGAAAAAAGGCAAATTTGATTTTGGCCCCCTATTCAAACCTGCTCTATGGTCGCAAGGCCAAGCCTTTCTGTAATACTGTCGAACTCGTCCAGGGAGTAGAATTCGATGATAATCCTGCCTCTTTGACCGTTTTTGCGGGTTTCAATACTGACTTTCGTGCCGAGCTGCTGGCTTATTTTGCTTTCGAGGTCCTGAATATGAGCTGGTTTTGAGCGGGTTGTGATTGTAGTCCGGCCGGTGCTTGTAAGGTATCTTCGGACTAATCTTTCGACCTCGCGTACGCTAAGTCGGCCTGCCAGCGCACGGTTGGCCAACTTTCGCCGAAGCTCATCGGTCGGCAGGGCGAGTATCGCTCGTGCATGGCCCATAGCCAACTGGCTATTGCTGAGCATTTGTTTTATTTCATCCGGTAAGTCCAGCAAGCGCAGATAGTTAGCGATAACAGAGCGGTCTTCGCCGAGCCTTTCAGCGGCCTCGGCCTGGGTCAGGCAGAAGGTGCTTAAATAGTTTTGGTAGGCCTTGGCTCGTTCGATCGGATTAAGGTCGATCCGGTGTATGTTTTCCACTAATGCCAGCTCCAGCATTTGTTCATCGGTTGCCTGTCGAACGAGAGCCGGTATGGCTGCCAATGAAGCTAACTTTGCAGCTCGGAATCGGCGTTCACCGGCTATTAGCTCGTATCCAGGCCCAGCAGGGCGGACGATAATGGGCTGAATTATGCCGTTGGCCTTGATGGACTTAGCCAATTCCTCCAGCTCTTGTTCATTCCACACCGTCCGTGCCTGATACGGATTTGTCGATATAGCGTTCAGACTGATTTCTCGTAGAGATTCACTTAACTCTTTATCAACTGGAAAGTTAGGAGCTGGCTCCTGCTCCGCCACCGGCGGTTTTATTGCTGAAACGCTATATTTTATAGGACCTAATAATGATTCCAGCCCCCTGCCGAGATGTTTTGGTTTTTCTTGCTTTTTGGTCTCCATAATAAGCTCCTTCGGGATTATATGTTAATGTTACCAAAATTTGCCATTTTATCTATTGTGTGCATATTATCAATCTAATTTACAACCCAGTTTACCCCGTGAGATAGGCCGCAGGCCATCCATCTCACGGGGTGAACGCGCCAAAGACACAACAAGTAATTGCTTCTTAACGGAAGCTCAATTATTTATCTGTATGATATTTCGGAATAATCGCTGAAATTTCTGCAACTTTATCAGGTTAAAAAATCGTGTTTTTAAAAAAATGTTTCACGTGAAACATTTTCACTGGAAATAGAAACAACAGCGGCCAGGTGGAACAGGAGCCACAGGAGCACATCCGCCAGCGTTACTCTGCTTTGCCAAAGGCAGTGGTGTAGAATCAGAGCCGCGACCGTAAGGGAGCGGAAAGAAAAGCTCGGACCCTAAAGTGGAATGGAAATAAGGGGTCGCGAAGGAGTGGTGATTCATTTGTAGGATTGTTATTTTATCTCTCGGATCGGCAGGGGGGCTGAGTTATATCTACGCTATTTCATAAGTACCTCGACCAAATGTCATTGCGAGGAGCCCCGATATATCGGGACGACGAAGCAATCCCGACAAGTCGGAGTACGTGTTTAGCTGATGAGAAAACCATCCCCAATCCCGATGAATAAGGATTGAGGCTGACATCCAACAAAATTGATAAATAAAGGGTGGCAGCCCCAAGTGCTGGACTCCAGCTATGTGGAGTCCGAGCTTGGGGATGGCATTTGACGATATATAGCTAAACACATACAAGTCGGGATTGCCACACCCTCACTTCATTCGGCCTCGCAATGACGGTCACTGTTTGTTTGTATAGTATGGTCATTGTATTTACGGGATGGAGTGCTAAACACGAATGTTTCACGTGAAACATTTATCTGGAAAAAATGTTGATGAAATAGGCGCTATAGAGAAGAAGGGCGGCATGGATAGAGAGAATTTGTTAGTTGGAAATATACCTAATATTATCCACCGAGTAAGCAAAAAATCCAAAATTTCATCGGCACAATTTTGTCTGAAACTGTATAATCAGACCTTAAAGGAGCTTGTGGTGAGCCCATTCGACCCTTCAACTAGGTTCAGGGCAGGCTTTTTTCGCTCAGGGTAGGCTCTGTCGAATCCAGGCGAAATAAATATTGTGTGACCAGTGCATTTTATAATAAATAATATTTTTGAATAATTATATAATATGGATATATTATATTAGTATTCACTAAATATAAAGTGTGTAATTCCAGTGTATGACTATAGCAAAAGACAGAATATTTGTTGGCAGAACAAAGGAAATTGAGCAGTTCAAAAAGGTCCTTGAAGACCAGCAGGGGCAAGCCGTTCTTGTGGTAGGCAATCGTGGAATGGGCAAGACATGGCTTTTAGATAAAATGATGAAGATTGCAAGCAGTCATCCTACTCTTAAATGTGGATGCATGCGTTATGAAGTGACGGAGACTGTTCCAGCAAGCTCATCAATGGCGGTGATAATGGATGATGCATACGAAGCAAGCAGATCTCTAAAAGAGGGTTTCAAAGTTACAGGCAGAAACAAGAAGATGTGGAAAGCGCTTGTTAGTATGGTAGAAGTAATCGGCGGAACAAGAGGAAAG
>Ga0315550_1001299_pt1 | contig 15483 bp, 19 predicted proteins | sample SalMarSW160190MG_2_FD_203100 | JGI IMG/M metagenome (GOLD analysis project Ga0315550, IMG submission 203100) | Salt marsh sediment microbial communities from the Plum Island Ecosystem LTER, Massachusetts, United States - Salt Marsh Sediment SW1601-90 ... | reverse complement strand
ACGGCCGTGCCGGGTAAAGTTTCCGGACATCGCCCAGAATCTCTTCCTTCAGTTTTTCGATCTCTTCCTTGAACTTTTTGCTGGCCATCACCTCCGCCGGCAATTCGTCGAACCTCCTGATGATAATCTCATGGAGGATCCCGCTGAGGCTCCTTGCCTGTTCATTTATCGAGTTCTGGGTGTTGACGGTTGCGTCGACGAGGCGTTCCAGACGGTCGTTGCTGACAGCAAGTTTCTCATCTATGGAGGTCAGAGAAACAAGTATCTGACTGAGGCTGTCGGCGCTCTGGCCGGTGGAAAGCGCAGTGAGCTGGGCGACGTCTACCATTTGGCCCTCGCATGTCCCGGGAGCGGCGATATCCCCTGAAGGTATCCACCGGCCCAGACAGACTTGAGGTCCCGTGCCGCCCCCTACAAATGTGTATCCGCCTGCAACCCGGGTCTGGGCGCCGCCCGATGACGCCCCTGTCATGATAAATCCCAAACAGACTGCGGTAAGACAAATCCACTTTTTCATGGTTCCCCCCGGAGATCTCTCCATGTCATTGTTTGCACAAACAGCCTCTCCGCAGCCCTCACCCGTTCAGGTGAAGGTCAGGAGGAAGGCCTTTAAATCTCTGTTGTTCTGTTATGTGCCCGTGATATCCAGGTTGTATAGATCATTTATATCACAGAAAGGCAAACATGTCACTGCTTCAAAGTCGGCCCTGTCCGCTTTCTCTGCCGACTGGAAATGTTCTGTTCCGTAAAGGTTAGATACTCCGCCGGAGAGTTAGCCCTGTCGATACCGCCCGCAACAGCGCCTCGGGCTACATCACCTCGACGCGGTTACGGCCCTTATTTTTTGCCGCGTACATGGCATCATCGGCCCTTCGCAGCAAGGTGTTTTCAGTATCATGTTCCCTGAACTGGGTTACGCCGAGACTTATCCTCACGGTCTTAAGGTGTCCGAAGTCAAAGTCTTCCACGGATTTTCTTATGCGCTCTGCAAGCTCCGCAGCCCCCTCCAGACTCGTGCCGGGGGCAATGACGATGAATTCCTCTCCACCCCATCTGACAAGAGAATCTGTCTCCCTTATATTCTCTCTTGCGGTGCCTGCCACGGCCTTTAAGACATCATCACCCGCGATGTGTCCATAAGTATCGTTTACTTCCTTGAAATGGTCGATGTCAAGAATTATGAGGGATAATAAATGGCCGTATCTTCTCGCCATTTCAATCTCCTTCCTGATGATCTCCTCGAACTTAAGTCTGTTGTATGTCTGGGTGAGTCTGTCCGTCGTGGCAAGTTTCTCCAGTTCCAGCTCCAGCTGTTTGCGCTCCGTTATTTCCAGCATCATGCCCAATAGTGTTTCTCCCTCGAGGGTCCCGCTGAGAAGTATATTTTTTGTCTTCCCCGATTTTGTTACCGCCTCGAATTCGAAGTTTTCAACCTTCCCGTCTTTTTTCAGGCGCTCAATCAGGGTCTCCCTGTCTTTGGGGTTCTTGTATCTCAGTCCGACGCCCCCGTTACCTGCTATCTCCTCCAGGGAATCGTACTCAAGCATTTTGAGCAGAGCCTTATTTGCGAAGAGGAGGTCACCTCCGATGGTGGACTTGTAGATGCCGACAAGCGCGTTATCCACCAGCGTTCTGTATCTTTTCTCCGATTCGCGTAGCGCGGCTGCAATCTTTTCGCGGGCCGTTTCGGATTTCCTGAATTCGAGAAGCTGACGGCGCATCTGCACCAGATCATTCAGCAGTTCATTGTCAGTCTTGTCTTTGTCGTTCATCGAATTCCCCGGGTCTCAGCCATTCTACATCAACGCGTTTGCTTTCGCAATAAGTGCTGGTTTGGGTTCCGGGACGATCACAATGACAGGGACAGGGGACCGTCTAGTATTTATCTCGATCTGTAAGGGAAAAAAAGGTTGAAGACGGAGCCCTTTCCGACAGTGCTCTCGACCCTCATAAACCCTCCGTGACCTTCGACGATTTTCCTGGTAATCGGGAGTCCCAGCCCTGTCTCCGTCTTGTCGACTTTTGTGGAAAAAAAAGGTTCGAATATCATGCTCATCTTGTCTTCCGGGATACCTGTGCCGGTGTCGGCAATCCTCACGTTTGCGTACTTCTTTCCGTTGATAGAATCTTCGGCCGTCGCAGCCGTAAGTGATCCGCCGGCCTTCATGGCGTCTATCGCGTTGGCTATGAGGTTGTTAATGGCTTCACTGACATGTCTCTTGTCTATGTAAAGAGGCGGGATATCGCCCAGAAAGACTTCCGTCCTGATCGATTTGCTTTTGCATGTGTTGCTGTAAAGATCGAGGCACGCTCCCACTACGGTATTGATGTCATGTCTTTCTCTCTGCAGGAAGGCATTGCTTGAGAAAACGAGAACGTTTCTGAGCAGCTCCTCGAGCCGTTTTGCCTCCAGGGATATCAGTTCCAGGTATTCTTTTTCCCTGGTTCCCGGGACCAGGCTCTTCTCAAGTCTCTTTGTGAGCCCGCCGATTACCGTGATGGGGTTTCTTATCTCATGGGCCACATTCGCCGTGAGCCTCCCCAGGGCGGACAATTTCTCATATTCGATAAGCTTTTCACGGTATTTCTTCTCAGCTTTTTGAAATTCGCTCCGGGACTCTTCAAGGGCACCGATGGTCTTTCGCATTTCCATCAGATCATGGATCAGCTGCGTTTTTGTCTTTTCCCGGTCACCCATAAAATTACCTGTTCAGTGCAACCCCCTTCCAATTAAAGTATATACAATTTCCCTCGCGGTTTCACCAAATGCGTCTGCCCGGTAGCTGCGATTCGGGTAAGCCGTTCTTTGCGAATTGACGGGAACCCGCTTCTTCCTGAGTCCGGAGCCCATGCGTGTTGCCTGTCTTTTGCCGGTTAATGAAGCGGGAGTGACGGTCCGGACATACTCGACCTTATGTTATCCCGGGAAGCGTTGGAAACACTATACTAATAGTGCTTTTTCAGCTCTGTCAGGACCTGTTTTGCGATATTCTTCAACGTTTCGAAAACACCCGTGCCCAGCACCGCAACGGCCTCGAAGCAGGCGATGTTGCCGGGGTTGAGAAGCCTGTTCATATTTTCCAGAGGGGCCACGTTTGGCAGGTCCCTCTTGTTAAACTGGATAGTAAAGGGGAGCTTTGAAAGATCATACCCCTGCTCGGCGAGGTTTATCTCAAGGTCATCGAGACTTTCCATGTTGGCATCCATCCTTTCCACCTGACTGTCGGCCACGAACACTACTCCGTCTACGCCCTTCAGGATGAGTTTCCTGCTGGCCGCGTAAAAGACCTGTCCCGGGACCGTGTACAGGTGGAACCTTACCCGGAAGCCCTTGATGTCGCCCAGCGCAAGAGGCAGAAAATCGAAAAAGAGGGTTCTTTCGGTCTCCGTGGCGAGGGAGATCAGTTTGCCTTTCTGTTCGGGGTTGGTTCTTCTGAAAATGTATTGTAAATTCGTTGTCTTTCCGCACAGTCCGGGACCGTAATAGACTATCTTGCAATTGATCTCACGGGAGGAATAATTTATAAAGGACACTTATGGCAGTACCTACCTGAAAAGGTTATCGATGTCTTCATCACTGATTTCCGCAAACGGGGACTCATCCAGCTTGCCTTCGCTCTTTTCCTTCTCGGACTTGCTGCTTATTTCGTCGAACATCTTCACCAGCGTTTCCGAGGCCTTCTTGACGCGCAGGCGGACCAGACCGAGGGACGACCGCTTGTCGAAGATTACGACGAGTATCACCCTGGTGCCGATGAGGGAGATATGGATATTGTCCTTTTCGCCTTCGTGGAAAAGTATAGTGAATTCCTGCTCACCGAGCAGGCGTGCTATGCCGCCTGTAGCGGCGATATTACCCGCCGTGAGCGAAGCCAGGGAAGTTGTATCCAGGTCGTGCGTTTCGCCCGCGGAGGCGATTAGCTGACCGTTCTTGTCGACAAGAAATACGACCTTTGCGTTCGTCTGCATGTAAAGTTTCTGGAGTTCATTGTCGATTTTGTTGAACTCCTCTTCGTACATGACAAGGTCGGAAGCACTCATAACACTTTAAAAAATATCACAATCGGTACCTCTTTAGCAATCATTTTTTATTCTTTATCAAGAATGGGAGTCTATGACATTTTTCTGTACTGTCCATGTGCCACCCGGGAAATTTGCCGGATGCCACAAAATTGCGTGCATCTGGTTGTCGGAAAATGCCTCCTGACCCAGGGTCGACTTCGGGATGCCCGAGGCTGGTAAGCTTCGTCCGGCAGCGAGGCATATTGACCCTCCATGCCAAAGAGTGAGCAACGACCGTTCAATTATAAGGTCCTAATGGAAGTCGCAAGTGCAAAGGGTTCCGGCGGTCGGTTTCTTCGTTTGTTTCTCCGCAATTGTTCGAGACTCAGGAAGAGGCCGATTTTTGGGTTTTTCTTCGGTAATTTGAAAAAGTTCGGATTTTTCTGCCAGTTTGACTAATTTCTGCGAGTATTTTATAGTTAAATCTACCATGGCACAGAGTATGACGGGATTCGGCAGTGCAGAGAAGGAGGGTTGCCGGGTCGAAATACGTTCCATAAACCACAGGTTCCTCGATATATACATGCGCGCCCCCGCGTTCCTTAACCAGCTGGAGATACCTTTCAGAAACATGCTGAAGGAACGTTTCTCCAGGGGCAAGTTCGACATATCAATAACCGTTTCGGCGCTTGCAGCCATCGACCTCAGCGTGGACAGCGCCTTTGTGAGAAAGATTTACGATGTGTTCAGGTCCCTGCAGGACGAGCTTTCGATCGACGGCCGGATCGACATCAATACACTAATGGGTCTTCACGGGATGTTTATGGAGACGAAACAGACAGTCGATATCAGCAAGGTCGCGGACATCTTCAGGGAGGCGACGGAGGATCTGTACAGGATGCGGATCAGGGAGGGCGAGACCCTGGCTGACGAGCTGCGACCAATCGCCGAATCCCTCGGCGGAATGAACGAGAAGATCAGGGGCCTTGCCGGCAGGACGGTAGTGGACGCCAGGGAGAAATTCGTCGAGAGACTGCGGGTACTGCTTGAAGGGCAGGAGGTCGACCCTGCCAGGGTGCTTCAGGAGGCGGCGGCAATCGCCGCCAGACTTGACATTTCCGAGGAGATAACCCGGATTGAAAGTCATGTCGGACAGTTTAAGGAAATACTCGTATCAGGTGATATAATAGGCAGAAAGCTGGATTTCATACTTCAGGAGCTCAACAGAGAGGTTAATACCATCGGTTCAAAGGCGTCCGATTACGAGATCTCCAGTACCACCGTGGATATGAAGACTGCTATCGAAAAGATGCGGGAGCAGGTACAGAATATACAGTGAAAAGAGGAGATTTGCCGGCAAATACCTGCATGCAAAGGAGAACACATGAAGAAGGGTGAACTTGGCGCGGTACTTGTTAATATAGGATTCGGCAATGTGGTGGCGGCCTCAAAGGTTGTCGCTATTGTGACGCCGGGCTCTGCTCCTATCAAGCGTATGCGCGAGGAGTCGAAGAAGGAAGGCAGGCTCGTCGACGCGACACAGGGAAGACGCACGCGGTCCATCATAATAACCGACAGCAATCACATCATCCTTTCGGCCCTGCAGGCGGAGACGATCACGCAGCGATTCATGGAAGGAAAGGGCGTCCTTGCCGGGGAAGACTGAGGGGACGATGTTTATCATCTCCGCGCCTTCCGGTGCGGGGAAGACGACCCTGTGCAACAGGATAGTACGCAAGGTGCCCGATCTCAGACAGTCCGTTTCCTTCACGACACGACAGCCCAGGCGGGGGGAGGTCAATGATCGCGACTATACCTTCATCTCCGAACCTGAATTCAGAAGTATGGCCGGAGCAGGCGACTTCGTGGAATGGGCCGTTGTACACGGCAATTTTTACGGTACGTCCCGACGGAGGCTCGAAGGCATCCTGCAGGACGGCTTCGACGTGCTGCTCGACATAGATACCCAGGGCGCAAGACAGGTCAGAGATTCCTGTTCAGGCGGTGCCTATGTCTTCATACTGCCGCCTTCGATGGAAACTCTGAGAGGACGGCTTGAAAAACGCGGGAGCAATACGCGGGCGGACATGGAAAGGCGGCTGGCACGCGCCGTGGAGGAAATAAGAGACTATAGCATGTTCGATTATGTTATAGTGAATGACGTATTGAAAGATGCGGTGAGAAGTCTCGAATCCGTTATAACCGCCGAGAGACTGAAGAGCGGGCGGGTGGATAAGGTCTGGCTTGAGAAAAATTTTTTAGGGTAGGAGGAGTCAATGGATATTATTTCGCTGCCGGTTGAATACAGGAAAAGTAACGTCGACGGAAAATACAGGCTTGTCGTTATCGCCGCGCAGAGGGCGAAGGACCTGTCGCTGGGGGCGGAACCCAAGATCAGGACCAAGTCGAAAAAGGTGACGTCCATAGCAATCGAAGAAGCTGTGAGCGGCGCCCTTGAGTTCCTTACGGGTGACGAGGCCGTTGCGGCCAGGGAACAGGCCGGCAAGTTTGACTACAGAAAACTTCTGGAGGACAGGAGGAGACTGGCTGCGGGCGAAGACCTCAGCGAACTGGAAAAAGATCTGAAGGTCTACCTTCACGAACGGGAGTCCATGGACAAGAAGGCGTTTGACGAACTCTTTGCGGAAAAGAGAGAGGCAGAAGCCGAAGGGGCCGAAGATACTGAAGAGTAAATCCATACTCCTGGGCGTTTCGGGAAGTGTGGCTGCTCACAAATCAATTGACCTTACCAGAAGATTGAGGGATGAAGGTGCTTCCGTCACGGCTGTGATGACCGAAGCGTCACGTTACTTTGTTACACCGCTTTCCCTGCAGGTGGCTTCAGGCAACAAGGTCTATACTTCGCTGTTCGAAGAGCCAATGGCTCACATAGATCTGTCTGCCAGGGCAGACCTCATGGTTATTGCGCCGGCAACAGCAAATATCATTGCGAAGTTCGCCAATGGGGTTGCCGACGACCTTCTGAGCACATGCCTGCTTTCCTTCGGCGGCAGGATAGTCATAGCTCCGGCCATGAACTGGAGGATGTACGATAACCGCTTCTTCCGGGAAAACCTCGATAGGGTCATTTCTTCCGGCGTAGTGCAGGTGGGGCCTGAGAAGGGTGATCTTGCCTGCGGAGAGGAGGGTGCGGGGAGAATGGCCGAGGTGCCGGATATCGTGGAGGCAATAAGGGCGGGGCTGTCGGGAAAGGACCTCGCGGGAGAAAAGATCGTTGTGACGGCGGGGCCGACGAGGGAATATCTCGATCCCGTGCGCTTTATTTCCAACAGGTCTTCCGGAAAAATGGGGTTTGCCGTCGCAAAGGCGGCAAGGGACAGAGGGGCCGAGGTCACCCTGATAAGCGGGCCGTCGGCGCTGAGGAAACCCGGGGGGCTTAAGGTTGTCCGCGTGGAGACCGGGGAGGAGATGATGAAGGCGGTGAAAGAGGAGATAGGGCGGGGGGCCGGCGTGCTTGTCATGGCCGCCGCGGTGGCTGATTTTTCTCCTGTCGCCAAAGCCGAGGTCAAGATTGAAAAGACCCGCGAGATGACCCTTCAACTGCGTATGACCGATGACATAATAGCCGCTGCCGCGCGGATGGAAAAGAGGCCTTTCATTGTGGGGTTTGCCGCCGAAACAGGAAGAAACATCGAAAGGGCCAGAGAGAAGATGCGTAGCAAGACCATGGATATGGTGGTTTTCAATGACGTTACCGAACCCGGGGCGGGCTTTGATGTCGACACCAACAGCGCGGTAATTATAGACCGGCACGGGGAGAAAGTCCTTGGTTTGATGAGCAAGGATTTAGTTGCCGGGGCCATACTGGACAGGCTTGTAGAAATCAAGGCTTGACTTTATCAGGCCGTTTTGATAAAAAAAGTAGCAAGATTATGCCTTTAAAAGAGATCGAGAAACTAAGGGAAAAGGTCGAGAAGGACCCCAATTCCAAACTTTTTGTTCCTCTTGCCGAGGAATACAGAAAGGAAGGAATGCTCGATGAGGCGATACAGGTACTTCTCACCGGCATCGAAAGACAGCCGGGATATATGAGTGCCCGCGTGTCGCTGGGGAAGATTTACCTCGAAAAGGGGATGCGCGACGAAGCCCGGGCCGAGTTCGAGAATGTGATTAAATCCATTCCCGACAACCTCTATGCCCACAAGAAACTCGCCGAGATATATCGGGACTCGGGCGAGAAAGAACTTGCGGTCCAGTCATACAGGACGATTCTGAGACTGAATTCGATGGACGAAGACGCCCTGGCCAGCCTGCAGGACATTGAGGCGGCAGGTTCTTCGAAGGAGGCGCCGGAGGAGAATGCGGGCGGCGAGGCTCCCCGGGAAGAGAATGTTCTGGAAGGGCACATCTATGAGTCACATTCTGAAGAAAGTCCGTCCGCAGATTCCGGGTTTCAGGACGTTGATGCGGGATCACCTGAGCCGGCTCATGAGGAGTTGAATGCCTTCAAGGAGTCGCTTTTCGGCAACGGCAATGCGGAAGGCGGCGTCACTGAAGAGGCCGCAGCCGAAGAGGCCCCGCAGGGAGCTGAAGCTGAGGATTCCGCTTCCAGCGCCTGGGAAGACGCCGCCGGCGAACTTTCCGTGGGCACCCCGGTCGAAGACGAAGCAGTAGAGATAGAAGAAATTCCGCAGGGAGACGAAGAGGTTGTCCCGGAAGAAATCTCTGCTGGTGCAGATATTGCTGCTGCGGATGTATATGTGGCGGAAACTGCCGGGGAAGGCGGAGAAGGTGCCGGGGGATTATATCCGGTCAGCATCGAAGATGCGGACCGAAAGGTATCGGAAGGGGACTACGGAGAAGCTGTCCGAATATACAGAAAGGTTCTTTCTGAAAATCCCGATGACAGGAGGGCCATACAGCGACTGAAAGAGCTCAGAGGCCTTCTCAAGATGCTGGGCAAGGACAATGAAGAACTGATAGACCGGCTGAATGGTTTCCTGGAAGGGATACAGAAAAGACACGATGAATTTCTCGGACGTACTTAGGGAGACCGTAGAGCGGGTAGACGGGGCCGTCTCGGCTATGATTATCGCAGCCGACGGAATCCCCGTTCAGGAATATGTTTCGGAGAAACTGATAGACCTTACGGGTCTCGGCGCCGAGGCTTCGGCCATGATCAGGGACATCAGCCTGGCATCCGAGAATCTCGGCCTCGGGGAGGCAAGAGAGTTTTCCATCATATCCGATACGTGCGGCATTATCATGAGAAAGATAAACGCCGAATATTATCTGGCCCTGGTGATTAAGCCCGATGGCAATTACGGGAAGGGCCGTTTCATACTTAAATCCGCAATTCCTAAACTTGAAGATGAATTTTAGAAGGCCGTCAGACCGCCTGTCTGTAATGCAGGGCGGAACGGCTGTCCGGCATTAACATGAGAATTCTTGTCATACACGGACCCAATCTGAACCTCCTTGGTACCCGGGAAAAGGGTATATACGGCGAGATTTCTTTGGAGACGCTGAACGGCCGGATACGTGCGCTTTGCGCCGAACTTTCCGCTGAGGTCGACATCGTGCAGTCGAACGGGGAGGGCCGGATCGTGGATGCGATCCAGGAAAATGCCTATGATGTCCTGATCATAAACCCGGCAGCCTACACTCACACAAGCGTGGCGATAAGAGACGCTATTGCTGCGGTGGGAAAGCCGTCGATCGAGGTCCATATCTCCAACATCTATAAGCGTGAAAAATTCAGGCACAGATCATTCATATCCGCAGTTGCCACCGGACAGATCAGCGGGCTCGGTACGGAAGGATATCTCCTTGCCGTGAGGGCTGCCGTAAAGATCGCCGGGAAATGAACAGGCTGCGGGCCATAACCGATGTCCTGGATTCCACGGGCATCGATGCCATGCTGATAACCGAACTGAAAAACGTCAGGTATCTGTCCGGATTCAGCGGTTCCTCTGCCTGCCTGCTGCTGACGGGAGAGAATCGGCTGCTTTTTACCGATTTTCGTTATCAGGAGCAGGCGAAGAAACAGACCAGGGGCTTTGAAATCCTCATAGAAAAGGAGGAAAGGCCGAAGCTGATACTGAAAACGGCCCGGTCTCTCGGCGTGAACATACTCGGGTTTGAATCCACGGTATCGTATTCGTTTTACAGGTCACTTCTGAGGAAGGGATTCAGGACAAAGGCCGTGACGAACCTTGTGGAGGATATGAGGCGGACCAAGGACCGGCTGGAGCTGAAGCTTATCGGTAAGGCAATCGAGAGAGCGGAGAAAGCCTTCCTCGATGTCAGGCCGTCGATCAGGAAGGGGGTTTCCGAACGGCGGATCGCTTCCATGCTTGAGGAAAGGCTCAGGAAAAACGGATGCGGAACTCTGCCTTTTGATATAATAGTTGCGAGCGGACCCAACTCGTCGATGCCGCACGCCCGGCCGACGGAAAACAGGATAGGGTCCGGGGATCTGGTGGTGATCGACTGGGGCGGCGAGGCGGGAGGATATTTCTCCGATATGACGAGGACATTGCTTGTCAAAGGGGCGGATATTTCCAGGAAGAAGGAAATTTATGAAACGGTGCTCCTCGCGAATCTCGAAGCGATTCGTTCTGTCCGGGAGGGAATGCATGCAAGGCTGATTGACAGGACCGCGAGAGACATTATAATGAAGGCGGGATACGATGATTTCTTCGGCCACGGTACGGGTCATGGCGTAGGGTTGAACGTCCACGAGCTTCCGCGAATTTCCAGACTTGGAAGGGAGACCGTAAAATCGGGAATGGTTTTTACCATAGAGCCGGGCATTTATCTCCCCGGCATTGGCGGGGTCCGCATTGAAGATATGGTCGTCGCCGGCAGAAAGGGATGCAGCGTTCTGACATCAGTCCCGAAGGATCTTGAAATAATACATTAGTCATCGACCCGTTGTCCGGCGGGACACAGACAGGAGGAGCGATCATTGATTTCGACAACCGATTTCAGAAAAGGCTTGAAATTAGAGTATAAAGGCGATCCATACGAAATAGTCGATTTCCAGCACGTAAAAATGGGGAGGGGAGGGGCGATCGTCAAAACAAAGATGAAGAACCTCAAGACCGGCGGCGTGGTGGAGGAGACGATCAGGTCCGGCGAAAAGTTCCCGACTCCCGAACTTGAGGAAAAGAAGATGCAGTATCTTTATGCACAGGACGACCTGTACTATTTCATGGACCAGGAGACATACGAACAGACTCCCCTCACTGCCGGGCAGCTCGGCGATGCCAAGGTGTTCCTGAAGGAGAATACCGAAGTCAAGATCCTCTATTACAAGGGTGAGCCGCTTAATGTGGAACTGCCCACCTTCATCGAACTTGTTGTAGCGAAGACCGAGCCGGGATTCAAGGGCGACACGGCGTCGGGGGGCGGAAAGCCGGCCACGCTGGAAACCGGAGCCGTTGTGAGGGTGCCTTTCCATATCAACGAGGGGGATACCATCAAGGTCGATACGCGGACGTCTGAATACATAGAAAGGGTAAGATAATGGAGCTTGAGGATCTGAAGAGCCTTATAGAACTTCTCAAGGACACCGATATTACCGAATTGCAGGTAGAACAAGAGGGGACCAAGGTAAGGATCAGAAGAGAAAAGATGTTCCCGGCCGTCGAGATTTCTCAGATGAAGGCTGCCTTACAGGAGAACATCGCCGGGGAAAAGGAGGAGGAGACGCAAAGGCTTATCACCGTTACCGCCCCGATTGTCGGTACCTTTTACCGCTCACCTTCTCCCGAGGCGTCCCAATTTGTCGAGCTCGGCCTCCAGGTCAAGAAGGGGCAGGTACTCTGCATCATCGAGGCGATGAAACTGATGAACGAGATCGAGAGCGAAGTTGACGGGATTGTGATGAAAGTGCTCGTTGAAAACGGACAGCCGGTGGAATACGGCGAACCTCTATTTCTCATCGAGCCTCTATGAAACTTTTCAAGAAGATATTGATCGCCAACAGGGGCGAGATCGCTGTCAGGATCATCAGGGCATGCAAGGAACTGGATATCAGAACTGTTGCCATCTATTCCGACATCGATAGGGACTCGCTCCATACGAGGTTTGCCGACGAATCGGTCTGCATAGGCCCTGCAAGTTCGGCGCAGAGTTACAATAACATTCCGAGTATCCTCACTGCCGCGGAGATTACCGATTCAGAGGCTATCCACCCGGGATACGGCTTCCTTTCCGAAAACCACCATTTCGCAGAGGCCTGCCTTACTTCGGGCATTACGTTCATCGGCCCGACTGCGGAGAGCATAAGGCTGGGAGGCGACAAGGCAAAGGCCAGGCAGATCATGAAGCGGAGGGGGGTTCCCGTAGTACCCGGAAGCGACGGGCACGTCGTATCCGAAGAGGCGGCGCTGAAGACCGCCAAAAAGATCGGCTTTCCCGTCATACTCAAGGCCTCAGCGGGCGGAGGCGGCAGGGGAATGCGGATAGCGAAGGCCGAAGACGAACTTGACAAGTTTTACTTTATGGCTCAGCGGGAGGCGCTCGCGGCCTTTGGAAACGGAGAGCTGTATGTGGAAAAATTCATTCCCGCGATGAGACATGTCGAGGTCCAGATACTCGCCGACACTAAAGGCAACATCGTGCATCTTGGAGAGAGGGACTGTTCCATCCAGAGAAGGCATCAGAAGCTGATAGAAGAGTCGCCTTCGCCTGGTACTACCGAAAAATTCAGGAAGAAAGTCGGCGAGTATGCGATCAAGGCGGCAAAGGCCTTCAAGTACAGGAATGCAGGCACCGTTGAGTTCATCGTCGATCCGGATGGCGGCATTTACTTCATGGAGATGAACACGAGACTCCAGGTGGAACATCCTGTCACCGAAAGTGTCACCGGAGTGGATATCGTCAAGGAACAGATCAAGATAGCGGCCGGGTTCCCGCTGGAGTTGAAGCAGACTCAAGTGAGGCTCTCGGGGCATTCCATCGAGTGCAGAATCAATGCCGAGGATCCCGAAAGGTTTATTCCCTCTCCCGGGAAGATCACCTTTCTTTCGCTTCCGGGCGGTCCCGGTGTCAGGGTTGATACAGCCGCCTATAACGGCTGCGTGATCCCTGCTCACTACGATTCTCTCGTGGCCAAACTGATTGTGCACGGCCGGGACCGGAGCGAGGCGCTTGCCAGACTGAAGAGGGCCTTGGACGAATTTATCATCGAGGGGATAAAGACCACCATACCTTTCCACAAGAAGGTGCTGAACGATCCGGATTTCGTCAAGGGTGAGTTCAATACCGGTTTCGTCGAGAAGATGGGCACTCCCAAAACTTCCGAAGAAAAGTAGAAGGTTATACGTAACGACATCAGTTATCCTGAAACGGCGGGTAACGTTGCAGATCAGCCCGGAAGGGACACCGAAAAAGTCCTGTAATGACGACATGATTCTATCTGTCTTCCACATGAATGCGGACCTCAAGTCCGGTGACTTTCAGAAAGAGGCCGGCTGGCTCCTCTTTTCCGGAATGAAAGAAGCTGCAGGTTATAACGGGAAGTCGTTGGAGGTGGCCTGTGTATCTGAACGGAATCTGCTTTATCACCGATAGAACCTACTGTTCCCTTTCTCCCCATGAAATGTGCATGGCGGCCCTGAAGGGAGGGGTCCGGTTTATCCAGTACCGCGACAAGGACCGGACTAGAAAGGAGATATATTACGAGGCCGTGAGGCTCAGGGAAATGACCCTTTCCGCAGGCGCCGTGCTCATAATCAATGACCACGCCGACATCGCCCTCGCTGTAAATGCCGATGGGGTGCATCTCGGCCAGGACGACCTCCCCTTGAAAGAGGCCCGGAAGATAATGGGGGACAGGATAATCGGCATCTCAACGCACGACCTTGAACAGGCCGAGGAAGCGCAGTCGGGCGGAGCCGACTATATCGGGTTCGGACCTGTTTTCGAGACCCTCACGAAGGACGCGGGGAACCCGAAAGGGATTGACAATCTGCAGCTGATCACACAAAATATGACGATTCCAGTCGTTGCCATCGGAGGGATAAACAGCGGCAATCTGGCACAGGTGATGGACGCGGGGGCCGATGCTGCTGCGGTAGCGACAGCCATATGCAAGGGCGATATTGAGGACAATGCGCGACGGTTCGTTTCCATGGTGAAAAATAAAATTCAAAATAACAGGAAATCATGATTCCGTATCTTCCTTCTTTTTTGTAGAATTTATACGACCATGAGGTTTGCTTGCGATGGAGGGTAAAAGGGTGAGAGAAAGCGCCGTGACAATGGCTCAGGTGATGATACCGCAGGATGCCAACCCGGCGGGAAATGTCCACGGAGGGGTGATCATGAGATTCATCGATACGGCCGCGGCCGTCGTTGCTGCCCGTCATTCCAGGTCCAATGTGGTCACCGCCTCGATTGACAGACTCGATTTCCACCATCCGGTTTTCGTGGGAGACCTTCTGTTTTTCAAGTGTAGTCTGAACCTCGTGGGCAGGACGTCGATGGAGGTCGGCGTTAGGGTTGAATCCGAAAATCTGCTGACCGGCGCTATCGAACACACGGCCTCCGCCTACCTCACCTTTGTGGCGCTGGACGAGAAGGGGAAGCCCCGTGAAGTACCGCCCCTGATTCTTGAAACCCGGGATGAGGAGCGGCGCAACATGGAGGCTAAGAAGAGAAGGGAAGTGCGTTTGGCGGAAAAAAGGCAGGAAAAGAAGTGCCAGCTCGATCCGAATAGGTGCGAATAAGGCGGGACGGCGGCCGAAGGCCGCGTCCCTTTCAATCAAAGTGTCGTTACGAGTTTTGCTGCCAGGTCTCCGAGCTCCGAAGTGCCCATGCCCATCTGTCCGGCCGCGAGACTCCTGATATGCTTGCCCGTAATTTCCATCGCAGCATTCTCTATGGTTTTCCCCGCTTCGGGTTCTCCCAGGTGTTCGAGCATCATGCCCCCGGCGCAGATCGCTGCAAGGGGATTGATCGCGTTCTTGCCTTTGTACTTGGGCGCCGAACCCCCGATCGGCTCGAACATTGAGACACCCCCGGGATTAATATTGCCGCCGGCCGCTATCCCCATGCCGCCCTGGATCATTGCACCGAGATCGGTGATGATATCGCCGAACATGTTGTCTGTCACAATCACATCGAACCATTCCGGGTTCTTTACGAACCACATGGTCGTCGCATCGACGTGGGCATAATCTGCCTTGATCCCGGGATACTCCTTTGCCACTTCATAGAACGTCCTCTCCCATAAATCGAATGCGAAGGTGAGCACGTTTGTCTTGCCGCAAAGAGTGAGTTTGTTCATCTTGTTTCTCTTCCTGCAATATTCAAAGGCATATCTGATGCACCGTTCGACGCCCTTTCTGCTGTTGATGGACTCCTGAACGGCGATCTCATCAGGGGTGCCTTTCTTGAGAAATCCACCGGCCCCGGTGTAAAGGCCCTCGGTATTCTCCCTCACGACGACGAAGTCGATGTCTTCGGGTTTCTTGTCCTTCAGGGGACAGTCCACTCCCGGGTAGAGCT
>Ga0315550_1001294_pt1 | contig 15520 bp, 14 predicted proteins | sample SalMarSW160190MG_2_FD_203100 | JGI IMG/M metagenome (GOLD analysis project Ga0315550, IMG submission 203100) | Salt marsh sediment microbial communities from the Plum Island Ecosystem LTER, Massachusetts, United States - Salt Marsh Sediment SW1601-90 ... | reverse complement strand
CGCAACAATAAAATAATGACAGAGCGGCATCCCGTACAACGGGACTTTTGTCATTTCTTTTGTGTCAAGACAAAAGAAATGACGCTTAGTGCAATATATATTCGACAGCATCTATCAATCTAAAATTCTATATGGGAGCTTACTCCATCCCATTGTTAATAACTTGTCCAATTTGATTCACTTTCAAGACTTATGAACTATAACTCAATTTATTTTTGACAGCAGTGAATTCTTATCCAATTTTACAAAGGGGAAGAATACCATCAGTGAGATTTAAAGAGGGAAAAAATATATTAACGCGTGTAAAAGCGCAATCCGAATGTAATAACTTATCGTTTACATTCTCTTCCATGTCTTCCTTCACTGCAGTTTGATCATTATTGCGGTTGCAGTCTATATCTTTATCAATTACTACCGCTGATTTCGCTTTATAATGAGCACTTTTGCGGTCAAATATTTTTTTTATTTTTAAAGTATTTTTCCTATTGAACATGATTATTGTTTTATCTATACTTCTGATATAATTCTGGTTAGGTATCAGAATTCACTGTATTACAAATTATTATAAAGGGATACTTCTATGAAAAAAATTCTATTGGTTTCAGTTGTGATGCTTCTTGCTGTATCCGTAGCATTCTCTCAGTTTGGAATTAAAGGCGGAATCAATTTAGGAAATTTCCGCGGTGATGATAAATCAGTAAATCCTACTGAATTTGACCCTAGCCTAACCGGTCTACCTAAATTGGATCCAAAAACTCGACTTTGCCTAGTTGGCGGAATATCATACAGAATCAAATTAATAGCAGGCCTTTCTATTCAGCCGGAAGTAATGTATGTCCAAAAAGGATCGAAATACGAATTAAGTCAGACTATTGGAGGTTATACTGGTACCGGAAAAGTTACAATGAAAGGTGACTATTTAGATATTCCACTCCTCTTAAAATTCAATTTACCGATACCGGCTTTCAGCCCTTATATCGAAGGTGGAGCATCATACGGGATATTACTTGGCGCAAAAGTAAAAATGGAAACAGAATCGAATTATCCCGGAGCACAATCTACTTCTGATGAAGAAGATATTAAAGATCAATTGAAAAAGGGCGAACTCTCTTTTATTGTTGGTGTCGGCTTTGATATTTCAATCTTAGAACTCGATGCACGTTTTGTGATAGGTATGAACAGGCTGATGAAAGATCAGGATAGTACACCGACAATTAATGAAAACGCGAGAAAGATTTACAATTCCGGAATTATTATAACTGCCGGTGTTAGATTGCCATAAAGATTTTATTATCCTTTTAAAAGCGGAGGCAGCAATACTGTCTCCGCTTTTTATTTTTTAAATGTTCGCAGAAAAACTTTTAACAAACGTAAACCGCCTGCAAGTTTCTTGCCCATTCTTCTTGAATATAAAAATTCCAAGGCCCCTTTAAGCCCTTTGTAAACCTTTTTGTTATGCGGATACCACCACATATTTTTTCGTACGCCCGGAAGAATATCATCTACTACGCAGCGCGGCTGTGTCATTTCTTCCAGTCCGATAAATCCATGTGTCCGTCCGATGCCTGATTCTTTCCAGCCGCCCCAGGGTGTTTCGGCCAATCCATGACTCATCAGATGATCATTTATCATTACTGAACCTACTTCAAGCTGCGATGCAATTTGCCGCCCCTTTTTCCTTTTTCGTGTCCATACAGAGGCGGTAAGTCCGAGTATTGAAGCATTAGTACGGGCTATTGCTTCTTCAATACTATCGACCTTCTTTACGGCGAGCAGAGGGCCGAATACCTCTTCGTTCATTATCGACATTCTGTCCGATACATTCTCCAAAATTATCGGCTGATGAAATAGCCCTTTTCCCTTCTTCCTAACTTTTAAATTTTCAGGAAAGATTTTAGCTCCCTTTTTCAAAGCGTCCTTCAGAAGCTGCTGCACTTTCTTCAATTGCTTAGGAGTCGTCATCGAACCGATATCAACATTTGAATCAACATCCAATCCCTGCGTAAGTTCACTCATCTTATTTTTCAATATGAACATAAATGCTTCGTAGATATCGGCTTCTACAAAAATCCGTTCAACTCCGGCGCAGGATTGGCCTGAATTGGATAAACCCGCCCATAATGCCCCGTTTGCTGCACGGTGCAAATTGGCGTCTCTGCAGACAATCATTGCATCATTTCCGCCTAGTTCCAGCGAGACCGGTACAAGACGTTTTGCCGCTTTCGCCATTAATTGCTTACCTACGGCAACAGAACCCGTAAAAAATAGTTTATTTATCCCTGAATTTAAAAAAGCATCCCCGGCTATGCTCCCCGGCAGATTGATCAATGAGAAAAGATACTCCGGTAATTCTCCGGCTTCCACACATTGTCTGATCACCTTGCCGACTTCAAGCGTTTGTGTTGCTGCTTTCAGAACAACGCCGTTTCCAGCGATCAATGCCATAGTGATTTCGTGAAACGGAATCGCAAACGGATAGTTCCATGGACTGATAATTCCGACAACCCCGACAGGCACACGATCAACATAAGAACGCTTGTTTATCGTAAGGATGCTTCCGCCGTGAAGCCGCTTCCGCTTTAGTACTTTTTCGGCATTTTTTGCATAATATGTAATCGCCATTGCAATCGGCAGCACCTCAGTACTGAGTGCATCCATCTTCGTCTTGCCGTTATCTTTTGATATTATTTCCGCGATTCGATCGGTATTCTGCACGATGTAATCACGAATAAGGAAGAGATGATTCGCACGTTCTTTAAAACATAGTTTCATCCAATCGTGCTGGGCAATTTTAGCAAGAGCAACAGCGTGTTCGAGTTCTTCCACGGTATTTAACGGCGTATGGCCGATTACTTTTCCTGTTGCCGGATTAACGGAAGTCGTTTTTTTCTTAACAGGCATATTGTACCTCGCACATAATTTACTATGTTTCTTTAAGCTGACTATTTTCGTATTTACAGCGATCAATCATCCGCTTTTCGCTTATAACTCAAAACTTATTACTTATCACTTTTTTTTACTTCTTCCATACCACGTTTTCATGCTTCCTTCAACTCCCATCAGTATAAGGAAACGCTGGAACCAGCGGTCAGGCATCAATGCTCGGAATCGAAGATTCATATTAACCGTGCATGGGCGTTTTGGCGAATATTTTCCCTTCTTAAGCACATCCTCAACGATGGCTTTTGCGATAACGTCATGATTCTTTACAAGCGGAACAATCCAGCGTCCCGGTATACCAAGTTTTGCTCCTTCAAACATACCGGTTGCGATATACCCCGGATGAATTGTCGAATATTTCACTCCGGTTTTTCCATTATTCGTTGCTTCCATCCGAAGCGATTCGGTTAATCCCCATACTGCCCATTTTGTTGCCGCATAAACAGCAAGTCCGGCCACACCAATCGTGCCTGCCGCTGAAGATATATTAACGATATAACCTTCATTACGTTTATACATCTCTGGAAGTACAGCATAAGTTGTGTACAGGATCGCATTGAGATTCACATCTATAGTTTTTTCCCAGTCTTCTATATGCCGATCAAGAAAATCGCCGCCCGAAACATAACCTGCATTATTAATCAGTATATCCACACGCCCCATATCTTTTCGAGCGATCTTCACATACTTCTGCACCTGCCGCTTATTTGCCACATCGCACTGATAGAAAAACACTTTACCGAGTTTTTTTAATTCTTTTTTTGCAGTCCTTAGTGCGGCCTGATTAATATCCCAGACAGTAACTTTCACACCTTCCGTTATAAGGCGTTTACAGGTCGCCAGGCCTATTCCCAAAGCCCCGCCGGTCACGATGGCACATCTATTTTGAAGATCCATGGAAATCTCCTTTTTAAAAAGTGCATATTAATTTATTGATTGAAGAACTTTATATAATTTAGAAAGATCGAAGCCCCATTCACCTGCTTTTCGAATAAGATCATCATAAACCTGTTGTTCCATTTTGGGCGATCTACTCAGTATCCATAAGTACTCCTTTGAATGGCTGGTTACCATTGCATAAGAATAATTCAGCGTATCAAGCGCGATCACTTTATAATCGCCGTAAAATATCCAGAAGAAACTGACTTTGAGAAACGCCCCTGCTGAAGTATCCGGAATATATGCCTTTCCTTTTGCCTCGTTCCATTCGCCTTCTGCCGTATCGAAACCCCTATTATGAACATCAACCTTACCGTCATCCCGAAGTGTGTATGTTGCCGTAACGCTATCCAGGCCTTCCTCAAAAGAATGCGGCAAGCGTGCAATTTCATACCACGTACCCATATAGCGATTTAAAACAAAGGGTTTGATTATAGGAATGGATTCGGTGCTTAATTCCTTCGGCGTAAAACATCCGGAAACGATGAAACTCAATAGCAAAACAAATATCATGAAAAATATTCGACTTACCATATGAAGCTCCTTCAGAATGTCTGTATGTTAAAGACAGTGTTAAAATCTTCTTGTATCGCCAAAACGTTCGGTGTCTTCTTTCCTTTATATAAATATCAGTTTACTCTTTTAACCGCCGGCCTGAGCAGTAGATTCTGAAAATCCAAACCACGGCTTTCTGACGGCAATACCCGTTTCATAGTTGCATAATCGATATTGCCGTTTTGATCGAGCACAAATGTAATAAATGTATTTGCACGCCGGCTCAGCTGTTTCCATCGAATAATAAATGTGTTATTTTTATAGTGTTCAAGTGTACCGTATAATGAAGGTGAATGGCTAAAACGTATTCCAAGCTTTCCTTTTTTCATTCGCACCGAAATATTTCCGTACCAATTATCTTTATATATCTGAGCGTACTTCGCAAGCGGAAGAGCCGGACTCGAAGAACGAGAACGGGATGCCCATACTTTTTTTTCTTCGACCGCAATAACAGAATCCGTTCTTGTTTTTACTCTCCGGTATGCGTTTATCCAGTCAAACTCCGGAGCGTCAAGATAGTAATCAAGAATTTTATGAACAATCGACTGGTAAGCTTCCGTAGACCGCGAATTCGTCAGTACCGCAACACCAAGTTTAAGCCCAGGAACCATGGTCACTCGTGAAACGTAGCCATTCAAACTTCCGGTATGGCCGACAATATGCTTTCCGCGATAGTCCCGGACACGGAATCCAAGCGCGTAAGCTTTATATGTCGGCTGCGACGGCCGTAATTCCTGATCTCCACTATCAATCGATATCGGTGTAACAGGTGTCCACAACTCGCGAGCCGTTGAAGTTGAGTAGAGGTAAGATTCCCCGCTGATTCTTCCTGAATCGAGCAGGCATATCATCCATTTCGCCATATCTTTCGCGGAAGAATTTATACCGCCTGCAGGATTGTCATTTAAAGTCTTGAATTTACTTTTAGCTCCGCGTATTGAGCTGTTCAACATTCCGACTTTTTTTAGGATACGCGTAGTGATAAATTCTTCCCAGGTCAAACCGCTGACAGCCTCTATCAATTCGCCTGCCGCTACATAAAGCAAATTATTATATCCGTATGTGTTTCTAAATTCTCCTGCAAACGGAATAAAACGAATCCGGCGTACTATTTCTTTCCTGGTGTAAGTTGTATTCGGCCACAGCAGTAAATTTCCTGCTCCATAACCCAGGCCGCTGCGATGAGCAAGTAAATCACGTATTGTAAATTCTCGTGATGCTATTGAATCGACCAATCGCAGCCATGGAATGTACCTCACCAAAGGCACATCCCATTCGAGTATGCCGTCTTCCACCAATAGAGCAATCGCCACTACGGTAAATGCTTTTGTATTTGAGGCAATACAAAAAAGTGATTTCTCGTCTACCGCTGTCTTCGAATTAGACCTCTTTACTCCGTACCCTTTTGTAAGAATGATCCGGCCGTCTTTTACAATAGCTACAGCTATTCCCGGTACATTGAATTGTTTTCGAACCGATTTAATATACGAACCCAGTTCTGGAGGCAGGTTCGTTTGTGCATGGGCCGGGAATATCAATAAGCATATTCCAAGAACTATGCCGGGCAGGTAAAACGACAATATTTTCATTTACAGAATACTAGACAGATTCGTAATATATTTTACGGATGAGAGAAGGTAAAGAAAAGCGATAGAAAGTGCAAAGAATAGATAGGCAAGAATTGAAGAATGTGAAATATACTGCCGGCTTAAATAACTATATAATCGTGCCGCTTTATTAAATCGCCGGCAGTCAACAACATTTTATCCTTTAATTGACTGCCGGAATATATCAATTAATTGAAACACCTAATTCTGTTTCGATTGCTTCAATGAGCGCTTCCTTTGGTGACGCTCCTACAGCCATCTTCGGCTTTCCCTCCTTGGGAACAAACAGCATTGAAGGAATGCTGCGTATACCGAAAACTCCGGCTATTTCCTGTTCATCATCCACGTTTATCTTATAGAAGTTTACCTTCCCGGCATATTCTTTTGATAATTCATCGATAACCGGTTCAACCATGCGGCAAGGTCCGCACCAGGGAGCCCAAAAATCAATTACTGCGGGAACTTCACCTTCAAATTTCCATTCCTTATTTTGTTCATAGTTGAATACTTTCTGCAAAAATGTGTTCTTTGTTAATTGTTCTGCCATAATCAGCTCCTTTTTATGCTTTTCCTGTTGGAACCAGCTATTTTATTGATTTATCTATAAGATGCATAAATATCTGAAAGGATTCATATGGAAATCAAGATTTTAGTCATATTTTAAAAAAAAGGCTGAATCAACTTCTCAGCCCGTTTTTAAACAATCCAGGTTAAGCTTTTGTCTATTAATCTTGCTTCTTCATCTCCTCGCGCTTTTGCATCCTTTCTTTTCCTTCTTTTTTCATCATCGGCCTATTTTCATCACGATTCATCATTTTATGCTTCATCGCCGGTCTATCCGTCAATGCTTTTTTCCAGATTTTTTGTTGTTCCGGCGTTGATAATTTATTGACGGCAAACCACGAATCCACTTTTATCATACGCGCCTGCACTTCAAGATCAGCTATCTCATTCAATTTTTTCTCAATAGAGGATTTATCCGGACTATCCACTTTAAATATTTCCTGAAGTTCCAACCGCGCTTTTTGCAGTTTTGCTTTCTGATCTATCAGTTGTTTTTTCATGTCTACTTTGATTTTATTTACATCTTTTTTCTGCTCATCAGTAAGCTTTAGTCTTTTAATGATTCTATCATAATCCCTTCCGTCCGCCGGCTGACTATATGCTTGGATGCCAAAGGTTAATAGGGCAATAATAATTATACCTGTTAGTTTTTTCATACTGTTTTACTCCTATGTTTATTGTTTAACATTTGTCCCCGCACAAAAGTTAGACGCAATAAAGCAAAAAAAGTTTTGATTATTTTTCAGTTTTTGGGCTGGAATTTTTCTACTTCTTCTAAAATAGTCGGGACAATCTCGCTTTCTTTAACGCGTTTGATCATCTTGCCTTTACGATAAAGAATTCCCACTCCCTTGCCTGCAGCAATACCGATATCCGCCGCACTCGCCTCGCCGGGGCCGTTTACAACACAACCGAGCACAGCGATCGACACCTGTTTCTTTATACCGGCGAGTTTTTCTTCAAGTTCTCTCATAATTTTAAACAAATCGACTTCAAGCCGGCCGCAAGTCGGACATGCAATCAATTCAATATTACGGGATGCAAGATTAAGTGAACGCAGGATTTCTTTGCCGACTTCAACTTCTTTGACGGGATCATCTGTAAGCGATACACGAATCGTATCACCGATTCCCTGTGCAAGCAAAGCTCCAATCCCGACCGATGATTTGATTGTTCCGCTTCGAGCCGGCCCTGCTTCCGTCACTCCTAGATGAAGAGGAATATCCGTTCGTTCTGCAACCAGCCTGTACGCTTCAATCATTAATCGTACGTCCGTAGATTTCACGGAAATAACAATATCTTTAAAATTATATTCATCACATATCTGTACATGCCTCATTGCACTTTCAAACAGCGCTTCGGCTGTTGGGTATTTGTGCTTTTTGAGAATATCTTCTTCCAGAGAACCGGAATTAACACCGATACGAATCGGAATGTTACGTTCTTTTGCAGCAATCAGCACCTGCCGAATACGATCCCTCGAACCGATATTACCCGGATTAATTCGAACCTTAGCTACCCCTGCTTCGATCGATTTTAATGCAAAGATATGATTGAAATGAATATCAGCCACGATCGGCACCGGCGACTGTTTCACAATTTCTGTTATCGCCTCTGCAGCTTCTTTATCGTTTACAGTTACCCTGACGATATCGACACCTGCATCTACGGCGGTTTTAATCTGCGCAGTAGTTCCTGCGATGTCACAGGTCTTCGTTTTTGTCATCGTCTGGACAGAGATCGGCGCATCACCGCTTATTTTAACACCGCCTACATTCACCTGCCGGGTTTTTCTACGTGCACCTATTCTATATGTTTCGTGTTTCTGCATCCTATTCAATCACTCACTTTTTCGCTAGACCGATTAACAAGCTGGCCCGTCAAGTTTTCTAGCAAATCTATTCAAATACTTATAGACTCACAGACTTACAGACTTATAGACTTATAGACTCATCGACTCACAGGCTCATCGACTCATATATTTCATTAATTCATTCTTTTACTGGCTTCAAAGAGAATTTTCTTTTCCTCGTCCGACAGGCTCTGATAACCGCTGTTGCTGATTTTATCGAGAATATCATCGATGCGTTTCTGCGAAGTACTCTGTTCATCTTTCTGTTCGAATGATTTTGATTCTTTTATATCGTATACTTTTGCATTGGTAGTATCTCCATCCGAACTGCTTGGCTGGCTCCATTGCGAAGAAGCCGTCCGCGACTGGAATGCTCCGGTAATTTTCCCACCGCTTCTGATACGATATCGGTCATATAAAATATAAAGATATCCTGCAAGTGCACCGCCGAGATGTGCAAGATTTGCTATATTCCCGGGCCCGCCTACCGACATCACGCCTAAGACAATGAGTCCCATTACAAAATATTTCACTTTCACCGGGATCAGGAAATAAATATATACGTATTGATCCGGGAACATTGTTGCAAATGCGATAAGCACTCCATATATCGCACCTGATGCTCCGACTGTCGGGCCAAGAACCGGCTCGAATATCGGCGCAAGTATCAACTGTGCAATTCCCGCCATTACGCCGCAGAACAGATAATAGAACAGGAATTTTTTCGAACCCCATACCTGCTCAACTTCTTTCCCGAACATCCATAATCCAAATACCATGTTGAAAAGTAGATGTATGATATCTGCATGGATAAACTGATATGTAATAAGCTGCCAGGGGAAAAAACCATGTTCGAGCGGCATAAGTCCGAAAAACAAGTCAAATATTCTGCCAAAACTGATCTCTCCGATATGAAAATATCCGAAGAATGCCGTGAAAAAAAACACCGCAACATTAATGATCAGCAGCACCTTTACCACCGGCGGGAAGAATCGAAATCCTCCAAACATCGATGGACGATAATAATTACCTCGATTATAACTCATTTATGATTTAATGATTTAGTGATTTTCAATTTAGTGAATTACGATTTTGTGATTTTCGATTTAATGATTTTATGACTTTTTGTAATGATTATTTTTCGCTGTCTTATGTGAAGCAGAAAAAATAGCAACTATTTCATCTGCCTCTGCATAAAGAGACGTAATTTTGGATTTTTGAACTTTTCCACAATCAATCAGCATATCGAGCCAAAAAAGTGTCTCATCTGCTTCCTCTTCAACCAATCCCAGCTTATTGATAAAATCCGCTTTCGATCTGGCACGACACACAGCCCGATAATTTGCTGCAATTGAAGTAGCAGATCGAATTATCTGTCTATTTAGAATTGTCGTTGAATCACTCTTCGGCAATGTATCTGTCAACTTAATAATGTTTATTGCCAGTTTCTTTTTTCGATTCTTTAATTCTTCCGAATCCATTACTCCCTCAATCAATAACTCGAAAATCGAACTTCACCAAATTAACATCATTTGTCATTCAATGCTGCAACTCCGGGCAGAATCTTGCCTTCTAAAAATTCCAGAGAAGCGCCGCCGCCTGTTGAAACATGTGATACAGCTTTATCAAGTTTAGCTTGCGCAATTGCCGATGCAGAATCTCCGCCGCCGACTACTGTCGTTGCGCCTTTCTTTGTTGCTTCTGCCAACGCCTGAGCAACTGCTATTGTTCCTTTAGCGAAATTCGGCATTTCGAATACACCCATTGGGCCGTTCCATACTACCGTTTTGGCTTTAACAATTTCATCGACGAATAATTTAATCGATTCCGGACCGATATCCATTCCTATCCAATCGGATGGTATTGCATCTATATTTACCGTCTTTATTGCGGCCGCATTATCAAATTTATCGGAGACAATACAATCGACCGGCAGCATCAGCTTCACGTTCTTTGCCCTAACTTCATCGAGTATTTTCTTTGCCAGATCGATCTTATCCTGTTCTAACAAAGATTTTCCGATTTCCATTCCCTGAGCTTTATAGAAAGTAAACATCATTCCGCCGCCGATAAGCAAAACATCGACTTTCCCCATTAAATTTTGTATTACGTCGATTTTACCGGATATTTTAGCGCCGCCTATGATAGCAACATACGGTTTTGCCGGATTTTCTACCGCTTTGCCTAAATATGCGAGCTCTTTCTCCATCAGTAACCCTCCAACTGCAGGCAAATAATGCGCAATCGTTTCTGTAGACGCATGTGCACGGTGCGCTGTTCCGAATGCATCATTGACGTACACATCGCCGTACGATGCAAGTTCCTTCGCCATTTGTTCACGGTCGGATGCTTCTTTAGACGTCTCCTGTTTATGGAAACGCGTATTTTCCAGCATTAAAATTTCACCGTCTTTTAATGCGTCCACCATTGCTTTTGTTTCCGCACCAATTGCAGCCGGAGCGAGTTTAACCGGTTTACCAAGAAGTTTTGCAAGATGCTCTACAACCGGTTTCATCTTATGTTTGCCTTCAATGAATTTTGCTTCATCGAACGGTTTACCGTCTTTTTCGGCTTTCTCTTTTGCCTTTTGCGTGTCCTTTTTCGGATCACCGAGATGAGACATAAGCACAAGATATTTTGGTTTCTTGTCAAGCACGTAATTGATTGTAGGGAGCGCCGCACGCATGCGGACATCATCCTGGATAACACCGCTCTTAAGCGGTACGTTAAAATCTACACGCATGATCACACGCTTGTTTTTAAAATCAATATCGGTTACGGTTTTTTTATTCATAATCTTCTCCGGAAAGAGATATGGATGTTCTTTTTAAGCTCAATATAAAAAACGGGCTTCGACCCGATGAGTCGTCAGCCCGATGCAAAAGATCGTTCTGCCCGATGAACAAGGTACCGGGCAGAACAGTGATATTTTATTATATTACTTCAGTTTCGACGCGATCAAAGCAGTCAGATCGACTGTACGGACTGAATAACCCCATTCGTTATCATACCAAGAGACAACTTTAAAGAATCTTTTTTCACCCTTCAAGTTATTCTGCATTGTTGCAAGCGAATCGTAGATAGATGAACGGTCATCGTGTATAAAATCCGTTGAAACCACTTCATCCCTGTTGTATCCTAAAATGCCTTTCAAATAGGTTTCGGATGCTTTCTTCAGTAATCCGTCGATTTCTTCGATCGAGCTGTCGCGGGCTGAACGGAATGTTAAATCAACAACGGATACATCGGGAGTCGGGATACGGAATGCCATACCGGTCATCTTTCCTTTTACTGCAGGAAGGACCTCTCCTACTGCCTTTGCAGCGCCTGTAGTTGACGGTATAATATTGATGGAAGCCGCACGACCGCCTCGCCAGTCCTTCTTTGAAGGGCCGTCTACTGTCTTTTGTGTTGCAGTTATAGAGTGGATAGTTGTCATTAAACCGGTTTCAATACCGACACCTTCTTTTAAGATAACGTGGACTAACGGAGCCAGACAATTCGTTGTGCATGATGCATTTGAAACGATATTGTGTTTTACCGGATCGTATTCATTTTCGTTCACGCCCATAACGAGATACTTTACATCGCCTTTTCCGGGAGCAGAGATAATTACTTTCTTTGCCCCTGCAGCTAAGTGTCCCTTTGCTTTTTCCGAATTGGTGAACAAACCCGTAGATTCGATTACAATATCGACGCCGAGTTCTTTCCATGGTAATTGCGACGGATCTTTTTGCGCCATCACGCACTTGATCTTGTGTCCGTTCACAACTAGCACATCATCTGCTTCCACTGACGGGCTGCTTTTTTCACTGCCGAGCGTTCCCCTGAAATGTCCGTGAATCGAATCATATTTTAATTGATAAGCAAAATACTTTGCGTCCGTGCTTATATCGACGACGGCAACAACATCCAATGTTTTGCCGAGAATACCTTCATCCGCCATAACGTTGATGATCTGTCTGCCGATGCGTCCGAAACCATTAATACCGACTTTTACTGCCATTGTAATTGTTCCTCCAAAGAGATTATATGTAAGATATGCGATTTCAATACATGCAAACTAATTAAACTTAGTCAGAAATCACAGAAAATGCAAGAATTTGTCAATACTCTTTAAATCTAAAAGAGTTAACTAAATATATAACAATTATTGAATTTCACTTTGTTCCCAAGAAAAAGAGATCTGAATCAGATATTCATCGAATAGAATGAAAGTTTCAGAAAAAATGCAACTTGACTAGGCATCAAAATGGTCGTATATTAATATATTATATACGATTGTGATATTTTTTTAGTCAACATAAAAATATCTTAGTCACCGCGGAGTGGAGTCCCGATAATAGAAAATTATCGGGAGTAGCTCGTTCCGATAAAATAAATCGTGCTTATATCCCGACTTTATCGGGATGAAGGTTCAAGTTCTTTAAATATTTTTTTATATGATCGCGGGGTGGAGCAATTGGTAGCTCGTCGGGCTCATAACCCGAAGGTTGTAGGTTCAAGTCCTACCCCCGCTACGAAAAAGAAACACCCGGGCTTGTCTCGGGTGTTTCTTTTTAATAGTACCAGGAAGATTGAAAATTAAGTTGATCCCGACACACGCAGTGTGACGGGAGAAATCCCGATGCTTTCTATCGGGATCCTACCCCCGCTACAAAACAAAGTGCCCTGGCTTGTCCAGGGCATCTTTGTTTTGGAGTACCAGGCAGATTAACTTTTCAAGTGGAGCGCTTTGTGCGACATCCCGCCGTTGTTTGGCGGGATTGAACGCTTTTTGTGAAATGCCGCTGCTTTTGAGCGGCATCCTGCCCCCGCTATCCCGCAAAAAACGCGGGACGCAAACAACGCGCTAAAAATTTGTAAATTTAAAATCGCAAATTGCAAAATTGGAGTGAAGATTAAAAAAAGGGGCTGTCTCAAAAGTAAAGAATATGTCATTGCGAGGAGTGAAACGACGAAGCAATCTGCAAAAACAAACAAAAAACAAATACAAGATTGCTTCTCCCGACTACGTCGGGATCGCAATGACTTCGCATCAGATTTATTGTACAGCCCCTTTTCATTTTTAGTAGTACCAGGAAGATTGAATTCAAGTGAAGCGTTTTGTGCGACATCTCGCCGAAGGCGGGATTGAGTGTTTTATACGACATCTCGCCGTGCTTTTCGGCGGATCATGCCTAGGTCAATCACAACAAATTACACATAAACCATCTCTTAGAAATTTACAGCACTTGTGTACTTGACTTTGACGATACACAATCCATACTTGAACATTTGGCGCAAATCGTTTATTACACATGATTACACTCGATGGTTTTTGGAGCAGTAAATCTGTGACACGGAATTGACGCTTAAAAAATCTGCTTAAATAGCATTTTTAAAAATTGGCGGGGAGAAAAGATACGCCCTTGTGTGGAATATGTCAAGGAGGAAAATCCCTACAATGAAAAGGATTTTTCCTGAATTTGAAGGAATTTTACACGGAGAAGCTATGTAATTCGAACCTGCGATGAGGGCAAGTACCCTCTTTTGAAAAATCTAATTTATCATTGGTACATCAAACGGGGTCAGGTTAAAAGCACCTGTTACTGGGTTGTACATTTAAAGTTTATCTCCACTATTCGAAAACACCTGAAGATTCCATTAATAGTTGATGCAATTTAATAAATTCGTTCAATTTACCTGGTTGAGCGAAGATTGCGTCAATTCTATCGCTAGCAAAGCGATGTTTTTCTGCGCTTGATATTTTGTCTTGCTTAAATATTTGAGACATTATATTTATTTTTGATTGTATTTCGTTCCTCCTTAAATATTTTGACATCAACTGCTTATAATTATTAATTTTTCTCATATCTTTGAAAATATTATTTTGATTTACGAGATCTAAAAAGAAGAATCCTTTTTGTATTGCTTTATTAAAATGCAATATGGCCTTGGGGTTATCTTTTTTCTCTGCAAACAACATGCTTAGATAGTATTCGGCAAGATTGTTTTTCGCGTCTAGTGAAACAACTTTATCCAAGTCACTAATAGCTAATTCGTAGTTCTTTAATTTGCAATAAATAATGCCTCTAAAACATAGATATTTAGCCATATCACTTTTTTGTATTGCTTTGTTTATATATTCAAAAGCATTTCTATAATCACCATTTATTGCATATAACGAAGCAATATCCTTATAAGTCATATGAACAAAACCAACACTATCAATTTGTTGAGTTATGCTATACTTGATTAACTCTTCAATTGCCTTATTAAGTTGCTTCTCAAATAAATAACATTCAGACAAGATGCCGCTATAATTGCCTTTATCGTTAATTTTTTCAAGATCTTTTATTGCCAATTCATAGTTTCTTAATTTAATATAAGCCATTCCTCTATAAAAGCGCTGTGAAAAGCGTTGCGAATGATCTGCATCTGTGTCTCCTCCAAGCTCAATCCCTCTTGAAAGATATTTTACTGCTTTGTCGTATGTGCTATCATGAGAATAAATACAACCAGCAATAAAATAAACTTCATAGTTTTTACTACCCAACTCAATAGCTCTTTTAACGTCTGGCAACGAGTTTTCATACTGACTTGCAAAGTAATATAACTTTGCTCGTTCTTCATAATAAAGCAAGTTGTTTGGCGAATGTTTTAATGAATCTGTATATAAATTTATTTTATCTTCGATCGTTTGTTCCTTACAACCAATCTGACTAATCAATAGATACAAAATTATCGATAGTCTAGTAATAATATTTTTTAATAATCTATTATTATGTGTCATATGATCTCCTCTCTTTCGGATACATTTTAGCTCTATAAAACAAAATGTCTTAGTTGTCTACTATTATTTTATTTTGTAAATAAGTTGAATCTCCAGATTGCGTTGCAAGTCTATCCATTAGTGCATTCCATCTTGGTATGTATTCAGATGCGGCTTTCGCTTCGCCAATAGGATTGTAAGCTCCTCCCGCACCTGGCATATAATGTTTTAAATAAATCATTTCCCTGTTGTATGTATCAACAAGTTCTGGATCGTTACCTATTTTTTGTTCAACCATTTTTTTCTTTT
>Ga0315550_1001293_pt1 | contig 15534 bp, 10 predicted proteins | sample SalMarSW160190MG_2_FD_203100 | JGI IMG/M metagenome (GOLD analysis project Ga0315550, IMG submission 203100) | Salt marsh sediment microbial communities from the Plum Island Ecosystem LTER, Massachusetts, United States - Salt Marsh Sediment SW1601-90 ... | reverse complement strand
GCAAATACTGGAATCTTTGCAAAGAGTCGTCGGCTATGTCGCGGGTGGTATATTTCTTGTCGATGAGAAAAGCAGCAATATCAACACCGCCCATTCGGTCGGTTATGCCCGCGGAAGCGAAGAAATATTCCAGCTCAAAATCGGGCAGGGGCTGGCCGGATGGACCGCCAAAACCGGTGAAGCAGTAATTATCCCCGATGTTTCCAAGGATGATCGATACTTGAATACCAACCCGGGTACAAAATCCGAAATCGTCGTCCCGATAAAAATGGATAGTCGTATTATTGGTGTCATTAATCTCGAGTCGGATAAGATTTCCGCATATAACCGCAACAGCCTCGATTTGATTACCGCTTTTGCCAGTCATGCCGGCATAGCGATTGAGAGAGCTTATCTCCATAATAAAATGCTGGAAAGTGAACGATTTGAACAGCAGCTTGCGATTGCACGTCAGATTCAGCTCACTTTTCTGCCGAAACAAAATCCGGTTATCAACGGCTATGATATATCCGGTATTAATATTCCCTCGGAAGAGGTCGGCGGCGATTATTTCGATTTTCTGAAAATCATCGATAATCAAACCGGTATCGCCATCGCCGATGTCTCCGGCAAAGGTATCCCGGCCTCACTGATTATGGCATCGTTTCGCGCCTCGCTGATTGCCGAGATTCGCAACAACTACGCCATCCGCGTGATATGTAAAAAAGTCAACTCCCTCTTATGCGAATCGGTCGAGCAGGGGAATTATGTCACCGCCTTCTACGGCGTTCTCGATTCCAAAAATGACATTTTTACCTTCTCCAATTGCGGGCACAACCAGCCGATTTTACTTCGTCAAAACGGCGATGTTGAATTTTTAAAGGAAGGCGGCCTGGCCCTGGGAATAATCCCGGACAAAGATTATGAGGAGCGTCCGATTTATTTGCGATCGGGTGATTTAATCTTTTTCTATACCGATGGTGTCACCGAGGTTGATAACGACAAAGGCGAAGATTTTTCGGTCGAACTTTTGGTTAAGACACTGCAGGAATTTCGCCCTCTACCGGCGCAGGAAATTCAGAGTAAAATTTTCGAACGGGTCAAGGAATTCGCCGCTGATTCCTTTGTTTTCGACGATTTAACTATGATTGTTTTGAAAAAGCTGTAAACTATCTTACATATATTATTTATGCAAAATATTTAATCGATCTGCGGAGGAGATTGACCGGATAATATTAAGTTGACAGATGAATATATAAAGTTAAATTACCGATAAGAAAATACCAAATCAAGGAGGAAGAATGAGAAAGTTACTTGTCCCAGCTATTTTGGCGGTTACTTTAATCTTCGCTGTTTGCAGTAAGAATGATGATGACGGTGGAACGACACCGGTGGAGCCGCCACCCGAGCCGGCTCGCGTCGTTGTCGATATATTAGCCGCGGCGCCGACACTTTCAAGTGTAAACGAGGCGACATGGTCGAATGTCGATTCTTTTATGGTAAGAATTGGTCACGACGCAAATACTTATGGGAAAAACAACAGCCTGGGCGAACAGGATTTGGTAATGAAAGCCATTCTGAATTCAGACACACTTTATCTTTGGCTGCGCTGGCATGATCCGTCGGGCGCTGATACCCTTGCCAATCGTTTTAAGAAAATGGCGCTGCCAAATATATGGGATTATCTCAATCTTATCGGACAGGATATGTTATTTATAATATTTGACGCGCAAGATAATGGTACGGAAATGGCCGATTGCGCCACTATGTGTCATGCCGATGGCATGAAAACCACCGGCGGCGGACATGCGGACGTATGGAAATGGATGGCGACGGCATCTGTCCCGGCCAGAATGGCGATTGATGAATGGCTCTCGGGTACTGGTAGTGCGGCTGATGCCACTATCAATGATTATGCCATAAGAGATAACAATAATTACGGGGTACCGCAATGGATGCATGAAGATTCTGTTGAGATCGAGGTGCCGGTACTATACTGGGATAAAGCGGTAACGTTCAAGAATGATGCCTTGCTTAGCGATACGACCTGGCCGGAAAATTATATCATGCCTGGGTATGTGATTGATTCTACACTATTCTATTTGGACACCAGTCGAAGTCTCAATGATGTCAGGTCAATCGCAGAGTATAATCCTACTGCGCACGACTGGACCGTTGTTTTTGCCCGTCCTTTAAATTCCGGTCATATCTACGATGACGTTAACATGGCCGGTATGGATTCTATTCAGTTATCGCTCGCCGCGACGAGCAATCATCCCGATTCGGTTATCGCCCCGCAAACCAAGCCGGCTCATTCCGGCTCGGAGCCTTTCTGGATGATATTAAAGCCTTAAGTTAATCACTGATTAAACACAAAAAACCGGCCTCAAATGGCCGGTTTTTTTTATCGGATAAAAATACGATTGGCTTTCAATTAAAGCTGTTTAGATGTCCTGTTTTCGGCAGGAAATATTGATTTGACAAGATAGTAAAATTGCGATATAATAGCCGATAATTGGTTTTGCCGAAAATTATTGCATCGACGACAAAGGCATAAATTATATATGGATCATAAAAAATTAAAAAGCCTGATAAAACCGGTAGAACCTGACCTGAATCTGTTTGACCGGCGACTGGCCGAATGTATCAAACATGATTCACCATTGATAACTTCCATCGCCCGACACCTGATGCGCAGCCAGGGCAAAAGAATCCGCCCCGCCTTTACGTTTCTGTCTTCGCGGGCGGCGGAATTCTTTACCGAACACACCATCGATGCCTCGCTCGCCATCGAGCTGATTCACACCGCCACTCTGCTGCATGATGATGTCGTTGACGACGCCCGGATACGCCGCGGTATGGAAACGGTCAATTTCAAATGGACGAATCTTATCTCGGTCCTGATGGGTGATTACCTTTTTGCCAAATCATTTCGGCTGATGGTTTCGACCGGAGTGCTGGAATTTGTTTCGGCCGTGTCGGTGGCGACCGAACGAACTTCGGTCGGCGAACTGCGCCAGATCGAGGAGACCTCGAATTATGATCTGTCGGAAGAAGAGTACCTGAAAATTATTTCGGATAAAACCGCCTCGCTCTTTGGGGTTAGCTGCGAGGCCGGACCCATTCTGGCCGGAAAAAACGGTAAAATCAGAAAACAATTTTCCGCCTTCGGTGAAAAAATCGGGCTGGCCTTTCAAATTGCCGATGATCTACTGGATTTTGTCGGCGATGTCGATGTCACCGGCAAAGAGCCGGGAAACGATATCATAAGCGGTAAGGTTACGCTACCCTTGATATATACGCTGCGTCACGGTGATAAAAGGAAAGGCCGTGAAATCTTAAAAATTCTCGGCAACGGCGCCGATAAGAGCCAGTTTAAAAAAATCCTCGAGTACGTAACCGAAGCCGGCGGAATAGATTACGCATATCGCCGCGCATTTGAAATTGCCCATGAGGGATTGGCAATGGTCAAAGGACTGAAAAACTCGGTATATTTCGACTCTCTTCTGGGAATGGTTGATTTTTCCACCACCCGGGCGGCGTGAAATTTCCCAAAAAAGTTGTTGGTGGTCTCAGGCTGGATGTGTAAAAAGATATTATGTATGGTATTACTGATTTATCGCTCAATTTCCTGACGGGCCGGCCATTCTTAACGGGGATTTTTTTTATTCTCTTTATTTTATTCGCCGTCTATCTCTATCGCCGTACTAATCCGCCCCTACCGAGATTAATCCGGGGTATACTGATCGCGTTAAGAATTATCGCTCTGGCAGCTTTGTTTTTGGCGCTTTTTGAGCCGGTCTTGTCATTTCGGCGGGAATTCGAAAGAAAACCGAAGCTGACATTACTGGTCGACCGCTCGAAAAGCATGGATATCGTCGAAAACGACAAAAGCCGCTCCCAACGAGTCGATTCGCTATTGTCCTCGGATCGATTCGAAAATTTCGCCGACTTTTTTGACGTTCATAAGGTTTCATTTGCCGGCGACATTTTTGGTAATCAACCGAAGGATATCGAAAAAACTGCCCTCGGCGAAGTCCTGGACAAACTCGCCGGGCGCGAGATGGCACAGCCGTCCGAGGCCTGGTTGCTTTTATCCGACGGAATCTCCAACAGCGGTATTTCGCCGGTTGAGGTCACCCCCGACATCAACACTCCCATTTATTCAATAGGCTTTGGGTTTCTTTCATCGGAGAAAGATGTTGCGATCGGGCAGGTCGAGCACAATAACATTGTTTTTGCCGGCAAACCGACCGACGTCAAAGTGCAGATTAGCTGGCAGGGTATGGATAATGACAATGTAGCCGTCAAAATTCAGAGCGGCAACAAAACGCTTGTCTCCAAAAATGTCACATTACCGCCCGGTAATCTTAAGGATGAAATCGAGTTGAAATTTTCTCCCGAAAAACCGGGTCAGCAGGCTTTCACCGCTTCCGTAACCGGATTTGCCGATGAGATTTCGCCTGACAATAATAAACGTTCATTCTCGATGACAGTTCTCAAAAGCCGGATGAAAGTCCTCCTTGTCTCCGACCGGCTGGACCAGGAATACGCCTTCTTGAATCGTTTCCTGTTGAATTCCGAATCGGTCGAATTAACCCAGGTCGTTTATAAAAAAGGCGGCGGATATTATCGGGATGCATTCCCCTCGGAGCAGGCCGCTCTTAATCGCTACGACCTTATAATTCTTTATAACATTGATATTAACTCGTTAAAATCGAAAGATGCCCTTATCGAATCTTTCTTAAAAGACAAAGGTGGCGGAATGTTCGTTTTGCTCGGCGATAATTACCTTAAATCGCCCTTTCCGCGCTGGCTCGATAAGTACCTGCCTTTTGTCGAAACCCGGAAAAAGAGCAAAGTCCTGAATTTAAAATATAACGGGCGGCCGGCCGAAAATAACCTTTTCCACCCGGCATTAAGGATTTCCGACAGCCGTCAGGGAATCCGCGAAGCATGGCAGAATCTCCCCCACTTTGAAGCACTGGTGCCGCTCGATTCGATGACACCCAATTCGGTGGTTCTGGCGACGGCCAGCCTGCAGGGAGAGCGAACCGATTACCCCATTTTGGGATATCGCCGATTCGGCGCCGGAAAGGTGCTGGCGACTTCAGCCATGCCCTATTGGCACTGGGCCTTTTTCGGTTATGGATTCGTGGGCGATGATCACGAGTATCGTCAGTTTCTCCACGGTATCGTCAATTGGTTGTCGATAAAAGAAGAATCCGACCCGATTACGATCAGCCCGGATAAAACAATCTATACTCGCGGTGAAAAAGTCAGCTTCAAAGCCTCTGTTTTTGATCTCGGGTTTCGTCCTATTCTGGGTGCTTCCGGATATATCGCCCTGATCGGTGAAAACGATAACGATACGACTATTTCGCAATTCGTGGAAAGCGGCGACGGTTTATATCGTGCCGATTATGATATTCTTCCCCCCGGAAGATATAAATATATCGGCAAAATCGAAAAGGAGGGAAAAAAACTCAAAGAAACTTCGGGACAGATTGTAATCGAGGCTTTCTCCATTGAAGAATTTCAAAGACGGCCCGATTTCGGTATCCTCGCCGATGTATCGCGCAAGACGGGCGGTGATTTTTATGCACTGAATAATGTCGACAGCCTGTACAATTCTGTCGGCAAAGAAAGGGTCACTGAATCGGTTCAAAAAGAGATAATATTGTGGAATAAATTCTGGCTTCTGGCTCTTTTTATTCTGGCCCTCTCAGCCGAATGGCTGCTGCGAAAACAATTCCAGTTGATTTGATTCTTCTGAAATAATGTGTTGATAAATTATCCATCTCGAGTTTTATTGGTGTCGTGTGAATACAGGATGAGGACGGAAAAGCATGAAAATAGCTGTTATCGGCTCCGGTTTGATGGGACAGGCGATCGTTTATGATTTATGCCGCGCCGAAAATGTAGATAAAATAGGCGTATATGATTTTGATTCGGATCTGGCCGAGGAGGTGGCTCGAAAATTCGGAAATGAAAAAACCATCAGCGGACAAATCGACGCCGGCAACGAAGAGCAGGTTATCGAAGTTTTACGGGATTATAACGCCTGCATCTCGGCCGTAATTTTTAAATATAATCCGGGACTGACCCGGGCCGCCATAAAGACCGGAACACATTTTTTCGATCTCGGTGGAAATAACGACATCGTGCGGCTCCAATTCGAAATGCATGACGAGGCCAAAGCCGCTGATATTATTGTCATTCCGGACTGCGGCCTGGCGCCCGGGATGGTTTCGATACTGGCTGCGGCCGGTGTCAAGGAATTCGATAAAGTATCATCGCTTAAAATTCGCGTCGGTGGTTTGCCCCAGAACCCTCGACCGCCGCTTAACTATCAAATGGTTTTTTCGTCGGAAGGTTTAATCAACGAGTACTGGGAACCGGTCGTGATTCTCGAGGAGGGCAAGAAAAAAATCGTTACACCCATGACCGGTTTGGAAGAGTTGGAATTTGACGGCATCGGCAGGTTGGAGGCTTTTTATACCTCGGGTGGAACATCAACTCTGCCCGACACCTATAAAGATCGGATTGATTTTCTTGATTACAAGACAATTCGATATCCGGGTCATTGTCGAACTTTCAAACCGATGCTTGAAATCGGGCTGGGCTCCAAAAGCGCCGTTAAAGTCGATGGACAAAATGTCGAACCGCGGGAAGTACTGAAAAAAGTCCTTGAAAAAAATCTGACCTTTAACGATCCGGATCTGGTCTTGGTCAAATTATTTTTTGAGGGGATTAAAGACGAACAGCCAAAAAAAATGGTTTACGAAATCATCGATCGTCAGGATACACGCACCGGGTTGACTTCGATGATGCGCACCACCGCCTTCCCGGTATCTATAATCGCGTGGATGGCCTGTTCCGGTCGGATAGACCACCGCGGCGTCGTTCCCCAGGAAATTGCCGTCGACCCGGCCTTTTTCATCGCACAATTGAAAAAAAGAAATATAAATATTTCGATAAAAAATAATTAATTCACTCAGGCTGTCAATTCGGTCGTTGTGAATATCTGCCGGTATTTTGTATAGAAAATACTCACTTTTTTAAAATATCTATCACCGTTTTTATTTTGATTTAGTTGTCTGAAGGATTTTTTCGTTGACAAAGCCGCTATAATCCATATATTTAATATGCATGCTTCTTGATAACGAATAAGTTAGTTTAAAACTCATATCAGGCCATTCTTTATTCTTGGAGGAAGTATGCTTTACCGATTTTTTAGCAAGGTTGGAATCCTCTTTACGGCATTTTTAATACCGATATTATCGGTCGCTTATTATATAGACAAACCGGCATCGGTAATCGACCAGCCCGAAATAAGCCGAATAATTGTCAAGTTGCCGGCCGAAAGCAAGATCAAACTTTCAACCGGCGTCGATGGCATGGCCAGAACCGGTCTCGAAGCGGTCGATAACATCGCCACCGAATTTTCAATAAGGCAAATGGAACTGTTATTACCGGATGCAGTTAATGCACGTTTACCCGACAACTTAAAGAATCTTATTGTTATTCAAATACCTGAAAAAGCCGACCTTTCAGAAATTGTGGCGAAATTCGAAAAATTACCGGAGATTGAATACGCGCATCCCGATTGGCCGCTGGAGCTATATGAAACTCCCAATGATTCTCTTTACGGGGAACAATGGGCGCTTAATAATATCGGCCAGGGATGCCGCTCGGTTATTCGCATTCCCGGTTATGAAAACGATACTCTTGGAATTATTTACGGATCTCCCGATGCGGACATCGATTTTCAGGAAGTGTATGATAATCCCCCGGATCAAACCGAGACCGCAGTTGTTGCTATAATCGATACCGGCGTCGATACTGATCATCCTGATCTGGTCGGCCGTATCTGGACGAATCCCGGTGAAATCCCGGATAACGGCCTCGATGACGACCATAATGGATACATCGACGACGTGCACGGCTGGGATTTTAGCGGAGGAAGTCTCTCTCTTCCTCCCATAGAAGACAATGATATCACCGATCCTCACGGTCATGGCACTCACTGCTCAGGTATCGTAGCGGCAGTTACCGACAATCTAAACGGTATTGCCGGCATCAATTATGATTGTCGTATTATGGGGCTTAAATTTTATCCCAACATGTTCACATCATTCGCTGCCAGGGCTATAATATATGCGGCCGACAATGGCGCCGATGTAATAAGCATGAGTTGGGGAACGCCCTGGGTGACCAGTGTTTTGGAAAACGCCCTTAGCTATGCTCGATCAAAAGGCGTTATTTTATGTGCTGCCGCCGGAAATGACGGCTATGAGGCCTATAATTATCCGGCCGCGATTTCCGGAGTGATAACGGTTGGCGCAACGCAGTGGGAAGACAAAGTTACGACTTTTTCTACATACGGCAGCCATTTGAATATTTGCGCTCCCGGACAATCGATTTTATCTTTAAGGGCGGATTCTACCGATATGTACTCATCGACGGAACCGGGTGTTCATATCATTGATAACATTTATTATCTGGCCTCCGGAACCAGTATGGCCTGCCCCCATGTCGCAGCAGTGGCCGCCTTTATGCGCTCCGTATCGCCGGGATTGACTCCCGACGCGGCTGAAGATGTAATCGAAGGTTCGGCCGACGATTTGACCGATCCCTATGGTGACGGCAGTTATTATCCCGGCTGGGATATTTATAGCGGATACGGCCGATTGAACCTCTCCAACGCCCTGAATTCCGTCCCGAAAATCCGGGCTTTAATAGAAACACCCTTACCCAATTCCATCGCTTTCGGGGAATTGGCCATTTCGGGAATAGCGGATGGTGCCGATTTCGCGAATTATCAGCTTGAATACGGAGTTGGATCGTCGCCTACTTCCTGGACGCAAATTGTCTCTTCAACGATTCCGGTTACCCATGATTTAATTGCTCAATGGAATACTACCGGTTTGGACGGCATTTACACACTGAGATTGAAAGTGGGAGATGACAATGCTTCTTTAGTTACCGTATTGGTTGCCAATGATATATCGATGGAAATAATCAGGCCCGTCTCCGGTGATACCATTACAACGACGTACTCGATAGTTGGCTCCGCCTACTGCCGCGATTTCGACCACTTTATATTGGATTATCGGCCGTCAACGTCGCCCGAAAACTGGACTGAGATTGTATATTCAAGTCGACCGATTTTTAACGACGAAATGGCGAACTGGGATACCAATGACCTTCCCAAGGAGTGGTACTATCTGCGCTTAAGGCTGTTTTCGGACACCGGTCAGGTCGATGTCGATTCTACTATGGTTTATGTTCGATCGCTTTTCTCTTACGGAGATAACTGGAAATTGGCAAATGAACTTGACGTTACCCCCTGCCCTAATTTCTGTGACATTGATAATGACGGCAACAATGAAATCATTCTCGGGCGAGACGGCGACGTCCTTTTTATTAATCCTGATGGGACATTGAAAACTGACGGTGTGCCCGTATTACCGCCCGGTGATTACAGGGTCCCGGCGGCGGTTGGCAATCTTGACAATGACGGTCACGATGATTTTGTTATTTGCAACGAAACCCATATTTATGGTTTTCCGTCAAGCGCACCATCCTTTGAAATCACCCTTAGTACCACACCCCGAATCGAAGAATTCGAAAGTGGTGAAGATTGGCGTTTTCCGTGTTTATCTCTTAAGGACGTCGACTCCGACGGTATGGATGAAATACTCCTTTATGCCGGCGCTCAATCATTGTCGCCGCGCTATTGCGTCTATGAGTCGGATGGTTCGCCGATTGTGGAAGTGACTGGCGATTACGGCACCTATCAATCTGCTGATCTCGATGGCGATGGTCAGGATGAGATTTACATGACCTATGAAAAACTCTATCAAGCCAGTATGGACGGGACGATTTTGGATAGTTTTGATCTGGAGGAGATGGTTCCCGAATATGGAAACTGTAAATATCTTTCCCCCGTGGATATCGACGCTGACGGAAAATTCGAATTGATCGTGACGGCTATCGGAGATAATTATTTTTGGATATATGCTTTCGATGAGAATCTCTCTCCAAAAGAAGGTTGGCCACGCAATACCTCGGTCAGTTCATTTCTGGTCCCGTCGGAACCGGTATTTGTCGATATGGACCGTGATGGCTTGTTGGAATACTTCATTACCTCTTATGAATTAATCGAGGGGACTGCCTATGGATGGAGAATCGACGGTACTCCTTTATCGGGAGATAGTCTGAATCCGTTGTTCGCTGCCGCACCCCATCCGGCCAGATTATACGATCCGGTTTTTGCGGATGTCGACGGCGACGGTTTCCCCGAACTCATAGCATCTGCGGGCGCCAATGTAATGTGTGATATTGCCACGAATCGCCTTATCGCCTGGAATAATGACGCGGAAATAGCCGATGGCTGGCCAATCACCGTGGCTGCCGACAATTGTTTTCATACGCGTCGTTTTACTCCGACCGTCGGGGATATTAACGGCGATGGCGATATTGATGTGATGATGACAACAATCGAGAATGAACTGATATTTTTAAGTTTCGATAACATCCCCTATTCAGAGGAGACATCGCCGGCGCCTTTCTGGAGATACAACCGGCGTGTGAATAATTGCGGGCCGATTTTTAGACAAATCTGCGGTGATGCTAATCTTGACGGTTTAGTGAATATTTTTGATATCAGCTTTATTATAAATTATTTATATATTTCGGGCCCTCCACCGGTTTATCCGGATATGATCGATGTTAATAGCGATGGGAATATCAATATATTTGATATTGTCTATCTTATACAATACCTTTATCTTAATGGCGCCGAACCGAACTGCGGATAATTAAAGAAAATTACAGATTTTCTTGGTTGTTAGCGGGTATGAGCCTTAAGGGGAGGGAATCTATTAGATTGGCGGGATTTCGAGTATTCCGGGAAATAGACAGCAACAATCCGGCAGCCTGTGCAAAGAAGAAATTGACACTACTTCCCGGTTTTGCATAAAAATGTAGCAATATCCTCTATTTTAAAAAAAATCGAAAAAAATGCTTGAAATAATTGTGATTAATGTCCATATTGGAACGATTTTGAACGTATAATTGATGTTAGGTATTACATTCAAACAGGAGAAGTAACGCAATATGCAGCTATCTAGAAAATCCGATTATGCACTCAGGGCGGTTATGCATCTTGCCGGTTTGCCCAAAGGTCAACTGGCTTCAATTGGGGCTGTGGCTGAAGCTCAGAGCATTCCCCGGGAATTCCTGGCCAAAATACTCAAGGACTTAACCTGGGCCGGAATTCTGGTCTCATTTCAGGGAGTAACCGGCGGTTATCGTCTTGCGAGGGCTCCGAAAGATGTAACGTTTCTTGATGTTATTGAAGCTATGGACGGGCCGGTTACACTTAATCTGTGTGTCGTAAATCCGAAAAATTGTGACCATTCCAAGAATTGCACCATTCGGGAATTTTGGCTTAAGGAGCAGGAGCATTTTGTAAGAGTTCTCTCCAAAGCCAATTTCCAAAAATACAAAGCTGTTTCAAAAAAGAAGTAAAGAAATAAACTTGAATTTTATGCCGGGCGAGGATTCATATCCGCTCCCGGCCTTCAATACCCGACAAAAAACGACACCTTTGTCGGCCGATAATCGAACCTGGTACCCTGGTTCATTTTAATCAATACTTTCCATGGCCGTATATTACTGTAATGGGGGTTGCTTTTTCGGTCGTGATATTGTAATATTTATCAGAAAATTGGCGGATATATTTTCGCTCAATTGAAGAAATATTTTTGGAGGTAATTGAAATGAACTTCGAAGATAAAGATTATCAAGTACGCGTCGGATTGGCCGAAATGCTCAAGGGAGGCGTCATCATGGATGTTACCGGACCTGAGCAGGCTAAAATCGCCGAACAAGCCGGTGCGGTGGCGGTGATGGCTCTCGAAAGAGTCCCATCCGATATTCGGGCCGAAGGCGGTGTCGCACGAATGGCTGATCCCGAGATTATCGAGGCCATAAAAACTGCCGTTAGCATTCCGGTCATGGCCAAATGCCGTATCGGCCATTTCGCCGAAGCGGAGATTCTTCAGGCTCTGGAAGTCGACTTTATTGACGAATCCGAGGTCCTGACCCCGGCCGATTACAAATATCATGTGGACAAATGGAAATTCAAAGTTCCCTTTGTTTGCGGCTGCCGTAACCTCGGCGAAGCCTTGCGCCGAATTTCCGAAGGCGCCGCCATGATTCGCACCAAAGGCGAAGCCGGCACCGGCGACGTTTCCGAAGCGGTTCGCCATCTTCGGGAAATCAACGGCGCCATGAAGCAATTGACAACGATGTCCGATGAAGAATTAAATGGCGCCGCTAAAGAGATGTCGGCTCCCTTGACGGTCGTAAAAATAGTCGCCCGGCTGGGCAAATTGCCGGTTCCCAATTTTGCGGCAGGCGGTCTCGCCACCCCGGCCGATGCCGCTCTGGTCATGAAACTCGGCGCCCAATCGGTTTTTGTCGGAAGCGGCATTTTTAAATCCTCGAACCCGGAAAAACGGGGTCGCGCCATCGTAACCGCGGTAGCACAGTACAATGATCCTGCTGTCGTCGCCGAATGCAGCCGCGGACTCGGCCAGGCCATGAAAGGCGTAGCGGCTGCCGGCATACCGGAAGAAGACCTTTTGCAGGTTCGTTAATCCGATTGTTATCGCCTTTTGAATTATGTTTTCCCGGTTGACAATGGGCGTCCTCGCCCTGCAGGGTGATTTCGAGAGGCATTTATTTCGCCTTGGATCTTTGAATGTGAACTGCCGCGAAGTTCGCACGAATAACGATTTAGACGGACTTGACGCATTAATTATTCCGGGTGGCGAATCGACAACAATGACCGAGTTGATCGACCGCTTTGGAATGCGTCAGCGACTGACCGATTTTTGCAGGCGAAAGGCTGTCTGGGGCACATGTGCCGGTTTGATTATGCTGGCCTCGAAAATCGATGATGAACGTGTTCGCCCGCTACGAATAATCGATCTCGATGTAATTCGAAACGGATATGGCCGCCAGATTCATTCGGCTTACGCGGAATTCGAAGCCACTTTTAACGGCACCCCGACAATTCTGAAGGCATCATTTATCAGGGCCCCGATTGTAAGAAGTTACGGCCCGAAAGTCAGCGTTATATCGACATATCATAATAATCCGGTCCTTCTCTCATCTGATAAATGTCTGGTCAGTTCATTTCATACGGAATTGCATGATGATCTCACACTCACGAGATTTTTTCTTGAGAAATTCGTTTCGGGCCATAAGTAGTCAAATATATGGCGAAGAATGGCCAAATTAATGAATCTGACGTACCGTATAAAAAGTAGGTGATTATGGCATCGGTCAATTTGAAAAAGATTATTATCGCCGAATATTACGGATTTTGTATGGGCGTCGAAAAGGCCATTTTAACTACCCGCGAGGCCATGCGTCGTAATGGAAGGGTCACTATTTTAAACGAAATAGTCCATAATGACGCTGTTGTCGAGGAGTTTTCCCGCGCCGGGGTCGGGCAGTCGACATCGATCGACAAAATTAAAACCGGGACCGTGATAATTTCGGCGCACGGGGCATCGCCTGACATCCTCCGGAAAGCCGAGGAACAGGGTCTCAAAATAGTCGATGCCACCTGTCCCCTGGTAATTCGTATTCATAAAATTGTCAAAAAATTGGCCGAGGACGGTTATTTTATTATTCATTTCGGTGATCCGGAGCACGACGAAACCATTGGTATCGTCGGGCACGCGCCCGAAAAAATGACCGTAATACACGATCGCGCCGCCCTGAATGCGCTGAAAATCTCCAATGGAAAACTCGCTCTGACATCGCAAACGACGGCCCGCGTTTCCGATTTCAACGAAATTGAAAAGGCCGTTCGAAAAAAATATCCTCAGGTCAAAGTCTTCAATACCATCTGCAACGCCACCTGTCAAAGGCAGGCGGCCATAATGCAACTTGCGCCCCGGGTCGATATGATGCTTGTCGTCGGTTCAAAAACCTCGGCCAACTCGAAGCGGCTGGTCCAGATATCTGAAGCTATTTGCGGGCGAAGCTATTTGATTGACTCGGCCGATGATATCCGGTTGGAATGGCTTACGCCCGATGATAAAATTATTGAAAAAATCGGCCTCACCGCCGGGGCCTCCACACCCGATTTTCTCATCGAAGGCGCCATCGAAAAATTAAAATCACTCGCCGGGCATAACGTTAAAATCGTCTATTCCAGAAAAAGGAAACGAAGAAACAAACTCCTTATACAAAGCAACTCGTTTTAAAACACATTATCCTGATTTAATACGCAAAAATATCAATTTCCGGTTCCCCCTTCTCTTCCCGGGAAAAATCAATTCAATAATGGGTATATCGGTGGAGTTAATATGTCGTGGATTAATTTGCCCTATATTAAACGGCTAAAAAAAATGCGTAAAAATGTCACTTTTGACTTGCCAAATTTATTTTAAATGTTATAATTTACTCATTGGGACATTTTTGAAAATTGCTTTAATGTAAATAATGGTATCGCGGGTGGATAAACCCGCATACCTTCCCCCATATAGTTAAGTTGTATCGGATGCAACTGACAGGAGAGAGAAAGCGGTAAAATTGACGGTAAAAATGCTGACGGCTGTCAGATACATTGAAAAATGGATTAAGTGAAACATATTTATTAAGTAAACCCGGTGAAAAGATTATTCGTAAAATAGATATATGGATTTATCGAGGGATGCCGATAGAACAATTGTAGTCCCTTTGATTTAATAATCGGGAAAGTAATATTTTATTTCAGGATGAAAGAGCATTCATTTATAATATAATTCGGAGGTTCCATGAAGAGAGTAGTCGATTTATACGTGGCGCCGGACGACCCAGACTGCACCGAGATTAAAGAACTCCTCGAACAGCAGGATTTGAAACTGGAAATTCGCGATCTGTCCATAAAGCCTCTTGAAGCCGATGAAATCGCCGCTTTGATTCGGCATTTCGATCTGAGACACTTCCTGAACACGTCCTCCAAAACTTATATCGGGAAAAAACTCGATAAGACGATCCCCGACCGAAATGAAATCATTCAACTTATGGCCGACGATAACGATCTGATAAAAAAACCGATTATTGTCGCCGGACGACTTATGGTGGTAGGGCCTAATCGCCATAAGATAATGGAGATGCTTCAGCTTAAGCCGAACGGTTCCGATCCGATCGAGCGACGGCCGCTCGGCGAGAATGATAAAAATTCAAAAAAGTGAAAAAGTATTCCGTTTTTATTCCGCTCTGATTATATTCGGTCGTAAAATATAATCGAACGTTAAGATTGAGGAATAAAAATGGACATCCAAAGAGAAACTCTCGAAGCTGACATCCTTATTATAGGCGCCGGTCCCGCCGGTCTCTCGTTCGCATATCATCTGGCTGATCTGGTCAAAAATTCCCACGGGGCGGTCGCGATGCCTGAAATCGTGATTATTGAAAAGGGTTCCTATCCCGGGGCCCACAGTCTTTCGGGCGCGGTGATGGATCCCAAAGGCCTGCAGGAAT
>Ga0315550_1001290_pt1 | contig 15563 bp, 15 predicted proteins | sample SalMarSW160190MG_2_FD_203100 | JGI IMG/M metagenome (GOLD analysis project Ga0315550, IMG submission 203100) | Salt marsh sediment microbial communities from the Plum Island Ecosystem LTER, Massachusetts, United States - Salt Marsh Sediment SW1601-90 ... | reverse complement strand
TCCTAAGTAAAGCAATTCCGACTGGAGTGTGCAGGAAAAAGCGCCAAAGCCCACTTAAAGTCTTAATCTAACTATTGTTAGAGTATTCTGATTGTTTGAAATTTTTGCAAACTGTTGTTTTTTTTTTGTTTGTTTTCGCTTTTGGTTAGTGTACATTAGGATAAGTCAAAGCCCAAAATTGGGATAAAAACAAAAAATCAAGAAAATTCCTGTTCACATTAGGAGACTAATAATACTTCATTGTTGAAAACTAGCTTTTTTCTGTTTTTCCTAGAGAAATAATGATTAGTTGTTGTTTTTTAGTAGTTTGATGGCTGCCATTTTTGCTCCGATTTCTGCAAGTTTTCTGTTTTCTCCGCTGCCCACTATTATGACATCGTTTTCGTTTGGGTTTAATTTGGTCACTATTTCGTCGTGTAAAGAAGATGTGCTTTCGGAAATGTCATTCACACAGGCAGGCATAGACAACTTGTTGCCAGAAAAAACCAAAGTTGTTGCCCCTGATGCTCCACTCTTAATCGCGGTGTCCCGTTGTTCCATGCCGCTCCCCACTGCCTGAGCTGAGTCTCTAACAAGAACTGCAATGTTAAATGATCCAACCGTCAGAGGGCTGCTGGCAACATCCACTCCCTCGCTGACTTTACTTCGCAGATCAGAAAACAGTTTCTTTCCAGTCTCAGAGAACGAGATCCCGCTTCTTGAACTTTGAGTTATTCCCTCATTCTTCAGGTGCTTCAGAAGCGTTCGGGTTGTGCCCTCCCCCAATCCCACCTCTTTAGACAGCCTTATTCTGCCAACACTTCCGCATTTACTAATAATCTCCAGCGCCTTAACTACGTGAGCCTCATTAAAGGATGGAGCAGGCCCAGGCGCAATCTTCCGCGTAACTCTTTCAATAACCTCTAATAACCTCAATACCAAATCCCCATCGCACACTAACCTATTACAAGAATCTGTTTATAACAATTAACTTAAAACTCTTTAAACCATTAACCGACCATTCTCAACAAAGATAAGCGATGTCAACTGGAAGCATTGTGTCCACAAGGCTACGGCACCACAAAGTTTGATAAAACAGCAAGAGAAACCTTTACTAAACCAGAATAAGGGAGAGTGAAAAACTTCAGAAAAGTCATTTTGGTAACTGGCACTCCTGGCGTGGGAAAAACCACGGTTTCCCATAAGTTAGCGTCTAAGCTGGATGCACTTTACATAGGCATAACGGAACTTGTTAAGAAGCAGAAATTAATCACCAGCGTAGACGAGGAAAGAAAAACCTTAATCGCAGACACAGAAAAGGTTTCAAAACAGCTGCAAGAAATCCTAGCGAAGGCAGAAGGCAGCATCATAATTGAGGGACATTACGCTGTTGATGTTGTGCCAAAGAAAGACGTGAATACAGTTTTTGTCCTCAGACGTGACCCCTACGAACTCAAGGATACACTAGAGAAACGCGGATACGAGGAAAAGAAACTATGGGAGAATCTAGCCGCCGAAATTTTGGATGTTTGCCTCTGGGACGCCCTATCTGCTTGTGGCTCCGATAAAGTCTGCGAGATCGACGTTAGCGGCAAAACCGTGGAGACAGTGGTGGAAGAGATGATGTTGGTGCTTGAGAAAAGAAAAGACTGTAGACAAGGAATAGTTGATTGGTTAGGAAAATTGGAGAATGACGGACAACTAGAAGAGTTTTTGAAAAAAATTTAGATTAACCCAGCAACCTCAGAATCTGCTGTTTTGATAGCAAAGTGATGCCGCGGCGGTTGGCGTAGGCTTTGGCGTGACCACTAAATTTTTCGGAGATGATTATGGGTTTGGGAAATCCTACGTCTTCCGCGGCTCTGTCGATGTTTATGACTATGTTGACGCCCACTGTTCGGTTCCAATCTTTAATCCAAACTGAACGCTTTTCTCGACCTCTCCGAATGATCAAATCAAACTTTTGCGAAAGCCCAGATACACCTTCCAGAATAGTGTCTTTTTCTGTTTGATAGCCGTTTTGCCGAAAATATTTCGCAGCAAGATTTGCTAAGGAAAGTCGACTCATTTATCTGCATCCTCTTACAGCATTAAAGTCATTCAAAGAAAAGCTTTTCCTTCCGATGGATGTGCATTAAATGTATGTGGTGGTTGTCTGCTACGGTTGTGGACAATTTCTGCTGGCTAAGGGCACCCAGAAGACTAGACGCTGCCCCTACTGTGCAACTCGGCTAACACTAATTAAAACAAAGAAGGTGGCTCACGTAAAAACTGCCCAAGAAGCGTCAAACTACATTCGTGCATTAAAAAGAAGAAGGAACAGTTGAATATACACGAAGAACTGATTATTTCGGTGAGATAAAATTTTGTGTTCAATGATTTTTGATGTTGTCGTGGGTTGTGGAAGTGGGATAACTAAAGAAAATATTGTTTAGTAAGACAGAAGATTTAATATTACTGGTAAGCATTTGTTTCTGTAACTTGGAGGCATACATCATGAAAGACAGTATACTGACTATAGGATACGCCACCCTCTTCACAGGCATCGGCTTACTAGCCTTCACCTTCATAAGCGCCTACATATTCCTCATCAACAACTCCTCTATCACGGCATCGTCAGACTTAATAGATGCTTTCGGCAGTGCCTTGGCTCCTCTGATCGGAGCATCCATTCGAATAATGTATCTCGGCGTCATGGGATGGATAGGCTCAGGACTAACGGCACGAGGAGTGCAGCTTGTTACACAACTCAAACGCCTAGCCAGACCCGAATTCCAGTCAAGGACTCCCCTAGCCATCAAACCCATGGAACCCATACGAGCCAAAGGAACTAGAAAAACGGACAAAACTTAGTCTCGTTCAACCGAGGCAAAGTGAAGGAAAACGAGATAGATGAAGATCGTTATAAGGATGCTCAGCATAGCCACAATCATCCTCTGGATAGTAATACTCTTCTTCTCTGTCACAGCTGTCTACTCAGTCATGAATCTAGGTATAAACGTCGGAGAGGTTCAAATGCTTCCCTCCAGCAACGGCATCACTTTTTCTTTACCATTCTCAATAACCAACAATGGCTACTACGAACTAGCTGATTTGAACCTGACAACCCGCGTCACAGACCCAAATGGAACCGTGCTGGATCTGACCGAAACAGTTGTCCCGTCCATACCACGAGGCACCACCGTTAATACATCACACACAATTCCCATAGACCTAGACGCCATCCTATCAATGAATCATGTAGCCCTCCTGTTGAACGACAGTTCCTTCAATGTAGAAATCTTTGCGGGTCTCAATTTCGCCCGAGCCGTCCCAGTCCAGCTCTCGACAAATGCCACGATACCTTGGGGGGCACCCTTTGCACACTTCTCTATTGGAAGAATTTCCGTTTCCCCTCATAACAGCACCCATAGCGAAGCAACAATACCTGTAAGTTTCGAAAATCACGCTATCATTGACATAACAGGAACCTTGAAACTAGAATTCTACAACAATTCGAACGAACAGATAGCCTCTGGAATGGCGAACATCAATACCCCCTCGCAGCAAAGCTATGCTGATAGCCTTCTCGTATACACGAGGCAGCAAGACATCTCAAAACTAACAAGCAGCGGAAACATGCACATAATTTTCGAGACTCCAGTTTTTGTAGTGGAATGGTGGGAACAGTATGGCTGAATTGAACGCAAAATTGATCTTGGAAAAAGCGATGCCTCGAGTTCTCAAGGCTACGGTGTGGGGTGCGTTAAATTTTTTTGTTGCCTATTACCTGCCGATGATGCTATACCCTAAGGATATACTTCCACTTGACTACGCCACTCCGCTGATTCAATTCGCTATAATAGTTGTATTCTTCGCTGTGGTAGGGCAACTTTTCTCCGGAACCATTATCGGATGCGGCTTTGGCATAGCAAAAGCGATAGTTGTAATTGCCTACTTTTTCTCTGTCTCAGACGGCGGCATTTTCAGTGTAACGTTACCCATTTCGGAAGTTACAGTAAACTTGGCGGTTGATATCAGTATCCTTCTCTTGATGATCGTCTCGGTGAATCTGTTTAATATCGCAAAAAATCTTCTTGCAGCAATAGTTCTCCTTACCGAAAAGTCAACAGACATTGACCTCACATGAATCAGAAGAAAAACAATGGTCATGCCTCTTTGGTGGTAATATATGAATAGACTAAAAAAATCGCTAATCTTCTCTTGGGTGATTCTCCTGTTGACCTTGGAGGTTATTGTTTATCCTGTGTTTCCCATTGCATTCAACGAAAAATCCAGTGGAGTTACTGAATCCTCGGTTTCCCAAAAAGCTGAGCTACCTGATGCAGAACCTGTTTTTCAGAGAGGATTATCTTACTCGGCTTGGTCTAACGACGATTTCAGCAGTTCTGAATCTGATGAATCTCTGAGTCTTTTGATTGAAACTGGCACGGAATGGATAGCACTCTGTTTCTCATGGATTCAATCTAACACAACATCACATGACATACATCTCAGCTCTAGCGGTACACCAACCCCAGAGTCCCTTAAACATGCTATAACAACAGCCCACAATTTAGGCTTGAAAGTCATGTTGAAACCAATGGTTGAGGCAATAGAACGGGAAGAAATCCTCCCTTATCCCGTGTGGAGAGGCGAGATTCAACCGTCAAATGCGTGGTTTGAAAGCTACTCTACATTCATTAATTTTTTCGCCGAATTTGCTGAACAAAATGACGTGGAACTCTTCTCAGTTGGATGCGAATACAAAGCAACAACTGGGGAGAAAGATCAATGGGAAAAGATCATTTCTGGAGTACGGGAACGCTACTCCGGTCCCATCACATATTCTGCTGACTGGACCAACTACCAAAACATCGAGTGGTGGGATTCTGTGGACTACGTGGGAATAGACGCCTACTTTCCATTATCTGTCTTAAAGTATGATCCCACCTTCAATGAACTGAAGAACGTTTGGATCAATTACGCAGACGAGATTGAAACATGGCTCTCAACAGTAAACAAGCCGGTAATCTTCACGGAAATCGGCTATCGAAGCGGCGACGGAACAAATGCGTGTCCATCAAATTATTGGTCTGACATGCCTGTTGATCTTCAAGAACAGCGGGACTGTTACGAAGCCGCCTTCCAGACGCTCTGGAACAGAAGTTGGTTCTACGGATTTTATTGGTGGACTTGGATACATGACCCCACAGAAGGGGGAGCCGCTGATTCTGGGCACTCGCCACAGAATAAGCCCGCCCAAGATGTCGTTACCCAGTGGTATTCTCTGGATAGACAGATTGCTGTCGTAGATCAAACTTTCACAAGCGCCACGAAATGCAGTGTCAACGAAGCCCAATCAGTAGGTTTCCATGTTAAATGGGAAGATGACGGCGCCGATGTGGTTGATGCCAGAGTCTACGTGAATGGAACAGAGCACGTAACGAACAGAACCGGATGGATAAGCTTCAGCATAGCATATGATGTTGTGGGCGAATGTTCATGGGTTGTCACAGACTTTCAGCATCCTGAAGCAAGTGGATATATAGTAATCGTTGAAAGTCCCAGCATAGTTTGGGACAAAGTTGTCGTTAATGTGGAAGTTGACTCATCCTCGTTTGGGATGTCAAAGGTGAAAGTGAACGTTGCTCAAGCTTATGATGGGGCTTCAGTGACGGGCGCAACCACAGTTGTGAACGGAGAAGTATGCGAGGAGACTGACCTTGGAGTCTACGAGATAGGAATAGATTCTTGGGGTCCCTACCAGCAGTTGACAGTTACTGCGGATGCTGTAGGCTTGCTTGGGGAAACTTGGACAACATCAACATTTCATGTAATGAATACCATTTTGTATCTTGCACTTTTTGTAGCAGCAATTGTGATAGCTGTATTGCTCTTGAAACGGCTACGCCGCAGTCCCAGCCAAACCACAGAATAGATTCGTTGAAAACAAATTTTGAAAAATTAGAAAAGACATTTTGCAGAAAAAATTTTGAGGGAGTAGGGGGCTATAACTTGCTTTTATATTCTAAAACATATATAATTCAATTCAGTAGGGATGAAAAATCTCTCAAAGCGGAATACCGAAATTATATGTTAATATTAAAACTAAACCATACACTAGACTTTTGAAATATATCCCTATTCTATTTCTATATGTTCATGGAAACCACTTTAAAATTTCAATTTCAATCAAAAACTTGGGTTCTGCAAGATTTAATGGTGGAGAATTAAGAGTTTTGATTTTTTTGCATTTGGAAATCTGAGCGAGCAATTACAGGTAACAGTTCCACCCCTAGACATTAACGAAGAAATTGATTTAGACTTGAAGGGAAAAGATAAAGATACATGGGGGGTTCTAGCTCATGGGCATTCATTGTTCTTAGCAGAGGTGGTTCTATCTTCGGGTAATTCTATTCAGCTTTATAGTGAAGAAAGAAAAAAACTTCAACGTCAAAAAAATGGATGCCATGTTCACTCTTTTTATTCTTTATCTAGAGGGGAGCTATACACACTAATTGCACTTTATATGAACATATTGTTAATAATTCTCTTGAACTACGAAAAACTAATAGAGAGACTCGGGAAAATTTCCGAGTTCGTAATAAATTCCTTTAAAGACTTCTTTTCTTCGTTCTTATGATTCTCCGCTCTTTTTGATACTCACAAGGCATTTAAAGAAAAAACAGCATACTTTACTTTCGATTTACATGACTGAGAAAACCAGTCTGAAAGATTTTGTCAAAGATAATTATCCTTTGATAGCAACCATCGGTATAATGGGAGCACTTACCGCTCTAATACTAGAGCTTACCGAATTCACACTTCTTGCTTTTGTCCCGTTAGCGTTGATGTTCATATTAACTTGGGAATTGGTTAGCCAATTTCCAGTAATTGAAAAATGTGGTTGGAGACTTGTTAGTTTTATGATATTGATAGTGTCATTTTTCATAATTATTGGAGGATATATTTTTACAGCATATATTGTAACATTTTACAAACTGTTTATTTTTGGGGTCTTTTTTGGAGTTTATATGATAATTTGGTGGTTGGTGCTGAAAAAAATTAAGATGCCTAACCGTATTAGGATGGGTCTCCTTTACATTGGAGAAATATTTCTGATATATTCTGCACTGGAATCAGCTACATATATTATTGGATTGTTAAACATATAGTGTTAGAAAGTTGGTTTCTAGGTCACCTAGTAAACGGAAAAATCTACATTCAAAAAACCTAAACTCTAATTTTTAATCAATTGATTAATTAGTTTTTAAGCTTGGAAAACAGCCTTTTTTCCGTTTTTCAGTTTATGTTTGAACGAGGTCGCTGTAGGAGAGGGATTCAAGGTTGCTTTGTTCTATTTCCAGTTTTTCCATTAGTTTTTCTAGAATCAGCCGATTCTTTTCGATCATCTTTGGGTTCTCGGAAGTTTGTCTTTCGAATTCAATGAACTTCCCGAGTTTCTTTACCGTGTCCAGATGAATCTGGGTTCCTTTATATCGATAAATCTCTCTGACTTTTTCTATGACGATGAGAGGAGTTAATATCTTCTTGAGTGTCTTTTTCAAGTCTTCAGGTTCTTGGACCCTGAGAATAAAGGCGTCATCGCTTTTCGGTCCCGCAATGTTCTCTCTTTCATAATAGATTAACTCTGCTCTGCTGTTACCCTTTACTTCTCTCAGTTTCAATCTCCCTTCAGGGACCTTGAAATAGAGATCCGTTTGCTGAAAGGTTCCCACATGTTCGGCTCCTAGAGCAGACAGTTTTTTTCTCAAAAATTTGTGGTCGCCGACTCTTGCCTTTAATTCTATCATTTTGTGCTTAAAGCTGTGGTGCGTCTCGATCTTCAATGTGTAATCAACTCTTGCAAGAAGAATCGCGGCAATGACTATTTTGTTTTTCTATACTTCAAAATTTAGAAGCATCGAAGGGCTCTTTCTTGCAAACCTCGTTTGTTTTCTCATCGAGTTTGTCAAGTCTGTCGCTGAAAGATGCTTCAAGTATTTGTCTTAATCTGACATACGTTTCTTCATCGATTTTTTCATCAGATAAAAGAGAGAGAAGCTTATTTGATTCGCTGTTGAAGTGTTTCTCATGTTTTAGCCTATTTCTCAGATTCAAAAAATTTTTTTTGTCCAGTTTTCCCGAAAGCAATAACTGTCTGAGCTTCTTCAATTCGTTTTCGTAATCGTCTTCTTCCTTTCTCGCATGGTATATCACTAAAGCTACAAGAAACACTACCAAAATCGCTAGAGGCACAATTAGGAGAAAAAAGTAACGTGGTTCCATATTCCCCGATTACTGTTAAGAAATAAACGGTTTATGAACGCTACCTAAATACTTTTGATACTTATTGTCTCTGCAGGAGTTGGGCTTACACTTCTGTTTTTTTTCCTCTGATAACATAACGTTTCAAAAAGATGTTTTGTTCAAACTTCATAAAAAATTTGCTGTGATTTTTCATTCTGTAAAATGGATTTTTTGCTGTCGTCTGCTCTTTGGTTAGTTAAATAAAATGAAAGCATTCTTATGTTGAAAAGGTAGTTCCATTGCCGTCTTTGATAATTAGCTTTACCATATAATAACGCTTATAGGTTAGCTTTTCATCTAGCATGCTGTCCATTAACAATTAGGAGAATCAACAAGGTGCCCAAATTCAGGCAGACACAAGACATCGTAAAGCTCATGAGCAAAAAAGAAGACATCAGGGACATCGGCATAATTGCCCACATCGACCACGGCAAAACAACAATGTCAGATTCCCTTCTAGCCGAAGCAGGTCTCCTGTCACCCAAAATCGCAGGAGCAGCAAGAGCCTTAGACTATCTTGAGGAGGAACAGAAGCGGGGAATAACCATCAAAACAGCAAACATCTCCCTCCTACACGAGATCGAAGGCAAATCACACGTCGTCAACCTCATAGACACGCCTGGACACGTAGACTTCACAGGCAAAGTAACACGTGCCCTAAGAGCCATCGACGGAGCCGTCGTAGTTGTAGACGCCGTCGAAGAGGTGATGGTTCAAACAGAAACCGTCACCCGCCAAGCCCTTAACGAACGAGTGAAACCCGTTCTTTTCATCAACAAAGTTGACCGTCTAATCAAAGAACTGAAACTTAACACAGACCAAGTACAATCCAAACTTCTCCGAATAATCCGAGACTTCAACAACCTGATTTCATTGTACGGAGAGAAAGAACACAAAAAACAATGGGAAGTCGACGCAACTAAGGGAACAGTAGCTTTTGGTTCTGCCCTGCACAAATGGGGCTTCACGCTTGACATGGCCCAGCAGAGAGGAATAAAATTCAGTGACGTTGTGGACGCTTATCAGACTGGACGCTATGAAGAACTTGCAGAAACTGTTCCTCTTCACACTGCAATACTGGACATGGCTGTTAAGAATCTTCCAAATCCTGTAGTTGCCCAGAAGTATCGGGTTCCGAAAATCTGGAAGGGCGAGTTGGACTCCGAGATTGGAAAGGCTATGATTAACTGTGACGAGAATGGACCCAGTGTCATATGTTTGACATCAGCCCAGATGGACCCTCATGCGGGATTAGTTGCTACAGGACGAACCTTTTCCGGTGTCATTGAGGAAGGCAATCGTGTTTATTTGGTGGGCGCAAAGAAGGATTATCGTGTTCAGCAGGTCTCTATGTATATGGGCGCCTTCAGAGAGGTTGTTGGGCGTATAGGCGCCGGAAACATAGCTGCAGTGCTGGGGTTGGATCTTGCTAGGGCAGGAGAAACTCTTGTAGATGTTGACCACAAAGATGCTATGGTTCCTTTTGAAAGCATACAATACGTTTCTGAACCTGTTATCACCATTGCCATAGAACCAAAACATCCTAGGGAGTTGCCGCGCCTCGTAGATTTGATGGGACGTTTAGCTATCGACGATCCAAACTTGGTAACCAAAATTAACAAAGAGACTGGCGAGTATCTTCTCAGCGGAATGGGTGAACTTCACCTTGAGATAGCCGTCAAGTTCCTCAGAGAATATGGCGGAGGATTAGAGCTTATAACATCCCGTCCAATAGTTGTCTACAGAGAAACTGTATCTGCAGAAGGTGTAGTAGCGATGGCGAAGAGCCCCAACAAGCACAGCAGATTCTGGGTTCAAGTGGAACCTCTTGACCAAAATGTTGTTGATCTAATGGAAAAGGGTGCGCTTTTTGAAGCGATGGGGAAAAAGCGGATTAACAGCACTTTACGTGAGGAAGCAGGATGGTCTGCTCATGAATCGAAAAACGTGTGGGCTTTAGAAGAACACCGGAACGTTCTGGTGGACATGACTAAGGGGGTCCAATATCTTCGAGAAGTGAAGGAGACTGTTAATTCAGGTTTCAGGTGGGCAGCTAAAAATGGTCCCCTTTCCGATGAGCCAATACGAGGAGTCAAAGTGAAGCTTTTGGACGCAAAGTTGCACGAAGATCCCGTGCACCGTGGACCCGCACAGATTATGCCGGCAATTAAAAGAGCTTTTTGGGGGTCTTTCCTTACAGCCCAACCGATCCTCTCTGAACCTATATACAAAATCGGTGTTTCGGTTCCTCACCAATTTGTTGGCGAAGTAACTGGCTTAATAACCCGTAAAAGAGGAAGAATAACTGCTTCAGAACAGAAGGGGCCTATTACAATGATAAAAGGGTTCCTTCCAGTTGCCGAGACTTTTGGTCTCTCCGCTGACATGAGATCAGCGACTTCTGGTCACGCATTCTGGCAGACGCAGTTCGATCATTGGGAAAAGGTTCCTGAAAGCATTGCAGTGGAAGTCATAGCGGGGATACGGAAAAGAAGAGGACTGCCTGAAGAAATACCTAAAGCCAACAAGTTCATCGACACAGCCTAAACACGACAACAAAAACAGGCATTCAGCGATAACGGTGCCAGATGCCTTTTTTTAACATCTTTATTTTACATATCTGTGACGAAAACTAGGATAGAATAGGTTACTGTTGCAGTGTTTGAGGTCGTGGTTTCTGCCTTGGATTTTCTGGTCGGTCTGTTAGCGGGTCATGGCTCTTTTGAACACTGGTACCGCTATTGTCGTCATGACGACTCCGAACACTATCAGTATGGATAGTTCTGTGGTTATTGCGGGTATGTCTGCTCCAAGCACCATGACTTTCCTCAACGCGTCGGCAACGTAGGTTAATGGAAGAACTTTTGAGATGCTCTGCATGAACCATGGCATCTGCTCTATCGGAAAGAACACGCCGCTGAGGAACATCATAGGAAACATTATTGTAGTCATCATCATCACGGCTGTCTCCTGATCCTTCGCAAAAGACGTTAACACAACGCCTAAACCAACAAAACTGAACACACCCAGCAACAGCAAAACAAAGACCAACAAGATGCTTCCGTGGACAGTAACGCTGAATAAGGTTACAGCCAGCACGAGTATGAGGACTCCTTGAAGTATGCCTCGTGCCATCTGGGCAAGGGTTTTTCCAAGTATCACCGCAAGCCTATTGATGGGAGCCACCATCATTCCGTCTAGCGTACCAACTTCCCTCTCCTGAGAGATAGCCGCAGGGAGCCCAGTCATAACGCTCATCATAACGGTCATAGCCATAATCCCCGGAGCAATAAAATCGAAAGGATTCGGTTCGCCCTCTGTTGTTCCTGTAGACTGAACGTTATATGGCTTCACGACCGCTAAAGCGTTGCTTGGATCAATTCCCAGCTGGTCTGCAACGTTTTGCTGAGCTAACATTGTCCCCATCTCTTCAAACACTTTTTGTAAGATAACTTCCAGTTGCACCGACATTTGGGGATTAGATTGATCAGTTACGATTGTGATTGTTCCCTGTTTTCCATTCATGATATCCGAAGTGAAGTCACTGGAGATTATTATGCCGCCTTCAACATCTCCCGCTTGAATCATCTCTCGTACGTCAGCAAGGTTTGAAGCATTAGTAAACTTCATCATACCCGTGTTGTCATTTATGCTTTCTAATGCGATAATGAAAGTTGAACTGGCAATATAATTGTTAAACCCTGTGTCTTCATTCACTAAGGCAACGGGTACATTTTGTATGGTTGCATCTGTGTATATGAAACCAACCATGGTCATCATGAATATCGGCATCAGGATAAGCAGAACTAGTCCCATTCGGTTCCTGAATAACTCCATTAGGTCTTTCCAAGCAATCCTGAAACTATGCGAAATCATTGTTTTGGCACCCATTCAGATCACCTTATCCTCCGTTTCGGCCTAGAAGGTCCGTGTTCACGCATTGGAATTTTGTTGTCTGCCTTATCTCTAACTTCGCGTCCAGTAATATGCAGAAAAACATCTTCAAGTGTAGGCTGCAGATTCTCAACCGAATTTATTTTTGCCTTCTCTGCTCTTACGGCATCGATTATCGTGTCAAATGCTTCGTCACCAGTTGCGTGAATCTTGAGGTGAGAAGCGTTCTCCTGAGACACAGACTTGATACAGTCTAAGGCTTGTATCGCAGTGACCATTTTTTTGGTGAGATTTGGAATCTCCAGCTTTAGGACAGTTGCGTCATCGCCTGAAACAAGTTTTTTCAGATTTGTTGACGTGTCAAGCGTGTCGATTTTTCCATGGTCAATTATGCCTATCCGGTCACAGAGGCGGTCAGCCTCATTCATCATGTGCGTGGTGAGTATGATTGTTGTTTTGTTTTCTTTATTGATTTTTTTGATGAACTCTCTGACTTCAACTGTGGATTGTGGGTCTAACCCTAATGTGGGTTCATCTAGGAACAGCACTTTTGGCATGTTAAGCAACGCTCTTATCACGTTCATTCTTTGCCTCATGCCTGTTGAGAATGTGCCCACTTTGGAGTTCTTCCACTTGCTAAGTTGAACCAGCTCTAACAGTTCATCGGTCCTCTGGTTGAGAAGATTTTTTGGTATGTTGTAGAGTTTTCCGAAAAACCGCAGGTTCTCCTCAGCTGTCAACCGGTCATACATTATCATTTTTTCGGAAACTAAGCCGATTAACTGCCTAACTTTGTTGTCCTGCTTTACTATATCATATCCGCCGATTCTGGCTGTGCCCTCTGTGGGTCTAGTTAACGTAGATAGCATTCTTATGATCGTGGTCTTACCTGCTCCGTTTGGACCAAGCAAGCCGAATACCTCACTGTTTTTCACGTCAAACGTAACGTGATCCACGGCTGTGAATCCGTTGAACTTCTTCGTGAGGTCTCTCACTTCAATCATAGCATCGCTTTCCAACGTTTCCTCACCCTCGGCTTGGTTAGAGCCAATCTTTTCTTTAATGTTCACGTGTTTCACCTGCCAGAAACTACGAGGACTCGTAGTTTTTACTTTGTATCGCCGCATATAAACCTTCCCCGCCACAATATATTTCACTGCAATATATCGCACCAAAATATAAATATTACTTTTACATCTAGGGAGACCTGAAGACCATGCATCCCGAACACGAAGAAAAAACAGCTGCAAAATGGCTTAAAGAGTCACAAAAAGGTTACATGCGTATCGCATTACTGATTCTTTTGAGCAAAAAACCTTGTCACGGCTACGAGATGATGAAAGAAGTTGAAGATAGAACCGAGGGTTTCTGGAAACCAACCGCTGGAGGCGTCTATCCAATACTTCAGAGCCTAGAAAAAGCAGGATACATAAAGGGCAAATGGGGTCCTCAGAAAAGAAAACGTAAAATTTATCACATCACCGAATCCGGAAAGCTCATTCTTGACCGAGCCCTCTTGAAGCATAGTCAGATTGCTGAAAGCATGAACACCCTGTTCGAAAAGTATACACGAACGGTATTGGATTTGGACCCTAAGGCAGTAGCAATGCCGCGAATGCCAAACCCCTTTTCGGTCTTCCTTGAAGAAGAACCCAAAAATAGGCTAGAAGCTCTTGAATTGAAACGTAACCGAGTCCAGCACATGATTAAGATGTTGCAAAACGAGTTGCAGATAGTAGATAACAGGTTGGCTGCGTTGAACAAGCAAAAACAGAAACTTGATAAGGATTCAGTTTCAGTGGGAGAATAGGAAAAGGAGATTTGTTGATTTTGGATTCAAACATGTTGAGTTACATTGTGAATATTGTTTACATTGTGTTTATTTTCGGTTTCTCGTTTTTTTCTCAGAAAATACAGGTTAATTTGGTGTTGGGTAAGATATCTAAATCGTTAACCAAGCTGCGGAAAATGCGTGACAAAGCCAAAGACGAGGCACTCTCAGCTATTCTTGAGCTGGGAAAACCTGAAAGTGACCCGAAGCCTAGGCTGGAAGCGCTTCTTCAATTCTTTTCTATTCAACCAAACAACATGGACCCGTCGGGAGTAGTCCATAGGCTGGAATATTTGGTTGACACCGCGGACGCTAGGGTTAAAGAAGAGATTAAAGTATTGGCTCCTTCCGCTGACGAGAAGCAGATACAGAACCTGCAGAATCTCGTGGAAACAGCTAGGGGCTTGAATTCTCTTTATCGTACTGTTCGGCATCATTATCTGACGGGAAAAAAGGGCGGCACGGTATATAGTACTGTGCAGATTCAGATGGAGTTGCCCATGATTATGGAAGAGGCTGAAGCCTATTTTTCGTTTATTGATGCTTTTAAGCAGGGCAAGCCAATCGGTGACGGTGTGGGTCCGTTGGTTGCCTCCAAGCTGATGGCTGATGCTAGCCTGCGTGAAGTGGCAGAGGATATGGTTGCTGCGGAAGTGACTGTTGAGGGCAGAAGGGTTGTTGTTACGAGGGCTAAGGGTCCGGGTGGAACTGTTGGGAAGCCTGGGGATGCTGTGGCTAAGTTGATTGAGGAGTATGAGGGGAAGGTGTCGTTGATTGTGATGGTTGATGCTGGGATGAAGTTGGAGGGTGAAGATTCGGGTTATGTTGTGGAGGGCGTGGGGGCGGCGATTGGTGGAGTTGGGGTTGAAAAGTTCAAGATAGAGGAGCTTGCCACCAAACATGATGTTCCAGTTTATGCGATGATTGTCAGGCAGTCTCTGAAGGAGGTTTTGTCGCCGATGACGGATGTGCTGATCAATTCTGTTGATGATGTCCTTAAGAGGCTTGGGCGGGTTATCCGGGAGCGAACAGAAGAAGGGAGCACGGTGTTGGTGGTTGGGGTTGGCAACACAATCGGCATAGCCTAAAATTGATTGTCCGTGTCTGTCCTCTTTGAAAGTTTGATCATGACCACGCAAATGTGTGGACAAGCAAATCAAAATATAAGGCTCTGCTTCGTTATTTTTTGCTGTTGGAAACTCGGCTATGTTACTTACTGTTTTTGACCCTTGGAAATCCCGGTTGTGCACGTGCCCAGACAAGTTGACGTTTAATCCTTATACTGGGTGTGATCACGGGTGCCTCTATTGCTACGCTTCCTCGTACATACCCCGATTTTATGATTGTAGACCCAAGAAGAACCTGCTGTCTAGGCTAAAGAGAGAGGCTGCACGATTGAAGGGTGAGTTGGTTTCTATATCTAACTCTTCTGATCCTTATCCGCGGCTGGAACAAAAATCTGGTTTAACCCGGAAATGCTTGGAGATATTGGCGGAAAGCTGTTGCAGGCTTCAGATAGTCACGAAATCTGATTTGGTGGTCAGAGACATTGACATCCTACGGAAAG
>Ga0315550_1001289_pt1 | contig 15572 bp, 13 predicted proteins | sample SalMarSW160190MG_2_FD_203100 | JGI IMG/M metagenome (GOLD analysis project Ga0315550, IMG submission 203100) | Salt marsh sediment microbial communities from the Plum Island Ecosystem LTER, Massachusetts, United States - Salt Marsh Sediment SW1601-90 ... | reverse complement strand
GTTTGATGCGCCGTTCCTCGGCTTCGAGGATCTCGATGCGCAAGTTGTGGTGGTCGAATTGTTCGCCCGCCTGGGGGATACGTCCCAGGGTGCTGAAGACGAATCCACCCACCGTGTCGTAGTCGTCGTCCTCGGGCAGCTCGATGTCCAACTCGTCGTTCAGTTCACTGATGCGAACGCCGGCGTCCACCTCCACCTGTTCCTTGTTGAGTCGGACGATGGGTTCGGGTTCGGGTTCCTCATATTCGTCGGTGATTTCACCGACCAGTTCTTCGAGTAGGTCCTCGAGGGTAACCAGGCCGGCCGTGCCCCCGTACTCGTCCAGGATGATGGCCATGTGCACCTTGGTTTCCTGAAAGTGGTGCAGTAGCTCGCCCAGGTTCTTGGTTTCGGGGATGAAGGGCACCGTTCGCATGATGTCGCCGACCTTGAAGGGGTCGGGATCCTCGATCTTAAGCAAGTCCTTGGCGTACAGCACGCCCTGGATGTTATCAATGGTGCCCTCGTAGACGGGGACGCGGGAATGTCCTTCCCGGTTGATGAGCTGCTTAGCCTGGTCCAGGCCGGCGGTGATCTCGATGGCCACCACCTGGGTACGCGGGGTCATGATCTGGCCCACCTGCGTGTCGCCGAACTCGATAACCGACTCGATCATTTCCTTTTCCTGCTCGTCCACCGCGCCGCGTTTTTCGCCCTCGCTTATCGCCTCGAGGATTTCCTGTTCCATTTCCTCGGCCTGGCTGGCGGAATCCACCGGGGGTATGCCGGCCAAGCGTCGCACCAGCCCGTCAAATAAATGCAGGAACCGGATCGCGGGGGAGAGGACCAGTTGGCAGGCGCGGAGCAGGGGGTAGGTGACGGCGACGAATTTTTCGCCGGCGTGCCGGGCCCAGGCATTGGGCACCGCCACCCCAAAGATCAACAGCAACACGGCGGATAGGGCCGCCACCCAGAGATAGTAGGCCGTACTGCGCTCGCCGATGGGCCCGAACAGCAGCGCCGCCACGGCCAGGGTGAACACCAGGTGGCCGATGTGCCGCACTGCGGAGGTGGTCAGGATCATAAAGTGCAGGTCCCGATTGATGTGTTCGATCCACTCCACCTTTCCGCGGGGCTCCAACAGCTCGGCCAGACGGTGGCGCGACAGATGGCGCAGCGACAGATTGGCCGTGCCGAACAGCATGGACAGCATCAAGACCACAAACGCGATGGCCAGCGTGCCGGCGGACATTTACAGCCTCACCTCCAGGGGAAGGACTTCTTCGCGGCCCGCTTCATTGAGCAGGATCAGCTTGCCGGTGGTGTCCCGGTAGAAGGAACAGGCCGACGCTTTGGGTTTGCCGGTTAGGTCTGCAGGCATGGTGGCGGCGACCGACAGAATGTGCGGGGCGCGCCTCTTGGCCGGCGAAGACAGGCTCTTGAGTTGCTCGGCATTCTCGGAAGCCGGCCTGTTTCCCGCAGAAAGTCCGGCCGGGGCGATGATGAAGTCGGCGCCCATCAGGCCCAGGGCGGCGACCAGGGGCGCCTGCTGCACGTCGTCACCCACGAGCAGCCCGCAACGGCCCAGCGGCGTTTCACGAACTTGCAGCCTGGTGCCGGGGGAGAAGGACGGGCCGAGGTCTTGCCCGACGGTAATCCGGCGATGTCGCAAGATGGTATCACCATCGGGGTCGATGAGCACCGCGCAACTGAAGAGGTGCCCGTCTTCCAGTTCGGTGACGCCTGCCGCTACGTAAATGCCCAGCCCGCGAGCGCGATCGGCTAGCGATTCGACAAACGGGCCGCTCCTCGGTTCCACTAGGTTGGGATCAGGGCCGGCCTGGAAAAGGCCCCAATCCACGCCCTCGGGAAACACGATCAAGTCGGGGGCGGACTCCAGATCGGCGACCTGCTCCATCCAGTCCAGGGCCCGCCCCAGGTTGGCCGAGCGCTTTCCCGGCTGAATGGCCATGGGAATCAGGCACGCTCTCACTTGGGTTCCACTCCGTAAACCGGCCCCAGGCCCAGCGAGGCCAGAATCTCATCCTCTGTCCGGTGCATCCGGGCCGCTTGCTCCGGAGCCTGGTCGTCGTAGCCCAGCAGGTGAAGCAGGCCGTGAACCACGTAGAGGGTCAGCTCCGCTTCAGGGCTGATCCGGCGGGCCCGGGCCTCTCGCCGGGCCGTCTCGGCCGATACCACGATCTCGCCCTCCAGGCTTTCGGTGCGATCATCTTCACTAAGGTTGAAGGAAAGGCAATCGGTGGGGCCGGCTTTTCCCAGGTACTTTTCGTGGAGTTCGGCCATGCGGGCTTCATCCACGACGGCCACGCTGAGCCGGCAGGCCGTTCGGCGGTGTTTCTGCAGGGTGGCCCGAACCGCTCCCCGAAGGCGATCCGCATCAACCGCAGCGGCCTCGCCCTCGAAGAGGATGTCTATGTGGTAGTCTCCGTCTTCCAATGGTGTCAGAGATCCTCGCCTCAGTTGGTTTTGGCCGGGGCCGACTCCGGCGGTTGGTCAGCTTGCTCTGCGGTGGAGGTCGTCTCGGAGGCCGGCTCGCCCGCTATGGCGCGGGTGGCGACCTCGGTCGGTTCGGCGGCCACCGGGGCCTCGGTTTGTTTTGCGTCGGTCGGTTCACCGGTCTGTTCTTTGGCCCGGTCTTCCTGCTCCACGGGCTGGGCCGGGGTGGTCCGCTCGCCCTCCTTGGGATAGGCGATCCGTCCGTGGTGGATGCCACAGAGGGTCTTGACCAGGGCATCCTCCACCTGGTGCAACTCGTTCATGGTGATACCGCAAGCGTCGAACTGCCCGTCGGTGAGTCGATCCATGATCAGCTTGTGCACCACGGTTTCGATGCGGGCCGCACTAGGCTCGTTGAGCGAGCGCACCGCGCCTTCCGAGCCGTCACAAAGCATGAGAATGGCGGATTCGCGCGAGCGTGGCTTGGGTCCCGGATAGCGGAACTCGCTCTCGGCGACCTCGCGGTCGTGTCGGCCTACGGCCTTGCCGGACTGCTGCTCGCTGGCCACCCGCAAGAAGTACTTGACCAGGGTAGTGCCGTGGTGTTCCTGAATGAAGGGATGTAGTACGCGCGGCAAACCGTACTTGCGGGCCAACTCGATGCCGTCTTTGACGTGTCCGCGGATGATCATCAGGCTCATGGTGGGTGAGAGCTTGTCGTGGCGGTTGATGCGGGCCTGCTGGTTCTCGGTAAAGTAGTCAGGCTTGTGAATCTTGCCGATGTCGTGGTAGAGGGCGCCGACGCGGGCCAGCAGGCCGTTGGCCCCGATGGCCTCGGCGGCGGTTTCGGCCAGGCTACTGAGCAGCAGGCTGTGGCTGTAGGTGCCCGGGGCTTCTTGGGCCAGCCGTCGCAGCAGCGGCCGGCTGGCGTCGCACCACTCCAACAGGGTCATGCTGGTGGCCACGCCGAAGAGTTTCTCGATGCCCGGCAAGATGCCCTGCACGATAAAGCCCACCAACAGGACCCCGCCGCCGGTAAGGGCCGCCCGCGCCAGGATGTAGCCGCGCAGGTCCTGTTTGTCGATCAGGCCCAGGGCCAGAGTCACCGCGAAGGCCAGCAGGGCCGTCGCTACCCCCACGGAGATGAGCTTGCTTCGCGAGCGAATCTCTCGCAGCAGAAAAACGAAGCACCAACTCGTGGCCACCATGGTGATCATGCCGCCCAGTCGCCAATCGGTGACCAGGCTGGTCAATAGGGCGTGGGTCACGGTCACACCCAGGGCGTAGCGCTGGTTGTAAAGGATGGTCACCAGGGCGCCGCTCATGACCACCGTGGCCACGGCGAACTCGACCATGCCGCGCAGCATAAGCATGCGCGAGGCCAGCAACATGATCAGCAGCAGGGCACATAGACTGATGCCGCGACCGAGCTTGCGGGCCACGCGCGGTTCGTAGTGAAGCGTGTAAGCGCTGAGGCCGCTTACTACCAGCAGCAGCAGGGCGAAGGTACCCACCCGGGCCAACAGGTGCCCGCGGCGCAGATTAGAGTCGAGGGCCAGGTGCCGCCGGTAGTGCCGCTGTTCCTCGTTGAGCAGCAGAATGTCGTCCGCGGTGAGCTGTCCGGCCCGGACCAGGGGTTGCCTGGCTTCGTAGGGGACGGTGACCTGCTGCACCTCGGCGACTCGCCGTTCCATCTCTTCGTGGGTCAGGGCGGCGTCGTAGACGTGGATGGGCTCGAACTGCTTGGCCTCCGGGTCGACCTGGATAGCCTGCTGGATGAGGTTGCTGACGATGGGTTGGAGAACTTCGGGAAACTGCCAGACCAGATCGGCGGACATCTGCTCCAGGTACTTGGTGTTGCTGGCCGGTTGTAGGATGCTCACGTCCACGGGGCGCTCATGGCCCTCGGGGTCTCGGAGCAAAGCGCTGGGGGCGGTACGCTCCCCGGGGCTGACCACGTATTGATGGGAAAGGCTGAGCAATAGCGAGTCCACCCAGCGGGCGTACTCGCTGCTCTCCTCCACCTGGGCCCTGAACTCCTCGAAGACGGCCTGGCTGGGCACGAATCCAGCCCGTGCCGCTGCCGCGGTGAAGGCGTCGTAACTCTCGTGTGTTTCCTTGGCGATGCTGAGCAATTGATTCAGTTGTCCGCGGATGCCGTCCAACAGGGCCTGGTTGAGCACGTAGACGTTGGGGCTGTTGCGGCGGGCGTTTTCACGTCGGCGCTCGGTCTCGGCCGGCTTGCTCAACTCGAAGGAGACGCGGGCCAGGATGTCGCGCTCGATGCGCTGGCCGGGCCGATAGGTAATGGCTTCGCCGCCGAGCTGCGAGACCGCGAACAGCAGGATAACGAACAGCAGGGCCACCAGCGTGGGAGCCCCGCCCGCTTCTTGGCGGTAGCGCTGCCACAGATTGCTGCGCGGCTTGGCACGTTGGCGCGACGCTTCGGTTCGCCGGGGCTTCGGTTTGGAGGGCAACTTACTCACGCGGTGTTCTCTCGGGGATCGGTCTGCGGATCGTCGCCACGAGCGCAGTCATCATCGGCCGTCGGCTGGTTCGGGTCCACCCCGGGCGGGTAGGTCCGGGAATCCGCCGGCTGGTCAGCTTGGGAGCGGGGGCGCGGGGGGTTCTGGTTCTTGTCGTAGGCGCTGACGATTCTTTGGACCAGCTTGTGGCGGACGATGTCGGCCTCGTGCAGACGGACCATGGCCACGCCCTTGATGCCCCTCAAGCGCCGCACCGCGTCGAGCAGGCCGCTCTGGCCCGATTCCAAGTCTACCTGGGAATCGTCTCCGGTGACGATCATCTTGCTGTGATGGCCCAAGCGGGTCAGGAACATGAGCATTTGCAGGGCGGTGGTGTTCTGGGCCTCGTCCAGGATGACCGCGGCGCTGTTCAAGGTGCGTCCGCGCATAAAGGCTAGCGGAATCACCTCGACCACGTCGTTCTGCATGAAGCGCTTCAGTTGCTCGAAGCTCATCATGTCGTGCATGGCGTCGAAGATGGGGCGCAGGTAGGGGTTGACCTTGGCCTGCATGTCGCCGGGCAGGTAGCCGAGCTTTTCGCCGGCTTCGACGGCCGGCCGAACCAGGATGATGCGCTTCAGGGCTCCCTTCTTGAGCAGAGAGACCGCCACCGCCACCGCCAGGTAGGTCTTGCCCGTCCCGGCCACGCCGAGACAGAAGATCAGATCGTGGCTGCTCATGGCTTCGACGTAGCGCCGCTGCCCTTCGGTTTTGGGTGCAATCAGCGTGCCCGTGGCGTAGACGTCGATGGTCTCCAGATTGTCCAGGCCCTGCTCCTGAGCGGCGGCGCAGACGGCGATGGTATTGGAGACCAGTTCCTCGGTGACGGGCCTGCCCTGGCGGAGCGAGCCTTGCAGGCGTCGAATGACCTGGGCGGCCTTATTCACCGCCGACGAACTGCCCACTACCTTGACCAGCGAATCCCGCGCGGAAATCCGGACACCCAAGGCGGCCCGGATCAGCTTGAGGTTGCAATCACCGGCACCGAACAGGGCGCCGCGAACGGAGGCGTCGTCGAGCGTGAGGGTCAGTTCCAAAGGGCCTGTTGCCCTCCAAAAAGGGGCGGGAAGGGCTAACCGTCAAGCCCCCAACCACCACCTATTCTAGCCTCCAGCGCTCCAGCGAGACAACATGAGCCAGGCCACCGGGGCGGTCAGCAGCAGCGAGTCCACCACGTCCAGGATGCCGCCGAAGGCGGGGATGAGCGAGCCGGAGTCCTTGGCCGCGGTACTTCGCTTGAGCAGCGATTCCACCAGGTCGCCGATCTGACCCAGAAACGACATAACTATCGCAAACACAATAAGATATATGATCGGCGGCAGGACGGTACTGGCAAAGACCGGCTGGACCGAGGGCAGGGCAAACCAGATCAGCAACCCGACCAGGACGCCGCCGAGAAGTCCTCCCACGAAGCCCTCCACGGTCTTCTTGGGGCTGATGGCCGGAATCAGTGGGGTCCGCCCGATGGCCAAGCCGGTGAAGAAGGCCCCCACGTCGGTGAACTTGACCACCGCGGCCCAGAGCAAAGCCAGCCAGGCACCGGAGGCGTCCGGCAGCGACGCCCGCAGGCGAACCGCGAAGCTCATGAACAGGCCCAGATAGATGATCACCAGAACCGCGCTGCCGAAATCGGCCAGGCCGCGGGCCGGATCGCGCCTAGCGACCAGGCGTAGGGTCACGCCCAGCAGGCCGATAATCAGAACGGCCATGGTGATTCGCAGGTCGAGCAGAGCGGCGAGGCCCGTGTCGTCGGCCATGACCCCGGCCAACCAGGGGGCCAGCACCAAGGCGCCGACGATAGAGACCGTCCACTTGCCCATGGGTCGAAGGCCCTGGATGGTCAACAGCTTGTTGAACTCGAAGGCGGCGGTCATGGTCAGCAGGCAGACCAGCATCGTGCTCGGTCCGCCGCGATTGAGCAGGCGCTGCCACAGGGCGGCGGGTTCGGCGCTGTACCAGTCGGCGGCGCAGCGGCCGTCCAGGTAGAGGACTACCCCTGCCGCGAGCGTCATCAAGATGCCGAAGAAGATGCGGGTTCCTAACATGATGGTGCAGCAGTACTGGGCGGGTGGTTTCAGCCGCTTCCTTGTCTTTCGCGGCGGGGAGGATAACCCCCGCGGCCCGGTTCAGCAACTACTGGGAAGAAGCTCCGCGCTTCCGCGGGGCGCGAGACATCCTATGGGTGTGGACCTTGTCCGTGTCGTAGCGCACCCACAGGGAGGTTTCCCGGCCGGCGAATTCGACGTAATAGCGGTTGTAGAGCGCGAAACTGGGTTGATCGACGTATATGTCGAGATATTCGGTGGCGATCACGTCGGGTTTATACTCCTCGAGCGAATAGTTGAGGTCGTACTTGCTGTGTCCCGGAATGTGGCGGTCGGGGTCGGCGGGGAGCCGGGCAATGTGGGGGTCACTCTTGCCCAGCAGGTCAACACCCTTGCGGTCGGCGAAGTAGGGCGGGGCGCCCGCCCAAGATACGGCCACGGTGGCGTCGGGGTCGGTCAGTTCCTTGATGGCCAGTGCCCGGCGAAGGTTAGCCTCGTTTTCCTCGGTGAAATAGGGCGGGGTGATGAGCAACCACTCGCGGAAGTAGGAGTAGTTGAAATCCAGCAGGAACACGCCGGCCAGGGCCATGGCGAGTCCCGCTTGAGCCCCGCGGGAGTGCAACCAGGCCGTCAACGCCTTCGTCGCGTAGTAGCCACCGGCTACGACCAGTCCGGGCAATACGGGGATGATGAAGCGGTCGCGCGGCCAGGCGTCGCCGCCCACCCAAACCTGATAGGCGATGACCACAACGAAGGTGGCCAGGAACAGGCCCGCCGGGCGTGACGGGGCGAAGAAAAGGCCCGCCGCCACGACGCTCCAGAGCACGAAGGAACGGGCCAGCGAAAACCAGGTGAAGTTGATTCCGTCGATGAGCCGGTTGAGCAGGGGCAATCCGGTGGCCTTGAGGTAGTAGGTGTTGGGTAGCCACTCGCCGTAGTAAGAATGCCGCCAGCACATGTGCAGCAACATGGGGGCCAGGGCCAGAGCCGCCAGCAGGATGGTGAGGAACCGGCGGCGCTTGCCGAACACAAACAACCACAGAGCGGCCACGCCGAGTACCAGCACACTGTCGGGACGCACCAGCGGGGTGAGGCTCAAGATCAACAGGCCGGTGGGGCTGGTTGAACCTTGCCGAATAGCCCGACAAATGAAGATGAACCCAGCCGACATCAGGCAGCTCAGCAGGGCGGTTTCCATGCCCTCCAGGCCCCAATAGTTGGTGATGTAATGGCCGGCCAACAGGGCCACGGCCAGGACGCGCCCCGTCGGCCGCAGGCCGCAGCTCCGCCCCAGCAGCCAGGCCAACAACAGGTTGAGCAGCAACAAACCCTCGCCGATCCATTGCATGATCAGGCAGTTGGTGGACGGATCCAGGCCCAGGCGATGTACCGGCACCATCACGCACACCCAGAGGAAGTTGGTGTAGCCTTCGACGCGCTGGCCCTCGTTCCAGACCGGTCCGTGACCCAGAACCCAGTTCTTGGCGTACTCCATGGAGACCACGGCGTCATCGAACAGGCAGTAGAAGCGCTGCTCGTCTATTACGAAGCTGCTGCGTCGGATGAAGGCGGCGGCATAGGTGATTTGGGCGGCTAGGATGAAAAGCACCAAGACGATCTCCCAGCGGCGCACGGGGTGGGTCGGTGCCCCGGTCTCGGTGCTGGGGGGTTCCCCGGCCAACGACAGTTCCGGTTCCATGGTTGACAGTGTAGTGGATTCGGTTCGGCCTGTCGGCAGGACCGACCGGCTTGACTGGTGTTCGATGATCGGGCCTCCCTCCGGCCGGTGGAGAGGAGACCCTAAGACCGGTCAGAACGGCTGCGGTTCACCGAAGAGGACTTTCCGTGTCTTCATCAAGGCGATGAGGGCGTGCTGGACGTGGTCGATGCGCAGCCGCGTGTCGGTCAGGAAACTGCGCACGCCCCAGTGCGACTGAGCCGGTCGGGCGTGGAAGTAGGCCTCCTCGGGTTTGACGATCAGTTGCAGGACGAAGCGTGCTGCGGAGCGGATCACGTGTTCATATCGCTCGGCGCGGCGGGTGTCGCCGACCCGTCGGGCCAGTTCCAGGGCGTCGGCGAAGCCCTCCAGATAGGAGGCGGTGCTGATGCTGGCGAAGCCCGGGCGCTGGCTGGCGAAACCACCGATCAGATCGGGCCACAGAGTGTGTTCCCGGTCGATCTGTTTGCGAGCCAGCCAGTCACTCATACGAAAGGCGAAGTCGGCATACTCCTGGCGGCCGGTCAGGGCGTGCATCAGCGCGTGGGCCTGGACCTGCCAGGGGACGAAGGCGGGGGCCGGGTTGGCCTCGAAGAAGGAGACGTAGTAGGGGTGGGCCTTGGCGAAGGCGTGGGCAATCCGTTGGTCTTGAGTCAGTTGGTACTCCCGGGCCAGGGCCAAGAGGGCTTCGCCGGGATAGTAGTATTGTGAGCCGGTCGGTTCGGCCGGCGGAAAATTGGGCAGCAACTGCCCGTCGTCTTGTTGGATGGAGAGGATCGCGGTTACCAACAGGTCGCGCTCGGCGGCATACTCCTCAGGCCGGGGCCCGTCGGCCAGGGCCAGCAGAACCAGGGCCGTGATGCCCAACTTGTTGCTCCCGTCCTCGGTGTCGATGAATCCAGCGCCGACCACACCGGCCAGCGGGGTGGTGCTGCGTATCCAAACACTGTTGGCCCGTTGCCAGGCCTCCAGGGCGTCGCCGAATCCGGTATAGGCGGCATAGCGGGCCAGGCTCCAGGTGGCGCCGGCCTGGCGGACCCAGTTGTTGTGATCCGCGTACTCGTCAGGGCCGACCAGGTACTCATAGGTAAATAGACCTACCATCTGTTGGCGGTCCATCAAGTAATCGCCCACCCGTTCGATCATTCCGTCGAGCAACTCAGGGTCGACGTCCTCGACATATACCGGAACCAGTCCGCGCACCAGTTGAACCGTAGGGGCCTCCACGGCGCGCTGCCACCAATGGGTGGAGCGGAAACGATAGGCCCTGGCCGAGTCAGGCGCTCCGCCGGTCCGGGCGTCGAGGTCCAGCAACTCGACCATGACCGGCAGGGTCGGCTGGCGCAGCGAGCCCCAGCCGATGGAAATGGCTTGTGAGGGGCGCACTTCCCACCAGTGCAGCCTCGAGAGCAGACCGTAGCCGTGAATGCCCGGTTCGAAATAGTGCTCGAAGGGTAGTCGGCCCGTGCCGGCCAAGGGGACCTGTTCGGCCGGGCCGGTCAGCTCACACTCGATGGACAGGCATTCCCACCGACCGCTTAGGCTGGGACGCTTGGGGGCGATGGCTCGCAGGGTGGCATGGATGGCTTCGGCAAAGGCCTCCGGTAGGGGAAGGAAGCGGCTGGTCCCTTGGGCCAGGACCACCCCGCGGTCGGCCACGGTGACATGAGCTCGGCACTGTCGGCCGGCCAATTGCGGGGCCAGGGCGGCGACCCTGGCCGGGCGCGGGGCGCGTTTGGCCACCAGGGCCCGGCGAACCGCCTGGATCAGGGCCTGCTTCTGGTCCTGGCTGGGGTCTGGGGCGGGGCTGCCCCGCAAGTCCCGCGGGGTCAAGGCCAACAGCTCGGGGGCGTAGGGGCCGCCCGGCCGGCAGCCGCAGGCCGAAAGCAACCCCAGGGCGCAGAACCAACTTAACTTGTGGCCCATTCGGGCCGCAAGTATAGTCGGTACTGTTAGAGTGACAAGGCTGTAAGGCTCCGATTGGTCATGGCCGACAAGCAACCCACCTCGTACGCGGCATGCGTCATCGAAGCCGCCCGGCAGGTTATCCAGGGCGCCAAAGCCCGCGCCGTGCTGGCCTATGTCGATGCCGTGCCCAACCTGCCGCAGTTGGTCTCCATCATCAAGGCCCCGGTCAAGTTGGTGCTCATCATACGCAGCGAGGTGGATCGGCGTGCCGCCGAGCCCTATACCGACCGGATCCTGGAAGTGCCCGATTTCGACCTGACGCGCATGGACCAGATCAAGATGGCCACGCTGTTGGCCTTTTCGCAGCGCATGTTGCAGGCCGACGACACGTTTGTTTTTCTGGCCGGTCCGCCACGCAAACCTTGTGACACCCTGGTAGTCATGCACGTGGGCGAAGAATACGAGATGTTTCAGACCGTGGACCAGCCGCGCCTGACCGAGCACGTCAAGCGCGTGGTCTTCCAGCGGGTGCTGACCATCGCCCTGGAGTTGGCCAACGAGGGACGCGAGGGTAAGCCGGTGGGGGGCTTGTTCGTACTGGGCAACTACCGGGAACTCGAACCGCTGTGCGCCCAGAACATCATCAATCCCTTCAAGGGGTATGTGGAGAAGGAACGCAATATCCTGGACGACAAGATGAAGGACACGGTCAAGGAGTTTTGCGCCTTCGACGGGGCCTTCATCATTAAAGGCACCGGGGTAATCGTCTCGGCGGGGACCACGCTGCGGCCCAATATCGCCGGGGAGCCATTGCCTCAGGGGCTGGGGGCCCGGCACGCCGCCGCCGCCGCGGTCACCGCCAGCGCCAAGTGCATCTCTATTACCCTCAGCGAGTCGGATGGGACGGTCCGGGTCTGGCGCCGAGGACAGATAATCACCGAGATTGAGAAGGCCCCCCGGCACGGCCTGGCCAAGGGCGGCTTGGGCTAGTTGATTGGTCCCCAGATGGTCCAGGTTTATGGCGAGTGTTGCGACGCGCCGGAGGGGGTAGGCGGGCAGAATCATGCCGGGACAAGACCACGAACCGTTGCGAAGGAATGGGATGGAGCGAGCTCGACGGCTTTGAGTCTCTGTTGGGGTGATGGGTTTCATCTGTCGCAGCGTTGTCAGCCTGGATTGGCTCAGCAACGCGCCGACTGAGCCCATCGAGTTGCCCGCCAGTGCCCTGCTACCCGAAGGAGCCACCGGCAAAGTGGTCGTGACCGTAACATCTGCGGCCCCAAACATGCACGTACGGGTCGAGGCAGAGGTCCGACGGGGCCGTCGCCGAGCCCACGACCGCTGGGAAGTCGACTGGGCCACCTTCCAGCCTGGATCGGCCAACGGTCGCCGGGACTTGAGGCCCAGTTTGCCCGAGGGCAGGCCACCAAAGAAAGCGGGGGGAGCGCCCCCCCGCCGTGGTGCCCAGGCCCACAGCGTCGGCGAAAGCAGCCAGGGCGGCCTCAGGCCGCAGAAGACCACCCGGCGGCGTCACCGAGCAACGCCCCGTCGCCCGGGAGGGGTATAGCATCTTTGCCATCGAGCGTGCGGCCCGCCCGAGGGTTACCGCAGCGCCGCGGCACGTAGTTGCCGACGAAAGCGATGCGGTTGCGGGCACCTTTGCCGTCGTTCCCGGCAGAACTCGCAACGCCGGCCTGTTCCAGACCGATGGGCAACTCGTTCACCGAAGGCACTCCGTGTGATGTCGCAGTTCTGCTCCAATGCCAGTTTTGCGTTGTTGCATCAGCTGGTCTCCGTGTCTGTCCAAGCCCTCAACGTCCTCACGATACGGGTCGAATACGGCCACCGGTTCGCCTCGCAGAGCATGCTCATGATTTACGGCCCCGAACGCCCCTCCATCATGGCTCTTGCGTGGCCCGCGCCAGTTCGCGGACCATCGGATGCTCCGCCAACTGGCCGGCATCGAGGCGCATCAGATTGCCCTCGAGTTCCTTAAGGTGTCCCGCCAGTAGTCCGGAGGAAGCCTTCCGGAGGACACCGAGCATGCGAGGGGGCGCGAAGATGGCTAGGCGATCGATCTCGTGCTTCTTGGCGTTCTGCTGCAACCATTCCACGATCTTACCCGTGAAACGTCGCTCCTTCTCCTCGACGTCATGTGTCATGCCGTCCCCGGTCTGCGGCCGCAGGTGTTCATGTTCTGGAAACGTGTTCTCGAGCGCGTCATACTCGTCAACGTGTTGCGTGCCTTGCTCAGTCAAGCGGCAGCACAAGAGCCGACAACGCTCTGCGTCCGCCAGGGCAAACCATGCGTGGTTTCGTGGTTCGACGTTCGTCTTACCCATCGGTGTTCTCCTTGCCAATCAACCTGCTTCCGGCTTGCCACCGGCGCGAATCCGTTCCCACACTTCCCAACGATGGACAGGAAAATCGTCACCGGCCGCAAAGCCCAATCCGCCGGTGCCGTCATGAATCTCGAGCACCGTGATCTTGAGACGTAAATAACTCGTTTAGACGTACAATGGCGAAACTCCAGGGTAATGTCCAGGCCGATGACTCGGGCGTCATCCGTGGTAGGACGAGAAGCGACTCTCTCAAGTTAACGGGGCATCAGGCCTCGATTCTCTTGATCTTGGTTTTCGCGCCACCTGCTTTGATGACGACCTTCACAGCATCTTCCATCGGATCTTTGAAGGGCACCTCGACTCGGAGCAGGCCGTTCGCGTAGATCGCTTCGGCCTTGTCAGGTTTCACCGGCCAAGCTAAAGATTGTGCTGAAACATACTCGATGTCCCTTGCTGGCGCTGTTAGGTGGACGCTGTCTGGCAGGAGCTTCAGATCGATGGTATCCGTTGGCGCTCCTGGGATGGCGAACTCCACTACTAGCTTGTTTGTCTCCGTGTCAGCATACGCTACTGTACCGGGCGCAATCCTAATCCGATTTTCAATCATTGTGGCCACCTCTTGAGCAGTAATTTCCCAGATCAACTCCACAGGGCGGGAGACCACCTCCCGCCACTCCGATCATTGTACGCGATTTGTAATTCGATGCAAGATTTCTCTCGCTCCCCCCATCATGCTTGCACAGGGATTCTCCATTTGCGCCGACTTCGATCGTCAACATACTACGTGGAGCCTCTCGATTCCAGCGGGAATCGCGTCGCCGCCATGATTCCTGCCCGTCTGACCGCTCCAACGTTCCAATCCTGCCCTTGCCGCCTCGGGGAGGGTGATCCCGGCCCGTTTGCGCGCAGAACCAACCCGTTCCCCCACACGAACCACCAACCTTTCGTTCGGTCGTGGTGTCAGCCACGCTGCACCAACGGCGGCGGTACACCGAATCGCTGGATGCGATCGAGGGTCGCGGCAAACAACGCACGCGGCACCGCCAGCGCCAAGTGCATCTCTATTACCCTCAGCGAGTCGGATGGGACGGTCCGAGTATGGCGCCGAGGACAGATAATCACCGAGATTGAGAAGGCCCCACGGCACGGCCTGGCCAAAGGCGGCTTGGGTTAGTTGATGGGTCAGCTCTCGGCCAAGTTCCTTGGGGCACCTGCCGATACTCCGCTGGGTATTGCCGCTTGGTCAAGGGCCGGCTCGAAAACAAGGCCGCAGTCTTATGAAGCGTGTGTACGGCATTCTGATTCTGATCTTGTTGGGGGCGGCCTTGTTGTCTACCCTGCGCATGCGGGACAGTTGGGTCAACCGAGCGATGGAGCAGCAACGGGACCGCAAGATCGAATCCGCTACCCCCCGCTGGCCCGGCCCGGGCCGGGCTGCCCAGGACAACGGTCCTGTCGAGTCCGACGCCGATTAGCCCGCCTTGCCGGCCGGGGCGGTCGGCCCTTCCCTTCTTTATCAGGTAGAGGTTGCCTTGCCCGTACCCGTTCCCGCGCCAGGCCGCCCCGCCTTGGCTATCTGGTCAGCTTCTCGATGCGGTAGCGCCCCTGGTCGAAGACGGCCAGGCCTTCCAGGCCGGCCTCGCTCATCATTCCGGTGGCGATGTGCAGGTTCTGGCCCACCTCGTGCGGGCGGTGGGCATCGCTGCCCACGGTCATGCACGTTCCGCCCAACTCCTTGTAGCGCTGCACCGCCCAGGCGGCGGGCATGGCTTCGTTCAAACCCCGGCGGAAGGGCGAGGTATTTATCTCCGGGATGAGCTCCGCCTCCAGGCAGGTGCGCAGGATTTCGCCGATGGTGTCGGCGCAGCGGTCGGCTAGGTTCTCTTGGAACCAGATGAAGGTGTAGCGTTTGGCGAAGTCCAGGTGACCCAGCACCTGGAAGGGCCGCTGGCCCTTGCGAGCCAGGTCGGCGCAGAAGCGGGCGGCCGCCAGTACCGTCTCCAGGTAGCTCCGCGTGCCTTGCTCCAGGTCGCGCCCCTGCCACGAGTCCTTGAAGTGCACGGCCCGGCCGTTGAACCAGTGCACGCTGAGGATGACCAGGTCGAAGTCGCACCGATCCAGGAAGTCGAGGATGAAGCCCATGTTGTCCGGCTGGTAGCAGACCTCCAGGCCCAGGCCGACCTGCAGGCGCTCGCCGAACTCGGCCCGCAGAGCGGCGTGCTCATCCACCAGGCGGGAGTAGTCCAGCCGGCAGTCGGGCCACTCGGTCGGGTGGGTGTCGAAGTGTTCGGTGAAGGTGACCCCGGCCAGACCTTGGGCGAGGGCCTGGCGGCACATCTCGGCCGGCTCGGCCTCCGAGTCGAAGGAGTGCTTGCTGTGCAGGTGTTGGTCGTAGAGGCGCATACAGTTGTGGCCAGGAATCCCGGGCGGACCAGGCCGTCCTACGCCGGACGGCGTGGTTGATCTTGTCCCAACAGGTGGCGGGGTTCAAGTTGGCGGGTCAGTCGAGGCCGGCCCACCCCTGAGCATAGAGCGTCTCGATGTCCCGGTAGATTCCCGGGAAGCGGGTTTGGAGTTCTTCCCGGGTGATGCGCCTGGC
>Ga0315550_1001288_pt1 | contig 15574 bp, 10 predicted proteins | sample SalMarSW160190MG_2_FD_203100 | JGI IMG/M metagenome (GOLD analysis project Ga0315550, IMG submission 203100) | Salt marsh sediment microbial communities from the Plum Island Ecosystem LTER, Massachusetts, United States - Salt Marsh Sediment SW1601-90 ... | reverse complement strand
CTAAAAATAATATTGGACTAAACGATAATAAAGCAGTAACTGTAGATGGAAAGCTTGTCCTTTTAGGAAGAGACGGCAAATGGTTCTTAACAAATACCAAAGCAACTTTTCCTTCGCAGCACCGGGAATCGATTCAATACGTTGAAAAAAAATATAGTTCATCGACCGGCACTCTCATTATTCCTTATTCGAGTGCAACTGTCACCGGGATTGCCTGTGTGCATGTGCCTGTAAGCAATTATACGATTCCGAGGCCACTAATGTTGCTGCTTGATCCAGGAGGTAATGCTGAGAATATCGTTTCAAGGTGGCAGGCTGCTTCCGATCGCTTTGGGTGGATCGTTGCGTCTACTCCGGCAATAATGAATGGAACCGATACCGTTCAGATTACGAGGCACCTGTCGGCATTGCTGGAAGCAATTGCAGCAACGTGGGTCGTTGATATGAATGCAATCATGTTGGAGGGTTTTTCCGGCGGGGGATGCGCAGCCTACCGACAGGTACTTATGTATCCTGATTTGTTCAGAGGAGCCATAGTTGAATGCGGACATATGGGTCCATTCTTGGATCTTGAAGATAAGATCCGTCCCGGTTCAATATTCTACCTTGTAACTCGAACACAGGACTTTAATGCACAGCACATGCGTGATCTTGCAAGAGCACTTGTAAGTCGTGGCCAAAGTGTAAAATTTGTTGAGTTATCAGGAGGCCATTCATCAATTCTGGGTGTTGATGCAGATAATGCACTAGAATGGATCAACTCCATGATCAGATAAAATCAACTTGACTCCGTTGAGTGTGCAAACGATAAGTCAGTAAATATTTTTGTATTCGTAATGCGTAATTGGTGAAATAAAAATGGATCCACAATCCACTTCCGCACTTGACAATTTTAGAAAAATAATTTATTGTTGTACATAATTCATCTGCTAATCCCGCTTGAGGCGGGACTAACACTCGCAGATGAAATGGTGAAAAAAGTGTTGAAAATTCATTGAATTTGGCAGGTTTTTTGCACTGGATTGTCCTGAAAATCCATGTGCCAAAGTTACTAAACTTAGTGAGCACAGCGAAACTAAATTTAATGTAACTTTGAGCATCCCGATGTTTTTTATCGGGATTAATAAAGAATAAAAACTTAGCGAACACGCAAAGCGTGTGAAGCTAAGTTTATTGTAACTTTGAGAACCGCCTTCTTTTTGACGGATTACATAATATGTTTACCAAATAAGAGGTATCCAATAATTCGGATGCCTTTTTTATTTGTTAAAACCGACGACCTAAAGCCCCATAGTAGGGGGACATAGATCTTTATTTTTTGATTGCGAGTTAACCCATAATGCTCGACTACGAGTCCGCCAAAAAGAATGGTGGATAAATCGGACTCTACGAAGTATATACCATTGAAAGAATCAAAAATCTTCTACTAAGCCCGCGAAATCGATAGAAGTGAACCGTACCAAGGCGAGGGTTACAAAGAATTAAATGATATTAAAATATTTTGCGAAAAAAATTTGTTGATCAGCCGGAGGCCCAAAGTTGTTACACGCAATAGCGTGTATCTATTTTATCTATCCGCATCTATATTATTTCATATGCTTTTGAACCAAAGACTTACATTTTGACACTATTTGTGCCCCCGAAGGGGTCATTCGGACAAGACAAAAGAAGTGATAAAAAGAATTATTAATTCGTCAGAAGCGAAACCTGAAGGTTTCGACTACCATAATTCATAATAAGAACGCACGGAGCTTGTTGTGGATTCTACAGGTATGCTTGCGAGTGTTAAAAATCCAAATCAGGAACAAATACGCTTCTGCTATTCTAAAGATACTGAAGTATATGTTGTCTATCGTCGTTGGATAAATTCACAAAATTCAGTTCGGGAGTTAAACTCACGAACAGCTTTACAAATGGTTAACTCCTACCGGAAATATTATTGGTCCAGGGACACACAGCAGTGCATCCCTACAAAAGTAAGAAACCATTATTTCCCTTTGTTGTCCGAGTAAACTCTCGGATGGTATTGAATAACGCAGGGGTAATTCATGAATTGCCCCTACCACTGTACAGCAATAATATTGTCATTGTTCGGAGTTAAATATTTTTAATAATACAGCTTGGATGCTATAGGGCCAATTAACTCGAATTCTATTGTTTAAAACAATGGAACAAAATCAGATCCTGCAAGTCTAAAATAGGCTGTTAATAAAAGCAGATAACGATTTTCAATCCTTGCAATCCAATGTAAAAAATGTATATTAAACAAAAATACCACAACTGAAAGGCAATACTTTACTATGAGAATCCACCTGGCAATCCCTTTCATACTTCTCCTCCTCAGCGGTTGTGCAGCATTCAAAGAGTTAGTACCTGTTCCTCCGCTTCAACCGCAAGAACGAGGCTTCATCGAGCTTCGAAACGATGAAGAAAATTTCCTTCTTAAACAAGGCAATAAGTATTTTATAAAATTCCCAGGACCGCTTGATCCCAATTTATACCTGGTGCTGCAAACAAGCGCAAAACGAACGGTTCATAACTATTTTACAGCAACGTTCAATGACGGCCAGGAGCCAATTTCTATGATGACTGATCAGGCTGCAGATCAAGACAGCTTGAGTGTCTTTATAATAGATACGTCAGTTCCTTACTATTATTGGATTATCGATAATGTTCCACTGGATATGCCGTTGAATGTCCGCTATCGATATGTAGCAAAATGGCGGTTTGATGTCGAGAATAAATATGATTTGTACAGGCGAATACTTGCCGATAACAGTATCGACAGGCAGGAATATAACGCAATGGGACCTCAGTATAATTTTGCTTCTTTCGATACCGAAGCCGAACGGCAAAAGCTTCAGGCAAAAAACAAGTCGTTGCTGGAAATGCAAAGCGAACTCTCTAAGCTGGAGAAATATTTTCCTGCAAATATCGCCTCTTCACCTGATACAATGTACCGGAGGTATATTGAGTTAGGAGATGATACTAGAAGTGAGCTTCAATTTCAGGCTGACTATAATAATTTGCTTTCAGTTATTCAAAAAGAACGCGAAACCAAGTATAATTTCGCCGGCTTCATGAGTCATTCCGAGGAATATGAAAAATTCCTCAATCAGAAAAAGCGGTACCGTGCGCCTATAGTAGAACATTTCAAAAGCGTATTCTTAAGTCGTCTTGAAGAAGCATTTCCCTTATATGACAACAGGCTGCGAAAGAAGGACGATATTTCCATAATTGAACTTGACCCGCCGATAGAGGATGTGGAAAGACTATATATTGCCTGCGATAAACAAATGCCGGCAAATCTGAAAGAAGTGCGGAATTATGTGAATGAATTCAATATCCCGGCAAAATGGATAAATAATGCTGAAACGACATACGAATCAACGGCTCCTGCTGTGCAAAAAAAATCACCGTGGCCTGATAATTCGTACTATCCGGAATTGATCTCGAAGCTGGAAAAAGCGAGGAGTGGAAGTCTGGTGTACAATATTGCTAAATTCCCGCGATACGGTAATCCGAGCATTAATTCACTATTGAGCGATGGAATTCAAAACATCAAACAGAAGATCAGTCAGCGTCAGGCTCAATTTCAACGAGCCGCAGATATCGTGCGGCAGGTCAATGAACTCAAACCCAACAGTGATTACAAAGGGATAATTCGGATACTCAGGGCGAATTGGGATTTAGGCTTCCTGATCGATCAGTATCCGGATATCGACGCATTACTGTTGAAGACTCTGGCGGAAAGGATCCGTGAAAAGCTTGACATGCAGGACTGGAAAGGAACCGAGGAGGGTCTCTACGTTCTAATTGATGATCAGAATTATGTCAGTCCGTCAAAGATTTCAACTAAGAAATTGCAGACAGTCCGGTCACTGGAATCGGACCTGTATGAACGCGTAAAGAAGCTCTCGTTTGAGCGTGTAGACTCTTTTACAAAAATGAACGAGGCAACCATTGATGGTGTTGCAGAATTATATGCGGACTCGTCGTTTCTTCCTGTTTATACGTTGACTTTCAGTTCTGAATCTCCCGAGCGTGTGGCTCAAAAACGCCGCAAGATTGAAGCGTATATAAATGAGGTAAAAACAATTCGTTTCCCTGAAAAAGCTATCCGTATTATTTACGGAGAACTGACAAAGGCGCCGCGTGATCGTGGTGTTGAAAAGGCGCATGCAATTCTTATACACGCAAAATTTTATAATGGAAAGGATAAATCGATTCGCAATATTATCGATGAATGCGATCCTAGGATTGCAAAACCGCTCGTAAAAGCAAAAGAGTACAGGCGAATATTGGTGGTTCCTGTAAATGAAACAGCAAAATCATCTAATGAATATATGTTTCGCATAAATGTAAAAATCCCGTCGGAAGCGAAATTCCCGGTTTATGATATCAACATCAAAGTGCCTTCGGCAGTTGCAGAGAAGGCAGGGAATCGACAATGGTTTACGCAGATGTTTTTAAATAAGAAAGTCATAAAAACCGAAGGACATATGCGTATTACCGCACCGTCGGCGGACAATAATTATGAAGCGCAAATTACACCGGTAGATATTCCGAAGGACGGTGAAAAAATCATCGAGGTGCAATTTAATTATCCGACATTCCAGTTATTTGAAGTAAGCGTGATGGCTCAAGTGCCAATTATTCGTAAAAACTGAACTCTCATAATAAAATGGCTTTTACTATGAAAAAGAAAATCATCATCGGTGCTGCAATTGTTGTTATTATTGCCGGGGGTTTATGGTATTTCCTAACAAGGCCTTCTTTGCCGGATACGGTGGCATTTCCTTATATCGCACATCAAAAACCGGCTATCGATCCCCATCTTCCCAGCTCAACCGCAATGGCCGATAAGCTGGACGATGTTGTTTTTGACGGCTTGTTCAATCTTACAGCTACCCCGAGTGGAGTTATATTCGAAGATGGACTGGGGGAATTTATCGGTATCAGCAGCGATGATATAGTCACTATTCGCCTGAAATCCGGGCGGTATTGGCACGATTCATACCAGGCATTTATCGACGATGAAGATGTAACGATTGAAGAAAAGAAGATGCATGAATTCACGGCAAAGGATCTTGCTTTTACGCTTAAACGGATTCAAAGCCTCGGAAGCCTCTCGCCCGATTACATTCTCGTAGGCCAGGCGCTTCCTGTTATGGATTTCGAAGGGCCAAATGATCGAAATGAAATCAATTTTAAATTTCGCGGAAATCGGATATGGATCGAGTCCGACATTAAAGAGGTTCTGTCGTTTAAAATTCTTCCTGATAATTCCGATATGAATGCCCTGACATATTCAATCGGTACAACACCTTATTTAAAAGTTCCCGATTATGAAAATATCATTCGTTTTTCCAGTGTTTATCAAAGCGGTGTTGGAATTAATAAAGTCAATCTAATCCCGTATGTTGACAACAGCACCTTTACAACCGAGCTCAGAAACGGCAACATAAATGTACTGCTGGAAACACCGTTCGGCAGTTTGTCGCCGATTCTCCAGGAGCAAGAAGATTTCTTTGTGAAATCAAATGTCAGTTCGACTTTCTTCGCCGTATTATTCAATACCAAGCGCCTGAACAGGGAGCAGCGAATTGAACTGCGGAGACTGCTGAACAATAAAAAAATTGTTGACCGCTTCTTTAAGGCCGGCACAGAACAACAGCGTCATACGGTTGATTTCAAGGGAAATTATGATAACTACAATGATCTGCTGAACGATATCGTGTTCCCAACTTCATCGTACTACGTTCAGGAAAAAATAATCGACCGCATATATGACGATAATCCGCCGAATATTTCGGTTTTACCGGACACAGTCCGGATTAAAGCATGCCTGAATTACGGTTACCGTGAAGAATATTCCGATTTGGTCGATATATTAAATGATAAGATAATTACACTGGGACGCGTAAAAGCAACAGCCGTGCAAAACGGCGAAATAAAAAAATGCGATTATGATGCGATCTTAATTGCTGTCAGCGGATATCGCAGTAATTTCCTGTTTGACCTGTACAGCATTTTCCTCCGGGAACCTGATCTGGAAACATACAAAGTCAATCTGAAGACAATGATGAATGATGAAGGAGAGCTGATAGTGGATCCGAACTCGTTTCAGGCAAACCACAATTTCCTTAATCTCGATGCAAGTACAAACATTGCAGAGGAAGAAGACATTAATCTTTTCTTAGACGATATGTACAATTTCATGTCTACTCATCATGTGGGCGACAAGCAGGAATATGCCCGGCGTGTCTCGGTTGACGAAAATCGTATGGCTCTCGGAGCATGGCTTTTCTCGCTTCCGTCAATGGCCTACTTCAGCACTCAGTTTGACAGCACCAGTATTGATTTATACGGCGTTGCATCGCAATTGTCAACTCTGAAGAAATGGAAAGAGTTTCAGAAGTAATGACGAGGCATTATTATGGGGGCGGCGTATGGTGCCGCCCCTCAACTTTCCTGGTTTGGACTGCCTTACTATCGGTTTTTTTTATCACACCTGTGATCTCTCAGACATTTGATGTTATTATCATTGAAAAGCCCCGTTATATCGCAGCTTATAATGCTTTCCAGCAATCACTGGCCTCATCACAACTCGTTAAAATCCAGCCGTTTGTTCCAATGAAAATTCTCAAGACACGCGATGTTCTTGGCGACGGGCTTACAGGCTGCATGAAAGTCGAAATTGAAGGCGAAACATTCTTTTTGCTTAACGATAACAGCGGAAAGCTGGTAGGATGGAACAAGCTTGGAACGGTTAAGATATATAAACGCAAAGATTTTCTTCAGGATACAATGACAATTCTTGTATCACGCAAAATTATTTTTCAGAGTTCTGCAAATGGAAGCCGCAGCTATTTAACAACAGGCGATCGTTGTATCCGATATTTTGAGGATGATGGATCCGTATACATAAAGCGCATTGGAAAAGATCCTGCGTTCGGATGGATGAGAATTCCCGCAGCTGAAGAAGGTAGTTTTTGGAAGAAAGTTCAAACTTCGGAAGTACGTTCAGAATTTTCACAGGCATTACGTGAACGGATTTACGGACGGATTAAACAGGTAAATCAGTCGCTTGCACAAATATATTCAGTTTTAAACAGGGAATCCGGCAAGAGATTGACAGCTCCCCAGTGGTATGTTGACCCAAAAGCAGAATCATTAAGTTTTATTTTAATTCCGGATTCAGCCGTCAATGTCTATCCAAAAAGTGTCGAGATTTTAAAAAACACGTTACAAACATATTTGCTTGGAACGGGTTATAATGTCCTGATTACAGGCAATAAGATCGATATCAAATCCAGATGATTGACTTATCCAGTATACTGCACAAAGAAAACAGTAGTTTGTGGACAAGACTGCTCATTCACGGCGCAGGTATAGTACTTATGGCGGTTATATTTTGGATATTCATATCGGCAGTAGAGATATCGCGGATAGAATCAAAGAAAAGCGATAGGGAAATTCAGAAATATCTCGATCTGAGTAAAATTGATTTCGGTAATCCCCTGGATCGCGCACTGTTTCGCGAATCGCTGGATGTCTTTTATAACGGGCAAACCCATAGAAACGATTCGCTTCTTACTGCGATAGATAATTTACGGCAGCGGCAGTTTTCCGATCCTGCCTACAAAACAGGCGGTAATCATGACGGCCTAACATGGAGCATGGCCGGAAAATTAAGCGGTATGTATCTGCAATTCCTTGCTATTTATGGTATTGTCCTTGTCATCATTTATCTTTTAGCGCAGCGGATTGCAGTATACAGATTTATTAAAATGAAGCAGCATCGCGAGTCATATTTAACACAGGCATTTGAGCTGATAAATAGTATTCATGCCGACAGAATCGGTTCAACTTGGTGGAATGCATTCGGAAAATTAGGATTTCTTTTTTTGAAGGCTCTTTTAAAAGGCATGTTATTGATGCTTCTTTTTTCCCCTGCTTATGTAATAGCCTATTCCGTAAAAACAACGATTGATACGAGTTCTATTTTATTCATGATCCTTCTCGGGATAATATCTAACGGCGTTTTGATCCTTACGGCAAACAAGTTTTTTACATTTCTCGTCGGCGAAAGCAAGAAAGGGTATGTACAAACCGCAGTTGCAAAGAATCTTCATGCATCCTATGAATGGGACGCACCTGAAGGAATTCCGCCGCGGACGCTTCTGAAGATCAAACACGGTTTTCGATCTCACGTTTTTCAGCCTATATTTTTTAATGCGCGCTTTCAATTCATTCCCGCACTTAAAGAGCATGCTTCTTTCCTAATCACAGGATTAATTATTATTGAAATGGCATTAAACATTCAGGGCCATTTCTGCTATGAGCTTCTTCAACAAATCCTTTACCGGCAGTACGATATCGCCGCTTTTATAATTTTCGGTATTTTCCTGACTGTCAAAGTAACGGAAATCGCTATAGATGTATGGGAACATAAAGAAAAGAGGAAGTATGGCTACTAGGACTTTAACGGGTAATTCCTGGCTATCCATTCTTAACAGCAAAAAGGATCTCCTTTGGCTGATGACCTGGATTGCCGGGCTGGGAATGCTCTGGATATGGGATGCTTTATTCCTCAATGCTCCTGCGTTCGCCCGGTTGCAGACAGCATTCTTGAACAGCCTGTTTACCGGAGCAATGGTTGTTCTATTCTCTCTTGCACTTGGATGGTTTGTAGGTGTTTCCCTTCACTTGCTTGAGAATTCCAAATCCAAGGTCGGTTTTGCTGTTATATCTTTTATAACTGATATTCTTAGGTCCATTCCGCAGATTATAGCGGTATTGATAGGATACATTATACTGACGGTCCTGCTCTATCAGGGAATTATTCGCTCGTCATTTGTACAATTGGTATGGATTGCCGGTACTATTGCAGTTGCTGTCTTCCTCGAAGTGGCCGATACGATAAGGCACCGTATCGACTATTTCCGGACGTTGGATTTTGTAGATGCTATGCTTTGCTGCGGTATCAAGGAACGTCGAATTATAAATATTGAAATTCTCTGGAAGAACAGCCGCAGCCACTTGCTCCATAAATTGATCGCAATCTTCGGTGTATCTATTTTCCTGCAGTGCAGTATTGATTTCATAATCTCCGTCGGACTTTCAACTGACGTCAGTTTGATTAATTTTCCCACGACTCTCGGAAATCTTTTGGCAAATGTCGATAGTAAACAGGATATTCTTGCCCTTAGTAATCTTTTTACGGAACCGGGTTATTTATCGGTCATTTTCGTACGGCATCTTCAAGGACTCAGCGCAGCGTTTTGCATCGTGTTCTCGCTGTTGTGCATTTATATGATTGCAAACGGATATGTACGGCGGCACAAGCTGGCATAACGAATGAACGGACTTAAGTATAATATTCGTATAGCATCCGAAGGACGCGAGCTTGTCGCGATAGATGAATTCCGGCTTGCCAAGTCTGCAATCAACGTTTTACTGGGTGAATCCGGAATCGGCAAGTCGCTGATATCTTTGGCAATCGCAGGTCTTCTTGATCCGGATGAGCTTAATGTAAAGATCAATGGGAAATCGTATACTGCGTATCTCAGAAGTCGGGAGGCAATTGACATTCGACGCAGCGGTTTCTTTGTTTTTCAGGAACCATCATCACACCTGAATCCTTTGAGCACGCTGCGGACACAATTGCGCGAAGGCAGTCTGACAGATGCACCCGATGAGGAGCGCATTCTAAGAAAGCTCTGGCAGGATTCAGCATTATCCGACGTCGAAAGTATTCTCGATGTTTATCCAAAACCATACCGCCCAAGCGGAGGCGAGAAACAAAGAATTCTTGCCGCTATGGCATTTAAGAAAATGGCCGCGAGCGCAGCACATGCACGAGAATCATTGTTCATTTTCGACGAACCGACGGGAAATCTCGACAATAATCTGCGCAATGAATTTCTCGATCTGTTAATCGAAAACTTCAGAAATCAAGAAGCAACCATTGTATTGATAACACATGATTATTCGATAATAAGCAGGTTCGTCAGTACATATTCGGCAGTTAGCAAGAATATATTATATCGGGAGCTGCTGCTGGAGCACGGCAAACTTCGCTTGAGGGATTTTCTTCCGGGAGAATATCTTTCCTGGATGGAAAAACGAAACAAAGCCATACATACTGTAAAAAAAACGGAAACAATTCTCCGATTGTATCCACATGTAAAAGTTTTTGGGCGGACACTGTCAATTTCGCGGGATATAGAAGGACGGAAACATGAACCGCTCGTAATCCGAAAAGGCGCCGTTACATATCTGAAAGCGCCGAGCGGCGCCGGTAAGACTACAATAGTCAAAATTATGATGGGATTGATCAAACCGGAAAAGATGTCGATGGAACTCGGAAGTGAGGTTTATACTGAGGAAACAAACCGGAACGTTTGGGCTCAAAATGTTTGGGGAAAAAGGATGACCATGGTGTTTCAGCACGCTGACGAGTCGTTAAATCAGAATTCAAAAGTGAAAAGTGTCTTCTCCGGCCTTCCAATTGCAGGTTTGATGAACGAGCAAAAAATAGTGAATTCAATTTCGGAATTGTTTGAGGAGGAGCCCAGTTGCGGGTTTCTTGAAACAAAAGTAAAGTACCTCAGCGGGGGACAAAAACAACGGCTCAACTTGCTGAGATCGCTTATTCTTCACACCGATATACTTATTCTTGATGAACCTCTGAACGGCCTGGATTTTGCCAGGGTAGCCAAAGTGATTGCGATGATTGAGACGAAACTCAAATCAGGAATCGGAGTTCTCGTTATTTCTCATAACGAGGAAGTATTCGACACATTAGTTGCACAGGAGGATGTTTATTACCTCCATCATACTGGTGTAGAGTCTCGTTAGTAACGGGACGCAATGAGAACCTTCCGAAGGCTTTCACGGTTATTCAAGGATAACCTTCGGAAGGTTATCCCATTTTATCATTCCCGTGACGAAGGGAAACTTAAAAATAAATGTATAGCATATCTCTCACCATTGCAAGTGGAGATATAAGAGGGGATCAAAAAACTATGAAGACAACTTGTTGACAACTTCAATAAATTCTACTATCATGTAGTTGTCTACAATAGGAGGTATTATGGCAGTTAATGTTTCAAAACTTATCCTTGACCTTTTAAAGAAGCGAAAGACTCTTACTACCTCGGATATTGTCCGCCGGACGGGATTTTCACGCGCTTATATTCAAAGGCATTTTAAAAAACTTCAGGATGCAGGAAAAATCCTTTTAGTCGGCAGAGCAGATCAGGCGCGCTATATTCCCTCCACTGCAAAGGCAAAAGAAAGAGTTATTGCCGAAAAAAGGAATTTTCTCCGCACCTATCTTATAAAAAACCTGCAGGAAGACCGTGTATGGACACAGATAGTTCATCAGACAGGCGTCATACGTCAAGTAGCAGAAAATATTGTACGTATTCTGGAATATGGCTTTACAGAAATGCTAAATAATGCCATCGACCACTCGCGTTCAAAAACAGTGCTGGTGCGGATGACAAGAACAGCGGAGGATATCCGGTTTTCCGTCACAGATAAGGGTATCGGAATTTTCCGCAATATTAAAAAGCAGCGCCGCTTGAAAGATGAAAAAGAAGCGATACAGGATCTTCTCAAAGGGAAACAAACAACCGCACCTGAGAAACACAGCGGAGAGGGAATATTCTTTACATCGCGAGCGGCAGACCGGCTTGTATTAAAAAGCTCAGGCAAACGACTTATTTTTGATAACAGAATGAATGATGTTATTATTGATAAAACGACAGTGCTAAAGGGGACTGTAGTCGATTTTGTTATCGGACTTGATTCTGCTACGACCTTGCCTTCCGTTTTTCATCGATTTACAGGCGAAGAGTATGAGTTTGCGAAAACTGATGTTCGTATCGCTTTGTATAAAGCCGGAAGGAATTTTGTATCCAGATCTCAAGCCCGGCGTGTTCTCGCAGGGTTGGATGCATTTAAGCACCTCGTGCTTGATTTTCAGAATGTGCAGGCAATAGGGCAGGGATTCGCAGATGAAATCTTCCGTGTCTGGAAACAGAATCATTCTCAAGCAGTTATTGAAATATGTAATGCGAACGAAAATGTAAAAATGATGGTAGATCATGTACAGGGAAAGTATTCTTCTCGGTAGACAGCTTGTTGACAACTATGAATATTCTATGATGTGGAAGTTGTCAACTACAGAAATATTGCAAATATTGCTATTCGGGAGTTTAACTCCAGAATTGTATTCAGTTCACGAGTTCTGGCATAGCCATCCCCGTGGAAAACTCCTGAACAACGAAAGTCGATTTTTTATTTTAATAATACCAATCTTAACCGGTCGTAGGAACAACGAATAAAACTTGAGATAATAGAAGATCGTAAGTAGATTAAATCAAGGTGATTTATATTGTATCAACGAACTTTTTCGCTTATATGTAGTGATATCTGATTAGGCTGAATATTCTCTATAAAAAGTCCTTCAGGGGAAGATACATCCGAACGTGTAATTGTCCGTTTAATGACTCCTTTTTTGGCACCTGATAAATTTAGAGAAATATTAATTCGATTTTGGTTGAAAAAGTAAAAAGCTCGCCGGGGACCTGAGAGCGTGATTTCAATCTCATAAGGTTCCAATTCTTGAATTACAAGTTTGGCTGAAAGATTCTCATATTTAACAGGGAGAGCATATGTGCGATAGTCTATTCTCGCTTCATGCACGAAGAAAAACCACAATAAGGATGTGGCTACGATAGCAATTACCTTTTCACGATAATTTCTTGCGAAGAAATATTTCCACGATTTTGACTCTACAATAGGAGTAGTCTCTTGATAAAATGAATACAGCATGGAAGAAAGTTCGTCTAAATTGTACATAACTTTTATATAACCATTCCGTGCTACCGAGACTGTACCGCGTTCTTCGGATACAACAATGCAAAGAGCATCCGTTCGCTCGGAAAGTCCAAGTGCTGCTGCATGACGTGTTCCTTTTTTCTGTAACTTTTCTGTATTTTTTGATAACGGAAGATAGCATGAAAAAAAGTTTATCCGATTTCCAATAATAATAACTGCGCCGTCATGACCGGGAGATCCGGGCATAAAGATGCTTCCCAGAAGAGCTTCACTCACCTCACCGTTTAAATTCACACCGCCATTAACATGTCTTATAACAGGATCTTTTCCTTGGATAACAATAATGGCACCGATGGAATCGCGTGCAAAACTTTTTAAGGTTCCGACAAGAATATCGGTTTCTCTTTGTGTTTTATTGAGAACTTTCCGTATACGGAAATTTGTAATCATACTGCGTGTTGCTAGTTGTTCAAGAAAATGCTTAATTTCTTCCTGAAAGATGATTACGACGGCGATCAGAATAATTGCAAAAAATCCTTGAAAGACAGATATAGTGAGCGATAGATCCAACTGTCGGGCTAGAAGATAAATGCCGCCAAATATAAACATTCCGATTACGACAAAAGCCGCTTTTGTACGTTTAAACCAAACAAGCATTGAATAGATAAAGATTGACATAAATGCAATATCAAGAAATCCTGAAATTCCTATAGATTCGAGTATATCTATAAAGTTCATATATATCTATCCTTCTTTCTGAATTGGTTTAACGATTGTTACTAATGGTTGGAAGGTAGATTTTGAAGTAAGATGCAATCGTTTCAATAAACGTTCAGTGAGCAGGTTCTCTAACTGTGTCCATGCGCTTTCTTCAAGATTATGTCCGACTCTTATCTTTCCTCCGGCAATTTGTCCATGACCTCCTGATTGTCTTGGATGATGGGAGATATCTCGAAGAATTATACCTGCTTTACCGTCCGGATTTGATGTACGGAGTGAAACATGAATATTGTCTCTATGTCTTCCGGTGCAAAATGTCCACTGAATTCCCTTGCATGTCAGAAGAAAATCTGCAGTCTGGGAAACAAGATCGGGACTTTCTACGGTTCCAAGATGGGACACGATAAGTTTCTGGCTGATTTGTGCTCGTGTAATCCCAGCTGCTAGATCACGGAAAAATTTGCGAGGACGTGCAGGTTTTTGAATTCGTGCTAAAATACGGATATCGCTCATAGTAAGCAGCTTTAAATATATTTCTACTGTTTCGTGTCTTGCCGCCCGTGAGAAATCCAGTGTGTCAGAAAGAATACCATACACAAGTGCGGTCGCCAATCGTATCGGGATTTGAATTTCTAGGGCGAGCAATTCTTGAGCCAGAATTGCGCTCGTAGCCCCTGCTTCTGTATCGATTAATTTAAAGTCGGCTTCAGGTATCGAACCTATCACATGTTGATCAATAAGAATGGTAGGTTTTTTGTTCGGAGGAAAAGGATTATTTTCGAACGATGGCTGGGTATCAACCAAGGCGATATTATTATATTTTCGAAAGTCAGAAGGCCGAAGTTTGTATGCGGGAATCTTTAGCAATCGTACCATTTCCTGGTTCTCAATTCTTCCGATGAAGCCACCGTACACAATCTTTGAGCGTATATTGTAGATATGTTCTGAAATGAACTGCAATGCGTATGCTGAGGCTAAAGCATCTGGATCAGGATAATCGTGCATGAGAATCAACAATGGAGTAAGGCGTTCTTTGTTGTTTTCCAGATATCGCGACAATTCCAATGGCATCAGTTATTCTTTCTCCATGGTGTCATTTTTATCGAATTTAAAAACCTTGAATTTAAAAAAAGCTATTACTTATTGTTACATCTCAAAATATAAAATTAGAATATAACTTCAAATATATCTAAACTAGAAAAATAAGTTTTTCCCCTTGACAATCTATTCGATCATGCTTTTATTATAATACAAACTAATATGGATTGAAAGAAACGCCTTCTATCGTCATTTAATTCATTTAAAAGATAAAATCCAATTTATTCAAGTTAATAGTTTTTAGAATGTTACCTATATAGCCGATTCCCTAAGATATACAGGCCTTTTTTTCAAAGAAGCTCTTAACTTAAAGGGAATTTATACATGACCTAAATTCTATATTTTTGATTGATGGTGATGATTTTATAGATCGTACATGTTTAAGAAAAAGGATGAATAAAAACAACTGAATATTGCTTATATTTTAAACGTCATTATGGCCAAAAAGGAGGAAGACCATGCATGAGTTCCTTTTTAATACAAAAGTGGATCAGACCATCCTGCTTGGCCGAAAAGCACGAATCCTTTCCGACCTTCTGACACATATTCAGACCGTCCCTGAATCTTCAATATACTTTCATACGCATAAATATCTCAGGCAGCATCATTTTCTTTCTCCGGAACCTCCTAATGATTTTGCATATTGGATTACAGAAGTACTCAATGAGCCTGTGCTCGGAGAGCGAATTTCCAGCGTAGATATTGTACAATTTCGGACTCTGGAAGAATTGCGGAAGACTTTCGTCGATATTCTCCAGTCACATATTGAAGGATCAGAACGCTTTCCCTCGGCTCCGCTGGGTCAAGAGTTTCATTTTATGGCATCACGTACATATGTTTTGAGAACACCGTATATTGCACATTCTTTGGAAGAATTTAAAGAAATATTAAAGTGCGTGAG
>Ga0315550_1001285_pt1 | contig 15583 bp, 21 predicted proteins | sample SalMarSW160190MG_2_FD_203100 | JGI IMG/M metagenome (GOLD analysis project Ga0315550, IMG submission 203100) | Salt marsh sediment microbial communities from the Plum Island Ecosystem LTER, Massachusetts, United States - Salt Marsh Sediment SW1601-90 ... | reverse complement strand
TGCCTCGGCATCGCGAACAAATTCCAAGGTTGTAATAGCCGCTGTTACGTCAAATGCCTCGTCTGGAAACGGCAAAGAATGACCGTCAGCGACTTGAAATGACGCGTTGGGGATATTTTTGCTTTTAGCTATATTTATCATCCATTCAGAAACATCAACGCCTGTAACTTCAAATCCATATCTACTGAAAAACCGGCTCCAATGACCGGTGCCGCAGCCAACTTCCAGTAATTTCTTTTCTCTGACGTTCTTGGGAAGATATTGACCAATCACTTTCTTCTCTAAACGGTCATACATGGCCCCTTTGGCGCTTTTATACCACCGGTCATATTTATCAGCTATAATGTCAAAATCAAACCGTGATGCTTTCTCTATGGCTAACTGCAAGTTATTATTAGCCCAGGGCATAGGTAATATTTCTCCATAAAGCTTTTACATCTTCGGATACTGCACCACTGGTGTATTCAACCACCGTCGATTTGAGAATTTGCGCTTTGGTAAAAGCCTCATCATAACGAATTTTTCCCACCACTTTTATATTTCGACTGCGAGCATCTTCTTCTATTCGTTCCGTCATATCTGGATTCAAATCAAATTTATTAATGGCAACCAGCGCAGGGATTTTAAAACCCGCAGTTAAATCAGCAACCCGGCCTAAATCGTGCTTGCCTGAAAGCGTCGGCTCGGTAATTATCAAAACCAAATCGGTTCCAGCGATCGAGGCAATTACAGGACAGCCGATTCCCGGTGAACCATCAACAATAATTAAATCCTTCTTTTGCTCTTCAGCTATTCTTTTTGCCTCCTTGCGAATAACAGTTACCAATTTTCCGCTGTTTTCCTCAGCTATTCCCAGCCTGGCATGAACCATTGTTCCGAATCGGGTGTCGGATATAAACCACTGTCCGTTTATACAATCATTAAATTCAATCGCATCCACCGGACAAAACTCGACGCATACCTTGCATCCCTCGCACGAAACAGGGTCAATGGTAAACGTCCTGTCAACCACGTCATTTGCCTGGCCATTGAAATGTATCGCGTCGAATCTGCACAAATCCTGGCACTTACCACAACCAATACACTTTTCAGTGATTATTGTTGCCCGTTTGCCGCCGGAAAATTCGTTATTTTCTCTTATCTTTGGCTCTAAGACCAGGTATAGGTCCGCTGCATCAACATCACAATCTGCTAACACCGCACTTTTCGCAAGCGCTGCAAAAGATGCCACGATGCTTGTTTTACCTGTTCCGCCCTTGCCACTTATTACTACTAATTCTTTCATGAAATCAGCCTTTCGATAACAGCGGGACAAACTAATTACGAATCAGAGCTATCGGGGGATACTGATTTTCTGGCATTAGCGAAATCAGCTTTCATGGCAGTTAGTTTGTCTATAGTAAGGCCAGCCACCTTTTCTTCCTTCTTGAAATACCGAACCATACGTTCTAATAATGACTGCTGATCATCCGGGCTCTTATAATGTTGCAAAAGTATTCTAGTTTTCTCTATATTTGCTGCGACCTGCTCTGGAATCCTTTCGCTATCGTGCCGGACAGCTTCCTGTGGACATACCTCATGACATTGGCCACACCGAATACATCCATCTTCGTCAATAACTGCTTTTTGGTTCTCTTTTAGTGTAATCGCCCCCACCGGACAATCATCGACGCAAACGCCACAGCCCACACACAAATCCTCATTTATCCAGGGCATATTCTTGGCCTCCCTTTTATTCTTATATGATTAAGACTTTCCACTAATAATCATCTTCCTTTCGTCTCAACCTGCAACCGATAGTGAACAGGACAAGCTACTGACCGGGAAACAAGACAATACTTTTCGGCTAAATCTCCGAGCTGGCGGACTTTTTCAGCGAGGTCTTGTTGTTGTAATGTAACCTTTGCTCGAACCTCCACATTGGTAAATCGGAACCCATCTTTCTGTTTTTCGATCCGGCCTTCGACATCTGAATAGTACGATAAAACCTCAACATTTACCTTTTGTACGAAATAAAAGAAGGTTGTCATCAGGCAACTATTAATTGCCGCGACAAACATCTCCTCTGGATTTAATGTCTCTGGCCTACCATTGAATTCAGGTGCCGGTCCAACTTCCAGCTCCCCCGGACCACTGAAGACAGTCTTCGCCGATTCATCACCTTTTTTAAATACCGTATTCTTGAACAAGTAAGTCTTTTGGCGTTCCATAAGATTCAACCATTACAATCTCTGTTTTTTTGTCAATTGGTACCGCGGTACCCACTAACCCAAAGGATTTGTTTATGCTCAATTCGTTTATCGCGAATATCTTCAAATCCGGCCTTACGGAGAGAATCCGCTAATTCCTCGCTGGTATAGTAGTTCTCATTCCATAACTTTTGGGCCAAGGAGTTACGCGGGAATTCAACGACAAGAACTTTTCCGCCCGGCCGCAAGACGCGACTGGCCTCTTGCAAAACCGCCTGAGGATTTTTCATCTCATGCAAAGCCCACATTATTATTACCGCATCCACAGTTCCGTAAAGAAACTCAAGGTTAGCCGCATCTTTATGAATGCATCTGACATTTTTGCCGGCTTTCACAATCTCCTGATAGTCTGGAAAACTTTCACCCGAAATGTCTATACCTGTCACTTGCTGGCCATAGGTGTCAGCCAGATATTGAACAAGCTCGCAATCGCCGCAGCCCAAATCGAGCACACGTTTGGCCCCGCGCAATTCTCGGCCGATGCGTTCGTGCAACCGCGGCTTAATCTTATCATAAAAATTTTCACTTAGCTTTGCAGTTTCCATCTTCTCTTTTCAGATGCAAGAACGACCTCTGTTTTGCCCTTTCTTTTCTTGCGAGCCGAAGAATTTTTCACGCCACCAAAGGAAATGTCCCCAGGGATTGCCGAGATTGTACTTGCTGTCCTCTGGAACACCTTCCCATGTGTTGATTTCCTCCAGTAGTTCCGGGCAGGGTTTATCTTCGGCTAATAGTCCGTAGGCACATTTGACCAGTGCGAATTTCTTATTCGCATCAGGGTCACGTTGATTATGGTCAGGATGATATCTCATTGCCGCTCGCCTATAAGCTTTCTTTAGTTGCTCTCTGGTTGCATCCTCCTCAACTTCCAGAATCTTACACGCAGCTTTACGGGCCTCTAAGTCACGGCTTATTCTTTCCATGAATTCGAAATCGTCTTTCATTTGACCGTGACCCTCGAATTGATTTTCTGATATAGCTGTAATAACTTTTCTTCGTAGCCGGGTAATGCGTCAATTATTTTAATCCCCTGTGAGTAAGCTTCCGCTACCAGTCGGTCGTTCGGCATCTCAAGGAGAATTTCTATATCTTGTTGCTGGCAATAGCGTACAACTCGCCCGTCACCTACGTCGCAACGGTTTATTACAACAGCAAAGGCAAGCCCAAGCTCTCTTACCATCTCCACCGCCAGTTCCAGGTCATTTAAACCAAACGGCGTAGGTTCGGTGACCAGCAGAACGTAATCTACCCCTTTGACTGCTTCAATTACCGGACATGAGGTTCCAGGCGGAGCGTCTATTATGACGGTGCCGTTATTGGCTGCGTTTTCTTTTACCTTCTTTATCAAAGCAGGTGACCGCACGTCTCCTACTTTCAGCCGTCCCTGACCAAACATAACATCACCAGATGTACCTAATTCAACAAATCCAATTTCTACCTGTTTTTCTTTAATAGCACCGGTGGGGCAGACAAGCTCACACCCACCGCATGAATGACACAACTGCTCAAAGGTTATCGCCTTGTCTTTCAAACAAATTATGGCACTATACTGGCAAAGCTGACCGCACTTGCCGCAGCCGTCGCATAAGTCAGTGTCAACTTCCGGCACACCAATCGTAATCTTCTGCGTGTCTTTTATATCTGGCTTCAAAAATATATGGCCATTAGGTTCCTCAACATCGCAATCAAGATACTGTACCTTTTTATCCGTCCGGGCAATTGAACAAGCAAGATTTGTAGCTATGGTTGTCTTGCCGGTTCCACCCTTGCCGCTGGCAATTGCTATTTGCATCCTGTCTCCTAACGATTTCCAAACGATAGCCATGCGTTTATTACCATGAACAAAGCCGCCCCTAACGTCGTGTACGCGAATATCCTTTTGAGGTTTTTCTGCTTTGTTTTAAGCGAGAATACGCCGCCCAGGAGCCCTCCAATTACGGCGGTGATGCTCATGGGAATGGCCCATGATGCGTTGAAATCCCCGGCTGCCGAATGTCCAATCAGGCCCATAAGAGCTGTGGCGGCGACCATGGCGGATGATGTACCTACTGCCACGCGCATAGGTACGCCACAGCCAAGAACCATAAATGGGACCTTGAAAGAGCCCCCGGAAATCCCGACCATTCCCGCAACCAAGCCGGCCCCTGCGGTGATCGGCAGGGCCAACCACAGATTCACCTCATATTCTTGCTCGCCGAACTTTCGATGCCAGAAGCCCAACCGATTCTTGCCAGAATACTGTCTATTCCTTACAGGCCGCAACATGAAGAAGCCAGATAATACAAGCAAGCCGGCGAAGATAAACTTCAGAACTCCACCTGGCAGGACATGAGCATAGTATCCACCCAGCAAAGCCATCACATCTGTCGGCGGATCGATCACCATCGCAAGCTTCCAGTCAATCGTTCGGCTCTTCTGGAAGACTAGCGCAGCCGCTACAGCCGTGCACAGCAGGATACATTGTGCAGACGTCGCTGCCTCAAGCATGGGCAATCCGCAAGCCACTAACACAGGGACGTAAAAGTTACCTCCACCACGGCCGGTCATGCTCATCAGAACCGAAATGACAAGGATGGATAGAACGGCTATGCCAAGCATCAGCATAATCTTATCTTCCTTTCTCCTGTCATATTAATTTCATCCCAATCGAATCTGTCTTTCTTGAACCAGCCTTGCTGCGGTAACGAATCGAAACAAACCGGCTCCGGATTACACCATCGATTTCCTGGTAAAACTTCCCATTTTGTATACCTGTTCATTGGCGAAGCCGTTTTATCTATTCTATAACCATCCGGATGAAATCCGACATTGATTTCTGTGGCTTTAAATGTTTGCTCCATTGTCTATCTCTGAAGAAGTTATTATAAAGTGCTCTTTCGACAGAGCTTATTTAGATGCTTCAATTAATTTTATTATTCTCTGACAAGCTTTGCTTTGATTCACTGCAAACTCTTCGTCCTCTGGCAGAGCCTCCCTAATAAATTCTTCACTAAACGGCAAATAAAGTATAGTTGTAACTCCTTCTTTGCTGTAAACTACGATTTGTTTCGGCAGCAATAGAACCGCCAGCCGCTCAATATTTTTTTGTAAGCCCTTATAATTAAAACTGCACAACATAACTTGATAAGCATTAAAATGGTCATCAACACTAATGTCGCGTTGCTCGTACTCTTGTCTTTTATTAAAAACATATCGCACATAATAATCAAACTTTGACGCATTCTCCTTTAAGCTTTCGATAAAATCCTGAACAGATTTTGAACTCTTTGCTCTAAACAAGTATGTATTTTCCATAACACAAATACCCTTCTTTTAATTTCTTTCTTGATAATGTATTCTCAACAGCCACTTTTGTATTTATCCGCTACCTCCGAATAATCTTCTTTTTTTGCCCTGTTGGGCCCACAATTCTCTGCGAATAATACTTTTTTCTTTCTCGGTTAAATTAGCGAATTGAAAATTTGTTGTCTCCACAAAACGTGCCAGTCCTAAATTCTTTATACCCTTTACATCTGAAGCTTGCATATTTGTGTATTGTAAACTTGCTCCGGAAAGATCTGCTCCTGTTAAGACTGTACCAATTAAGGAAGAAAGATATAAATCTGCCTGCCTTAAATCCGAATTTTCTAAATTTGAATTTCTCATGTTCACCTGAGATAATTTAGCGTAACGCAAATCAACGTTTTTGAACTGAGCGTTCTCAAAGTTTGCTCCCATAAAAGTGGCGTGTTTGAAATTCGCATTATTAGCCTTCAGAAAGGGCAAATATACACCGTCAGCATCTAATTGCCTGAATTTAGAATTTTCCACAATTAGCGGCTTTTCTTCAAGGGCGGCATCCTTAAGATAGGTTTGCAGTTCGTCAAATCGTTCATAGCCGGACAAATCGAAATCCTGCTCTAATTCTATGTTCGAAAAATCTCTTTCTCCAGATATGACCTTTTGTACAAATTCTTCGCCTTTCATAAAAATCAGCTTCTTTGTCATAATTTCGCCTTCCTTTGTAATTATAGATATGGGATGTCACCCTTAAACGTTGGAGAGACATCAAAGATAGTTTTATTTACCATTCCTCTGATAGTAAGAATGAAATTCACAACCCACCATAGAGTAAATACTATTGCCAAAATCACGGCAAAATTTCTCAATAAAGGCAAACTTAGTGACTTTGCGAGGATTAAAGTGGCAATAGTATATGCTGCTGGCGGGAAGATAAATGCCCAGTATCCTAAGGTAACAGGAACCCCCTGTTTCAACATGTATAAAGCAACTATAATTAGCGCATAAATGAGCCACCATAGACCAAAACCCCAGAGCAATAAAGATACGACTTTAATAAAAGGAGCAAGTGTAGCTGGAGCTATAATTGAAACACCGCTTTTTTCAAGTACGGGCAATAGCGTGTTTATAGCAATAATAGATACTCCTACAGGAGCAACGCCTATCATAAAGCTTGGGGCGACATCTCTGCGAGGAAAGTTATAAAACAAAGCCCGAAATAAAACAATTGTGTAAACTATAATCGTAAGAGGGATTGCAACTCCTAAAATCAGGGTATTAAGAAATAAGATGTTTTTTACATGGATTTGGTTTGTCATATGTAAAGCCCAGAAATTACCTGCGAACACCAAAACAAAGAGACCGACCGGAGCTAAAAACCAGAAACCTAAAGCCCTTCTTGGCTGAGCGTGATTGCCGCTGGTTACCTTAATTGGCGTAAAGAAAATGAAAAACATCCCTACCACAAAAGCTATCCACCAGAATATGGCAGCTAAATTATAGGCGAAGGCTTTCGAAATAAACGAAAGAGGAACATTGAACAAACCGGTAGCACATACTGCTGCTGCGATGGAAATAGTTGAATAAAACTGGATCAGACTTGCATGTCTCCATTCCTTCAAAATACAATCCATGCCCACTACAAACCTGACGATAAGAAAGATCATAGCTGTGAAAAAAACTACGATTGCAAGTGTCAGGAAGAAAACAGCCAGTTTGTGAAGGAAACCCTCTGGTTTGCCTGCAATAAGTTGATATATATTAGCTAACGCTCCCGTACCCATCACAAATATAAACCATCGGGGAGAGAACCAACGCAAGATATATTGTGTAGTGAGTTCGTTCTTGGGGCTGTTTTTCGGTTTATCCGGCATCTGAATCCCCTTTTCGAGTTAAAATTTGAACTGTATTTGTAAAGAAAAATAGTCAGCTTCATTATCTTTTTCATATACATTTTTTACTACACCTTCACCCCATACGTGGCTATAGAATGCCACAAGATTGCATTGTGGGTTCAGGTTGTAACTCAACATAAGACTTGCTTCCTGAGACAACGCATCATGCCCTCCTCCATCTCGAGGAATATAACCGGAAATTTGACCGCTTTTCTGTGTTGGACCAGTCCCCATATACCATCTGTCCGCACTTTCATCCAACTGAACGATATGGTAATCCATTCTTGCAGTAAGCTTTTTGGTGGGTTTGGTAATCAGCTGCACAAAAAAATCTCTGTTGTTTTCAAGGTCATAATAGGGATATAATTGATATTTCCTTGTTCCCGGAGCCATCTGGAAAAAGGTTTCATGATCGCCATCAGACGGATTGCTGTCGCCCGAACCTATGAAATATCCTGTCCTAAACCAGGGTTTCCAGGGCATCTTTGTAAACTGATAGCCGATTTCGCCGGCAATTGCGTAAGCTTCATGGTCTAATTCATACCAATCACCAGTTTGTACACCTCCCCATAACAGAGTGTCCAACTGACCCGGCCCCCAATCATATATACCCAAAATATGTCCTCCATACATTTGTATATCTATATCAGCATGAGAACATGTTGGACACACATTATCAGGCCGCTGAGTACAATCTCTTTTGTCATCATAGTTGTAGAAAAACGCAGCGAATTCAGTATCGCCAAGCAACGAACCCTTTTTAGCTGTTAATGTGGTAGTAATAATGTCAATGTCGTCTATCGTTTCGTCAATATCTTTTTCCCAACCTCCCTGAGTAGGATAGAAAAATGAAGTGGTCAAATTGAATTTCTCATCATTCCATCCAGCCAAAACTCCATCAAAACTTCTGCCAAAAGCTGACCAACCGAAGGGGCTAATCATTCTGTCTGCAAGACGCATGTTTTTCAGGATATTGAATTTTTTCCCATCTTTCTTATCCTGCACTTCAAGGCCGTCACTATATTCGAATCTGCCTCCCTTAAAGAACAGCTTCGTATCAAAAAGGTCACTCAAATGAACGTAAGCCTGGTGAACACCAAAATCATACGGGTTCTCTTCCGGATTATGAAGATAATACAACCCACCCATTCCAAATGGACCTGTCTTATCTGAAACCGCATCGTCGGGTAAACCAAACATATGAACATATTGAGGCTGAAAGAAAATTTCCATGTTTTCTGAAGTATATTTCAGGTTCAAGCGGGTCCTTTGAAAACCAAAACTATAGTCATTATTTGTATTAGTGCCTTTATTCGTTCCAAACCAGTTCCAGTAAGCATATCTAAAAAGAACACTGCCCCCCAAGGTTAGCCTCTCATTTTTATCCTCAGACTCGTATATCTGAAACCCTCCTTTAGAGAATGAATATGGCCAATCTTTAGCTTTAACAGTCTCGGCTTTAGCATTAGTTACAAAAAGCATACCTACTGTTATAGATAAAGTAATACTCATAGATTGCGTGCCTCTAAATGTCTGATCCATCATACATCTCCGTTATATGCCTTCATTAAAGCGTTTTCGAATATAGCGACTGTAAATAGCTCCCGCAGGATTGTGAGCTAACACGCGGTCCTTGGCGATAAGCGTTGTCACAGGAGCATCCGAGACCTTCGCAAAAATAGCATCATGACCAACACAAAGCCCACAAATAACATTGAGCTGAGTCTTTGCGTCATTTAGCAGTTGGGCCTGGCCAGCCGGGTTGCACATAACCTCATAGCTTTCTGATGAAATCTGAGGCAAATCAAAATCTTTCTTATCAATTCCACAAGCCTTGCAGCACACGGAAGTAACTTCAAAGTGCTTGGAAAGAATATTCTCAATGACTTTTGCTTCTTCACTTAAGCCGATACAAAAAGCCAAACCTATCTTTTTATATTGCAGTTGCTTTGCAAACAATATTATCTCACCCAATCGCGTTTCTTTGCCATAATACCTCGCCTCAATTGACGAAGCGGCCTTGTGCAATTCTGCTATATGGTCGTTCTGATACAATTGCTTATGGTTACCAGCTTGCGAAAAGCAATCCTTGCCATCGCGGCATTCTTTACTCTCACATCGTCCACATCGTGGTGATATAGTTTTTCCCACTTAGTTACTCCTTTGGTCTGTTTTCATCATCAACGAATAATACTTTTGCCTTCAAATCTTTTGCTTTCTGATCAGATACCTGGCAATAGGATATAATTATGACTTTATCGCCAGCCGTTCCTAATCTTGCTGCTGGTCCATTTAATAACACGGTGCCGGAACCTCGCGGTGCTGCAATAGCATACGTTATAAAACGCTCACCGTTGTAAATATTCAGCACGTGAACCTGCTCACCAGGCAGTATGTCAACTTTCTCAAGAAGGTTTTCATCGATGGTGATACTCCCTTCATAATCCAGATCTGTTCCGGTCAATGTTGCTCTATGTATCTTTGATTTAAGCATGAATCGTTCCATTTGTTCAAGTTCCGATTGTATACCAAAGGCCAAAAGCTTAAACATTTTCGCTTGAAAACTTGCTGCACAAAAAGAAAAGGCTTTAATGGAATTTATTTGCCCTGTTAGATAATAAACTTACCTGACTCATTCAGTAATCTCCTGTATTTATCTAACGGGGCTTACCAAATTTTCTCTGCGCAAGTATGATCGCCTCATTGGGGCATTCCGAAACACAGGCGGCACAACCCGTGCAGGCCTCTACGTTTACAATAGCTTGTTTATTAACCTCAATGGCCCCTACCGGACACACATCGGCGCAGATACCACAGCCCGCACACTTGCCGGAATCAACGACCGCAACAACTTTACGACCGCTTCCAAGCTGAGCGATTCTGTTGTTTAGCTGGCGCTTTTGCTGTTCAAGCAATTCTGCCTGTTGCTTTAAAGCAGCCAATTCCTGCTCAGGGTTTTGAAATCCGGCATCTTCCGGAAAACCTGCTGCCGGGCCAGTCGAAGGCATACCCATCGCCGCTGGCATACCCATACCGCGACCCATTCCGCCACCTCTGCCCATGCCTTTGCCCATTCCACGTCCCATTCCACCACCGCGACCCATACCTCTGCCCATGCCGCGTCCGCCGCCCATACCTAAACCCATGCCGCCACCTTGACCGGGTGGACCAGTCGTTGGTTGTCCTGTTGGCGTCGGGCCTGTCGGTGCTGCGTTCACACCAAAGTGGCTGGCTACATTTGGCCCCGAAGCAGAAGAAAAACCATCGGCCTTGAACTGCTCAACGGCATTACGGACGGCTCCACTCACACCAACGATAACCTGTATGCCTGCCTGACCGAAAACGTTAAACGCGTTGGGGCCGCAGTTGCCGGTCAGTACTACTGTTACTCCTTTTTCTGACATTAACTGAGCGGACTGAATTCCTGCACCACCACCGATAGCAATATTAGGGTTCTCTATTGCCTCGAACTGCATTGTGTCGGTGTCAATAATCAAAAAATAGGGACACCGGCCAAAGCGAACCTCCACATTATCATCAAGCGACGGCCCCGTCGATGTTACTGCAATTTTCATAAACAATCCTTTCTATCAGAGTCCACATGTTCCGGTTGGACATGTTCCGGTTGAGCAGGAATCGCTCCCCTGGCTGCTTTGTCCAACGGAAAAACCTGAAAATAGTTTCTGCATATCCGAACTTCCACATTTTTCGCAGACGTGCTTGTTCTTACCACTGCTTTTTTCCAGGAATTCGGTCTTGTGCCCGCATTTTTTACACTTGTATTCAAAAATTGGCATCGTCTTAGCTCCTTATAAATTCGTTAAAGCTTTACCTCAAAATACAGCATTTTTGAACACTGTATACTGTATAATATCCACTGTTCAATCACCATATGCAACCGAGCACAGAAGACCTGAATCTACAAAAGAAGCTGGGGATGGTGTCGTGCGTTATACAGACACACCATCCCCCCTTAGAAGTCTAAAAGCACCCAAAAAAGTAAATCCTTCGCTGTCTATTTCTTAGTCCTTGCTGCTTTTCTGACTTTCGAGTTCTTCTATGCGCTTTTTGATTCCATCAAGGGCATCTTCAAGATACTCTGCCTGACCTTTGAGTCCGTCCAGTTCCTGCTGAGGCGCAATCGCTGGAGCAAATGGCGCACCGCCATAAGCATAAGGATTCACAGCACCGCCATAAGCATAAGGGCTCACAGCACCGCCATAAGCAGGCAAGCCATATCCAGCTCTGCCCCAACCAAAACCTCGACCTCGACCAAAACCGCCGCCTCGGAAACCTCGGCCCCAGCCACCGTAGCCTCGGCCACCGATAGGATTCATATAACCTGGTACCGGGTATCCCGCACAAAAACCTGCAGCTCTACCCGTCATTGGTCCCATACCTGCCGGACCTGTTCCATCTCCACCTGGCATAATAAATCTCCTTTCAAAAAAAATGTTAACCTCTTGTCATTTTCGTACCACATTTCGGACAGCTCATTGCATTACAAGGCTGTCCGGCAGCATGAGTAACCGCTGCTCCGCAGTTTGGACAGACACAACTTCCGCCCGGCCCTGCTGCAAATGGTCCGCCCATCCTGCCTCTGCCGCTTCCGGGACGTCGACCCATACCCCGGCCTGTGCCGGGTCCCTGGCCCGTAGGCCCTGTACCATCTCCTCTTGGCATAATATCCATCCTTTCTGCAATTAACTCCTAGGGAGTTAATTGCTAACTTGAATCTACTACCAATAACCAAATCTGCCTCTGCCGCGACCACGGCCCCAGCCCCGACCGAAGCCTCGGCCAAAGCCAAAACCAAAACCTCTGCGAAGCCACGGATTGCCCCAGCTGGTATAAGGCATACCATAAACGCCATAAGGCATTCCATAGCCGGCACCATAACCGTACGAACCACCGCCGTATGGCCCGACTGCCGGCGTACCGGGACCGTAGAAACCAGCTCTACCGACAGCAGGGTTCATATAGCCCGGCATCGGATAGCCCACACAGAAACCAGCGGCTCTTCCGGTCATTGGTCCCATTCCAGCAGGTCCTGTTCCATCTCCAAATGGCATATCTATCACCTCCTTTCCAGGAAATCTAAAACTTTCATTCATTTTTACAACGGGCCTGCCGTTAATTCCGACAAAACCCTCAACTTGGTCAGGATTGTCTTTTGAATTTGTCAAAACGCAAAAACCCCGGCCTCTGCCCGTCATTGGTCCCTGACCTAATGGCCCTGTACCATCAAAACCCGGCATCTATTCTGCCTCCTTAACTAAATCAACAATATCATTAAATGTGTCGTTTCTTCTCAAAATCATCTCACCAACTTCACAACCAAGGTCTTTGGCAATAACAGGGCACTTGGCCTTTAGTATGAAGATTATATTCTTCTCTACATCGCTGAGGGTTTCGTAATTGCCCTGTCCCTTGGCAATAATCAAATCCGCCTTTGCAAAACGATTACGGAATGTTTGCGAACAGCTTTCCAGAATTGTACCTGGTGCGTCTGAGCCATTGTCGATCACTTCCACAATTTCACTTAAACCGGCAAACTCAGCATCTTCCACTGTCGCGTCATTTATGACCGGACTGCCCTTGATGACCACCGTAACTTTTTCGTAAGGCAACTGCTCAATCAACAAACGGTCAAAAACTATCTCACCGGCGTTATCTGCCAGATAGAGTATCTGCTTTGCTTGGTTTACCGCATTTCTAAAATCTTCTATCTGCCGACCGTCAAAATCAGTTATCAGTGAATCATTAATTATCCGCTCGATTTCAGATTCTTTTATTGATGTTTTAACACCCAAATCAATAATGTTGCTTGCTATAGCCAGCTTAACCGCTGTTTCTAACGGGTCTTCAGATGTCCTAACAGTTTCTTTTAATTCAGCACACATTCTCAAAGCCAAGCGGTTAGATCGCTGCTTCAGCTCGCGATATGGGTCATTGTTACTAATCAATTCTCGAATCAATCTATGTATCTGTTGTCCAATTGCTGGCGGACTTTGACTCATATCTAAGTCACTGGCCAGCCGAAGAACTTCCCGCACCACTTGTTCTTGAATTTCCTCATCGTCAGTAGCTAATCTTACCGAATCAAGTGCCTGCCGAACAAAACAAGGAATACAATCTAAATAAATCCGCATAGCTCTATCTGCCTACCTTAAAACTTAAATCCAATGGCCTTCGACATTAGCCTGGTTTACTTCTTCTAACTTGCCAGCTTTGAATGAATCAATTGCTTCCTGAACTGTCTGTTTTTCTGTGAGGAATATTTTTACTCCTGCTGCATTAAGCGTTTTGAAAGCATTCGGGCCTACGTTGCCGGTTATCACTGCCTCGACGCCAAGATTCGCTATATTTTGGCCAGTCTGAATGCCGGCTCCCTGGACAGCATTCAAATTGACTACATTATCGTGTACTTCAAAATCGCCCGTTTCGGTATCTACAACAATCAACCATTTCGCCCGTCCGAATCTAAGATCAATTTCACTTGAAAGATCTTTTTCTTGTGCTGTAACTGCAATTTTCATTTGGTTTCCTTTTCCTTTTCTGCGATTCAAAATCTGCCACGTCTGCCTCGCCATCGACAACCTCGCCGCCCGCGTCCAAAACCTTTCCGAGCACCTGGCCAGCAGCCGGGCATACTGAACTGTGGTTTTGCCAATTGGTTGGTTAAATAGGCTCCCAGCACGTCATCAACCCGACCGGTTACGTATGGCAGAACCTCGACCCCAGAGGCTGTAAGCATATACATCAATGGCCGTGAGATCGCCCCGCATATAATTGCATTAACTCCCAACTGCTTTAGCCTGCCTGCGCGCTCAGGTAGTGACGCAGCCTGTAGTGGCACTTCCGACCGACTTAGCTCTCTGTCGTTTTGTATTTCAACCAGTAAAAGCTTGTGGGCGAAGTCGAACACGCTCGATACAAAACCATTCCATACTGGTATCGCTATCTTCATTGAATTAAGCATCAGAAACAATCTAGTGCAAGCGGTATGCCAGAAAAAATAATGATTGGACAAAATAAGTGTAAGGCTCTATTTGATAAAGGCTTACTAAAAATGAGGTTCATTAACTGCTGAGGAGAAAAATTCAAATATAGTTGCAATTTGCAACGCTAACCCGATCTTTGTGATTGCATAACGCCACAACTTCATTCCGGATGTATCGAGACGATGTGAAGAAAAACTACCGGATGAGAAGTAATCGTTTGCAGCCCTGCCAGTGCAGGACCAAGTCGGCGGATACCAGAACAACCGCTGACTAATCGTGGGGGGTAGAGCCGATCACGCTACTTCCTCTTCCATTTCACGTGGTACTTCTTCCCGGTGCAATGGCACTTGTATTCGACCTCGTTGCACCTGTTTATGACTCCTCCAGGCGGTCCATCCTTTTCGTGGATACTGATTATCCTGGCATTATCCGGGATTCCCTTTATCACCTTGAAAGTACCTCCGCCAGGACATATGATGAACTTTGACATTTCTGTAGCTCTTTTCTTATGCCGAACTTCTACTTATATGGTTTCCAGATAAAGCCCATTTCTTTCTTACAGCATGACCATTTCGGCGTTACTCGGCTGTCTTTCGCCGGGCTTGTCTACGACGATGACGCGGTATTTGAGCCCTTTTCTTTTGCTTGTTATGTACTTTCTGTCATGCCGGAATCATCGAATGAACGATTCAACAAATCAGACAGATTCAGCCTTGATGCCCAGCGTTTGAGATATTCCAAATCCAGCTTGTCATCCTGAACTTTCAAGACGCCCAGGACATCTTTCCATTGCTGTTCTGATATCCCGCCACATCTGTGATACCATTGCAGCTTGCTGAGTATAATGTCCTCCGGTGAAGACAGATAGAACCTGCGAGAATTTTCTTCATCCAAAGTGTCGGGGTGACGTCTGGCCAATGCCTCGGAATCATACGGTTGATTCTTTACAATAAAAACATCGATTTTAATCATAGTCTCAAGATGAATCAGATTGAATGAAGCACTTCTGTGAATTGCATCTTTGACCATCTCAGCATCGATGTAGTAGTCTTTTTCAAGAGCTTTTACTAAACGATCAACCTGGCGTATTTCGATGTTGGCAACCAAACCAACATCCATTGTCGCTCGGGCTATGCCATAAGCGGAACTTGCCACA
>Ga0315550_1001284_pt1 | contig 15600 bp, 13 predicted proteins | sample SalMarSW160190MG_2_FD_203100 | JGI IMG/M metagenome (GOLD analysis project Ga0315550, IMG submission 203100) | Salt marsh sediment microbial communities from the Plum Island Ecosystem LTER, Massachusetts, United States - Salt Marsh Sediment SW1601-90 ... | reverse complement strand
ATCATCAATCCCTACTTTCGAGAAAAACCCTGCGATAACCTCGATTTCAGGGAGAGGATGGCGTCCGTTCAATCCGTTCTTCGGCGCGGATAGATCGTGGTCTAGATGAACATAGACAGAACCAGGAATATGTTCGATCAAATACTGCTCTTCACCCCATTGCGGTTGAAGTAGGTCAAATCGGCTGTCAAAGATCGCCCAATTTACTTCGTCTAAATGGGGTTCGAGCTGCTTTGGTGTGATCACTGTCGTGTAGCTCATGGTTCACTCCTGTTAATGTACAGAGTAGCTGAAACCGTGTGTCATGGTCATTTTCCTGGCGAATCCAGCACACAAATTTGGGACGATCAATCCCTCCACGGATGGAATCTAAGTGTGATGTGGGCATCTTCTTTCAAATCCATCGTGATCAATGCCATGGGAAAAGGCAGGAAGTGGCCTGGCGCATAATCGAGATTGGGATTTTCTTCACCCATGATGGATGCTGTCGAATCCAGGAATGAGGAGAAGTTCATCGGTACAGTATCTGTGGTTACCGATATTCCAGGACCTTCGTGAAGGCTCCAAGAGATACGATGTTCCCCTACAAATTGGCGATAAGCGTGGTGCCAATTGGGTTGTCTAATTCGGGCGGGGTTTAAAAGAAGTGGGATTTCAAGCGATGTGACCTTCTCGTTTTGGGTGATGTCAACCATTATTTGATCATCCTGCAAACTGTATCGAAGTTTGTAACGTCCTTCAGGGTGAACGGCAAGGAGTGAATCACCTTCGTTGATGAGTTCAAATCGCACAACTGCATTTGAGAGCGAGGTGAATGCACCATCGAGAAGTGGATCCGTCTTTTCCCCAATCTCTCCCCCCTTGGGATCCCAGTAACGAATGTCGCTCAATCCGGTATCTAAATGCGGGCGTCCGCCGATGAGCTGGACTGCACCCAATCGAGTATCCCAACCAAACAACGCTGCTAATCGTCCACCTTCTGGTGTTACGACTGCATACAGCCGATCATTCTGAAGGACACCCTCCGGTTCACCATCCCAGTCAATGTCGTCCAAAATGATTTTCTGCTCGGAGGCTGTTGGATTTGTCAACAGCGTTTGAGCCCAGTGTAGGGCCGAGAGGAATACTCCCGTTCTGCCGATGGAATTGGCACGCAGAAAATCCAATGAGATTCGAATATTCGATTCGGAAAGTGTGGATGCTGATTCAAGTGCCTCGACTTTTTCGCCAATCCCTTCCTTGGAGATCTGGGTATTCAGGTACATTCGCCATGCGCTCTCCATCAGAGAGCTGTTTCCAAATTTGAGCAGGCCATCCTGAATTAAAGCTCTGATTTGATCGTATGTATAGCCAGATGAGATTGACTGTCCGTTGACACCAACAGGGATGTAAGTGGTGATCTGACGCCGGGCGGGACCCAGGATGGTCGACTCACTCACCGGGAAATGATCACGAATGATCTCCTCCGGGGTAACCGGTTGAATCCAGGGGTGCGCGGCAATCCAGCGGAGCATGTCCCCGCTTTGCTGGGGATCACCCCAGAAGGTTTGGTTGAGATCACCTCCGAGCGACACAACCTTAGAATCTTCCCCTGTCAATGCTGTGGTCAGCAACGCTCTGCGCCATTCGACGGATAGACCTCGATCCGCTGAACGCGAACGATCTGTGTCCGTTCGCGGCAGAGGGAGGAGCAGCAGGTTTTCATAACGAGTGAGAGGGTAATCGGGGCTGGCGATTGAGCTTTGATTGAATGGAGAAAAAAGAGCTGCGTAACTGAGCTCACTCACTAAATCAAAAAAATCTTTATCGGGTTCTTCGGTGATCATCGCCATAATAGGAGAAGAAGAGAAGCCATATGTATGTACCGAATCCTGGTCAGAAGCGATCATGCGTTCGATGAGCCAGTCAGGTTGATCGCTCCCCAGGATTGCTTCCGGCAAAACATCAGGGAGGGATAACAGCCCTTGATGTTCCAAAGCCTGAACTTGATCCAACACCCCAAGGTAATCCAATCCTGCAAGATTTTGGGGATTCTTCATGCCGAGAAATGTGACTGGAACTCCAGTCTCGTCAACCGCATCTAATAAGTGGCGAAGCCCGAATCGCTCCCCGGATGGACCAGAGTGTGCTCCGCTCCATGCACGTAAAGCCTGAGCTGGAGTATGGCTGGAGAAAGTATTCCAGAAAGTCAGAAGAAGGTTCACCCTTTGCGGTAGATGAATATCGGAGAGGACTGGTCCGAGAGTGTCAACGACCTGGTCGCCTCCTGCGAGTGCAGTAAAGACCTGCAGCCCTACGGGTCCAGGAAGGTCAAGGAGTGAAGGATGGATTACGAGTGAAATGATATCCAATGCCGGGTCTTTGTGAACTTCAACATTCTCGGATTGGCTGGGTTCCAAGGATGCATTGAAGAGGTCGAGAGACCCGGAGGCTGGGACACGCATTAGCAAGTCCCAATCGAAACTTGTATCTCCCAAAAGAGGGAGATTGCGCGACCCGCCCGGCCTAATATCGAAGGCGATGTACAGGTCGAACTCAGAGGAAGCTTGGAAATCGAGCAGATCAATTCGGAGATGGGCTTCACCGCCTGCCGTGTTGTAGTACAGGGCGATGAGATCCATCTCCGGTTGAAGTGTTTCGGCTGGGTCGAGTGCGCGTAGGTGTTGATACTCGAATCGATTTGCTCTGGGCAGCCCTCCACAGGCACTTATGAGAAGCAAAATCAGAATAGCCCAGGATATTCTTACGGGCGTTTTCAACTCGTTAGTCCTGTTTACTACCCTCACTACTCTCTTCGCTTCTTGGCGCTGCCTTCCTTAATTGGTCGATAGAAATACGATTGGTGTGGCGGCAGCCTGGGCAGCGGACGTCGTAATGAGCCCCTTCGTTCTCCTCGAGAGCTTCAAGAGCGAAGGCGATTTCCTCTTTCTTGATATGGAAAGTCCTGCCGCAACGGTAACATCTGGTCTGCATTTGAAATCTCCTGTTATGTCCTTAACTCACATCGTAATCAATCGGTTGCTACTCCGCTCGGGTTCGTGTGGATAAGGGTTAACGCAACCCCGAATAAAACGATGACTGCACCAGCGATTCGAAATGGTGATGGTAGCTCACCAAGAACGAGATAAGCTAAAACGGCCGCAGAAACCGGCTCGCCTAAAAGGGTGATCGAAACCTTTGTGGCGGGTAAGTAACGCAATGCCCAATTATAAGTTGAATGAGCCAATAATTGTGGAAAGATCGCAAGCAGCAGGAACCAGAGGTAAGCGATCGGGGGGTAACCAAAAAAGTCATACCCAAATGAAATCACAGCGATGATCAAGAAGATCGCAGCTGAGGAATACACAAGAGCGATGTAGGTGAGGAGGGAAAGATTAGATCTAAGGCGGCGGCCTATAATCAGATAAGCTGCTCCGGCTATGCCTCCTAACAAGGCGAGCATGTCGCCGAGGAGTACGTTCGTTCCGCTGCCCGATGCTGTGGAAGCACATAAGTATCCATCGTTGAAAATGCAGGTATCGCTGAATGCGATCAACAATCCACCCCCGAATGCTAGTCCCAGACCCACCAAAGTCCTCCATGAAGGCATCTCACCGAGGAGAAGAGGGGAGAGCACAGCGACGAAGAGAGGGGTCGTTTGAACGAGAACCACTGAGCTAGTGACGTTGGTATATTCGAGTGAGGTGATCCAGGTACCGAAGTGCAGGGCTAGAAATAATCCCGATAGGATTGCCAATCTATATTGTGCCGAGGAGAGCTCGAGCAACTTATCTCGCTGGCGGAGGAGAAAGGGAGCCAGGATCAAAGAGGCGATCGTTAATCGATAAGCTGCGATCACTAAAGATGGAGCATCGATTTGGGCGAAGCGAACAAAGATGGATGAGGTAGATGCAGCAACAATTCCCAACCCCAACGCAAGAACCGTAGGTGGGTGGGTTTTCCTGCAACCATTTTCAATGAGTGCGTTTGGTTGCCTCATGGGCACCATTCCGCTTGACAAGTTCTAATTCCGAAGACTACAATCCATTAGCTACTATTATGGTGATGTATTGGCAATTACTCATGGATCAGTATAGTGGCTAGAAAGGAAGGAAGGAAAAGGAAATGACTTTCGAATTACCAAAGCTTGATTATCCCTACGATGCGCTAGAACCATATATCGACGCCCGTACGATGGAAATTCATCATACCAAACATCACCAAGGTTATGTGAATAAAACGAACGCTGCTTTGGAGAAATATCCGGATCTGCATTCGAAATCAGTGGAAGACTTACTTTCAGATTTATCGGCACTTCCAGAGGAAATCCGTACAGCTCTTCGCAATAATGCCGGCGGGCACGCAAACCACTCGTTATTTTGGAAAGTGATGGCACCCGATTCTGGTGGAGAACCAAGCGGAGCCCTCGCCGATGCTATTCGTACCGCCTTTGAGGATTTCGACAGTTTCAAAGATGTCTTCTCGAAAGCAGCAGCAACTCGTTTTGGAAGTGGCTGGGCATGGTTGGTGATTGACGGGTCCGGCGGGCTGCAGGTACGCTCGTCTGCGAATCAAGACTCTCCTATCTCCGATGGACTGAAACCCATTTTGGGACTTGACGTTTGGGAACATGCCTATTACCTTAAGTATCAAAACCGTCGACCAGATTATATTGACGCTTTTTGGAATGTCGTGAACTGGAAGGAAGTAACACGACGTTTTGAAGGATAATCTGTCTTACAATGGGCATAGGGGTAATGCCCGCTCCGTCTCTCAATTATCATACTGGAGGCTTGAAAAATGACCCATATCATCACCCGCTTATGCCTTCGCGATTCGGGCTGCGTAGAAGTATGCCCTGTGGAGTGCATCGTTCCCGGGAAACCGGCCGAGAAATGGCCGTGGTACTACATTGACCCGGATACGTGCATCGACTGTGGGGCGTGCATCCCTGAATGCCCGCTTGAGGCAATCTTCACCGAAGACGAAGTACCAGCCGACTACGCCGCAAAGGGCGGCGAACACCTGAGTATGCCCGCAGGAACTGCTGGCTTTGACACGGTTTACGATGGTGAGAACCACCATGGTGAGACCGTCCATCTAGAGCATACGAAGATCCTTGAAGCTGGTGAGGTCGTCGATCTTACCCCCGACATCCAACCGAATTATGACTACTTCACGGATGGACCGGGGTATAGTGCGCTGGAAGGCTAGCTAACACGATTAGAACGTAATATTGAGGGAGCCAAAAGGCTCCCTCTTTTCCTGTTAAAAAAAACCGAGATCGAATAGGTTGCACGCTTGCGAACGTTTGATACTATAAAGAGCATCAGAGGGACCAAGTAGGTCTCGAAGTTAAGCGGTTAGCGGTATACTGAGATGACCTCGTTTCATTGAGATAGACACCGATGAGGGAATTTCCTTAGATGTGGATGCTAGAGATGATCGGATCGAATTATCCCTCTTGATCTCTCTATTTCATATTTTTAGTTAGTGTACTGTCCAGATGAATATTATGTCACCCAGGAAGCTATCCATATCGAGCACGCAAATCGAAGAAATGCGGCACCACGTCGAAGACTGCTATCCGGAAGAGGGCTGCGGAATCTTAGGAGGCTTCGATGATCGCGTCGGGTGGGTGATCCCCGTCACGAACATGCTGCATTCATCGACGCGTTTCCGAATGGATCCACAGGAGCAAGTCGATGCTTTTTTTAAAATCGAAGATGCTGGCGGGAAACTTGTCGGTATCTATCACTCGCACCCCTCCGGCCCCGAGTTTCCCTCAGACTCTGATATTCGCGCGAGTGCCATGCCGGAGGCAGTTCATATAATCTGGCATTCGCTCGATGAAATTTGGACATTTCAAGCCTATTGTATAGACGCGGCAGTGGGATTTGTTCCGGTTGAAATCAGTGTGCAAGGACCGTAACAGCTTGTGCCTCATGGTGTTTTCTAACGTGGCGACCGGAATGAGGAGGAGCTATGTGGGTTAAGAGTGTCATCGCGCTCATAGCAGGATACTTGCTGGGGTCGATCCCTGTCGGATTGTTGATGGTTTGGCTCATCAGAAGACGGGACGTCACAAAGTGGTACAGTGGCAGGACAGGGGGCACTAACGTAATGCGCGTTGCGGGCGCATGGGCGGGAGCCGGGACCACGATTGCGGATGTCTTAAAAGCCGCCGCGGCAGTCTGGGTGGCACGTGCATTGACAGGCGGAGAACCATGGATCGAGGCAGTCGCAGGGGCTCTTGCGATTCTGGGACACAACTATTCCATCTTCCTGTTCCAGCGCGAAGACGGCAAGATTCGATTGCGAGGTGGAGCGGGGGGCGCGTGCTCTTTTGGTGCGGCAATGGGATTATGGGCACCGTCGGGGTTAATCATTCTCCCCATCGTGGCCGCGATCTACTTTGGAATTGGCTACGCTTCGGTGACAACCATGAGCGTCTCATTCCTGGCTGGGATCATCTTCGCGGTTCGGGCAGCACTCGGTCTCAACCCCTGGGCGTATGTCGGCTATGCAATCCTGGCAGAGTTGTTGGTCATCTGTGCATTGCGGCCGAATATAGAACGGTTATTGAAGGGAGATGAACGTCTCGTGGGGTGGCGTGCTCGTAAAAAGACCATGGAAGAACATCAAAAATCGGGGCCAGAGATGGGATTATCGGAAACCGAGGATTCTTAGGGGTGTGTAGCGTTAACCTTTAATTGAGATTTTGAACCGGATATTCTTGAAAGAGCAGCTGTTACGAGAACACGAGGATCCCTGTTAAGCCAACGAGCGCGACGGAGGTAAGCTCTAGCAGTCGTGCTCTACTCATTTCCCCCGCACGCAAAGTCTCCATCAACCCATTGCTGACATATACAAACAGGCCTACGATCAAAGCGAATCGAAATGAAGGCAAAGGCCAGTAGTGCAATGCCCAAACAAGCTGTGCCGAGACCCCACCTACGATCAGCGCGGAAACAACAGTCTGGCCATCATCGGATCTAGGAAGCTGCAGCAGTCGCCAACTGATGGTAGTGACAACAGCCAATGATAGCGGGACACGGTATACGGACCGTAAATCAACGGCATGCATCGTGAAAAGAATGCCGACCAAGAGAAGATAGGCGAGTGTTCTCAAGATCACCGCAGCAAGGTCGTGTCGAGGGTCTGCTGGATCGTGAATTAAAAACTCCGCCAGGAGCACCGCCATTAAAAGCGTTGCTCCAGCCGCCAGACCGATCCAAAGAGCAGGTCCTTCCGGTAAGCGCGTCAAGATGATCCCCGCTGCGAGTGCGGTCAAACCAGGGACGATCCAATGCTCAATAGTTCGATCGGTTGATTTCAACGCTGGGTGAGACCGGAGCAGCCAGTCTGCACCTGCAACAGTAAGCGCTGCAGCGAGCGTCAGCATGATCAGGCGAGAGTCCACTTTAAATTCGAAGATCAAACCAGCGAAAGTGAGATCCACCGAGAAGATCGGCAAGATAACGATTCGTATTAAGGCATAGCTCAGGATTACCAGCGCCGTTAGCGTGCTTAGACGATCACGGTCGGGTTGGGGTAGGTCGCTACGCATAGGAGCATTCTAGCACTCGTTTAGCCTGGATGCCTAGTCAATTGAAAATATCCTCTAATTATTATGAATCATCGACGTGATCGTTCTTGCTTTAGGTGTATCCGCGATAGGGTGTGGCGCTGGATAACGTATACAGCTGTGAGGACACCGTCAGGGTGATGTGGGATCTCCGCTCAAGATAGGAGGAGATTGCCTAGCTCCGCTCACAATGACACAGAAGAAGAGCTGTTGCTTCACAGCACGCCCGAAATGAGATTTAGGGAAGTGTCGTTCTCATGCGTGTCGTTTCGAGATGGGGATAATCACTGCGATATTCCAAGGAATATGTATAATCAGTCACTATGATACTTGTGATTGCTCTCCTCGGTTGGTTATTCGGGGTCGGCATCAACTGGCTTGCAGATAGTCTGCCGTTTTATCGCAAGCCGGCGGTGCCGCGTTGCCCTGCATGCACAGCCCCTTTCTCGCCGATCGCCTGGTTCGCTATACCCGCAGTCATCGCTCGCCTCTGGCGCTGTGAATATTGCAGCACCAGACGCCAGACGAGGACTTTGCTTGTTGAACTGCTCGCTATTGCAGGATCGATTGGCATCTATTTCTGGAGCAGTTCACCAGGAAGTTTCTGGCTGGCCTTGCTTGTAAGTGCGGTTTTCCTGCTCATCATCGTCATCGACATGGAGCACAAACTCATACTACATGTTGTTACTTTACCGGCTGCCGTCGTATTTGTTGTACTCGGCTATATTAATTCGGAGATGAGTCTGGGTAGAACCCTCCTCGGCGGTGCCGTTGGTTTCGGTCTATTCTTCCCGCTCTACCTGCTCGGAGGCATATTCGCGCGCAATATTGCCGGGGGGCAAGGTGATGCCGACGATGAAGTCGCCCTTGGCTTCGGTGATGTAACTCTCGCCACGATCATTGGATTAGCGGTTGGCTTTCCGGGGGTGATCGAAGCGCTGCTGCGAGGCATCTTGGCCGCTGGATTATTCAGTATTGCCTATCTAATCTATATGAAACTACGTCGCCGCTACAGCGCGTTTACGCCGATTCCGTATGGCCCCTTCCTGATCCTGGGCGCCTGGTGGGTTTATTTCTGGGGCGCGGCTGGATTGGAAAAAATCCTCGGAATGTAGAGGAAACTCAGCTGTTTGTCTATATATTGTTACAACAATGTCTCAAAGACCTGACAGTATGCTATCTTGGTCCCGCGGTACTAGCTCTCAAGGAAAACACGGCGCGTATAATAGCGTAGGTTATATGTGTACCAAGCCGATAACATTGGAATAAAGGAAATGGACCAGAAACGAAGTCTACATTGGTTGCGTTCCTATACAACACGAAAGAAATCGCGGGGGCAGAGCATCGTCGAGTTCATGGTTTTGCTGCCGCTCTTGATCATGATGCTCTCAGGCTTGATCGAGTTCGGTTTCATGCTCAACTACTATCTGGATCTGATCGATGGCGCCAGGGAGATCGCACGTTTTGGCGCGAATCTCGACCCGCTTGAAGCGGACGATGGGATTATAGATTGCGTCAATACAACTTACTTCTACCGACTGCTGCCTTGCATGGCGGATCAGGTTCTATCTGAACAGGTCGTTTTGAACCCAGCGACAGATGATCTAGTAATCTCAGCCTTCGGGGTTAAAGGGGGAGCGGTGACTCAACGCCTTCCGGATGTGGACGGTTGGAGCTACAAAGGCAATCATGTTTCGAAATTCACAACCGCGGAGATCGACGCGATGCTCAACGCCGCTGCACCAGCCACCGGGATGGTCCTGGTCGAAGTCTATTACGATTTCCACATGGTCATGGCTCTTCCTTGGATCACGATGTTCGTGCCGGACACGATCACACTTTACGCCTACAGCATAATGCCGAATGCCTATGTCGAACCAACACCAAACACCTAACGCTTCACAAAAACTCCAACGCGGGCAAGCGCTGGTGCTCATCGCTATGGCCTTCATCGGTCTGGCGGCATTCGTGGGCTTGGCCGTTGACTCTGGGATTCTTTTCATCCAGATCGGCCACCTGCGCCGCGCGGCTGACTCGGCTTCCCTTGCAGCTGCCAACCAATTTCGGGAGGGGCGCACGTTGCCCGAGATCGAAGCTGCTGCTGATGAGTTCATCAATTTAAACAGTCTTAACCCGGCCGATGCGGAGATTTTCATTTGCGATATTGCCGACAAGACGGCGGGGAACCCTAACCCCTACCACGATGTTGATCTTTGCCCTCCGGACTTAAATGGAGATGGAACTCATGACGATTCGCCGCCGCGTAAGTTTGTTCGCGTGGAAGCGACGATGCCGGTGGAATTCGCTTTCCTGCCGATCATTGGCTGGGGCTCGATCGACATTCGGGCGGAGGCTATCTCCGAAACGGCATCCGTCGATCTTGTCTTAGTTATCGACACATCTCAATCGATGGCTTGGGATGCAGCGTGCGGTGACTATGATCCCGTAGATAATCCGAACGACGACGACGATGCCTACTGGGAGACTCTATTAACAGGGGCTCCTGATGGAGTAGATGATTGCGACGATGGTGGGACGGTTCCGACACAAGGCGCTGTAGCGGACGATTACGGCAGTGACCCCAACATCTGCAATGACCCCGACCCCGCACCTGGTATTCAGGGTCAATGCCAGCCCTTCGAGGAAGTACGGAAAGCTGCGCTCGCACTCGTCAATCGTATGTATTTCCCTTACGATCGCATGGCGGTCATCAGCTTCGATATTAATTCACTTGCCCAGCTTCATTTTAGCGAATACCCCTCTTCGGTCGTATCCTCCATCACCAGCTTGACGGTGTACAAGCTTCCAAGTTGTCCTGGGTGGGGCGGCGGTGTCAAGGATCCGACCGGTTGCACGAATACCAACATCGCCGATGGTTTGAAGGTCGGTGGAAACGAGTTCGGCCTCTCGCTGCGCCAGGAGGCTGTACCGATCCTCATTCTACTCAGCGATGGCGCTGCAAACGCGGCAACGGATGACGCCGGTGTTTTCATATGCCCTGGCGGGCCCGGTGGTCATCCAACCTGGGTTGAGCCCTTCTGCCGTGACGAAGATTTCGAGATAGGACATGGGGCTTACTATCCTCCACTAGATACCGAGGATATGACAGTTGAACGGGCTTATTTCGTCGGCTGCCCGGATGCAAACGCATACGACCCTCTGACGACTTCCTGCGCCGGACCAGGACAGGGGGCAGTTGTTTTCACGATCGGTCTTGGTAAAGAGTTGACCGAAAATACCGACTGTCATGCGGCGACATACCCTGGTGGATGTCAACCAAACCAGGGAGAGGAATTACTGCGTTATATCGCTGCGATCGGAGATGACGGCGATCCATCCACAGACCCATGCGCAGGCGAACCAATCGGTCAATCCTGCGGGAATTACTATTATTCTCCGACCGGCTCAGGTCTCACAGATGTATTCGAGGCGATTGCATCACGCATCTTTACACGCATCGTCCACTAACGAGGGAGAATTTTGATGTACGCTTTGCCAGCCAGCCAATCTCCCGGTGACCCTCAATCTAAGCGGCGTTTTCGCGGGCAGACTCTTGTCGAGTTTGCACTCGTGTTACCGGTGATGTTGTTGACCCTGTTCGTGATCATCGAAATGGCGCGCCTGCTGCATGCATGGCTCGCGGTCGAAAACGGGGCGCGTTTTGGGATCCGTTACGCGGTAACGGGTGAATATGATCAAGTCTTCTGCGTCGATGGTCCCGATGCAGGTACCGACGCCTGCGGTGGATCGGGTCGGCTCAGCGAGGAGGATGCTGCCCGCGTGCCCTCCATACAAGATGCTGCACGCAGTGGAGCCGTCGCCATCATGCGCGACGAGACAGCCCCAGTAGCCTCGCCGGGTTACTTTAAGATCACCCTTTGCTCCAGTAAGCGAACCGGGTCTGGACCTCTTTTTCAATATCACGATTCGGTCACACCTATCCATCAGCCGGCATGGTGTGAGCAGCTTCCCTCCCCTGGTCTCTCCATAAATGACGCAGGCGGCCCGGGCGATCGTGTTTCCGTGACTGTCGATTTCGAGCACCCGTTGATCGTACCCCTTTTGGGCTCGGCATTACCAAACATCCACTTGACGTCTAAGCGAGAGGGCATCGTAGAGCAATTCCGTGTCGCCCGCGTCGTCGGCTTGCCAGCGACGATCTCTGTGCCGACTTTCACACCGACAAACACGGCGACTCCCACTTCAACGCCTACTTCTACACAGACGCCCACTCCTTCGACAACGCCGTGCAAAGTACCCCCCGTCGTTCAAATCATCTTTCCTCCCCACGCTAGCCCCATACCGGCATATAACAATAAATTACCCGCCCAGGCAGTGGCATACGATCCCGATAACGCCGATCCTGCAACCTGCGCGGGTGTTGGCGTCGATGGTGAGGGGATCATGCAGGTCGATTTCGCCATCGATTACAAGGATGGGGCTTCTTGGGTGAGGGTCTACTCGTCCACAGATACTTCACAAGCCTACTGTGGTTTTCTTGGCAATGCACCCTGCAGTGAGCACCCGACGGTCCCGGCAAATTGGCCTGGTGGAGCACCAATGAGTTCAGGTTTGCACCGCATGCAGGCAATAGCGACCGATGACGAGGGGGTTCAGAGCCCCATGGACGAGGTGATGTTCCTGCTCAACGTCCCGTTTACGCCCACGCCCACCGTTACCCCAACGGTTGACTGCAATAATATCGCCGTGATCAGCTACGCTAATTTCGGCGAAGGTCTTTACATGTTGGTGAGAAACGACAATCCAATGACGATCAACCTTACCAACTCCCATACTAATTGGAACAAGATGGGTGTTGCCCACAACGTCGACCAGCTGATATTCAACACGAAACAGTATTGGCCGGGCGATGATTTTAGCTCGCCGACAATTCGGGGACCGGCGGACCCGAGCTCGTTCCCACATCCACCCGGCACCTGGGTTTACTGGGAGGCCGATTTCAATAACACACCGGATGGTGAACTTTATGGCGATTTCGACACGACATTAACCTTCGACTATGTATGCCCGGTATCCTCGTCGATCACCATATCTACACCTACGGCTACACCTACCGCCTCTGACACACCGACTCCGACAGAGTCATCAACACCGACCATTCCACCTCCTCCGACCAGCACACCGACGATCACTCCCACACCCTCCTGTGCGGGCGTATCTTTTGGTTCCACGTCTTTCCTGAGCGGTGCCGGTCTGCGATTGACGATCAATAACACAACCTATCCTGGGTTGGACATCACGGGAATCACGGTAGATTGGGGACCCTTGCAAGACGCATCGGATCTTTATGGATGGAATGAGTTCGTCAATTGGGCTCAGTGGAATGGGGCGTATGTCTACATGGGCGATGACTCTAGTTCGACCACGCCGTTTAGCTTTTCCAGCGCTGTGAATCTAGGGGCAGGGGCCAACAATGTCTACATTGATTGGGGTGGACTCTTCTCCGGCTCGTTCATGAACCCGCCGCTCAGCTTGGGTGTGGCGAATTTCGGTTTCTCGATCCAGTTCAGCGATGCGGCATGCAATCTCAGTCGCCCAGCACAACCGCGCACGTTCCCAACCCCGACGCACACACCAACGATAACCAACACGCCAACAGCGACGGATACGCCAACGGCGACGCACACACCATCAATCACGCCGTCACCGACAGCAACAACCCCGCCGCCACCGACGACTCCGGCTCCAACTTCAACTCCAGTAACACCGTCTCTAACTCCAACAGACCCAGGTTTCGGGTAAACCGACGACTTGGACAACGACCCCGCGAGAGCGGGGTCGTTGTTTTAACCCTTCTTGCTACGGCTAATCAACTGACATACAATCGATCTGATGGGCGAACAGAACCGCTTACCTAAGCTCTACAGTCGACATTGGCCAGTCCTTCTGGCAATTATTACCGCCTTTTATATCCTCTGGATCGCGCTAGCTCCGGCGACGATGGAAGGCAGCTTATTCCCTACGATTCTGGTCTTCGGCGTCCGTCTGATGGTAGCCTGGGCTGCAGTTAAAGCGCTTCCAGGAATCTGTCTAGAATCCGAGCAGCGCTCCTGGCGGCTGCTTGCCGTCGCACTGCTAATCTGGGCTGCCGCGGATGCGCTTGCCGTCCTACTTTGGGTTTTGCGCGGTCAACCATTACTTCCGCCGTCATTTCGCGAGCTATTAGTGCTGGCGGGTTATCTGGCTTTCCTTACGGCATTCGTTACCTACCCTACGGAGCAACCGGGACGCTTCGGACGGTTGCGGGAAGCGCTTGATCTCGCCATCTTGATCATTTCCGTCTTGACGATCTCCTGGCTCATCTTTCTAGGTCCCACATTCCGTGCACAGACGCTCTCTCCTGGTAAAGCTTTTTGGTTGAGTGTTCTTCCTACTTTAGACCTTATGCTGCTCGTTCTTGTATTGCGCCTAAATCTGCTTCGTAAGCATCCGCAGGAACGCTGGGTTTTCCCCATCTTAGCGATCGCATTTATAGTTTTTTTTGTCAGTGATTTAGGGAACGGACTGTTGCGCGGCGAGGCACGGGTTGGGATGCCAAGCTTTGTCGAGGCGGGTTGGATGGCGGGGACGACGCTTATCGGCATTACATATCAGATTTTGCAGGGCCGATATGCGGGTCATCGTAAAGAGGAATCCGGGCCTGTGGAGTGGCGACAGCGGATAGAACTGCTATTGCCTGTTACCTTCACCTATGCCGTCGTTGGCTATATCGTTTTTGATTGGTGGTACGCCGGAGTTCTGGATTGGGTAAGCGTCGGCGCGGCAGGGATCCTCATCCTGCTTTTGTTTGCCCGCCAGGGCGTAATTACTGGTCAGCATGAGATGCTGCAGTTCGCAGCCCTCATCAATGCGACGACTGACTTGGCCTTCATCTGCACACCCGAAGGGGATATCCGGCTTTCTAACCCGGCACTGCGCAATGCGATTGGCGAAGGGAAAGACCAGAATGTGAAGATGTTCTTACACTTCGAAGGTAATGACCAGGCATCGTTTGATACGATTGTTGAGCGTGCTTTCGATGGTGGTTGGAGCGGGGAGGTAGCTATCGGTAGTGAAGATGGATCCAAATTTCCAGCGCACATCTCGCTTAGCCCTATAGAGGATGCACGCGGTCATAAACCCTTACTGGCGGGTACAGCTCACGATCTGACAACGATCCGGAAACGTGAGATCGACCTGCGAAGAGCTCTGGAACAGGTTGATCATGCCCGTAACGACCTAGCCAGATTAAATGCCGAGTTGGAGGATAAAGTCGAGGGTAGAACCCGAGAATTGGCGAACACTGTCGCAGACCTTGAGCGATTAAATGAGGAGTTAAAAACACTTGACAGCCTTAAGTCGGAATTCGTCGCCCTCGTGTCGCATGAACTGAGGGCTCCGTTGACGAACATTCAAGGAGGGATTGAGCTTGTCCTCCAGAGCCGTTCAAAGCTTGGAAAAAAATCGAGTGAATCTCTACAACTCGTACAAGCCGAGACGGAGCGTCTTTCTCAATTTGTGGAGACCATCCTGGATTTATCAGCATTGGAAGCCGGGAGATTCCAGCTTACGCTCTCCCCGCTCTCGATCTCAGATGTCCTCGAGAAGACGATGGCACGCTTTCCCGATCATACCGTTAAGTCTCGTGTAAAAAAGGAAATCGAGGAGAACCTGACCTTGGTCCTCGCGGATGAGCGCGCGCTTGACAGTGTCTTCTTCCATCTGCTGGACAACGCGGCGAAGTACGCACCAACCGGAGACATTACCATCGAAGCCCGTGGTGAAGCGGAGAGAGTAGTTGTAACGGTAAGCGATTTGGGGCCGGGAATACCAGCAGGCCAACATGAGCAGGTCTTCGAGATGTTCCATCGATTGGATACGAGTGATGCCCGCGAGGTCTATGGTCACGGATTGGGTTTGCCCATGGTGTCACAATTGCTGGATGCAATGGGAGGTGGGATTCGGGTGGATGAAAAAGCGACAGTGGGCATGCGCCTTGAATTCTGGCTTCCTGCAGCATAGGCATGAGGTAA
>Ga0315550_1001283_pt1 | contig 15608 bp, 12 predicted proteins | sample SalMarSW160190MG_2_FD_203100 | JGI IMG/M metagenome (GOLD analysis project Ga0315550, IMG submission 203100) | Salt marsh sediment microbial communities from the Plum Island Ecosystem LTER, Massachusetts, United States - Salt Marsh Sediment SW1601-90 ... | reverse complement strand
GTAACCGCGGTCGTAGGTCCGCGCGATATGGGCCAGCTTGCGCAACTGCCGCGAATTCAGGGTGCCGTAGGGAACCGCGATCCTGAGCATATAGGCGTGCAGCTGCAGATAGAGCCCGTTCATCAGCCTGAGCGGCCGGAACTGGTCTTCGGTGAGCTTACCGGCGATCCGCCGCTTCACCTGGTCGGAAAACTGCGCCGTGCGCTCGCGGACGAAGGCGGCGTCGAACTCGTCATAGCGATACATGATCGCCCTCCGCCAAAGGTTGCGGCCCCTGCCGCGGCGAAGTCGGCCCACCGGCCCGGATCTGCTCGCGAAGCCGCTCGGCGATCACTTGGCCGCCGTCCACGGAAGCGGCCTCGACCTCGACCCCGATCAGCCGGTGATCGTCCCGCGCCTTCTCGGCAAGCGCCGCGCGCTCGTCCGCTTCGGCCTCGGAGAAGACCCGCGCCAGATCGATGTCCTTGAGCCACTCACCTGAGGCGGCGAGATAAACCGTCGCCCCGGAATTGAGTTCGTTGGCCGTCAGGATCGCGCCGCTCATGCCACCAGCTCCGATTCGGACGGCGCCAGCGCCGCCGCGTTTTCCCAATCACCGGCCCTGACCGCCTCGCCGATGAAGATCAGCGCCGGCCCGTTGGCGAAGGCGGCGTGATTGCCGCCGAGTTCGCCCAGCGTGCCGCGCCAGGTGCGGCGGCCGTCGCGGCCGGCATTGACGACGATCCCGACCGCCAGGTCCGGGTCCATGCCGTGGGCGATCAGTTGGCCCGAGACGCGCCCGGCGACCGTCTTGCCCATGTAGATGCCGAGCGTGATCCCCGCTTCGGCCAGCGCCGCCCAATGGCCAAGTTCCCGGTCGCCGGCGCCGTGAGCGGTGGCGAATACCACCCCCGAGGAAACCCCGCGCAGGGTGAGCGGCGTCGCGGTGTCGGCCGCCGCCGCCAGCGCCGCGGTCACCCCCGGCACCACGGCGTAGCCGATCCCGGCCCGCCTGAGCGCCGCGATCTCCTCGCCGGCCCGCCCGAAGACCATCGGGTCGCCGCCCTTGAGCCGCGCCACCCGTTTGCCCTGCCGGGCCAGCACCAAGAGAGTTGAATTGATCTTCGCCTGCGAGACCGAATGCCGCCCCTTTGTCTTGCCGACGCTGATCCGCTCGGCATCGCGGCGGCCCATCTCGACGACCGCCTCGGGCACCAGCGCGTCATGAACGATGACGTCCGCCGACTGCAGGATGCGCTGGGCGCGCAGGGTGAGGAGGTCCTCCGCCCCCGGCCCGGCGCCGATCAGCCACACGAACCCTTCGCCGGTCGCCCCCACCGCGTGCGCGTCGAGCAGTCCCGCCGCCGCGCGCCGGGCCTCGTTCCCGTCGCCGGCCTCCAGGGCCCGATCCACCGGCCCGGAATCGATGAGCGCCTCGAAAAAATGCCGGCGCTCGTCGCCGTTGCGAAGGACGGAGAAGACCCGCTCGCGCAGCCCACCGGCGATCCGCGCCAGCGCCCCCAGGTGCCGCGGCAGGATCGCCTCGATCCGGGCCCTGACCACCCGCGCCAGAACCGGAGCGTCGCCTTCGGAGGTGACCGCCACGGTCAGCGGCGCCCGCTCGACGATCGCCGGAGTGTAGAAATCGCATTCCTCGGGCCGGTCGACGACGTTGACCGGGATGCCCCTTTGCCGCGCCGCCCGAACGACCAACTCGACGTCGGCGCCATCGGCGGCCTCGTCGGCTTCGGCGTCATCGGCCGCCACGAACACCAGCGCCGCGTTTTCGAGGTCCGCAACCGCCGCCGAACGATAATGGAGTGTGACGGATGATACGGTGGATGATGCGGCGGATTTCGCGGTGGTGTTCGCGGTGAATTCCGCGGTGATTTCGCGGCTGATTCGGGGAGCGAAAAGGTGCACCTCGGCCGCCGTTTTGGCCGCCAGCCGGGCCTTGGCGAGCGCCTCGCCGCCGCCGCCCACGATGATGATCTTTTTGCCCCCGACCTTGAAGGAGACCGGAAACGTCGTCAGACGCGCCATGGCTCAGCCCGAAAGGTAAAACCGCAAGTTGCAACCCCGCCAAGATACGCGACCCGCGGCCGCCCCACAAGACATTGAAATTAAATAGCTTTTATATTTTACGCCGGGGCCGGATGCGGGCATCGCCGATCCCCTTCAGGGCGCGAAACGCGCAACAAACGCCTCAAGGCGCGCCCAACGGTGGAATCTTAACGATTCGCGCCGCCGCCGGCGCCCGCCGACGCGCCGCTCACGCCTGCCGGCTGGGGACGTGCACCACCAGCCCGTCCAACTCGCCGCGCACCTTGATCTGGCAGCTCAGCCGGCTGGTCGGCCTGACGTCGAAGGCGAAGTCCAGCATGTCCTCTTCCATCGCCGAGGGCGGCCCGACCATTTCGGCCCAGGCCTCGTCGACATAGACGTGACAGGTCGCGCATGAGCAGGCGCCGCCGCACTCCGCGACGATCCCGGGCACGTCGTTGCGGATGGCGTTCTCCATGACCGTCGAGCCGTTGGCCGCCTCGACCTCGTGGGTCACCCCGTTCGCCTCGATATAGGTGATCTTCGCCATGCGCCCCGACCGGCCGGCGGCCCCCCCGGCCGCGTCGTCAAGAGCCGCGCATATACCGAGGCCGCATCGGCCCCGCAAGCCGCGCCCGCCCACCGCGTCCGCTAAATCTCACAAAAAAGATTAAATATATCGCCCAACTCACTGGGCGAACGGCACAATCAGGATTCCAGCATGTCCAGGATGAAAGCGTGCGCCTCGGCCACCGCGACCTCGAGATCGGCGAGCAGCTCGGCGGTGAGGGCTCCGTTTTCGGTGACCTGCTGCTCGGCGCGGCGCGCCAGATCCTCGATGGCGCGGGCGCCCACCCCCAGGGCCATGCCCTTGATGGTGTGCAGCGGCAGCGCCAGATCCGCCGATGATTCGGTGGACTTGACGCGCGCCACCTGCCCTTCGAGCTGCGTGTCGAAGAGCTTGAGGATCTCCAATTCCAGATCCCGATTGCCCATTGTCTGGCGGGCCAGATGCACAAGATCGATCGGCCGGCGGCGCCTGAGTTTGCCCACCTCTGAAATGGCCATGGCCGTCGCACCCGTCCCCGCCATCGATCGCGCCCTCCGCCGCCCCCTTCGGGCCCACTCGCCTGCCATGCTAAGGCCATAGAATGAATGTCAACTTAAGGCTGTCCACACCCTGCTCCGGGACTAGCCGAAGCCCGCCGATTGCGTTAACGATTTGTTAAGAATGAACTGGGTGATGCGCGTTGTGTATGTATAGTGGCGCGTTACCGGCGTGCGGCGGCGTGGGTAGGGGCTTGCATCGGGCTGCGTATCGTCCGGTCGTGCCGACCGGGGTCATCCCGATACGGACCGGTCTCGGCCGGGGTTGGCATGGCACACGGGCCGCACGCAAGACCAATGTGCGGACGCGAAGGATGTAATGAGTATGGCCAACAAACCCACACCTACGTCTAACGATCCGGCAACCTTGGCATTCTCTGCCGTCGAGGACGCCCTGCAGAAGCCCAAGTCCGCCGACAAGTCCGCCGACAAGGCCGACGATGTTGGCCCCTCCGGTTCCGATACCGAATCGCAGCGCAAGATGTCGCCCTCCGAACGGCTTCGGCCGCCCGATGGCGATCCCGCCGACCGCACCCGTTCGGCCGAGAAGATCGCCTCGCGCACCGCCGCCGTCGCCAACGACGACCGCACCGTTCTTGGCTCCGGGGTGCTCTATTCGATGCAGTCGCGCCCCTCCGCGGCGCCCTTCTGGTTCGCCATTCTGGCCTCGGTCGTGTGGGCCGCCGGCCTGGCGGTCGTCGCCTGGTTCCGCTACGGCGACATCTTCACCAGTTCGGAGCGCTTCGGCGCCTTCCTGCAGACCACCGAATTCTCCGGCTTCCTGGCCGTGCTGGTACTGCCGATTCTCGGCTTCCTGGCGCTTGGCTTCCTCCTGCGGCGCGCCCAGGATCTCAGGCTCGCCGCCAATTCCATGACCCAGGCGGCGATGCGGCTTTCGGAGCCCGAGACCACCGCCACCCAGCAGATCACCACCGTCGCCCAGGCGGTCCGCCGCGAGGTCAACGCCATCGGCGACGGGCTGGAGCGGGCCCTTTCCCGCGCCTCGGAAATCGAGGTGATGGTCCACAACGAGGTCAATTCGCTCGAGCGCAGCTATTCCGACAACGAATCGCGGATGCGCGCCCTCATCGACGATCTGTCCGGGCAGCGCGAGGAGCTGATCACCAACGCCGAGCGCGTGCGCGAGTCGGTGTCCGGCGCCCACCAGTCCTTCTCGGCGGAGTTGCAGAACGCCGCCCACACGCTGGGCGACCAAATCACCGAGATCGGCACCCAGACCGTCGTCAAGCTGACCGACAAATCCGATCAGATCACCGGCGCCATCGAGAAGATCGGGGCGCGCGTCGAGACCGCCATTTCCGACCAGACCGATTCCTTCGGCGCCACCATCGACAGCCGTCGCGCCGACCTCATGGCGGCGCTCGACGAGACAACCGACCGCTTCTCGTCGGCCATCGAGGACCGCACCAACGCCCTGGCGGACGCGCTGGACGGCAGGTCCGGGCAGTTCATCGACGCCATCGACCAGCGCTCGGCGCAGCTCGATTCGACCCTGACCGATCGCACCAACGAGTTTTCGGGCCTGCTCGAGCAGCGCTCCAACGCGCTCAGCGAGGCCATCGACTCCCGCACCGGCGATCTGTCGCGGGTGCTCAACGAGGGCTCGACCGCCTTCTCGATCGAGCTCGAACAGAAATCGGCGATGCTCGCCAACATCCTCAGGGCGTCCGGCGAGTCGATTCTGGTCGATCTGTCGCTCAGATCCGACGAGATCGCCGAGCGGCTCTCGAATGTCGGCCAGTCGCTTTCCGCCGACATCGTCGAGAGGGCCGACCAGGCCAACAACACGCTGGCCGGGGTGCGCGAGCGCTTCGACGAGGCCTTCGCGATCCAGGCCAACAGCCTCGACAGCCGCGTCCAGTCGGCGCTCATCGAGATGACGGGCACCCTGGACGAGCACACCGAGCGGGCCCGCGAGCTGTTCCTGTCGGCCGGCACCGATACCCTGAGCCATCTGTCGTCCCGGGTTCTCGAAGTCACCGGCGAGATCGATTCCCGCGTCGAGACAATGGATTCAATCGTCGGCGAGAAGGGCGGGCGGCTCATCAGCACGCTCAACCAGCATCAGACCGCGCTCACCCAGAACGCCAATCTGCTGGAGACCGCCCTGACCGAGAAGTCCGAGCAGCTCGGGCGGATGATGACCACTCACACCCGCACCTTCGCGGATGCCTTCGTCAGTTCCTCGGAGAACTTCCAGCAGCGCGTCGATGCCTCCCTGGCGCAGGTGACCGACGCCATGGATTCGAGGACCACCCAGGTCTCCACGCTCATCGAGCAGAAGGTCGCGGAGGTCAACGACAGCCTCGGGCGCGGCATCGACGAGGCGGTCTCCCGCATCACCGACGCCGAGGAAGGCGTCTCCGCCAAGGTCTCCGAGGCCGCCACTTCAATCGAGTCCTCCGTCAACACGCTGGAGACGACGGTCGAGTCGGCGATTTCCAGTTCCACCGACAGCCTCGAGAAGAACGCCTCCTCGCTCGCCGACCGGGTCGACGAGCATCTGGGCGCCGTCGAGCAGCGGCTCGACGACAGCGTCCGCCGCGTCACCCAGACCGTCGACTCCAAGCTCGGCACGCTGCCCGAGGCGATCACCGCCCGGGTCGACATCTCCGCCGAGCGCCTGGCCTCCCTGCACGAGGCGATCAACTCCACGATCGGCACCTCGATGCGCGATCTGGAGTCCGGCGCCGACCGCATCGAGGTCACCCTCGCCGAGCGCGTCAGCGGCCTCGCCGGCTCGCTGGCAACGGACGTCGAGAAGGCCTCCCACCGCATGGACTCGGTGGTGCGCGAATCCATGGAGCAGCTCACCGGCGCCACCCGCACGATCGAGGATCTTGTGGGCACCAAGGCCCCCGCCACCGGCGAGGAACTCGCCCGCCGGGCGCAGGCCCTGCACCAGCTGCTGGCGGGCCAGACCGACGCCTTCACGACCCTCATCGACGAGAAGACGAACGCCATCAATCAGACGGTGGACGCGCATTCGCAGGCGTTCAACGACCTGGTCGACGAGAAGTCGGCGCAACTCGACGCCAATCTCAAGAGCCACGGCAACATCCTGCGCGCCGCCCTCGAGCTGACCGCGACCGAGGCCGAGGAACTCATGTCGACCTCGACCACCCGCATCACCTCCGAGGTCGCCGAGGCGCTCGACAAGCTCAACCAGTCCAACCGGCTCCTGCAGGACGTGCTCGAAGCCTCCACGGGCAGCCTCGCCGAGCTCGAATCGAGCGTCGGCAAATACACGATGGACTACGCCCAGACGGTCAAGGACGCCGTTGGCGACACCCACGAGGCCGGCCGCCTGATGAACGAGCATGTGGACGCCCTGCGCTCGACCATCACCGGGCTGGTCGCCGAGATGGACAGCCTCAAGAACGCGCTCGGCCAGCAGACCTCCGGCTTCTCCGAGGCCGCCGGCGAGCTGCGCGAGGCCGGCACGGTCACCGTCGAGACCCTGGACGCCGGCCGCGCCGCCATGGATTCGCTGGTCTCGGGCTTCTCGGCTCGGGCCGACGAGATCGACACGCGCCTGCGCACCTTCGCCGACACCCTGTCCCGGACCGTCAACGAGACCGAGGACCGCATTCTGACCACCCAGGCGTCGATGGCGGAGACGGTGCGCGAATCGACCGACCAGCTCACCACGGGCCTGCACGAGATCGCCGACTCCGCCGGCGCCGAATCCGAACGCGTCGGCGACACGGTCCGTGAGACCCATGAGCGTTTGATCGAGGAACTGCAGAACTCCATCCGCGACGCCTCCGTCAGGTTCGCCGAGACCGCCGAAGCGATGCGCGGCACCGCCACCCAGGTGGCGCAGGAGCTCGAGGCCACCCGGGCCGAGTTGCAGCGCGGCGTGATGGAGCTTCCCGAGGAGACGCGCGCCTCGGCTGCCGCCATGCGGCGGGTCGTTGCCGAGCAGATCGAGGCGCTCAACGAGCTCAATTCGATCGTGCGGGCCCAGCCCGCCTCCCACGATCTGACGCACTCACGCCGCTCCGGTTCGTCCTCGCGGCCGGCCCCGCGCGAGACCCAGCCCGAGCCACGCCCGGCAATCCCGCCGGCCCCGCAGCCCGAACCCGCGCCGAGCGCCCCCGCCGATCCTTCGGCCGGGATGAGTGCGTTGTTGCAGCGGCCCGCCCCCAGGCCGGCGAGCACCCCCGCCGCGCCGGCCCCCACCCCGCCCGCCTCCGGCGGCGAGGGCTGGCTGCGGGACCTGCTGCGGAACGCCTCGACGCCGGAATCGACGGCCGCCGAGCCGGCGCCGACGGGCCTGCAGTCCCTGACCGCGGAGATCGTCCGCGCCATCGACGACGCGGCGCTGACCGAAGCCTGGCAGCGCTTCCGGCAGGGCGAAGCGGCGTCGTTCTCCCGGCGGCTCTATACGCTTTCCGGCCAGGGCACCTTCGACGACGTGCGCAAGAAGATGCGGCGCGATCCGGAATTCACCGAGGCCGCCAACGCCTACATGGCCGAGTTCGAGCAGCTTCTGCAGCAGGCCTCGCGCGGCCCGGGCGGCCCCGACGAGTCGCACAACGTCCTGATCTCCGACCGCGGCAAGGTCTACACCATGCTGGCCCACGCCAGCGGCCGGCTCGACTAGCGCCGCCCGCCACAACCGCATGAATTGATTGGCCCCGCGCCCACCGCGCGGGGCTTTTTGCGGCGCCCGCGCCCCTGTCCGGCCGGCAGGGCCGCGCCGGGCCGGCGGTGCTTCATTCGCCCGGTCGGGAGACGGGAGCGGTCGGCGCCAGGGCACCCTCGCGGGCCGGCGGCCTCAGGAACATCGACGCCGCCACGCACAGCCCCGCTACGAACGCCAGCGCCCCCGAGGCCCAGAACGCGCCCGCCCCGAACCGGGCCACCAGGAAGCCGGCGCCCGTCAGCACCGCCACCGAGGCGATCTGGCGGAACACCACCGCCACCGACTGCGACTGGGCGGCGATATCCTCGGTGGTCCAGTTGGCGATGAAGTTGACCACCCCAAGGTAGCTCATCCCCATCGTTACCATATTCAGCGCCTGCAGCATGGCCAGCCCCCAAACCGGCGGTTGCAGGGCAAAGCCGCACCACCTGACGATGGCGGCCGCGCACGAGGCCAGCAGCAACTGGCGGGCCGAGAACCGGCGCGCCACCCGCGCGAACGCCAGCATGATGACGATCTCGGACAGCGGCGAGACGGCCCATAGCGGCCCGATGATTTCCGGCGGGATGCCGGCGCGGGCCCAGATCAGCGCCCCGAAACCGAACTGGACCATGTGGCTGCCCTGCAGGATCGCCACCCCGATCAGGGGCAGGATGTACCAGGGCTGCCAGGTCTGCGAGAGCGTCGTGGCGACCCCCGGCCTCGGTTCGTGCTCGCGCGACGGCGCCGTGGTGTGCCCGGGCACGCTCACCGGTATCTGCAGCGTTGGCGCCTGGTTCTGCGCCTCGTTCTCCTCCCGGAAATACGGCAACTGGAACGCAAAGCCGGCCCGTATCAGGCCCACCGCCACGATCATCGGCGCGAAAACCAGGGCGCCGTAGCGGCCCAGCAGGAACCCCGCGATCACGATCCCGATGACGAAGCCGATCGCTCCCCACACGCGCACCCGCCCGAATTCGGTGCCGTGGCGGCGCGTCATGCGCAACGTCGCCGCGTCGACAACCGGCGCGACGGCCATGAACGGCACCGTCATCAGCGTCCACACCACCAGGATGCCCCAGTAGCCGTCCACGAACAGAAGGGCGATCGGCGCGATGCCGGCGATCACCGTCCCCGCGATGATCACGTTGCGCCAGTCCTTGGCGCGGTCGGCGATCCGTCCCACCGCCACCGACAAGACGATCATGATCAGGATCGGCGTGGCGCTGACCGTGCCGATGGCGCTTTCGGAGATGCCCTTTTCCGTCAGCCAGATCGGCAGGAACGGGCCGCCCACCCCCACCGCCATGAACAAGACGACGTAGAACACCGAGGCCCGCCCCTCGGGCGAGGCCAACCATTGTCTCAGCGACAGGAACGCCAACTCAGCCGGCCTCCGCATTCCGCTTGCATCGGCTGCACGCTACCACAAATGGAGATTGCGCCGCCCCGCCGGGCGGCGGGATTTCAGGCCACCGCGACCGACATTTGGCGGGCCGGCACCAGCGTGTCGACAAACTGCTGCGCCGACTCCGCCCAACTAAAGGTTTCCGCGTGCCGCCGCGCCGCCGCCCGCGACAGCGTCAGCGTCTTGCGCACCGCGACCGCCAGATCCTCGTCCATCGCCCCCGATTCGGGATCGCTCAACACGTCGATCGGCCCGATCACCGGATAGGCGGCCACCGGCACGCCACAGGCCATCGCCTCGATCATCACATTGCCGAACGTGTCGGTCCGCGAGGGGAAGACGAACGCGTCGGCGCTGCGATAGGCGGCGACCAGGTCCGCCCCGGTCAGGGTGCCGGTGAACACGGTTTTCGGATAGCGCGCCTTGAGCTCGTCGCGCTGCGGGCCGTCGCCGACGACGATCTTGGTTCCCGGCACGTCGAGCTTGAGGAACGCCTCGACGTTCTTTTCCACCGATATGCGCCCCACATGCAGCAGGTGCGGCCCCGGCAGATCGGTGAACAGGGTCTTCTCGCCCAGGCTGAAATGCTCGGTGTCGACCCCCCGCGCCCACACCGTCAGATTGCGGAACGAATGCGCTTCGAGGTCCCGGGCCACCGAGGGCGTCGGCACCAGCGTCGTCGCCGCCGGCGCGTGGAACCATCTCAGATACGCGTAGCTCCACTGGTACGGCACCGGTAGCCGGGCCGCCACATATTCGGGAAAGCGCGTGTGATAGGAGGTGGTGAAGGCGAGCTGCTGGGCCACGCAATGCAGCCTGGTCCTGAACCCCAGCGGGCCTTCGGTCGCGATATGGATGTGATCGGGCGCCGTCTCCGCCAGATACTGGCCGATCGCCCCCGGCGGCGCCAGCGACAACCGGATCTCCGGATAGGTCGGCATCGGCAGCGTCCGGTAGCGCTGGGGCGTCAGGAACAGCGTCCGGTGCCCGAGCTTTTCGAGCTCCTGGCCGACATGGTCGAGGCAACGCACGACACCGTTGACCTGCGGGTGCCATGCGTCGGTGACAATCAGGACGCTGCTCAAGCCACCGCCCTCTCGCCGTCCTCCGCTCTTGTCGTTTTCCTTCCGGCGATCTTTTCGCGCCACCGGATGAGCTCAAAGCTGCCGTCGTAATTCTCGACCACCGCGGTGCAGCTTTCCACCCAGTCGCCGATATTGATGTAGTGAATACCGAAGTTCGTGTGCATGTCGGGGTGATGGATATGCCCGCAAATCACCCCGTCCACCCCGGTTCGCGAGGCCTCGAGCGACAGCGCCCGCTCGTAGCGGGAGATGAAGGAGACCGCGTTCTTGACCTTGTGCTTGGCCCAGGCGCTCAGCGACCAGTAGTCGAACCCCAGCCGCCGCCGGACCAGATTGATCCCGATGTTGGCCCTCAGCGCGAAATTGTAGGCCCAGTCGCCCAGATGCGCGAGCCACTTGGCGTGGCGCACCACCACGTCGAACTGATCGCCGTGAATGACAAGGTACCGCTTGCCGTCGGCGGTGTGGTGGATCACCTGGTCGGCGATCTCGATATCCCCGAAATAGGTGCCCAGATAGTCGCGCAGGAATTCGTCGTGATTGCCGGGAAGATAGATGATCCGGGCGCCGGCCTTCGCCTTGCTCAGGAGCGATTGCACCAGGGCGTTGTAGCTTTGCGGCCAGCGCCACGATTTCTGCAGCCGCCATCCGTCGAGCATGTCGCCGACCAGATAGATGGTGTCGGCGTCGTGCGCCTCGAGGAAATCGAGCAATGCCCCGATCTGGATCGCCTTCATCCCCAAATGCACGTCGGAGATGAACAGGGCCCTTGTGTGCCGTACCTTGGCGGTCTTTGACATTGCTTCCCTGAAATGGCCACTGCCCGGCCGATTGCCGTGATTCCGGCGTCCCGCCACCTTAACGTGATGGCGGGGCGCAATCAAAAGACAAAAAGCGCGATTGCAACCACCATCATCGCGGCCAGCACCATGCCGAGCCTTCGTTCCATGCCGGCCCGCCCGAGCAGCGACTTGAGCTGCCGCCCGAACGCCATCCACAGGATCGTCGAAAACGGGGCCACGGCCAGACACCCCAGGGTCAACCAGACGATGCTCGCCATCCTGCCGTCGCCCCCCACCACCAGCGCCGCCACGAAGCCGGTGGCCATGGTCCAGGCCTTCGGATTGACCCACTGGAACGCCGCCCCTTCCAGGAACGTCAGCGGACGGCCGCTTGCCAGCTCGGGATTGGTGATCCTCAGCCCGAGCAGCCGCCAGGCGAGATAGAGGAAATAGGCCGCCGCCAGGTAGCGCATCGCGACGTTGAGCCATGGATACAGCGCAAACAGCTCTCCAAGCCCCAGCCCCACCCCGAACACCATCAGCGGGAACCCGATCACGATGCCCGCCGCGTGGGGCACCGTGCGCTGCATGCCGAAGCGCGCCGTCGAGGTCATCAGCATCAGATTGTTCGGCCCCGGCGTGAAGAACGTCGGCAGCGCGAGCAGGAGGAAGCTGACAACGAGATCGAGATGCATCGGCCGCCGACGTCCGGGAAAAGTGGGGCGCCGGGGAGAAACGGTTTCGGCGCCGCCGCCGAGGTGCCATTGTCGGCGCCGTCATGCAAGGAGTGATCGATGTCCAAGCGAATTGACCCCGGCGCCATCGAGCCGGCGGTCGGCACCACCTATCCGCCCCCGTTCGACGAACCCTGCCGCACCCGCGAGCGCCGGCGGCTCGGCGACGCGGCCGGCCTCACGCAGTTCGGCGTCAACCTGCTGCGGCTGCCCCCGGGCGCCTGGTCGTCGCAGCGCCACTGGCACGAAAAGGAGGACGAGCTGATCCATGTGCTCAGCGGCGAGGTGACGCTGGTGACCGATGCCGGTCCGGAACTCCTCAGGGCCGGCGACACCGCCGGATTCAAGGCCGGCGACCCGGACGGGCACTGTTTGCAGAATCGCTCGGATACCGACGCGCTGGTCCTCGAGGTCGGCAGCCGGATGCAAGGCGAGGTCGCCTGGTATTCGGACATCGACATGAGGACGGTGCCGCACGCCGGCGGCCACAGCTACGCCCACAAGGACGGCTCACCCTACCCCGTCACGCCGCGCACCGGCGCCTGAGCGATGTTCAGGCCCCGGATTCCTGCCGGCGGCCGTGCGCAAAATCCGCTTCCGCGACGCGGCCCACCGCACGACCGACGCTGACATAGGTGAAGCCGGCGGCCTGCATTTCCTGGGGCTTGTAAATATTCCTCAAATCGACGATGAGCCGCCCGGCCATCGCCGTCTTGAGCCGCTCCAGATCGAGCGCCCGGTAGGCATTCCACTCGGTCAGGATGATCACCGCGTCGGCCCCCTCGGCGGCCGCGTAGGGGCTGTCCGACCACTCGACGTCCTCGAGCTCGTCGCGCGCCCTTTCCATCGCCGCCGGATCATGGGCACGGACGGTGGCCCCGGCGGCCTGCAGCGCCGGGATGATCGCCAGGCTGGGGGCCTCGCGAACGTCGTCGGTGTTCGGCTTGAACGCCAGCCCGAGCACGGCGACGGACTTGCCTTCGGTGGTCTCCAGCGCTTCGGCGATCTTGCGCACCATCGTGCCGATGCGCGCCTCGTTGACCTCCACCGCCGTCTCGATGAGCCGCTGCCGGGCCCCGAACCGGTTGCCGGTGGCCACGAAGGCCCGCGTGTCCTTGGGAAAGCACGAGCCGCCATAGCCGGGGCCCGGATGCAGGAACTTCGCCCCGATCCGGTTGTCGAGGCCGATGGCCTGGGCCACCACCTGCACGTCGCCGCCGATCTGCTCGCACAAATCGGCGACCTCGTTGATGAAGGTCACCTTCATCGCCAGGAACGAATTGGCGGCGTATTTGATGAGCTCGGCATTTTCCAGCGTGGTGATGACCAGCGGCGCCTCGCGCAGGCTCAGCGGCCGGTAGAGCGCCCGCATCACCTCCTCGCCGCGCTGGTCGTGCACGCCGATGACCACCCGGTTGGGGTGCATGAAATCCTCGACCGCCGCGCCCTCGCGCAGAAACTCCGGGTTCGAGGCGACCGAAAAGTCGAGCCCGGGCCGCTCTTCGGCGATGATCCGGCGCACCTGCCGGTTGGTGCCGGGCACCACCGTCGACTTCGTCACCACCACCGCGCCCTGTTTCAGATGCGGCGCGATCTGCCGACCGGCGGCATAGACATAGGACAGGTCCGCTTCCCCGTCGCCGCGCCGCGACGGCGTGCCGACCGCAAGCAGCACCACGTCGGCTTCGGCCACGGCGCCGCCGATATCCTCGCTGAACGAAAGCCGCCCCGCCTGCATGTTGCGGGCCATCAACTCGTCGAGGCCGGCCTCGTAGATCAGCACCTCGCCGCGTTGCAGCCGCCCGATCCGGTCGGTGTCGACATCGACGCAGGTGACATCGAACCCGTATTCGGAAAAGCAAACGCCCGAGACCAGTCCCACATAGCCGGCGCCGATCATCGTCAGTTTCATCGCGACCCTCCCCCGGCGCCCTCGGAGCACCGGACCGGGCGCCGGCCCGGGTCCGGCAAGGGCCGCCTTTCTACGCCACAAACCGGCCCCGCGGAAGCCGGGAAGACGCCTAGGGCATCAGCCGCGACTTGAGGGCGACGATGCGGGCGTAGCTTTGCTCGATACGGGCACGGAACGCCGGATCGCGCTCCGCCTCGGTCACCAGAATGTCGAGGATTTCACCGGGCAGGGCCAGCGACGGTTCGGCGGTGTTGGAGAACAGCAGCAGGTCCGTGCCGGCGTTGACCGCCCGGACCACGACCTCGCGGCGCCCGAAAAGCGCCCGGATCGCCCCCATTTCAAGGTCATCGGATATCACCACCCCGTCGAACCCGAGCCGATCGCGCAGCATCCCGTCGATCGCCCGCCCGGAAAGGCTTGCCGGCAACCTGACGCCGCCCTCTTCAAAATCGCGGTGCGCCAGGTGCCCGACCATCACCATGTCGGCGGTGCCCCCGGCGATCAGCGCCGCGAAGGGCGCCAGCTCGGTCTCGTGCCAGGTCTCGGAGATGTCAACGAACCCGTCATGGGTATCGGTGCTCGACGAGCCGTGCCCGGGAAAGTGCTTGAGCGCCGTCAGCATGCCGGACCGGTGGTGCCCGGCGACGAGTGCCCGCGCCAATCCGGCGACGACGTCCGGGTCGTCCGAAAAGGCGCGCCCGTAGCGCCCGATGGCCGGGTTGGCCGGATTGACGTTGAGATCGACCACCGGCGCCAGATTGAGATTGAATCCGAGATCGGCCAGCGACCGTGCCATGCCGGCATAGAGCCGCTCGGCCCCGTCGGGACCCAGATGCGCCCCCACCCACGCCTCGGAAGGGGTCTCCTTGAATCCGACCGCCGAAGTCAGCCGCTCGGCCTGGCCCCCCTCCTGGTCGAGGGCGATTAGGGGCGGCAATCCGGGCGCCGGCGCCGCGTCGAGGAACTGCCGGTTCATTTCACGCACCGCGGCCAGCGAAGCGACATTGAATTTCAGATACATCACCCCGCCAAGCTCGCCGCGCCCGATCATCGCCGCGAGCTCGCGCGGCCATGGATCGTCGGCCGCGTCGCCCTGAAAGCCGACAACGATCATCTGACCCGCCATCTGTCTGAGATCGGCGGCGCCGGCGGCACTCGCATGCACCGCCAACGCCAGTCCGCCCAGCAATGACAACAAGCGGCGCGAGGGCATTCGGGCTCCGGGCAGGATCGAAAGGAACGGGAAACTGGCCAATCAAAGCGGCCAGCGCAAGGCGCCCCGGCGTCAGGCGATGGCCCGCACCGGAAAGGCCGGCCCCTCCCGGGCCAGCAACGCGCACAACTGGCGCTGCGTCTGCGGGCGTCCGAAATGATAGCCCTGTCCGACCCCGCACCCGGCCAGCCGCAGCAGCCAGGCCTGATCGGCGGTCTCGATCCCCTCGGCGATCACCTTCTTGTTCAGGGTTTCCGCCAGCGTCAGCACCGAACGCACGATCGCCATCGATTCGGTGTCGTCCGGCAGACCCTGCACGAAGCTCTGGTCGATTTTGATCTTGTCCACCGGCAGCCGGCTGAGATAGCCCAGCGAGGAGTATCCCATTCCGAAATCGTCGAGCGCCACCTGCACGCCGCGGGCACCGATTGCATTCAAGGTCTCGATGAACGCCTCGGTCTTGTGGATGAAGACGGATTCGGTAACTTCGATATCCAGCCGTTCGGGCGCCAGCGCCGAGGCGTCGAGGGCGGCATCGATATCGGTGACGATGTCGCCATACTCGAACTGCAACGCCGAGACATTGACGGCCAGACGCACCGGCGCCGGCCAGCGCGCCGCGTCCTGACAGGCGGTCCTGAGCGCCCATCGCCCCAGGTCCATGATCATGCCGCCGTCCTCGGCGACGGGGATG
>Ga0315550_1001278_pt1 | contig 15643 bp, 7 predicted proteins | sample SalMarSW160190MG_2_FD_203100 | JGI IMG/M metagenome (GOLD analysis project Ga0315550, IMG submission 203100) | Salt marsh sediment microbial communities from the Plum Island Ecosystem LTER, Massachusetts, United States - Salt Marsh Sediment SW1601-90 ... | reverse complement strand
ACATTTTTCATGAAAACGGTGATCTGGGAGAAAAGATCAGTTCAATGAACACATCGGAACTCTTCAGATTTCTAAAAACAAGAAGTGCCAGCTCTGTCCTCATTGTGACAGGGATCGAATTCTTAAGAGCCACCTGGGGTTCCCAGGACAATTCCTCGGAGCAGTTTGCTATGAACGTCGAAACGTGGAACAAGTCGCCTGCTTTTCTCTTTGTCTTGCAGTTCGACTCAGCACTCGCTAAAAGAAAATTCACTAGATACCCCCAATACTTATTTATGGTTGACCAGAAGGAAACGTACGCTCTCACATGAAAAACAACGGCCTGTTCAGCACGTTATTTATCGAGAAGATAGCAAAAGAGATTGGACTCGATGACTTTGCCCGGGACCGGATGGCCACACTGGTTTACGCCTGGAAGACCCGTGAGCATGGTAATTTAGAGACCCTCTGGCAAACATTCATGAAACAGGCCCTCAGTTATCTCCAGTTTGTACCCGGAGTGAGCCCCATTCCACTTGGAGTCTATCCTCTTTTCGAAGACTTTGGTTACAAAAATTGCATAGCCATCCTATGCCTCATCGACCCTGATGCTGACATCGACGAAAAGACCATAGGGAAATTCTGGCCCGCTAAGTTGCTCGTCCATTTGAAGAGTCAAAAGCTCAGCTGGGGCATTCTCACGAATGGTGCCACGTGGCGACTTTACTCCACCAAGAGCTCAAGGCCCTTCGAGGATTTCGTGGAGCTCCTTCTTGCCGAGGCCTTGGAGAGCGGAGACGAGCGCGAATACGCCTTGTTTGAGCGGTTCTTCCACAAGGACTCCTTTGTGCCTGAAGAGGAGCACGGCGAAACGGAGGATTCAAAGAAAAACGAGGCAGCAGGCGTCTACAAGTGCAGGCTTGACCGTGATAAGGAGGCCTCTGAGGACACACTGGACAGGCATGTCAAGAGGCCGCTTCTCTACCAGGTGGATGAAGTTCTGCAGTATCTGTGCAACGGCTTTATCGCGGACACCCCAAAAAAAGGAGAGGAATACACAGAATCTGAACGAAAAGAGATCTTCGAAAGTGCGGTCAAGCTCCTCTACCGCTGCCTCTTCTTTTTCTACGCTGAGGCCAGAAGGCTTTTACCGTCCGAAAGAGGGAAGGCGGAGACCTATGAAAAGCACTCCATCCACGCGTTGTGCACTGAGGCTAACAAGTTTCACTGGGGAAAACGAAAGGACCATGACGGCTATGACCTCTGGCAGCACCTCAAAGGGCTGGTTGATGCGGTGAATGGAGGAGATCCCGAGTACGGCATCATGGGGTATAACGGCGGCTTGTTTGATGACGAGGAAGAGAAGTTCCTCGGCAAACACAAACTGCGAAACGACTTCCTCTCTCGCGCTCTGTACCTCCTGGCCTATGTGGAGCCACAAAACGGAAATCCGGATGAAGAGCGCGAGATCCCCTACGCAGATCTTGAGGTTAGACACCTCGGGGAGCTTTACGAGAACATCCTGGAATATAATGTGGTGATTGCGGATGCCACCTTCAACCGGTGGATGACCAGGAAAGGCCCTGTCCTTCGCCTGGAATCCGATGGAAAGCCGTCGAATGATGCCCGCCTCCCAACGAAGATCAAAAAGGGAGACGTCTTTTTCGCCCAAACGGCCCTTGAAAGAAAACAGACAGGCTCCTACTACACGCCCGAGCCCCTTGTGCGGTTCCTGAATGAAAGGGCCATCATTGATCCCCTAAGGGAGAAGTTCGACAGCCACTACCGCCGCAGGTTCGACGAATTCCTTGATCAGGCGCGTTCCGGGTACGACGAGAGTGACCGTCGAGGGGCAGCCCGCTCCGCAGTGGCCTTGATTGAGCGGTTTGTGAACGAAGAATTCCTCCATTTCAAGGTTTGTGACCCTGCCATGGGGAGCGGACACTTTCTCGTCGACGCCTCTAACCAGATGTCGGGCCTTATTGTTGAGCTTCTGGCGGAGATCCCTTCCATGAATGGTGTGCAGGCGAATGCGACGAGCGATCCCAATCACTGGCGGCGGCTCATCACCCGGCACTGTCTCTACGGGGTGGATCTCAATCCCCTTGCCGTGAATCTAGCTCGGCTCTCCCTCTGGCTCAACTGCTTTGCCACGAATCACAGACTGACCTTCATCGATCACCACCTCCGTCAAGGAAACAGCTTGATCGGCATCCGAACCCTCGACCAGCTAAGGGATATTCCTCAGAGGAAAAAGGAGAGCAAGAAGAAGGAAAACCCCCAACTGAAGTTCAATTTCGATGCCATTGCCACAGGTCTTGCGGAGGCGGCCAAGGCGGTCAAATCAATAAAAGAAATACCCGAGGATGACACGGATCGCCAGAAGGCAATGTATGATAAAGCGTCAGAAAAGACCCAAGCTACACTGACTCCTCTGGCCGATCTCTTCACGACCTACCTTATGGATGGCGCTATAATTGAGGAAGAATACCGCGACCTGTTTCTGCATCTTGCAAAGGGAGGGGACATCTCGGATATCAGCAATACTCATCTGCGGGAGATTTGGTCCTATGTTGAAGAATACGAAACCAGGCACGATTTCTTCCATTGGGCTCTTACCTTTCCGGATGTGTTCAATGAGGATGGGAAAGGCGGATTTGATGCAACCGTTGGCAACCCCCCTTGGGATGTCGTAGCACCAAGTTCAATTGAGTTCTTTACAAATTATGAACCAGGATTTCGGGCGTTGAAAAAACAAGAGGCGAACCGTATTATTGAGAGAATGGTAGAGAAAAACCCTATTATAAAGAGAAAATGGAAAGACTACTGGGACTCTTTTGAAGAACAACGTATTTTCTTTAGAGAATCCACGAATTTTGATTCACAAGGAAAAGGAGACTTGAACACTTTTAAGCTATTTTTGGAGCAGTTCTTCAAAATCATACGCACTGGTGGACGGATGGGAATTGTAATACCCAGTGGCATATATACCGACCAGGGATGTCTTCCACTCCGAAAACTGCTTTTTGAGAAAAGCCAAATCCGGTGCTTATACTGTTTTGAGAACCGGTGGCCAACAGTATTCGGTGCTGTGGACGGCCGATTTAAATTCGTCGCATTCAGCACTCAAAAAGGAGGCAAAACAGATTCCTTTAAATGCGCCTTTATGGAGCATGACCCAGAGAGACTGCCTGCAATTAATGCCAGCGCTCTTGAGATATATGTTTCTGATATTAAAAGATTTTCTCCAGAAGGAATGAATTTAATTGAGTTTAACAATCAGAAAGAGATCGATATCGCTGCGAGATTGTACGAAGGAAAACCATCTTTTAGTAATTATTTGAGAAGGAATTGGAATACCAGTTTTCAAAGAGAATTCCATATGACTGGAGACAGTGCGCTATACATTACTGAGACGGATAATTCAGATACTGAAAAAGATCTTCTGCCGTTATGGGAAGGAAAACATTTCTGGATTTTAACTGATTCGAACAATGGCCATAGGAATTGGATGACTAGAAAAAATGTAGAAACTAAGCCTACTACCAAACTTACAAGAGTCATCTACCGAGCTCTTGCCGCGAGCACAAACGAAAGGACTTTTATCCCGACAGTGCTTCCTGAATCATTCCCTACTGGTCATACTATAAATGTGTGCCCCCTTCCAGGGCGAGAGGCCGTCAGGATAGCATCTTTAACCAGTTCTTTTATTTGGGATTGGATAGTCCGAGGGAAGGTTACAACGAGCGTAAGCATTTTTATCCTCGATCCGTTACCTTTTATAGACTATGTGAAAGCAGATAGCAAAATCATCGACGTGTCTGAATTTATCTTAGCACGCGGATGCCGTTTAGTTTGTACATCGGAAAAACACCGCAAGATATGGGAAGATTCTTTTTCCGAAGAGTGGACTCTACCACAGTTTTGGTATCCAAATTCCGGCTCTGTAGAATATGGCCCGGCACATGAACAAGAAATACGCCGCCGATTACGCGACGATGTACCTGCTTTGACTCCTGAGTGGGGGCCGCATTGCGGCGTCTACGACCGTTCACCGGATCATCGGGACACCGGCGACCGTGCGCAGCTCAGGGCTGAGATTGATGCTTACGTGGCTCACCTCTATGAGCTGAGCCGTAAGGATTTTGCTTACATCCTGGATACGTTCCCGGTTTTGAAGCGAAAGGAAGAGCAGGCATTTGGCGAATACATATCCAAGAGGAAATGCCTGGAGGAGTATGATCGGATTGCGACCATTTTGTGAAGTCATGATGTGCGGTAAAAGTTATTGTTTGCAAAAAGGGCCATATTATGGTCCTATTTGCAAAATTTACCTTTGACAGCAGGACCATTCATGCCAAGCAGGAAATCACTAAAATCGCCGGATATGGCCACCTGGATCGATTCCAGGCAGTCGCAGGGCCTCTATTTTTTCCACCGTCAGGATGGCTTGAAAACCTTGCAAGTCACTGAACTGGCCTTTAAGAAAGCCGCGGCAAGGTTATCCAAGAAGAAAAGAATTGCACGAATTCATGGAGGCTTCTTTATCATCATCCCCCTGGAGTATGCCGTTACAGGAATCCTGCCTGCCGAGTGGTTTATAGCCGATTTGATGGACTATATAGGACAACCCTTTTATGTGGGGCTCCTGAGTGCAGCAGCGCTTCATGGAGCAGCCCATCAACAGCCTCAACAATTTCATGTGGTGACGACCGGTCCCATGCGAGATATGCGATCGAACGGACTTGCCATCCGTTTTTTTTCAAAGTCAAGATTTGCCGATGTATCGTTAACCCAGGTAAAAGTTCAAACGGGACATATCCCCATTTCCACACCTGAGGCCACTGCCCTTGACCTCATACGTTATTCGAGGCGTATCGGCGGTCTGGATCGGGTATTGACGGTCTTGCAGGAGTTAGGCGAAGGAATGGATCCGGGAAATCTGGCAGAGGCCGCAAAAACGGATGGAAAAATAGCCTACGCTCAGCGTCTGGGATTTTTATTGGAGAAGGCCGGTTTTTCAGATCTGACCCATAAGCTGTTTCAATGGGTGTATAAGAAAAACCCTTTACCCGTCAAATTGGAACGCTCAATGCCGACCCTGGGATCTAAGAAGGACGAACGCTGGAAGATCCTTGTCAACATCGATGTTGAGGGTGATTTATGATCCCAAAGGCGGACATCGTGGCATGGCGGCAGATAGCGCCCTGGGTTTCGGATGCCCAGGTTGAACAGGATCTGATCATGAGCAGGGCCTTGGTGTCCATGTTCCAGGACGCATTAGTTGCCAAACAACTGGCCTTCAGGGGAGGAACAGCTTTGCATAAGCTGTACTTCAGCCCAGCGCGTCGCTATTCGGAAGATATTGATCTGGTACAGATTGTGCCGGGACCGATCGGAGGGGCACTTGATGTCTTGCAGGATGTCCTGAACGTGTTTCTCGGAGAGCCGAGATATAATCAGAAGGAAAGATCGGTTACACTGACCTACAGGATGGAATCGGAGGGTCCGCCTGTTGTGCCGCTGCGCCTGAAGCTGGAAATCAACACGCGGGAGCATTTTACAGTTCTCGGTTTATTCAAGCGATCTTTTCGTGTCCGCTCACGCTGGTTTACCGGAGAGTGCGAGGTCACGACCTTTGAACTGGAGGAACTGCTTGCTACAAAAGTGAGGGCCTTATATCAGAGACGGAAAGGCCGCGACCTTTTTGATTTGTGGTATGGCCTTACAGAAGGAAAAGCAGATGCTGAAAAAATCGTAAAGATTTTCAAGGAATACATGAAGGTTGAAGGGCACAGGATAATCGCAGGGGATTACGAGAAAAATATTGAGGCAAAAATGAAACATTCAGGTTTTATAGAAGATATTACGCCTCTATTGCCGGCCGACATGAGCTATGATGTTAAGGAGGCCTTTTCCCTGATAATTCAACAGATTGTATCCCGAATAGATAGCGAGTAACCTTAAATTAAAGGGATGAAAATCATGGCTAAAATCAAAGATGTGGTAGAGCTCAAGACAGGCTATGCCAACTTCGTACATCTGAAGGAAGATTTTCAGGCAACCCAGAAGAATGTAGATCGCATGGCCATGTACCGCCCCACAAGGGCGCACCGACGGGCCTTTGAGCGCCTGTGCCAGGGGCTTTATCAGCCCAACGACAAGAAATTCTACCTTTTGAGCGGCTCATACGGAACCGGAAAATCCCATTTGTGCCTCATGTTTGCTAACTTCCTCAGCCGCTCCAGCGGAGACCCGGAGATCAAGGGATTCTACGAGAATTACGAAAAACTTGATCCGGAGAAAACAAAAACCCTGAGGAACATCCGGAAAGACGGGCAGTACCTGGTGGCCATCTGCGACTACCACGCGGGGAGGCGATTTGAGGACGTGGTGCTCAAAGCGATCTTTGAGGCCTGCAGGGCCAAGGGACTGGATGCCGAAGTGGAGACGGAGTTCGACGAGGCGGAGAGGCTTCTTGCAGACTGGGAAGCACGGGCATCGGGGGACAAGGGGAAAATGATCCGTGACTTTTACGAGGATTTTGGCAAGGCCCTCGAGAAAGTCGCCCCTTCTGTCCCTGCCAAGCAACTGCGGACCGGCTTGAAAGATTATGAGTCCAGGATGCTTGAAATATTCAGGGAAGCCTTCAAGGAAACCATGGGAGGCACGGAGTTTCAGGCCAAATCTGGAAACCTTATTCCTATTGTCAAGAAGCTCGTAAATAGCAAGAGCTTTAAGGAACGGTTCAAAGGCCTGGCCGTATTCTTTGACGAGTTTGGGTTCACGCTTGAGAAGGCATCCTATTCAAAGGATATTCTCCAGGGTTTTATGGAAATCATCTGCAAGAATGAACCTACCGTTCTTTTCGTCGGATGCATCCACAAGGACTTCAAGGCCTACGCAGACCGATTCAGCCAGGCAGACGCGGCGGTGATGAGCGCCCGCATCACCCATGTGGATCTGCTAAATGAGGGGATTGAGGAGATTATTGGGGCTATTGTTGAGACAGACAAGGACTCTGGCGTTTGGAAGGGAGAGATTCAGCCCAAGACCGGTGTTTTCGACATGCTGGTGCCGGTGTGCAAATCGTTGAATCTGTTTCCCTGGATAGAGGACGTGGATCGGATCAGGCAGCGAGTGCTCGAGGACATCTACGGGGTGCACCCCATAGCCCTGGCCTGTCTGCTGAGGCTCTCTTCTGAGATTGGATCCGATGCAAGAAGCACTTTCACTTTCTTCTCAGGTGATGTAGACAGAGCAGAAGGATCTTATCCGATTTTCATAGAGGATGCCGAGATTACCGCAGAAGGAGGCAAGTTGAACCTCTACAGAGTGGATAAACTGTTCACCTTCTTCAAACGAGAGTTGTCCCCAAAGAACCCCGAACTGCGCGACCGCCAGAGGCAATTGGTCAACGGGTTTGTCGCAAGCCTGGAGACCCTCAGAAAAACGGCACAAAGGGAGCTCTTCGAAGGGCTGAGTGATGAGCGAGTGGCTATCCTCAGGACCATCTTACTGTTTCATCTCTGCCAAATCCCTGCTAACCTTGAGAATATACAATTCGGATTCTATTGCCTCACCGCGGCAGAAGGCAAAGAGATAGAACGTCGCCTGAACCACCTGGTGAAAGCAGGCCCCCTCTTTTTTAGACAACAATCCAAGACCTACGAGCTTGCATTGGGGACCGGACCAGATCCTTATGATCTCATCGAGCGGTATCTAAATGACGTGAGCCTTCACCCGGATGAACCGATTAAGGCCTTCCTTGAAACAGCAGGGACCCAGAGTGAACTGGAGTTTCTTGAAGCCAAGCAGTACAACCTGCACTTCAATGAGGACAAGCGTCTTAAATGGTATTTTGTTAAGGCAAAGGATTTGGGTGAAGATCTCTGGGAGCAACTGGAAAAGGAGTGGCAGGAGAGCGCTAACAAGGAGAAGAAGAGCTACGAGGGTATGGCGGTCTACGCCCTTTGCGAGGACGAGACTGAACTCCAGTTGGCACGAAATACCGCAGGCACCATTACCAGTGAAAGTATAACAGTGGCCGTGCCCCAGGCACCGCACCCTTTTATGGACACGTTGCTCAGGGTGAAGGCCTGCCAGCATTACCTGCCACCGAACGAGGCTGAAAAGATCAGCGCCCAGACCGAGTCACGACTCCGCGACCTCCTCGAAAATCATGAGGACGGTTACCTTCCACAATTGCAGCGCATCCTTCAGACTATCCTGAGTGGAGAGGCCGCATGCTGGTACGGTAAAGATAGAAAAGTAGTAGTGGATAGACCTAAGCAGCCGCACAAGCCTGGCGATGTGATCTGTGAGGAAAACTACAAGAAGCGCTGCCGAATCAAGCACCCAGATCTAAACTTTATCCATGACGATAAGTGGCGGAAGGGGACCAACACAGCGCTGAAGCAAGCGGTGGCCGTCCTCCTTGAAGCAGACACAGTCATGATCGACAACGGGAATCCCGACAACCATGGGGAGAAGCGGTATTTGGAGAAGGTGTTGCTCAAGGGAGCGGGGGCCTTAAAGAAGACCGGTGCGGACGGACCCGTGAGCTATTTTCAGTGTGAAAACGATCCTGAAAAGATATCAGAGGATTTTCCTGTGCTGAAAGCCCTTTGTCAAAGACTTTCTGATTTGGCACCAGGGAGCACTTTTCAGGTCAGCGCCTTTGTGGAAAATGGAAGGTCAGCGCCTTACGGGGCCGGGGGAGCTGCCCTGGTACTTTCTATCGCATACATCATAAGGGCCTGCGGTGAACGTCTCAGGATCTACGGGGACTCGACCAAGACAGTGGAGCAGCCTATACGAAGCTACGATGAAATTGTCGAGTTAGTGGGAAATCCGGCTGCAAAGACGATTTTTGAAATTCGCGATATCACTTCAGCACAGGCAAAGCTCGTAGAGGGCATTGCGAGAGCAGTGCACGCGCCACCTTTGAAGCATGGAGAAAGCCGGTCTCTCAAAACCACTCACGACACCGCGACAAGGTGGTGGACTGACTTGAATCCCGTAGCAAAGGTCATGGAGCTTTACGAACCGGAGCAGCAAAAACAGTTGAAAGCGTTCAAGGAGACCATGGACATTGCCGGAAATATGGACCGGTTTGAAGTCCTTCTGGAAGCCATACCATCCGTTTACACAGGTGAGTCTGCTGGAGCGGACCTGCAAGAACAAGAAGCGTTAAAGATTATAGAGGCATTTGAAACGGATGTGAAGCTCTTTGAATCAGGTGTTTACCTTGTTCGTACCTCGGTCGCTGAAGCCATCTCTGAAGTGTTTGGTTCCAAGGGAGATCTGACCCACTGCGAGGGCGTGGTTATCAAGTGGTATGAAAATCTCAATCCGAACCAGCGGGACCCTTACAAGTGCTATGACGATGATGCACAAGCCCTCCTCAAACGACTCTCGGAAAGCTCCACATCTTTTGAAGAGAAAATCCTGGGGCGTCTGCCTCAAGACTACGGTTTCGGAAGTGTTTACGAGTGGGATTCTATTCAAACAGCGAATTATGCAGCGAGGATCAAGCAGGCAAAGGCATGTATCGAAGAGGCCAAGATCATCGTGCCCACCCCACAGGTGGAGCCAAAGCCGTATGTCATCGAAGAAGGAAGCAAGTTTGAGGTGTCTATCGCAGAAGAGGCCACTGAGATCATTTACACCACAACAGGTGAAGACCCCAGGAAAATTGACAACGCTAAGCGCGTAACGGGCACGATCAATCTGGCCGAAGAACTAGTGGACAAGCCCAGGGTAACCATCTCCATGCGATCCCTCGATTCAGAAGGCAATGCCAGCGATATGGTAACCATTGAGCTCGTCAACAAAACCAAGGAGTATGAGGTCCAGATTGATAAAGATCTTTTTGGTGAAAAAGGGATCTTCAAGTTCCCGGAAAATGCACAAGGATTAAGCACTGTTATCAAATCTCTATTACAACACGGAATAAGGAGAGGCTTTGTGGAAAAGGAAAAAGCAACACAAGTTTATTCGGTTATAAAAGAATTTCTGAGTAAAAAGAGTTGAGCATGATCGAAGTGAGCCACATAAGAAGCTATGACAGGCCTCTGGATGAAGATACAATGCTAGTAGAGTCTGACGTTGATTACGTGAGCGCGTGCCACGCTTTGAGAGAGAGGTATTTAGGGGAACAACAGCCAAAGATCTATGTTAGGCAAAAGTATCACTTTGACTGGCTAAGAAATTTTACAGCGCAGACGAATATTCCCTGCACATTTTCTGAAAAGACACCACGGATAATCCTGGCAGAGAAATGGTACGTCATGATTCCGGAATGGCTGGATGATGAGACTGTGACCGATCAAAACTTGTTGGCCCTGGACGTGAAGGTCGAACACCAGGTGGGATTTGGGGATAGGATACTGGTTTTTTTCCTTGGGCAGGCATTTTATGCGGAAAAATTGGAATCTGGTAACCTTTCAGAGATTCTTGCTGCTATGACTCGGCCAGAAGTGTCTGGGCATTTCAATGCTTATCCAGTGCTTAACCGATGTCTCGAAGAGAAGGTGCATGCATGGGAAAGGCGAAGCAATCAAGCCTGGGTGAAAAGAGTATGCAGCGATTTGTTGAATGATCCGGAAAAGCTTTGGAAGGAATTAACGCTTTGGTCCCTCCTAGGTGAATACCCGAAAAAGTTGCTTGAATATGTTGTGACAGCGGAGCGAGCATTATTTTTACAAAGTGTGCCATCGGATGCAATTTCAGATTTGCCACTACACCGCGTCGCAATAGAACAGGTCTTGACACAGATTGAGATGTTTTTCAAGGACTTAGGCTCATCCGTCAAATCCAGGAGTGATTTTTACGAGATCCTAAAATGTGTCTCCGGCCGGCTTGGAAAGGAATTTCAATTGATAACTGGATTGCTCGCTTCAAACCGGTTTGAAGTATCAAGAGAAGACATTTTCCACGTTCAAGAAAAGTTTAAATCTTGCCCAGGTATCAGTGGTGGCAGACTCGCAACCTTATACCAGTTTGTTACGCTAAAGCGGCCATCCCTTCCCGAAGAAGATGAATCGTGGGAAGCTGACAAGTGGATCAGCTGGGTAGTAAATGAATACATTCCATACAGGCACTGGCAGACGCAAAATGGGCATTATGACGCCAAGATAGAAGATGTGGTTCAACGGTTCTCGGACTGGTATATGAAAGAATATACCACGATTCATCAAGACAGGGAAAAGAGCCTTGTTCATCTCCTCAACTACTGGGAAGATAAGATAAAAAAAGAGGTTTTATCGCTCATTCTTATTGTAGATTCACTCCCCTTAACATTCTGGGGCCTCTTGCAAGGGGCAATGGCCAAGGCCGGGTTCCACAGGCATGAAATTGCCTACCGGTTCGGACCGATTCCAAGCCAAACTGATGCCTCTAAGCCTCTAATCTTGAGCGGCACGTGGGAACACTACGATAAAGGTTATGAGGCAATTTTACAGGGTAGGACACAAAAAGACTGGGGAGGCAAACGGGCTATTTACCTATCGAACCTCAAAGCATTATCTGCCCTCCAGGTACCGGAGGAACCAGCCATAGTGCTATTGAATTTTCTGCCCCCGGATGAAGTGCTCCACTCTGATGTTGAGTTGAAAGACAGTACCTATGAAGAGGAACTCCACCGTCTTTTCGCACGGCTGGCAGATTCTGCGAAACACCTTTTTGACAGATGGCCAGGGGAGAGTCAGGAATGCAGTGTATATGTCATTACCGATCACGGGGCAACCAGAATATTGGAAGAAGAAAAGGCATCTTTCGATTCTAAGGTCGTGAACAAGCTTTTTCCAGATGAAAGACACCGTTTTTCATATGTAAACAAGGCAGAGACCGGGAATATACCGGAAAACTTGTGGTCTCTTGGGTACCGTTTCAGTCAGCCATTTGTTGATGAGGATTACGTTTACTTCATCCCACGCGGTCACAACACAGTCAAAGGGCCACGTAGTGGGAAAGGTTATGTGCATGGCGGAGCCTCGCCTGAAGAAGTTATCGTTCCTGCAGCAGTATTCAAGCCAGCAAGACCCGCCTGGAAAGAATTGGCAGCCAGGTTTTTGAACCTCAGGATTGATCGAAAAACTGGGAAAGCCTCCTTTTACATTCAAAGGGTTATTCCACTTCAGATAGAGGTTCAGAACCCAAATAGCGAAACTATTCACATTCTACGAGTTGATCTGTTAAGCCCCGATGCTGATATCAAGGGATGTACAACTCCCTATATTGCAGGTAGTGGGTATGGTACTGTTGAGGCGGATTGTTATTTTAATAAATCGGCCATAGGGGAAGAAGAATTGATTATACAATTCACTTATGAAATCTCAGGAGAGGAATATATCAAGGAGTTAAAGGCCGCCGCAGAATATAAATCGGCTGTGACCGGTGGCTTTACCTTGAAGGACCTCAAGTAAGGGAAGGTAGAATATGAAATCTTTTGAATTGAAAGCAGGCGATTACTATGGCGAAGTCGTCATTAATAAGGGATTGATGGCCAAAGCCGGTTTCGGAGCCCGGGCAATCCCGGTTTATGTAGGTGAATGGATCATCAGCCAATTCGCCGAGAAGGACGATCTTAGTGAGGAAAGCCGACAAGAGATTGTCAAGATTGTGACAAATTATCTGCCCCAAAAAGCTGACAAGAATATCATTTTAAATCGGCTTAAAGAGCAGGAAGAAGTTCAGATTCTTGATGACTTCCGGGTTAACGTGAATTTGGAAAAGAATACCCATGAGCTAAGCATACCCGTCCTTGATGTAAACAAAGGTCTCATCCAGAAAGGGATTGTCGATGAGAATCCCATGCTTCTGAAAACTGGGATGTGGGGCATTGGTACGCTAAGGTATGTCCCTCCAGATGGCGAGGAAGTAATTAAGGGACAGATATGGATGGTGGACTTTAAGCCATTCCAAACGCCGGGGGTTGACCTTGATTATTTTAAGGAATGCAGGAAGCATTTTTCACTGGATGAGTGGATCGACATGTTGGTATCCAGCTGTCAGTTTAATCCAGACGTGCATACACTCCCTCAAAAGATACTGCTGCTAAGCCGTATCATCCCGCTGGTTCAACCAAGGGTCAATCAAGCGGAGTTAGCGCCGAAGGGTACCGGGAAATCTTTTGTCTTTGATAATATCAGCCGTTATGCCGCAGTAATTCCTGGGGGAAAACTCTCTGCGCCCGCGTTGTTCTATAACAGTGCAAGCAAGCAGCTTGGTTTGATCCCACGTTATGATGTGGTCATCGTTGACGAGGTGCAGAAAATCCATACGGATACTGCTGGAGAGGCCATGGCTGCTCTTAAGATGTACATGGAAAGTGGACGTTACAGAAGAGCTACAGGTGATATGGGGACTTCTGAAGCTGGCTTTATTATCTTAGGTAACATCACCATTGGGCCAGACAGACGGCCTTTGTATGAAACCAATGGGATTTTTAAGGAACTTCCATCATCGTTACAGGAATCCGCTTTTGTGGATCGCATGCACGGATTACTTGAAGGCTGGTTTATGCCAAGAATCACAAAAAATACCCCATCAAAGAGCATTGGCTTTAAAGGTGATTTTTTTAGTGAGGTGCTACATGAACTCCGGAGTGATCTGAAGTTCGCTGATTACGTCGCACACAGCATGCGTCTTCCTGAGTGTGAAGACATGCGTGACAACAAAGCCATAGCGCGTCTTGCAGAGGGATTTCTCAAGCTTTTGTTCCCTGATCTGCTGGTCAGCGAGGAAGAGTTTATTGAATATTGTGTCAATCCTGCTGTCCGTATGCGTCAACAAATACGAGATGATCTGGCCAAGCTGGATCAGGAATATCGATGGGTTACAATCAAGAGTGAGCTGCCCGACGAGTTCCAGCTCTCGCATCCTGAAAATAAGCCAGAACCAGAAGAAGAAGAAATTGAAGTGGATCCTCTTTCAGCAGACAGAAAGCCTGTTGAAACTACATTGGATATTGCTGAGGGGCAGAAAGGCATTTCATATGCCAAACTTTTTGCACCCTATTTGATAGGGGCCAAGTCAATCACGTTGGTCGACCCTTATATTCGATATGACTACCAGATACACAATTTTATAAACTTCTGTGAATGTGTGGTTCCGCATCAAGGTGCACTCAAATTGGCTCTTGTGACCAGCGCTGAATCGAATGAACAGGAACGTATTATCTCCACAAAGTTTGAAGAGCTTCAGAGTAACCTCGAACAGGATCGCATCACTTTTATCTATAATTTTGATAAAGATAAACACGATCGCTGGATTGAGGCAGACACAGGTTGGCGCATTATTTTAGGACGGGGGCTTGACATCTTCCAGAAGCCGGAAGGTAAGTTCACTTTAGGTTTTGTAGACCAAACCAAACGCCGCTGCAAGGCGACCACGATCACCTATATCAAGAGTGGTTGATGAAGAGCTTACATGAATTTGTGAAAGAGGACGCTCGTGCAGAAATTTCTTAACGTTCCTTGAGGCACAAAATGAAGGGCTTTACCCCGACCGCAGAAAGCCACGGCTTTAATCCCGACCTTTTGTGGTCGGGATTACGATTGGGATGTCGTGCCACTAAGTCCCGCCGTTCGCGAAGCGAATCAGCGAAACTAATTGGTGCCACGGGCTTGCCCGTGGGGCTCCACCGGCATCACGGATAAAGAATGTTTTGCATTCCTCTCCCAGCAGCCACTTTTACCTAATTTCAATTCAAGACTTTTTCGTAAATGGAGCTTGTAGCAATCAGTGTTTAACCTGTTTAAAAGCAAAGATGGGATCTGGCCTCGACTTGGGCGGAGGTAGAGAACCTCCCAAGGAGATGGCACTATTAAGAATGGCCTGAATACCTTGTGAAATAGCCCCAACTTCGCACAACTCTTACAAGGCAAAAGTCAAGGAATAACATTTCCTTTTTCCCTGGTTTAAAGCAGCTTTCAGTTTTTAAGTTGAAATATCTAAAAAGTTCTATTAAGTAAGATAATATTATCAACTAACCACATTACTATTTAGAAGAAAGGGGGAAGGAGTATGAACAAGGGAGATTTAGTCAACGAGGTAGCCAAGGTGGTCAGTACCAAAAAAGAGGCCCAGGCAGCGGTGGATTGTGTTTTTTCAACCATTACCAAGGCACTAAAGAAAAAGGACACAGTTGCACTGGTTGGTTTCGGAACGTTTAAGGTGGCACAAAGGAATGCCAGGAAAGGAAGAAATCCACAGACAGGACAAGAAATGACGATCAAGGCAAAGAAGGTCCCCAAGTTTGTAGCTGGGAAAGCCTTAAAGGATGCGGTACGTTAATTACGATTCAAATTGGTTGTATAGTAAGCCCTCATCAGGAGATACTTATCCTGATGGGGGCTTTTTTAATGAATAATCTTCTAACATTCTTTTATTCAGGCTTTGATCTGAGTTGAAAGTCAATATGATAGACTCAAACACAGGTAAGAAGGAAAGGGGTTGATGTTTTGGGTGCTATCCATGATATGTAGTTGACCTGTATGATTGATAGATAATGACAATGGAGAGAAGTATTTATCGAAGGATCGAATTGGATAGATTAAATATATTGTACAGACAGAGGAATCCAGGGTTCCGAATGCCTCTCAGTCTTTATACATATATGCAATTGATAAAAAAGGATTCAGAGAATATTCAAAAATTC
>Ga0315550_1001275_pt1 | contig 15661 bp, 17 predicted proteins | sample SalMarSW160190MG_2_FD_203100 | JGI IMG/M metagenome (GOLD analysis project Ga0315550, IMG submission 203100) | Salt marsh sediment microbial communities from the Plum Island Ecosystem LTER, Massachusetts, United States - Salt Marsh Sediment SW1601-90 ... | reverse complement strand
GGTTCCCCTGTCGAGGGGAATCGTCCAACGCAATTTACCTGACGGCGAGGCCGATTACTTGGGCCAGCTGGCCTCAATGTCGTTGAGGACCTTGTCTACGCTGACCCCGCTGACGTAGTCGACCATGCCGGTCCAGAAGGTACCGGCTCCGACTTCGGCGGGCATCAGGTCCGAGGCATCGAAACGGAAGACCTTGGCGTTGAGCAGGAGCTCCGCCTGCTTTCTCTCGATCGCCGTCGGATAGGCGTTCAGGTCCTGATTCTTATAGGGGAACAGAGCCCCTCCCGCGGCTGCCCAAGATTTTCCGGACTCCCAGGTAGCCAGATACTCCATGAACTGGCGCACCTCCGGCCGATCGTTGAACATCGTGAACTGGTCACCGCCGCCCAGAGCCGGGGTTCCCCACTGGGAATCGATCTGGGGGAAGCCGAACAGCCCCACCTCTGCATCGAGATTGGCCTGTATGTTTTCGGGGAAGAAGCCGGTGATGAAGTTGCCCTGCTTGTGCATCCAGGCCTTGGGGGGATTGTCGAACATGATGTTGGGAGCGTCCCCGAAATAGGTGGTCAGAACGTACTGGGGTCCACCGTACACGTACTTGGGGTCCCGGAGGCGTTTGCCCATGATCTGGACCGCATTCTTCACCCTTGGATCGTTGAAGGGGATCTGGTGCTTGACCCACTGGTCGTAGACCTGGGGACCGGCGGTGCGCAGCATGATGTCTTCCACCCAGTCGGTGCCGACCCAGCCGGTGGCTCCGCCGCTTTCAAAGCCCACGGTCCAGGGCACCTGGCCCTGTCCGATTGCCTTGTTCTCCAGGGCTTCCAATTCACTCCAGGTGGTGGGGGTGGTGAGGCCCGCGTCTTCCCAGGCTTTCTTCGGATACCAGACCAGGCTCTTCATGTTCACCCGGTGGAACACCCCGTATGTCGTGCCTTTGTAGGAGCCCAGCTCCAGCCAGACCGGCGCGTAATTCTTGCTGATGATGTCCTTGATGCCCGGCCACAGCGGTACCAGAGCGCCCCTATCGGCCAGCTTGTTCATCAGGCCGGGCTGGGGAAGGGCGGCGACGTCCGGCGGATTTCCACCCTCCACCTGCACGAAGATCAGGGTTTCGAATTCCTTCGAAGCTTCGTACTGGACATCGATTCCCGTTCTCGCTTCGAAGGGTTTCATCGCTTCATTGAAGCGCACCTCTTCCTGGTCGACGAAAGCGCCGAACACTTTGACGACTTTCGCGCCGCTGGTGCTGGATGGTGACTGGCTGCCGCCGGCGAATGCGAAGCCGGCGACTACCAGGAGGGCGAGTGCAATCACTAAGTACTTCTTCATGTAGTACTCCTTTCTAAAATTTTTTTCTTGGTTTGAACGAACACGTATTTCTTCAGAAAACGTATCGTCCCTGGTTAGGGGAAGGGATCGTCTTTTTTCATTTTTACCTCCTTCAGGCATGAATTTGGTTGTTTTCGAAGTCGCCATGATCTATACGGTACTCCTCTCAATCACGCTGAGCTGGAGCTTGATGCTCTGCATCGGGCGCTCGGGATTGGCCATGCGGGCGATCAGCAGTTCTACAGCGGAGCGTCCCGATTCGTCCAGTGCCTGATCGATGGTGGTCAACTCCATGTAATCGGCCAGGTCGATATTGTCGAAACCCAGAACCGCCAGATCCTCTGGGATGCGCAATCCCCGTTCACGGGCGGCCTTGAGAACCCCCGCCGCCTGTATGTCCGAGCAGGCGAAAATAGCCTCCGGTGGTTCGGGAAGGTCAAGGAATTGTTTGGCCTGCTCTTTGACCCTCCACATGTCCAGAGGGTTCAAGCCGATGTACTCCTCGTTCAGAGGTACCCCGGCTTCAGCCAGAGCTTTTTGGAATCCTGTGAGCCGGTAGGCTGAGGGATGAAGCGAGTAGGGGGGCTCCCCCGCTTCGCCGATGAAGGCCATGCGCCGGTATCCCTTGCCGAGCATGTACTCAGCGGCCAGCCGTCCACCTTTTTCGTTGTCGATTTCGATGCTCGAAAAGAAGGGATGGTTGTACTCGATCAGTATGGTCTGCAGCTGGTTGTCCCGGATCCGCTCGGCATCCCCGTTTGCCAGGGGTAAGGACATGATGATCAGCCCGTCGATGCGGCGGGAGATCGGCAGCATGTCCAGATAGCCTCGAAGCTGAGCCAGGGATTCGACTGCGTACACGATCAGCTCGTACTCGCTTCCCATCAACACGTTCGATATGCCCCGCATCCGCTGTACAAAGGAGGGCTCGGTGAAGTAGGGGGTGAGCACCCCGATCCTCCTGAACTCCTTTCGGGCTCTGGCGCTGGCTTCCGCCTTGGGAACGAAGTGAAGCTCCTCGATCGCCTTGAGAACCCGCTTGCGGGTATCCTCGTTCACCCGGTGTGGGGCGTTCAGAACCCGGGAGACCGTTGCGATGCTCACCCCCGCGGTTTCTGCAACCTGGTAGATCGTAGGATCCCGCCTCATCATGAAACACCTTTTATTGTCGAAGTAAGTGCTTTCATGAAACCTCTTTACAAAATTATACGATTGGTGTAGACTTGTCAACGTTTATTCAACATTTTTTCTTCTATTATGCTCATTGCCTGTTTGAATCCACAGGGAAACTTCGATCCCGGCGACTTCGGATGGACCCAGCATCCGGATTTCGGGGGACAGCTGGTCTACGTCAAGGAGCTGTCTCTTGCCCTCGGGCGACTGGGGCACAGGGTGGACATCATCACCCGCCGCATCGAGGATCCCGCCTGGCCTGCATTCTCAGCGTCCCGGGACGGCTATCCGGGGCATGAAAATGTCCGTATCCTGCGGTTTCCTTGCGGACCTCCCGGCTTCCTGCCCAAGGAGGAGCTGTGGCCCCACCTCGAAGAGTGGGTCGGGCGAATTCTGGCTTTCTATGAAAAGGAAGAAACCTTCCCCGAAATGCTCACCGGACACTACGCCGACGGCGGTTTGGCCGCCGTGCTGATCCAGCAGCAGCGGGGAACTGCCTTTACCTTTACCGGACACAGCCTGGGAGCCCAGAAGATGGACAAGGTCATCCGGGGAGAGGAGGATTTCGCCGGGGCTGTGGAAACCTTCCGCTTCGGCCGGCGTATCGCCGCCGAGCGGGTCTCCATGGCCCGGGCCGCCCGGATCGTCACCAGCACCGAACAGGAGCGGGAGGAGCAGTACGCCCATCGGCTCTACCGAGGTGCCGTGGACCCCGCGGAACGGGGTAAATTCGCCGTGATTCCTCCGGGGGTGAATCTGGAGATCTTCGGTTCGGATCGACAGAGCGAATCGGAGGAACAAATCGCCGATCGGGTCGAGGAACTGCTGGAACGGGATATCCCGGCGGATCGCCGTAAACTGGCCACCGTGGTCTGCTCCAGCCGGCTCGATGCGAAAAAGAACCACCTGGGCCTGATCCGCGCCTGGGTCGTGAGTGAAGAGCTCCGCCGGGCGGCCAATCTGCTGATCGTCACTCGAGGGGTGCGCGACCCTCTCCGGAGCTGGGAGGGGGAGTTTCGGGGAGAAGAACGAGGGGTATTCGAGCGGCTCGTCCGTCAGATCCGGGAGAGCGGCCTGCAGGGCTGCGTGAGCGCCTTCGATCTGAACAGTCAGGAAGAGCTGGCCGCCTGCTATCGCTATCTGAGCCGGAGCCGGCGGGGTATCTTTGCCCTGACGTCGGTCTATGAGCCCTTCGGTCTGGCTCCTTTGGAGGCCATGGCCGCCGGTCTGCCCGCCGTGGTGACCCGAAACGGCGGCCCGCAGGAAAGCCTTCAGGACAACGGCGGGGCGTATGGGGTACTCGTCGACCCGGAAGATCCCGGGGATATCGCCCGGGGTCTTTTGAAACTTGCCACGGATGAACCCCGCCGGCGGGAAATGCAGGACCGCGGCCGCAGGCGGGTCCTGGACCGCTACACCTGGGAGCGTACCGCCCAAGGATATCTGGATGTGTTTACGCGAATCCTGGGGGGAGCCGATGCGGGGAGCCTTACGTTTGCGGGGCTGGAAAACGCCAGCAAGTCGTGGTTGAAAAAACTGTACTACGACAAGGAGGGGTAGGAATGATCGGGGACAAGCTCATCATCAAGGACAAACACCGCCGGGCGGCCGAGCAGATCGTGGATCGCATCCTGCCTCGGCTGCAATTCTCCCCGAGGATCTACACGATCACCATTGCCGGTGAGTCGGGCAGCGGAAAGTCAGAGACCGGCCAGGCCGTGGCCGATGCCCTGAGCCGGCGCGGCTTCAAGACTCTGGTGCTGCAGCAGGATGACTACTTTGTCCATCCCCCGAAGACCAACGACAGAACACGGCGCCGGGATATCCGCTGGGTCGGCACTCAGGAGGTGCGTCTGGATCTTCTGGATGAACACCTCGCCCAGGCCCGGGCGGGGGCGGAGACGATTGTGAAACCCCTCGTGGTGTATGGGGAGGATCGCATCACCGAGGAGACCGTTTCCCTCCAGGGCGTTGCCGCCGTGGTTGCCGAAGGGACCTACACGACCGCGTTGGATAATGTCGACACCCGGGTGTTCATCAATCTGACCTACCTGGAAACCCTGCAGTCCCGGCTGGAGCGGGCCAGGGAAGCTCAGGAGGATTTCTTGGAGAAAGTGCTGGAAATCGAGCACCGGATCATCTCGGCCCACAAGAGCCGGGCCGATTACATCGTCGACAAGGAGTACAAGGTAGTTACGCCGGGCTGACCGGCCGGGACAGAGCGCCTCCCGGAGACTGTCGCCGCTAACGCCTCTCCACCAACTGCAGATCCCGGTACACCTTCTCGCTCTTGGCCGCCATTATGAAGTCGTTGCGGTGCAGTCCCCTGATCTTATGGGTCCACCAGCTCACGGTCACGCGGCCCCACTCCGTTAGAACGGAAGGATGGTGGCCTTCTTTCTCGGCCATCTCACCGATTTTGTTTGTGAACTTCAGAGCCGTTGTGAAGTCGGAAAACCGAAAACTTCGTTCGATACGGTAGGATCCGTTCTCCCTCTCCAATTTCCAGTCGGGAACCTGAGGAAGGTAATCCTCTATCTCCGCACGGGTAAGCGGCTGCTCCCCGCCCTGGCAGGCTGTACATCTCATTATATCCAAGGAGCTCATATACCCTCCTGACCCACAATATAATAATTTCACTATCCTGATGGCCAGTTTTAAGGGGCAGTGAGGGCTGTATTTCAGGTCTCTGCCTGGAGGATGCTCCAAATGGCGCGAATCTGCTGAGCCGCCGGACCGTCCCTGAACTCCACAAGGGGAATCCCCTGCATGAGCGCTTCCTGGACCTGGGGATCGAAAGGAATTTTCCCGATGCAGGGAGCTCCTCCCTGATTTGCCAGGGCCTCGATCTTACTGCACTGATCGGGATTGAGGTCGGCCTTGTTGATGATCACCTTTGCCGGGATTCCGAAGTGGCCGGCCAAGTCCAGGACCCGCTGCAAGTCATGGACGCCGGACACTGTCGGTTCGGTGACGATCAGCACCAGGTCGAGACCCGTGATCGAGGAGATCACCGGGCAGCCGACTCCGGGAGGACCGTCACTCAAGATGAACCGAGCTCCGTAGCGCGCGGCCAGCTGGGAAGCGCGGTTCCGCACCTCGGTGACGAGCTTTCCCGAGTTCTCCTCTCCGATGCCCAGCCGGGCGTGCGCCATCGGACCGTACAAGCTCCGGGAAACGAACCAGGTACCGTTTATGTTGTCCCGGGAGCTGATCGCTTCAACAGGGCATATGTGGAAGCACAGGCCGCAGCCCTCGCAGTCCAGCGGCTCGATGCGGTAGCGAGGCCTGTCGTTTTGCCCCTCGGATACGGGATAAATCGCCTGAAAATGGCAGGCCTTGGCGCAGTCTCCGCAGCCGGTACAGGCATCCTCATCGATGCGGTAGATCTTACCGCCGGTAAAGGCGCGGCTTTCCACCACGGAAGGTTTGAGAAGCAGGTGGAGGTCCGGAGCGTCTACATCCGTATCCGAGAATACGGCCATTGGCTTTGTACCTGCCGGTTCAGGACGATTTGCCTGTTTTGCCAAAACCGCCAGGCTGGCGGCCACCGTGGTTTTCCCCGTGCCCCCCTTGCCGCTGATGATTCCGATCTCCCGCGCCGGTTTATCGGTCCCGGATTCGGATACGGCGGCATGGCCTGCCGGCCCGGGAGCTGTGGCAGGTTCTTTGCCCCCTTGATCTGCGAAGCTTTCTTCAACCGGTGCCGGAGGAACCGGGTCCGCCGACAGTGCAGTGATCCGCTCGAAGATTTGGAGAAGCTGCTGCTGGAGCTCCGGCTCGCCCCGGGCCAGGATTTCGCCCCGGGAGTAGCGTTCGGCATACTGCCTGCTAAAGGGGATTCGGCCGATTACGGGAACCGACACGGCATCGGCGTACCCGTCGATCAGGGAGTCGTCGCCGCTGCTGCGGTTGATCACGATCCCCGTGGGTATTCCCATCTGCAGGCTCAAGGAAACAGCCAATTTCAGATCGTGGAGGCCGAAGGGTGTGGCTTCGGTGACCAGGATACAGGCATCGCTTCCTTTCAGACTCTGCACTACCGGACATGCGGTCCCGGGAGAGGCGTCGATCAGGGTGATTTGTTCCTCGGCTCGGGAATCTTCCCGGGTTGCTCGATTTTTCACGGCCTGTACGACTTTCGGGGCGATCGATTCCCCGACGTTCAGAATCCCGTGGGAGAAGAAAAAAGAATTCTCGCCGGATGATCCTTTGACGGTTCCCGTTTGTACAGTTCCGATGGCGAACGGCTCTTCCCGCAAGGCCTGCTCCGGACAGAGGGTGCTGCAGGCGCCGCAGGCGTGGCATAGCTCGGGAAAGATAAGGACGCTGCCTTTGATGACCGCGATCGCATTGTAGGCGCAGACCTCTGCACAGCGGCCGCAGCCCGTACATTTGTCCTGATTCAGGACCGGTTTGAGTACGGTCACCGATTCCGAATGCGTGAACTCCGGATCGAGAAAAAGATGATCGTTCGGCTCCTCCACGTCGCAGTCCAGCAGGGTCACTGTCCTGCCCGCCTGAGCCAGTGTCCAGGCCAGGTTCACGACAAGGGTGGTCTTTCCCGTGCCCCCCTTGCCGCTCGCTACGGTTATTTTCATTGTATTTCCTGTCGTGGAATGTGGAATTGCGAATCTGTGATGTGATTGCTCAGAGCCTGTCTAAGCTCGGATCATGGGTGCGCCGCACTTCGGGCAGGGCACGGTGCTGCAGGGCGTTCCGGGTTGATGCGATACGGTAGCCCCACACTGCGGACAGAGGCATCCGCCCCCTGGTCCTGCACCCCGACCGCCGCCTCGCCCGCGGCCGGGTCCGGCCGACCCTCCGGCCCCTGGTCCACCCCCAGTTCGGGGTCCCCTTCCATCTTTGCCTGGCATACGCTACTCCTTCCGCGGTCCGGACATGCCGAAGTGGGGCTGCACCGTCGGGCTTTCCGTGGCTTTGTATTTTCCGTCCTGAAATGCCTTCAGGGCGTCGGAAACCGTGCCGCTGACCCCGGTTATGACCGAAATCTTCGCGGCCTGAAGGGCACGATGGGCGTTGGGGCCGACATTGCCGGTGAGAACTGTTTCCGCCCCATGATCGGCAACGGTTTGGGCAGCCTGGATTCCCGCCCCGCCACCAGCCGACTGGGCTGCATTGGCTACGGCTTCGGTTTTGCCGCTTTCGGTATCGATGACGAGAAAATAGGCACATCGACCGAAGCGCGGATCCACCCGGGCACTCTGATCGGTTCCGCTGGAACTGACTGCTATCTTCATAGGTTACCTCCTGACATTATTGACAAACTCAAGGATTCCAGTGTTGGCCCCCGCCTCTTCCAAGTCGGCCCTGTCCCGGACCTCCCAGGCCCATCCCCCATGCGCCGCCCGGCTGCCAGCCGGCCTGTCGAGCGAAGTCAATGACTCGATCGCTGTGGCACTTCGGACAGGAGGGGGGAGCGGGTTGTTCCTCCGCTTCCTCGGTTGAGAGTTCTGCTTCCCAGAGGGCACCGCAACTCGAACATCGGTAGCGATTCAGCTTGAGTACCACGTTTCCCCCTTCGATTCGAATAGCCTTTCCCTCGGTTAGAGCTTCAGCTATTTTCTTGTGGGCGCTCTCCACGATACGAGCGCAGGTGGGGCGGGAAATACCCATGCGTTTAGCCGCCTCCTGCTGATCCAGTCCGTCTTTGTCCACCAACCGGATCGCTTCGTACTCGTCTACTGTAAGAGTCTCTTGCTCAAGGCGAACCATTGGGATACCTTGGGGCTTGAAGTAGACTACGGACGGAGGATACTGGACCCGTCTGTCCTTCTTGGGTTTGGCCATAAACCCATTCCTTTGTTGAGAATATTCTCATTTAAAAGTATAATGAGCATATTCTCATTTGTCAAGAGATTTGTTATATTATGAACGATAACATGGGGATAGACGCCATCGCAATCTCCATTTGCTTCGATAACCGGAAATTGCGATCTTATAAACGATAGTATGCTGTAGGAATGGATCGCAATCTTCGATTCCATCCGTGATCCAAGCCTGCAATGTCCAAGGAAGGAAGATATCGATGTCAGAGGCACATACGAAAAATCAGGAGAAGGAACGTCAGGAGCAGGACAAGCGAATCGCCGAGCAGTTGGCCCGGATCAAACACAAATTTCTGGTCATGAGCGGAAAGGGCGGAGTGGGAAAGAGCACGGTTGCCGTGAATCTGGCAGCCGCATTGGCTGAAAAAGGCTACTCCGTCGGTTTGATGGATGTGGATCTTCACGGTCCGAGCACCATAAAGATGCTCGGATTGGAGGGGGAACCGGTGAAGATGAGCGGACAGCACCTTTTGCCTATTCCCTACGGCGAGCGGATGAAGGTCGTGTCCATGGCTGCTTTGCTGGAGGATCGGGACATGGCGGTCATCTGGAGGGGGCCATTGAAGATCGGGGCAATCAAACAGTTTATTTCCGATGTGCTGTGGGGAGAACTGGACTACCTGCTCATCGACTCTCCCCCCGGAACCGGCGATGAACCGCTGACCGTGGCCCAGGTCATGCACGGCGCGCGGGGAATCATCGTCACCACGCCCCAGGAGATCTCTCTCCTGGATATTCGAAAATCCATCACCTTCTGCCGGCAGGTCAACATGCCGGTTGTAGGTATTTTGGAAAACATGAGCGGGTTGATCTGCCCGCATTGCGGTGGTAAGATCGATCTTTTTTCATCAGGCGGTGGCGAGCGTACAGCCCGGGAGATGGGGGTCCCCTTCCTCGGCAGAATCCCGATCCGCCCGGAGATCGTAGCCTCTACCGACGAGGGCCAGCCCTACGTTCTGCGGGATGAACGAGGCAAAGAGGATTTCAGCGTCATAATCGACAAATTGATTCACGGAGGGATACAAGAATGAAAATTGCAATGCCTATTCAAGGCGGCAAGCTTTCGCAGCACTTTGGACACAGCGAGCAGTTCTCGCTGTTCGAAATCGAAGGTCAAGCGGTCCAGGGACGAGAGGATATCACGCCTCCGCCCCACGAACCCGGCCTGTTGCCACGCTGGCTCAAAGAGCGGGGGGTGACCCTGGTCATTGCCGGCGGCATGGGTAACAGGGCGCAGCTGATCTTCGAACAGGCGGGAATCGAGGTGATCTGCGGCGCACCCAGTGAGACTCCCGATATGGTGGTGGACAGCTACCTGAAGGGGAATCTGGAGGCGGGGGACAACACCTGCGATCACTAGGATTCGCCGGCGAACCGCCCTGGGCGGGCGCCCGCGGCCGGGGCTCTATAGATCGGGGCGCCTAGTCGCTAGCGCCGGTTTCGCTCCAACCATTTCTCGGCGAAATCCACACACAGGCGCTGGGGAAACAGCTGGGCCTTGGCGTAGCCGACCAGACCCTTGCGGATCTGGTCTTTACATTCCCTTTCGAAATCTTTCCCCAGGCGCTCGAAGTCATCACTGTGGTAGTTGAAATCTTTGAAGCGCTTCCAACGGCGGTGAGCACCGACCTTCACGGGTGCTCCGGTGGAAACGATTCGCTTGCCGTGGAAGTCGGCACGGTCCTCTCCCAGATGCATGGACGTGTTGCTGCTGTGATCCACGCCCATCAGCAGCACCCAGCCGTCCAGTTCGTACACACGGGCCAAGGGGGAATATTCCCCCAGTCCGAACTCCAGGCTGTGATCCTGTACGATCTTCAAGGCTTGTTCGCCCCAGGCGGTGAAGGAAACCTGGGGATGGGCGCTGCGCACCACGGAGCGGAGCGTGCGAAAACACTCCGCCACGACACCCATGCCCCGGGTCGGTGTGAGCTCCGGGTCGTAGGCCGGCATGGTTCTGCGGATCGTCTCCCACCACGACTTCGGTACCGGCGGATTCTCCCACAAAGAGGGGTCCGACAGATCCCCCGAGTGGGCGGGCATGATCAGAGTTCCGTAGCTGCGCAGCACCTTCTGCAGGGCCAGGATGACCGCGACCGGGCCGCCGCAAACCCAGCCCAAAGCGCTTAGTGACGAATGAACAATCAGAACCATACCCGGACGAACCCCCAGAGCCTGCAGATCTCTGGTCAGCGATTCAACGGTCACGGGTCCTTTTGTGGATACGGAGATTGCCTGTCCTTCCTTGGTCATGGGTCTTACCCTATTTTCGGCTGGGAAGAACAAAAAACCGGCAGGAAATCGCTCTCCCGCCGGTTTTACCGGATTGTTCGTGGCTGGTGTTAACGAGCTCATCAGCGGCTCAAGCTTATTCTGCCGCTGACCGTTTTTACCTCGAAGGGAATCGAGCCGTCTCCCACCGTCCCCTCCAGTTTGTTTCTCTTCTGTTCGATGATCTGAACGGGAAAATCGCAGGAGATCGAACCGCTTACCGACTGGAGCCGCAAATCGGCATCAACACCCGAAAACACCTCCAGCTCCACCGCCCCTGAAATCGTATCGATTTCCACCGAGCCGCCCGGTTCAAGATCCAGGATCTCCCCCTGAATCCTTCCCGAAGTTGAGTTGATATCCAGCGTCTTTCCCGCGGAGGCGAAGTGGATCGATCCGCTGATGGATTTGGCTTTCAGGTCGCCGCTTCGCTCGGTATCGATTCGGCCCGACACGGTCTCCAAAACCTGATCAACTCCGGTGCCCATATTTTCGATACTGATGTTTCCGGAGATATTGTTCGCCCGTATCTCCCCGATGGAGGAGGGCACTTTCACATCGAAAGATACCGAACCGAAGGGAGATCCGGGAATGTTACGGTAGATCGGGCGAATACTCAGGCTGGTGCCCCGGGGTTCGATTTCGATTTCGAACTCCTCGAGGTACCTGGCCGAACGGGCCTGCTTGACATAGCGGACCTGTACGTAGCCCTGGTTCCAGCCCTCGATCAGGATCGGGCCCGATACGTTGCGGATCTCCAACTCGCGGAAGCTGCCCTCGAACCGTTCGGTGACTTCCTGGCTCTCCCAGCCCGGCCCGGCCGTAAAATCCCGACCCACTCCCTCGAAGGAACGGTAGCTGTCGCCGCGATAGAAAGGCTCGATCCAGAGCAGATAAACCAGGGCGTAAACGGACAGAGCTGCGGCCAGGATGCCGAAGACGGGACCGAGGATATCGACCCAGGTTTTTCTACTCCTCATCTTCCATCTTCTCCAATTCCCGCTGCATCAAACGCTTCTCCAGGCTGCCGCCGTGGTAGATAAAGGCGCTTACAAAGTGAGCCACGATGCCTATACCCCAACCCAACGCCGGCCAGAGCCACCATTGGTACCCGGACCAGGTCGTGTTGTTAATGATGGCCAGCACCACCATGACCACTGCGTAGATCAGAAAATGGCGGATGAAGTCCATCTTCTTCATCGCGATCTTTCGAGCGCGTTCGATCTTTTCCTCTTGTGTTGCCATTGCTTCCCCCTTAAAAATTGTTATGAATCGGTGATTAAAAATTAATAAGTGTAATTAATGCCGTCCATAATTTTATTTATCAATCAGTAATTTCAATAGTGATACCTGTCTACTGTTGAAACAACTGAAACGAACAGATCTGTCACTCCTGTCTTGTTGGCTACCAACCGATCGACTCCAATGAACAGGATAGTGAGTTTTGTAAAGAGATGGGTTTTTGAGTCTTGTGTTCACGGAAAAACAGCCCGTTTCCGCAGGGGAAACGGGCTGTTCGAAATTATGAACCGCGGAACCGGACCCTCAGGTCTCCTGCGGTTCCTCCGGCTTGTGTGGCTCCTCCGGAGGAGTTTCCGGTTTCTCGGGCTTCTCCCCGACCCAGAATCGCGTTTTGAATCGATCCCGGAATCGATCCTTCCACTCCTCGTCCCGGGTTCTACGATGATCGTGGTCCTTGTGACCACCGGCCTTGAACAGGATGTGAGCCAGAAGTACGATTCCCCAGCTCTGCCAGTAGGTCAGCGGCTTCAATCCGAAGACCTCGGGCATGATCCAGTTCCAGAGCACCATGACCAGGAGTCCGAACAGAAGGGCCAAGACGGCTGCCAGAACCACACCACCGATTATCATACCGACGCGTAAAAACGGTCTTTTCATATCATGAAACATCTATTTACCTCCTCGGGGCTGATTCCCCGTGCTGTTTTTCGTGTATATTCTTCGTTTTTGCGGGAATCCAGCTTTCTCGGCCCTGGACGTTCCCGGCCTTGTCGCAACGTAATCACTAAGCCAGCTCATCGACCATCTCCTTGAGATCGTGCAGGCGTTTGCGCAAAAACTGCACTGCGTAGCGTTTTCGAGCGATCAGGGTGTTCAGGGGGACTCCGCTTTGTTCAGAGATCTCCCTGAAGGTCTTGCCTTCGATCGCCTGTTGGATGAAGGCATCCCGCTGCTCCGGTGGAAGCTCCTCGAGCGCCTCGATCAGCGCATCCATGACTGCGCGCCGGATGAACTCCTTCTCGATGTTGATGCCGCTGTCGGCAAGCAATTCCTCCAGTGTGATGTCTTCTCTCTCCTGCTGCAGACTTAAGTCGTTCCTCCTCCTGCGGTAGCGATCGATGATCTTGTTTCTGGCGATGGTATACAGCCAGCCCACGACGTTCTCGATCGGCTCTGTGACGCTGGCGGCGCGGATCGCCTGGAAGAACACATCCTGCAGCAGGTCTTCCGCCTCCTCCAGGCTTCCGGTTCGGGAACGGATGAAACCGAGGAGAGAGGTCCGCTCGCTTCTGTACACCTTCTCCAGGCGCTGCACTAATACTGCCTCCATACTACAGGTATAGACGAGCCAGTCCCCTCGTTTATTGTACAACCGGCTTTTTTTCTTTTTTTCATCATGCCTATATTCTATACTACCTAGATCGATAATGGCTCTGTGTTTTTTCGGGATCTCTGGGGCGGTGCCCACGGCGTAACACGGGAATGTCAGCTTTGCCGATTGACTCTTGGATTGAACAGACGAAGCGTTGAATTTTTAAAATGTGAGGTGAAGAAGCATCACACCCAATACCAGAAATTGATCTGGCGTCTCTTGGATCTATACGCTGCACGCCACGAAAAAAGATTCCAACGTTGCCTAAGGCCGACTTGGCTTTGCGAAAAAGCCGTGCTTTTTTGTCTCAAAGTCCCCGAATGTTCCGTTAGGCGTCCTTCACTTTCGCCAATGTGCGAATTCTGGTCTCTGGAAAAATGCGCAAATGTTCGTCCGTTGGCAAAGAAAAAAAGTTATCCGAAAATTGCCAACGATTAGTCTGGGCGCGGATTACAAGAAGAGGCGAGAGCGTAAAACACGACATCCGGAGGAAAAAGCAACAGATCGGTCAGGGAAGGGAGAAGGGCGGCAACAGTGATGGCACTATATTCTCTCTTCATGGTGGGGAATTTATCCGGATTGCTTGTCTTCTCTCATCCCCACCCTCCCAGGAGCCGGCAGTAGGGGGCGTGTTCTCGCTTATCGAGAGGCAGCAGCTGTTTTGATATACGATCGACGGATCGGTATGGTAAGCTTTTTGGGAACGGATGAAACAGACCGAAGATCTGAAGGTATTTATTTCCACCGGCGATAGGGATTCTTCTTGCTGCGAGTGTGGGGAGGCTCGCGGACGTGGAGCCTGGATCACCCGGGTGGAAGGCAAAGGGGCCCTGTGCTTGGCTTGCGCCGACCTGGATCACCTGATCTTTCTTCCTTCCGGCAATACAGCCCTGACCCGACGAGCCCGAAAGCACTCGATCCTCTCTGCGGTGGTGCTGAAGTGGAACCGGGCTTGAAAGCGATATGAGCGGCAAGGGCTGCTGGTGGAAGAGCAGGCGTTGGAACGAGCTTAAGCGGAATGCCTGGCCGACGGCGAGGCGAGAGTCCGCCGCAGGGAACGGGAGGCGGAGCGGCGGCAGGAAAAAGTCTTGATGAGGAGACAATACGGCTGACCGTTACAGCCCATGTTCGGCACACTGAGACCTTGTACGACGAGCTTCTGGCCGGTGGGGAGGAGAGGCGAGAAGCCCGGGAACAGGTGAAGGAAGACGTCCTGGTTGCATTGAATAATAGGGTCCTGGGGGAACCGACTGTGCATACACCAGGTGATTTCTAAGCTGGTGTCCATCGCCCTTTTTCTTGTTCGCTCTCTTTCCGTCTCCTTCCGGAATATCCCTCGCTATTTTTTCTATGTTTTACAGGCTAGTGCAGCTTTGTTCGAGATATCTACTCCTCTAGTTATCGCCCGTATTAGCCTTTTCACGTTGATCGCTGCGCCCGTTAAATAGAATTGCATCTGATGGCCGAACTCACCGGGTATCTGGCGTGCCGAAGGCCATGAAATCGGGTGCCTTCACTGATGGTCCCTTCGATTTGCGCTCGCACGCTCATCTCTTTGCGAAACGCCTCACTTTTCTGCTTTTCTCGTCGTTCTCGGATATAATCATAGTAGGGGCTCACCGAGATCTTTCTTCCGCTTGGTGTTGTAGTACCAACACATTCATTCCAGAATGAGCACTTCACACATGTCGATTGGCGAAGCTGAAAACCGACATAGCCGTCTTTTGTAATACTGTATGCGAGGCCAACTGTCCTGCAGGACATATTGCCTGCAACTTTTGCATATCAATTGGAAAACTGTAGGCTTTGAACTCCTCAGGTTTCTTTGCGTGTTGTCCCCGGATATAGCCCATCAATTCCTGTCCGTGTTTCGGTACTCACAGATCGCACCGCCGTTGATGTAGCTTATATCCCCATACATCTTCTCCGGCTCCAGACCCCGGTACTCGTTTCCTTCTCGCAGCTTTGCATGAATGTTGCAATCGTGCGCCTGTGCCTGCTGATAGATCATGTTGGTGATGAAATTGACCTTCCCTTTCTGCGCCGTCTCTACCACGTGGCACTTACTTCCCACCCAGCCCTTGTTTGCTTTCTTGCCCAGTCTGAGGCTCAAATCCCTCGGATCGAAGATGGTTTGTTCCGGTCTTTGGATCTCTTCGGCCTGGATAAAGACCTTCCGATCGATTTCTTTCTCTGTGATCACCACGTTCTCTCTGAACATGGTCTCCATGATCTCCAGCTGTTGTAAATGGCCCAACCTATCGGAGGGAACCCGGGTCAGAAGCTCTTTGATCAGCAACCCATACGGTCTTGTCGAAGATCAACGACATCGCCTCATGATCTCTCAATCGTCTTCTGTAGTAGCAAAGCGTAGAAGGATGAAAACTGGTTTTTTCACCTACCGGCAGATGCAGGGCGATTT
>Ga0315550_1001273_pt1 | contig 15664 bp, 16 predicted proteins | sample SalMarSW160190MG_2_FD_203100 | JGI IMG/M metagenome (GOLD analysis project Ga0315550, IMG submission 203100) | Salt marsh sediment microbial communities from the Plum Island Ecosystem LTER, Massachusetts, United States - Salt Marsh Sediment SW1601-90 ... | reverse complement strand
TCGTGAAGTCGGGACGCACGCATCTCCAGGATGCGACGCCGATCCGACTGGGTCAGGAATTCACGGCGTACGGGCATACCCTCCGGCGGAACCGGGATCGCATCGCGCAGGCCGCCGATGGGCTCCGCGAGCTCAACATCGGGGGGACGGCGGTTGGCACCGGGCTCAATGCGGAGCCGCAGTATCCGGCGCTCATGGTGAAGCATCTCCACGCGATCACGGGGCTCGACGTCCGTGAAGGGAGCGATCGCATCCAGCTCATGCAGTCCATGGGCGATCAGGCCGCGTTCAGCGCGGCACTCCGCACCTACGCCCTCGATCTCAACAAGATCGCCAACGACATCCGGCTGCTCTCGTCCGGCCCCCGGACCGGGCTCAACGAGATTCATCTGCCCGAAGTGCAACCCGGCTCGAGTATCATGCCGGGCAAAGTGAATCCGAGCATCGCCGAGATGGTGAACCAGGTCTGCTATCAGGCGCTCGGCAACGACACGACCGTCGCGATGGCGTCGGAGGCGGGGCAGCTCGAGCTCAACGTGATGATGCCGGTGATCGCGCACAATCTCTTCTTCATGCTCGGTATCCTGGCGAACGCGACCCGGGTCTTCGCGGAGCGCTGCATCGAGGGGATCGAGGCGAACGCCGAGCAGTGCGCGCACTGGCTCGAGCGGAGCCCCGCGATCGCGACGGCGCTCGCGCCGAAGATCGGCTATCTCGAGGCCGCGAAGGTGGCCAAGGAGGCCGTCGCCAAGAACGAGACCGTCCGCGAGCTCGTGATCGAGAAGGGGATGCTCAAGGCCAAGGAGATCGAGGAGATCCTCGATCTCAAGGCGATGACCGAGCTGGGCGTCCCCGGCCAGCGATGAACTGCCGCCCGGCGCTTGATTTCCGGGCGAAGCACTCGGATATTCCGCGCAAGGAGGAACCGTGCGCGTAACTACTTGGGCCGAATACGGCTTGATCGTCTCGCTGCATCTCGCCCGGCATCAGGGCGAGGTGCCGGTGCCGGCACGTGATGTCGCGGCGGCCGAGGGACTGCCCGGCGACTACGTCGAACAGATCCTCCTCAAGTTGCGACGCGCCGGACTCGTCACGAGCATCCGGGGCGCCAAGGGCGGGTATCGGCTCGCCCGTCCCGCGGAAGCGGTCAGCGTACGCGACGTCATCGAGGCGGCGGAGAATCACACCTTCGAGGTGAATTGCGACGCCCATCCGGTGAGCGCCGAACGCTGTCACCCGAATTCGGCGTGTGCGATCCGTCCGGTGTGGCGCGCGCTCCAGCAGCAGATCGATGCCCTGCTCGACGGCATCTCGCTCGGCGATCTCCTCGCGGAGGAAAGCGCCGTGGAGGAGCTCGTGAGCATCGGCGTCGCGCCGCGCAGCTGACCGCCGCGCGCCCCGCGATGCAAATCGGCGCCCCGTTGACGCCGGACGAAGTCCGGCGCTATGCGCGTCATCTCATCCTTCCCGAGCTCGGTGCCGACGGCCAACGCCGCCTGAAGGGCGGGCGCGTCCTGCTGGTTGGCGCCGGCGGTCTCGGGTCACCGGCCGCGCTGTATCTCGCCGCCGCGGGCGTGGGAACGATCGGCCTGGTGGATGACGACGTCGTCGATGAGACCAACCTGCAGCGCCAGGTGCTCTACGGAACCGCCACGCTCGGCCAGCCGAAGCACGTGGCTGCGGCCGACCGGCTGCGGGACCTCAATCCACACGTCCAGATCGAGACCTTCGCCGAGCGCCTGAGTGCAGCGAACGCGCTCGGAATCCTCGAGGGGTTCGACGTCGTCGTGGATGGGAGCGACAACTTCCCCACGCGCTATCTCGTGAGCGACGCGTGCGTGCGGCTGGGCACACCGGACGTGTACGGTTCGATCTTCCGATTCGAGGGGCAGGCCTCGATCTTCGCCGCGCCCGACGGGCCCTGCTATCGCTGCCTCTTCCGCGATCCGCCACCGCCCGAGCTCGTGCCGTCGTGTGCCGAGGCCGGCGTGCTCGGCATCCTGCCGGGCATCATCGGCAGCCTCCAGGCGCTGGAGACCCTCAAGCTCTTGGCGGGCATCGGGTCGTCACTGGTGGGTCGGCTCGTGCTGTTCGATGCGCTCGCGCTCTCGTTCCGGGAGATGCGCCTGCAGCGCGACCCCGAGTGTCCGGCCTGCGGTGCCCATCCCACCATCACCGAGCTGGTGGACTACGACTACGACGCGTTTTGCGGACTCGAGTCGGCGGCACCGGCACGGAGCGGCCACGAGATCACGCCGAAGGAGCTGGCGCGCGCGCTCGCCGCGAACGGCGCAATCCAGGTCGTGGACGTGCGTGAGTCGTGGGAGTGGGACCTCGGTCACATCGAAGGGGCGTGCCATCTGCCGCTCGGCAGCGTCGAGGGCGGCCTCGGACAGCTCGACCCGGGGCGCCCGGTCGTGACGTACTGCCACCACGGCGTGCGCTCGCTCGCGGCGCGCGACGTGCTCGTCAAGGCGGGCTTCAAGGACGTGCAGAGCCTCGCGGGCGGGATCGATGCCTGGTCGCGCGAGATCGACCGCGCGGTGCCGCGGTACTGAGGAGAGGATGCCGAAGGGGGGACTCGAACCCCCACGGGCTTGCGCCCACTGCGCCCTGAACGCAGCGCGTCTACCAATTCCACCACTTCGGCCGGAACCCCTGATCGGGCGCGGAATATAGGCATCCGCACGATCGGGCGTCAACCCGTTTCTTGACCGGCCGGAAGCGCTTATCTATCTTCGAGTTAGCCCGTGCCAACGCGTCGTTCGACCGCCCCGGAGGGCGGCACTGTCGTGGCCCGCAACCCCAAGGCCCGCCACGACTACCACATCCTCGAGTCCTGGGAGGCCGGCCTCGTGCTGACGGGCACGGAGATCAAGTCCGTGCGCGACGGCAAAGTCAGCCTCAAGGAGGCGTACGGTGTGGTGCACGACGGCGAGGTCTGGATCAGCGGCATGACGATTTCCCCCTACGAGTCGTCGGGCTACGTGACGCACGAGCCCACGCGGCGGCGGAAGCTGTTGCTACATCGTCGCGAGGTGCGCCGCTTGATCGGCGCCGTGGAACAGAAGGGCCTCACGCTCGTCCCGCTCGACCTCCACCTGAGCAACGGCCGCGCGAAGATCACCCTGGCACTTGCCCGAGGGAAGAAGCTGCACGACAAGCGTGACGACGCCCGGCAGCGCGACGCCGACCGCGAGGCCGCCCGAGCCCTGGGGCGGCGCCGGTGATCGCGCTCCTCACGGCGCTCGCGCTGGCGCTGGGGCTCGGAGGGCCGCCCAACGCCGCGGTCACGGCAGTCACGATCACGACCGCGCGGGGCGAAGTGTTGCTTCCGGTCTCCCTCGAGCACGGACACCCCGCGGTGCCCGCGGCGCCGCTCGGCAGCGTGCTGCCGTTCACCGCGACGATTGACTCCGGCTGGGCGGACGTGCGGTTCGCCGGGCAGCCATTCCGGTTCCTGCTCGAGGCGCCCGCGTTCGTATACAAGGGGAACGTCGTGCCGCTCGTCGGCGGTGCCTACGTGGAGCGGGACTCGCTCTTCTTGCCCCTGCAGTGGATCACCGGCTACGTGCCGCGGATCTTCCGCGAGGCGTACCACTACGATCCGCTTGCCGCTCGGCTCGAGGAAGCGCGCATGACCCCCGTGGTCCGTGCACCCGCGGCCCCTGCACGCGCGCCGTCGCCCGAAGAACGGCGGTTGGGCCTGCGGGAGCACCACGTCGTCACGGTGGATCCGGGGCACGGTGGCGTCGACCCCGGCAACCCCGGGATCTATTTCCCCCGCGGGGTGACGGAGAAGGACATCACGCTCGCGATCGGCTTGAAGCTCCGGGACGCACTCGAGGCGCGCGGCATCGGTGTCATCATGACGCGGTCCACCGACACGCTGATCGATCTCGCCGACCGACCGAAGTTCTGCACCGGCACGTGCGATCTGTTCGTCTCGATTCACGTGAACTCGCTCGATCCCTCGAGGGGGTACCACGGCGTGAACGGCATCGAGACCTATTTCTTCGGCCGCGGCCGCACGCCCGATGCGGTCCGGGCGGCAAAGATGGAAAACAGCGCGATCCGCTACGAGCAGGGGGCCAGTCTCAAGGGCAGCGATCCGCTCACCTTCATCTACAAAGATCTCCAGACGAACGAGATCCTCCGGGAATCGGCGGCGCTCGCGAACTCGGTCCAACTCGACGTGTCGAACGCGGCGCCCGGGCCGAATCGCGGCGTCGCGCAGGCCAACTTCGAGGTGTTGCGCGAGGCGTTGCGACCGTCGGTGCTCGTCGAGACGGGCTTCGCCACGAACCGATCCGACGCCCGATTCCTCAGCTCGGACGCCGGTCAGTCGAAGATCGCGGATGCCATCGCGAACGCGATCGTGCGCTACCTGCACCGGTACGAGGTCAAGACCGGGGTGGCGGGAGTGAGCCCGTGACGCGGACGCTGCGATGGATCGCGCTCGTCGGCGCGCTTGCCGGCTGTGCCTACTACAACGGTCTCTACAACGCGAATCAACTCGCCAAAGAGGCGCGCAAGGCCGAGAGCAAGGGCAGGACCGGCGAGGCCAAGTCGTACTGGGCGCAGGCGGCGGTGAAGGCCGAGACCGTCACCGCGCGCTATCCCACGAGCAAGTATCGCGACGACGCCCTTCTGCTTCAGGGCGTGGCGCTCGCGCACACCGATCTGTGTCTCCAGGCGATCGCCCCGCTCACGCTGGCCGTCGATTCGAGCCCCGACCCGGTGCTGCGGCAGAAGGCCCAGCTCCAGCTCGGCGAGTGCTATCTCGAGACGAACTCGCCCGACTCGGCGCGGCAGGCGCTGACGCCGCTCGTGGAGAGCAAGAACGCGACCATCCGTTCCGAGGCGCTCCTGGCGCGTGGCCGCGCCGGCCTCGCCCTCGGGAATCCGACCGCGGCACTCGACGACCTGAACCGGACCAAGCTGCCCGCCGCCGCCTTTCCCCGCGCGCTGGCCCTCCTGCATCTCCGCCTGGCCGACTCGGCAGCCGCGGTGCTGCGGGCCCGAGTTGACGGTCCCTTCGACGAAGCGACGTGGGCGTCGATTCTCGACTCGCTCGCGGCCGCGCGTCCGGATGCCGCGTCGGCGATCGCCGCGACCCTGGCGCAGCGATCGAATCTGAGCAGCGGCGAGCGCGCCCGACTGCGTCTCGACGACGGTAAGCGGCGCGTCGCGCGAGGGGAGCTGGCGCAGGCCGCGTCCGATTTCGAGGCCGCGACCATCCTGGCGCCGGATTCGCTCGAAGGACATGACGCGAAGGCGTATCTCGCGATCGTCCATTTGCGGCATGCTACGGCGGCGGACTCGGTGGACGCGCTGCAGAAGGAGCTGGCCGAGGCAAAGACACAGATTTCGGCGGACATCGGCGCGCTCGTAGACCCGGCACTCGGTGCGTTGGGACGCATCCGGCGTGCGATGGCCGATTCGAGCCCCGACGCCACCCTCCGACTCTTTCGGAGCACGGAGGTGATGCGCGATTCGCTGCACGCACCGAAGCTCGCGGGGAGCCTCTTCCTCTGGCTCGCGCGCGAACGCCCCGCCTCGCTTCTCGCGCCGAAGGCGTTGCTCGCAGCCGCGGCACTTCGACCCGCGATCGCCGAATCCGTGTCGACGGTCCTCAACGCCCAGTATCCCGCCTCGGTGTACACCCGGGCCCTCCACGGTGAGGCAGCGGCACGCTACGCGGCGGTGGAAGACTCGCTCGCGCACGCGTTGCGCGGCGACGCGCCTGCAGGGTCGCCGGGCCGGGCACGTGAAGGCAGCCCGACGCGGCCGGTCGCCCACGACACGGCGTTCAACCCGTGATCACCGAGCGCGCGATCGATCTGCTCGGCACGACCTTTCAGAATCCCGTTCTTCTCGCTTCCGGCACCGCCGGCTTCGGCCGGGAGCTCGCGGCCGTCGTGGATCTGGAGGCGCTGGGCGGCGTGATCACGAAGTCGGTGAGCGTCGAGCCGCGCTCGGGCAACCCCGCACCTCGGGTGGCCGAGTTTTCGGGAGGCATGCTCAACTCGGTGGGACTCGCCAACCCCGGCGTCGAGGCCGTGGCCGAGGGAGAGCTCCCCTGGCTCGCCGAGCATCTCACGCGCGCGCGCGTTCTCGTGAGCGTCGTGGGGAACACCGTGCAGGACTACGCGGCCGTGGTCCATCGGCTGGAGACGTATGCGGTCGTCGTCGCCTTCGAGCTCAACCTGTCGTGCCCCAATACCGCGCGGGGCGGCGAGCATTTCGGGGCGGATGACACGGTCTTGCACGAGCTCGTCACACGCTGTGCCGACGCGACGCGGAAGCCGCTCGTCGCGAAGCTCGCACCGACACTGCCCGACATGGCGCGGACGGCCGCGGTGGCCGCCCGCGCGGGGGCTGCCGCGATCGCGGTGGTGAACACGCTACCCGGGTTCCTCTACCGCGACGCCGCGCCGCGGGCCGCGCGGCACGAAGCGCGGCTCGGCGCGGGGCAGGGTGGGGTGAGCGGCCCGGCGCTCTTGCCCGTCGGGGTTCTGGCGACGCGACGGGTGCGGGCGGCCACGGGCCTCCCGGTGATCGGTGTGGGTGGCATACGCTCGGTCGACGACGCCCGGCAGTACCTCGCGGCCGGCGCGAGCCTCGTGGCGATCGGGACGTCGGGGCTCGCCGATCCCCGCGTTCCGGAGCGGATCGCGCATACGCTCGCGGCGGACGGCCGGAGGGGGAGCGATGGCTGAGATCGTCGTCGCCCTCGACCACGAGCACGGGCCCGACGCGCTCGAGTTGGTGGACCGGCTGCCCGGGCTCCGGTGGGTGAAGGTCGGCCCGACCCTGCTGCTCTCGGCCGGCACGGGGCTGCTCGAGCAGTTGGCGGAGCGGGGGCTCTCGGTCTTTCTCGACCTCAAGTGGCATGACATCCCTCACCAGGTGGCTGGAGCGGTGCGGGCGGCGGTGGGGCTCGGCGTCCAGCTCGCCACGGTCCACGCCCTGGGGGGCGAGGAGATGCTCACCGCGGCCCGCGAGGCGGCGGCGGGGAGACTCCGTCTCGTGGCGGTCTCAGTTCTCACCTCGCACGATGCGACGAGCTACGCGGCGACCGTCGGACGGAACGTCGTGATCGCGGACGAAGTACAGCGGCTCGCGGCGATCGCCCGGCGGGCGGGGGTCGACGGCATGGTGGCCTCACCGGCCGAGGTCCGCGGCATTCGGAACGCCTGGCCCGACGCAGTCATCGTGGTGCCCGGGATTCGTCCCGCCGCGAGCATCCCCGACGATCAGCGCCGTACGGCCACGCCCGAGGAGGCCGTCGCCGCCGGCGCCACGCACCTGGTGATCGGCCGGCCGATCACGCGATCCGATGATCCCCTTCGGGTGTACCAGGGCGTATGCGACGCGGTGGGTTGACCGTCATGGTCCTCGGGTTGGGCGCCCTCCTGGTGGGGGTGCCCGGCTGTTTGCGGGCCCAGAGTTCCCTGGACCGGGCGGTCGAGCAGGCCCGCCGGGCCTGGTTGCAGCACGATGTCGACGCGCTCCTGGAGACGAGCGACACGATCCGTTTGCAGCTGCCGGGGGTTGAGGTGGCGGGCGCCCTGCGGCCGGGCCAGGCCGCCCGCCTGCTGGAGCGCTATCTCGCGCCCGCCCAGGAGACCGGCCTGGAGCTTCGGGAGATCCGGCGCGGCGATTCCACCCACGCGTATGCCGAGCTCGACCGGCACCACGCGGTCTCCGGAACCTCCGACACGGAGGAGGACACGCTCTTCTTCGGGTTTGTCCTGACCGGCGGGGAATGGCACCTGGTCGAGCTCCGTGTGACACCGTAACCCTTCACTTGCGGTGCGTTTAGGCCCCGTCTATATTCCGCAGTCTGGCTCGGAATCCAAGGACGGAGTGCACCCTTGAAAGTTCGCTCGAGTGTGAAGCCCATCTGCGAGCACTGCAAAGTCGTACGGCGCCGCGGCGTGACGCTCGTCATCTGCAAGCGGAACCCCAAGCACAAGCAGCGGCAGGGCTGACATGGCACGTATCGCAGGCGTCGATCTCCCGCGTGAGAAGCGGGTCGAGGTGGCGCTCACCTACATCTATGGCGTGGGCGATTCCACGGCGCACCGCATCCTGGACGAGACTGCCGTCAATCCCGACACCCGGGTCCGTGACCTCAGCGACGCGGAGGTCGCGCGGCTCCGGCAGGTGATCGAGCGCGGCGTCAAGGTCGAGGGCGCGTTGCGCACCGAGGTCGCCATGAACATCAAGCGCCTCATGGACATCGGCAGCTACCGCGGCCACCGGCATCGGCGCGGGTTGCCGGTCCGGGGCCAGCGAACCCATACCAACGCGCGGACCAAGAAGGGCCCCCGGCGTGCCATCGCCGGCAAGAAGAAAGTGACCAAGAAGTAGCATGGCTACAGCATCGACGAGCACGAAGCGCAAGAAGGTGGTGGAGGCGGAGGGTGTCGCCCACATCACGGCCACGTTTAACAATACGCTGATCACGATCACGGACTCCAAGGGCAACGCCGTTGCCTGGGGCTCGGCCGGCAAGTCCGGCTTCAAGGGCTCCAAGAAGTCCACGTCGTTCGCGGCCACCGTGGCTGCCGAGAACTGTGCGCGGGAAGCGCTCAATCTCGGCGTCCGGCGCGTGCACGTGCGCGTGCAGGGTCCAGGCTCGGGCCGCGAGTCGGCGGTGCAGGCACTCGCCTCGGCCGGGTTGCACATCATGTCCATCCGTGACGTCACGCCGATTCCGCACAACGGCTGCCGTCCCCCCAAGAAGCGGCGGGTCTGAGCCATGGCGCGATACGTTGGGCCGGCCTGCAAGCTCTGCCGGCGGGAAGGCACGAAGCTCTTTCTGAAGGGAACCCGCTGCCTCACCGACAAGTGCGCGGTGGACCGGCGGGGCTACGCTCCGGGCCAGCACGGCCAGACGATGGCGCGGCGCCGGAAGGTGTCCGAGTACGCCAAACAGCTCCGCGAGAAGCAGAAGGTCAAGCGCATCTATGGGCTGTCGGAGCGCCAATTCCGAAACACGTTCGACACGGTGCGTTCGGAGCCGGGCGTCACGGGTGAGAATCTGATGGTGGCGCTCGAGACTCGGCTTGACAACATCGTCTATCGCATGGGGTTCGCGGCGAGCCGCAAGGCCGCCCGCCAGCTCGTCCGCCACCGGCACGTGCAGGTAAACGGCGCCATGGTGGACATTCCCTCATACCGGGTCGGTCAGCACGCCGAAGTGCGCCTCGCGCCGGCGAGCCGAGACCTGGTCATCGTTCGCAGCGCCCTCGAAGCGGCCACCCGTGGTGCGCCGCTGTCGTGGATCGCGGTCGACGCCGAACAGGCCGTCGGCAAAGTCACCGAGCTGCCCACCCGGGACGCGATTCCTGTCGCCGCCCAGGAACAGCTCATCGTGGAGCTTTACTCGAAGTAATATGGCTATCGATCTCACAGGTTTGGTGCGTCCGACCGTCGTCGAAATGACGAAGCGGGAGGACAATCCGTTCGCGGCCGAGTTCCGCCTCCAGCCGCTCGAACGCGGCTACGGCTACACCCTCGGCAATTCGCTCCGGCGCATGCTGCTCTCCTCGTTGCGCGGCGCGGCCGTCTGGGGTTTCCGGTTGGACGGCGTCGTCCACGAGCATCAGACGGTGCCCGGTGTCGTCGAGGACATCCACCAGATCATCCAGCGGCTCAAGCAGTTGACGCTGGTGCTGGCGGAGAACGTCGACGAGGCCGTGCTCCACATCCAGGCCGATTCGGCGGGCCCCGTCTACGCACGGGACATCCAGCCGAACGCTGCGGTGCACATCGTCGATCCCGATCACCTGCTGTTCACGCTGCAGGAAGACCGGGAGATCAACGGTGAGCTCTACGTGGACAAGGGGCGCGGGTACGTCGAGGCGGCGCAGCACCCGGCTGACCGTTCGCTCCCGGTGGATCTCGTCCGCGTGGATTCGATCTACAATCCCGTTCGCCGCGCTAACTTCACGGTGGCGGAGACGCGTGTCGGCCAGCGTACGGACTTCGACCGTCTGACGCTCACGGTCGAGACCAATGGCACGATCGCCCCGGAAGACGCCATCGCCTACGCGGCGGCGCTGCTCCAGGAGCACGTCCAGGCGTTCCTCAACTTCGGTACCGTCCCGACCTCGCCCACCCCGAACGGGGACGGCGCGGCCCACGACGACGCTCGGCTTCGCGATCTGCTCGCCAAGCCGATCGATGATTGCGGCCTCTCGGTGCGGTCCATCAACTCGCTCAAGAACTCCAACGTCAGCACCCTGGGCGACCTCGTGCGGTTCCGCGAGGAAGATCTGCTCAAGGTGAAGAACGTGGGAGAGAAGGCGCTGGCGGAGATCGCGGACTTGCTGCGTCGCGAGGAGCTCAACTTCGGTATGGAGTTCGAGGATCGCGGCACCGAGCTGGTGATCACGAACCCCGGCACGCCGCCGAGCATCGCACCGACGCCCGACGGCGCCGAGCCGGCGGAGGAGTAGCGGCATGCGTCATCGCGTTCGCGGGCGTCAGCTGAGCCGAACCGCAAGCCACAAGCGGGCGATGCTCAACAACATGGCGACGTCGCTCTTCGAGCACGGTCGCGTCGTGACCACCGAGGCGAAGGCCAAGGAGCTCCGGCCGTTCGCCGAGCGGCTGATCACGCTCGCGCGGCGCGGCGACCTGCACGCGCGGCGGCAGGTCGAGCGGCGGATTCGGAATCGCGAGGTGGCGGGACGGCTCTTCGGAGAGATCGGGCCGCGCTTCGCGAGCCGTCCGGGCGGCTACACCCGAATCGTCAAGCTCGGCCATCGACCGGGCGACGGTGCGGAAGTGGCTCGGATTGAGTTGCTGGCGGAGTGACGGACCGAGTGCAGCCTACGAAACGACATTGGGGACCCACGGGTCCCCAATTTTTTGATCAGCGGCCGGTGTCAGGCCCGCGCGGCCCCGCGTGGCGCCTTGACCACGCGACCCGACTTGATGCAGCGGGTACAGACCCGGAGGCGGCGCGGCTGGCCGTCGACGAGGGCGCGCACGGGCTGGAGGTTGGGATACCAGCGGCGGTTGGTCTTGTTGTTGGCGTGGCTCACGCTATGACCGAAGCTCGGCCCCTTGCCACACACATCGCAAACTCGTGCCATGATGATCAGTCCGTGCGTACCGGGTCGACGATATCTTTTGAGAACAGACACTAAAGCTACCGCGGAGCCGCCCATCGTTCAAGCGGCTTCCTCAGAGGGGGGTGGGTCGTGCCAACCGCGCTGATCACCGGGGTGACCGGACAGGACGGCTCGTATCTGGCCGAATTTCTCCTGGAGAAGGGATACCGCGTCGTGGGGGTGGTGCGCCGGACCTCCCACGACTCCTACGAGCGCATCGGGCATCTGCTCGACCGGGTCGAAATCGTGGCGGCCGATCTCCTCGACCAGCACTCGCTGACGATGGTGCTCCGGGACGTCCAGCCCGACGAGGTCTACAACCTGGCGGCCCAGAGCTTCGTCCCGACCAGCTGGTCCCAACCCGTGCTCACGGGGGAGTTCACCGCTCTGGGGGTCACCCGCCTCCTGGAGGCGCTCAGGCTCGCCCATCCCAGCGCCCGGTTCTACCAGGCGAGCTCCTCGGAGATGTTCGGGAAGGCGCAGCGCACGCCCCAGAACGAGGAGACGCCGTTCTATCCCCGCTCGCCGTATGGCGTGGCCAAGGTCTACGGGCACTGGATCACGGTGAACTACCGCGAGTCGTACGGTATCTACGCCGTGAGCGGCATCCTCTTCAACCACGAATCGCCCCGTCGGGGGCTCGAGTTCGTGACCCGCAAGATCACGGACGGCGTGGCACGCATCAAACTGGGGCTCGCGACGGAGCTGCGCCTCGGAAACCTCGATGCGCGCCGCGACTGGGGATACGCCGGCGACTACGTGGACGCCATGTGGCGCATGCTGCAGCAGGACGCGCCCGAGGATTACGTGATCGGGACGGGGGAAACGCACGCCGTGCGCGAGTTCGTCGCAGCGGCGTTCGGCCACGTGAAGCTCGATTGGGAGAAGTATGTCGTGGTGGATCCCCGCTTCGTGCGGCCGGCCGAGGTGGACCTCTTGCTGGCCGATCCCGCCAAGGCGCGCACGCGCCTGGGGTGGACGCCCAAGGTGAGCTTCCGTGAGCTCGTGACGATGATGGTGGACGCCGATCTCGCGAGGCTCGAGGCCAGGAAGTGAAGATCCTCGTCACGGGGGCGGACGGGTTCGTCGGACGGTGGCTCGTTCCGCGCCTCGTCACCGACGGCCACACCGTCACCGCCGCCGTCCGGCCGGGGGGCACGACTCCTGCGGACTGGACGACGGTGCCGCTTGAGCTCGGAGACGCGGAGTCGGTACGGCAGGCCGTCGCAGGCGGGTATGAGGCGGTCGTGCACCTGGCGGCGGTCGCGTCGGGCAGGGATGCGCGGCAGGATCCCGGCACCGCCTGGGAGGTCAACGCGGCGGGGACGGCACGGGTGGCGGAGGCGCTGGGTGCGGTTCGCGGGGAGGACAGGGGCGATCCGATCCTGCTCATCGTCTCGACGGCCGAGGTGTATGGCGCGGGAGCCACGCCCCCCGTCCCCCGCCGCGAGGACGACGAGCCGGCGCCCTGCTCGGCCTACGCCGCCTCGAAGCTGGCGGCGGAGATTGCGGCGGCCGAGGTTGCGCGGCGTACGGGGCTTCGGCTCATCGTGGCGCGACCCTTTCCGCATACTGGGCGGGGGCAGGACGGACGGTTCGTGATTCCGGCGTTTACCAAGCGCCTGCTCACGGCGGCGCGGACGGGCGAGCGCGAGATTCGGGTCGGCAACCTGGAACCGGTGCGGGATTTCCTGCACGTCTCGGATGTCGTGGACGCGTATGCGCGGCTGATCGTCACCGGACGGCCCGGCGAGGTGTACAACGTCGCGTCCGGATCCGGCATCAGCATCGGGGAGCTGTTCGAGCGCCTGCGTGGCCTGATCGGCTGCGATGTGTGCGCGAAGGTGGACCCCGAGCTGGTCCGGCCGGCCGACATCGCTCACCTGGTGGGTGATGCCACGAAGCTCCGCCACGAGACAGGCTGGGAGCCCCGTGTCTCGCTCGATGACACCCTGAACGAGGTCGTAGGTGCCCAAGCGGACTGATCTCAAGAGCATTCTCCTCATCGGCTCCGGCCCGATCGTCATCGGGCAGGCGGCCGAGTTCGACTACTCCGGGACGCAGGCGATCAAGGCGCTCCGGGAAGAGGGATACCGGGTCATCCTGGTGAACTCGAATCCCGCGACGATCATGACCGACCCCGAGATGGCGGACCGGACCTACGTGGAGCCGGTGACGCCTGAGTGGGTGGCGCGGGTGATCGAACGGGAGCGCCCGGACGCCCTGCTCCCGACGATGGGTGGCCAGACCGCGCTCAACGTGGCCATGGCGCTCGCGGAGGACGGCACGCTCGAGAAGTTCGGTGTCGAGCTGATCGGCGCGGACGCGCGGGCGATCCAGATGGCCGAAGACCGGCGCGAGTTCGCGAGGGCGATGGACCGGATCGGGCTCGCGGTGGCGGCGGGGAGGCTGGTCGGGTCGTGGGAGGAAGCGCTTGCGGCGGTGGAGGATACCGGGTATCCGGCGATCATCCGTCCCTCGTACACCCTTGGCGGGACGGGCGGGGGCGTCGCCTACAACCGGAGCGAGTACGAGACGCTGATCGAGCGCGCGCTCTCGCTCTCACCGGTCCACCAGGCGCTGGTCGAGCGGTCGGTGCTTGGCTGGAAGGAATTCGAGCTCGAGCTGATGCGCGACGGTGACGACAACGTCGTGATCGTCTGCTCGATCGAGAACCTGGATCCGATGGGTGTGCACACGGGAGACTCGATCACCGTGGCGCCCGCCATGACGCTCACCGATCGCGAGTACCAGACGATGCGCGACGCCGCGATCGCCATCATCCGGGAAATCGGCGTCGCGGCCGGCGGGTGCAACATCCAGTTCGCGGTGGATCCCAAGACGGGCGAACAACTGGTGATCGAGATGAACCCGCGGGTCTCCCGCTCGTCGGCGCTCGCCTCCAAGGCCACCGGCTTCCCGATCGCGCGCATCGGGGCCAAGCTCGCGGTCGGGTATCGGCTGGACGAGCTGCCGAACGACATCACCCGCACCACGCCCGCATCGTTCGAGCCGGTGCTGGACTATGTGGTGGTGAAGTGTCCCAGATTCGCCTTCGAGAAGTTCCCCTTGGCCGAGCCCACGCTCACGACCCAGATGAAGTCGGTTGGCGAGTCGATGGCGATCGGCCGGACCTTCAAGGAAGCGCTGCAGAAGGGTCTTCGCGCGCTCGAGATCGACCGGCCCGGGTGGACGGTCGGTGCCACGCCGAGCGACGATCGCCTCGAGTCGGATGCGCTCGACGATCTCCGCGCAGCGCTCCGCCGTCCCACGCCCGAGCGGATCTTCCAGGTGAAGCGCGCGTTCCTCTCTGACCTCACGGTGGACGAGGTCGCGGAGCTCACGCACATCGACCCCTGGTTCCTCCAGCAGATGCGCGCACTGGTCGAGGCAGAGCGGCGCTACGCCGCGGCCGGCGAGATCGGCGCCGGGGATCTGCGTGAGATGAAGCGGTTGGGGTTCTCCGATCGGCAGCTCGCGGATCTCCGCGACGAGAAGGAGGACGACGTGCGGCAGCGTCGGTGGGCGTGGGGCATCCATCCCGCGTTCAAGACGGTGGATACCTGCGCGGGAGAGTTCCCGTCGGCGACGCCGTACCTCTACTCGTCATACGACGAGGAGAACGAGTCGGAGCCGCTCGGCGAGGACGGCATTGTCATCCTCGGGAGCGGGCCGAATCGCATCGGGCAGGGCGTCGAGTTCGATTATTGCTGCGTGCGCGCGGGGCTCGGGCTCCGGGATCTCGGCTACCGCACGATCATGATCAACTCGAACCCCGAGACCGTCTCCACCGATTTCGACATCTCCGACAAACTCTACTTCGAGCCGCTCACGCTCGAGGACGTGCTGGAGATCGTGAGGCGCGAGCGCCCGCGTGGCGTGATCGTCCAACTTGGCGGGCAGACGCCCTTGAAGCTCGCGAAGGGGCTCGAAGCGGCGGGCGTCGAGATTCTCGGCACGAGCCCGGATGCCATCGACGTGGCGGAGGACCGACGGCGCTTCGAGGATCTCGCGCGGCGTCTCGGGGTGACCCAGCCCGCGAACGGTACGGCGACGACCGTGGAAGAGGCGGTTGCGGCGGCCGCGCGGATCGGCTACCCGGTGCTCGTCCGCCCCTCGTACGTACTCGGCGGGCGCGCGATGGAGATCGTGTACGACGAGCCCTCGCTGCGTTCATACTTCCAGACGGCCGCCCGCGTCGCACCGGAGCACCCGGTGCTGATCGACTCGTTTCTCGAAGATGCCTTCGAGGCGGACGTTGATGCCATCGCGGACGGCACGCATTGCATCATCGGCGGCGTGATGCAGCACATCGAGGATGCGGGTATTCACTCCGGCGATTCGGCCTGCGTGCTCCCTCCTTATCTGGTTGGCGAGGACGCGGTGGACGCGATGCGGCGTCACACGCGGGCCTTTGCCGAGGCACTCGGCGTCCGCGGCCTCATCAACGTGCAGTACGCCATCAAGAACGGGGTGGTGTACGTGCTCGAGGTGAATCCGCGGGCGTCGCGCACCATCCCGTTCGTGAGCAA
>Ga0315550_1001272_pt1:2500-15668 | contig 15668 bp, 9 predicted proteins | sample SalMarSW160190MG_2_FD_203100 | JGI IMG/M metagenome (GOLD analysis project Ga0315550, IMG submission 203100) | Salt marsh sediment microbial communities from the Plum Island Ecosystem LTER, Massachusetts, United States - Salt Marsh Sediment SW1601-90 ... | reverse complement strand
GCTTCTGAGGCGGATCAGCTTCGAGGAAATGCTGGAGATGGCCTCGGGCGGTGCCAAGGTGCTACAAAACCGCGCCGTCGGCCTTGCCATGGGGACCCATGTCCGGCTGGTGGTGCGCTCGAGTTTCGACGCACCGGAGACCACCGGGGGCGTCTCCGGCGAACCGGGCGGGCCGGGCACGCTGGTGTGCGACGAGGACGAGATCGTGGAAAAGCAGATCGTATCCGGGATCACCTGCGCCAGGAACGAGGCGAAGATCACCATCCGTGGGGTCAAGGACCGGCCGGGGGTGGCCGCCTCGGTGTTCGGGGCGCTCGCCGACGCGCAGATCGTGGTCGACATGATCGTGCAGAACCTCTCCGAGGACGGGCAGATCACCGACATCACCTTCACCGTCCCGGACGCCGAGTACGAGCGCGCCAAGAAAGTGCTGGAGGCGGCCGGGGATGCCTTCGAATACGAATCGATCACCGGCTCGACCGGCGGCGCCAAGATTTCGGTCATCGGGGTCGGCATGCGCTCGCACGCCGGGGTGGCGTCCTCGATGTTCCGGGCGCTCGCGGAGCGCTCGATCAACATCCAGCTCATCACCACCTCGGAGATCAAGACCTCGGTGCTGATCGAGGATGAATATGCCGAACTTGCGGTCAGGGCCCTGCATGCCTATTACGGGCTCGACAGGCAGGAGGCCTGAACGCGCCGGATGACGCGGAGGTCTCCCAGGGGACGGCCGGGCGCCGTCGGATCACCATGGCAATGACGGTTGCCGGCCCGCGCGTGCTGCTGCGGGATCTGCGCGAGATCATGGCCGATGCCATCGGCGCGCAGGACCGGCTCAACAGGATCGTCGACCGGATCGCGGAGAATATGGGCGCCGATGTGTGCTCGTTCTACGTGTTGCGCGACGACGGGGCGCTGGAGCTCTTCGCCACCCACGGGCTGAAGGAAGCCGCCGTCCACATGACCTCGCTCAGGCTGGGCGAGGGCCTGGTGGGGTTGATCGCGGCCGAGGCCGAAACGCTCAACCTCAACGACGCCCCGCACCATCCGGCCTTCGTCTACCGGCCGGAGACGGGCGAGGACCCGTTCGTGTCGTTCCTCGGGGTGCCGGTCCTGAGGGCCGGGCAGACGCTCGGCGTCCTGGTCGTGCAGAACCGCGACAAGCGCGATTACCGGGAGGACGAGACCGAGGCGCTGCTGACGGTGGCGACGCTGCTCGCCGAGATGATCTCGACGTCCGAGTTCGACAACCTCATCCAGCCGGGCTCGGACATCGATCTGAGGCGGCCGCGCACCATCGAGGCGGTGGGGTTCACCGACGGCATCGCGCTCGGCCAGATCGTCCTGCACGATCCGCGCCTGGTGGTGACCAATTTCGTCGCCGAGGACGTGGAGGCCGAGCTCGAGCGGCTCGAGCAGGCGGTGAGGACCTTGCGGGTGTCGATCGACGACATGTTCTCGCACCGCGATCTGCAGATGAATTCCGAGCACCGGGACATCCTGGAGAGCTACCGGATGTTCGCCTACGACCGGGGCTGGGCGCGACGGATGCGGGAGGCGGTGTCCGCCGGCCTCACCGCGGAGGCAGCGGTGGAGCGGGTGCAGAACGACACAAGGGCCCGCATGCTCAGGCAGTCCGACCCCTATATCCGCGACCGGCTGCACGATCTCGACGATCTCGCCAACCGGCTGCTTCGGGTCCTCACCGGCGACCCGAAGGTGTTCGGCGGACGCGACCTGCCGGAGGAAGCGGTCCTGGTGGCGCGCAATCTGGGACCGGCGGAACTGCTTGAATATGACCGCTCGCGGCTGCGCGGGGTGGTGCTCGAGGAAGGCGGCACCACCGCGCATGTGGCCATCGTCGCCCGTTCGCTGGGGCTGGTGGCGGTGGGGCAGGCCGACAACATCGTTTCGGTGAGCGAGGCCGGCGACGACATCATCGTCGATGCGGCGGCGGGCATGGTGCATCTGAGGCCGCCCCCGGACGTCGAGGCGATCTATGTCGACAAGCTGGCGCTGAGCGCCAAGCGCCAGGCCCAATACGCGGCGTTGCGCGATCAGCCGTCGGTGACGCGCGACGGCGTCGAGGTGACCTTGTTGCACAATTCCGGGCTGATCGCCGACCTGCCGACGATCGAGGAAACCGGGGCGGCGGGCGTCGGGCTGTTCCGGACCGAGTTGCAGTTCATGATCGCCGAAAGGCTGCCGCGGCTCGACGAGCAGACGAACCTCTATGCCGAGGCGATGGCGCTTGTCGGCGACAGGCCGATCGTCTTCCGCCTGCTCGACATCGGCGGCGACAAGGTGGTCCCGTTCATGCGCTCGGCGGTCGAGGAGAACCCGGCCATGGGCTGGCGGTCGCTTCGGCTGGCGCTCGACCGGCCGGGGCTGTTCCGCACCCAGGTGCGGGCGCTCCTGCAGGCCGCGTCCGGCAGGCGGCTCGATATCCTGGTGCCGATGATCACCGAGGCGAGCGAGTTCCGGCAGGCCAGAAGCGTCATCAACAAGGAGCTCGAACGGCTCGAGCGAACCGGCGGGACGCCGCCCGAGAAGCTGTCGGTCGGCGCCATGATCGAGGTGCCCTCTTTACTCTACGAGCTTGACCGGGTGCTGCCGATCGCCGATTTCATCTCCATCGGCTCGAACGATCTGGTGCAGTTCCTGAGCGCCGCCGACCGCTCGAACCCGCGCGTGGCGCGCAAATACGATCCGATCGGGCTGCCGCGATTGCGGGCGCTCAGGCATGTTGCCACCGAAGCGGCCGCCCATCAGGTTCCGCTGACCATGTGCGGAGAGCTGGCGGGCCGACCGATCGAGGCCCTGGCGCTGATGGCGATCGGGATCACGCGCCTGTCGATGGCCGCCGCCTCGATCGGCCCGATCAGGGAGCTCGTGCGGGCCGTCGAGCTGCACCCGATCCAGAAGCAGATCGTGGAGGCGCTCGACGCGCGGGAGGGCACCGAAACGATGCGCGATTTGCTGATGGCGTGCGCCGCCCACCAGGATCTGCCGCTTTGAACCGGGCGCCAGGCGCCCATATCTTCTAGGCGATGATAGTGCTGCCCCAACAGAGACTAGAGGCGCTGGAGGCGCGGTTCGCTTCGATCGAGAGCTCGATGCTCGAGAACCCCGACGCGGACACCTATGTGCGGCTCTCGAAGGAATATGCGGAGTTGCAGCCCGTGGTCGAGAAGATCAGGGCCTACCGCGAGGCGGCGGCCGAGCTGGCCGGCGCCGATGAGCTCGCGCTCTCCGGCGACGCCGAGATGGCGGCGCTGGCCGACGAGGAGCGGACCCGGCTCAGGGATGAGCTCGACAAACTCGGGCACCAGATCCGGGTGCTCCTGTTGCCCACCGACGCCAACGACAAGCGCAGCGTCATCGTCGAGATCCGGGCCGGCACCGGCGGCGACGAGGCGGCGCTGTTCGTGGGCGATCTGTTCCGGATGTATCAGCGCTACGCGGAGCTCAAGGGCTGGAAGCTGAACGTCGTCGAACAATCGGAGGGGCTGCCGGGGGGCTACAAGGAAATCGTCGCCAACATCGCCGGGACCGGGGCCTATGCGCGGCTGAAATACGAATCCGGGGTGCACCGGGTGCAGCGGGTGCCCGAGACCGAGGCGTCGGGGCGCATCCATACGTCGGCGGCGACGGTGGCGGTGCTGCCGGAAGCCGAGGAGATCGACCTCGAAATCCCCACCGACGAAATCCGCATCGACACCATGCGGGCCTCGGGCGCCGGCGGGCAGCATGTGAACACCACCGATTCAGCGGTTCGGATCACGCATCTGCCGACCGGCATCGTGGTCGTCGCCTCGGAGAAGTCGCAGCACCAGAACCGCGCGACGGCCATGAAGGTCCTCAGAGCCCGGCTCTACGAGGCGCGGCGCCAGGAACGCGACAGCGAGCGGGCCGCCGAACGCCGGGGCCAGGTGGGCTCGGGCGACCGCTCGGAGCGCATCCGGACCTACAATTTCCCGCAAGGGCGGGTCACCGACCACCGCGTCAACCTTACGCTCTACAAACTCGACAAGGTGATGGCGGGCGAGGCGCTCGACGAGATCATCGACGCGCTGGTCACCGAGCATCAGGCCGAACTGCTGACGGCCGAGGAGACGCCCTCGTGATCGCGGCGGACATCGCGCCGACTTTCGCGCGCTTGGTGCGGCGCGTCCGCGACGAGCTGGAGCGGGCCGGGATCGAGGGGGCGGCGCGCGACGCGCGGCTGATCGTGGCGCATGCCGCCTCGCTCAGCGATGCCGGGCTGATCGTGCGCGAGCGCGATGCGGTCGACGCCGAGATCATCGGGCGCGCCGAGGCGGGCGCCCGGCGCCGGGCGGCCGGCGAACCGGTGGCGCGCATCGTCGGCGAAAAGGAATTCTACGGGCTGGTGTTGGCGCTCGGTCCCGAAACCCTGGTGCCCCGTCCCGAAACCGAGCTGCTGGTGGAGACGGGGCTGGCGCATCTCGGTGAGTGCCGGCAGCCGCGGTTCCTCGATCTGGGGACCGGGACCGGATGCGTGGCGATCGCGATGGCGCTGCACTGCCCGAGCGCGAGCGGGCTTGCGACCGACCTCAGCGCAGCGGCGCTCGAGGTCGCGGCCGCCAACGCGCGGACCTACGGGGTTCAGGGGCGGCTGCGCTTCGCCCAGGGCGACTGGTATGGTCCGGTGCCGGCGGCCGAGCGGTTCGATCTTGTGGTTTCGAATCCGCCCTATGTCGCGGCCGCGGAAATTCCGGGTCTGGCGCGGGAGGTGCGCGATCACGACCCGCGGGCGGCTCTCGACGGCGGCACAGACGGGCTCGATGCGTTGCGCGCGGTCGTCGGCGGTGCGGGGAAATACATGAAGCCGGGGGGCATACTGGCGGTCGAAATCGGCGCCTCGCAGGCCGCCCCGGTTGCGTCGCTGGCGCGGCGGGCGGGGTTTGAAACGATAACCACTCGTCAAGATCTTGCAGGTCATGATCGCGTGATTACCTCACTGGTGCCCGGCCGCGAGGAGTGATGCTAAGGCCCGGAGCCAGTGGAAACTTTTTGCTTGGAAATGCCAGGCGAAGCGGCTAGGGTCCGTGCGCTGACGGGCGGCATCAACGCGATGCGCCCTGCTGTCGGGGCCTTTCTCCCTCGGCCGAGGTGGCGAGCGGTCAAGATAGCGAGACGAAGCACGGCCACAAATCGAGCGACTGAATCGCGGCAACGATGGCCGCGGATCCGGCTTTAGGATCGCAGTCTGCGCTTGTGCAAACGGAACCAGCATTCGGAACAGCCGGCGCTCGTCGCTGGCGCAACGACACAAAGTATCAGATCGACCTCATGAGACCTGGACAGCAATCAAAACGTTCGCGCGGCCGCAACAGCCGGAAGAACGCCAATCCCCTTTCGCGCACCTACGAGAGCAATGGTCCCGACGTCAAAGTCAGGGGCAACGCCTCGCACATCGCCGACAAATATGTGCAGCTGGCGCGCGACGCGACGGCCTCGGGCGATCTGATCATGGCAGAGAACTATTTTCAGCACGCCGAGCACTATTTCCGCGTCATCTCCGCGGCGCAGACGCAATTCCAGCAGCAGCAACAGCGCGCCGAACAATCCCAGGACGAAGATCGCTCGGAGGCCGGCGACGGCGGCGGTGACGGGCAATTCCACTCCGGCGAACGGATGAACGGGGAGGTGCGCGACACCCAGCCCGTGGCCGCAGAAAAACCCGCCGGCGCCGACAATGCCGACGGCAAAACCGCTCCGGACGCCGGCTCCGCCGGTGGTGCACGGCGACCCCGGCGGCGCAATGCGCGCGCCGACGCGCCTGCCGACCCGAACCTCGCGAGCGCCCCGCAACCGTCCATAAACGGCTCCAGCGGCGAGGAAACCGACACAAGCACCGACAACACACCGGCAGAGGACGAAACCGCAGCCGCCAAGTAGCGCGGCGCGGGGCGTTCGAATCGCTCGTTCAGGGCCGGGCGATGGCGCCCGGCCTTTTTTCGGCATCGCGAACGCCTATATTTGCTTCGGAGCGGCGCGCCGGGCAATGGGCGCCGACCATCAACGCTTCTGCCGTCTGAGTTCGCGCCGAAACGGGCGGGCCGGACGGGCGAATGAGGAGAGTTGCGCGGTGAATATCGAGAAATACACCGAGCGGGCGCAAGGGTTCGTCCAGTCCGCCCAGCAGTCGGCGCTCGGCGCCGGCCATCAGCAGTTCACACCCCTGCATGTGCTCAAGGTGCTGCTCGACGACGAGCAGGGCCTGGCCTCGGGGCTTGTCGAACGCGCCGGCGGCAATCTCGCCGCGGTCAGGGCCAATGTCGAATCGGGGCTGAAGAAGGTCCCCCAGGTCTCGGGGGATTCCGGTCAGCTCTATCTCAGCCGCGACATGGCGCGGGTTTTCGAGACCGCCGAAAAGGCGGCGGAGAAGGCCGGCGACAGCTACGTCACCGTCGAGCGGCTGCTGCTGGCGCTGACGATCGAGAAATCTTCCGACGCCGGCAAGGCGCTGGCCTCGGCGGGGGTGACGCCGAATTCGCTCAACGAAGCGATCAACGAATTGCGCAAGGGACGCACCGCGGACTCGGTTTCGGCGGAGGCGACCTACGACGCGCTGAAGAAATACGCCCGCGACCTCACCGAGGAAGCGCGCTTGGGCAAGCTCGATCCGGTCATCGGACGCGACGAGGAAATCCGCCGCACCATCCAGGTGCTCTCCCGGCGCACCAAGAACAATCCCGTCCTGATCGGCGAGCCCGGGGTCGGCAAGACCGCGATCGCCGAGGGGCTGGCGAACCGGATCGTCAATGGCGACGTGCCGGAATCGCTCAAGAACAAATCCCTGATGGCCCTCGACCTCGGCGCCATGATCGCCGGCTCGAAATACCGCGGCGAGTTCGAGGAGCGGCTGAAATCGGTGCTCAGCGAGATTCAGGCGGCGGCGGGGCAGATCATCCTGTTCATCGACGAACTGCACACGCTTGTGGGCGCCGGCAAGGCGGAAGGCTCGATGGACGCCTCGAACCTGCTAAAGCCGGCGCTGGCCAGGGGCGAATTGCACTGCGTGGGGGCGACCACCCTCGACGAGTACCAGAAGCATGTCGAAAAGGACGCCGCGCTCGCCCGCCGGTTCCAGCCGGTGTTCATCTCCGAGCCGACGGTCGAGGACACGATCTCGATTCTGAGGGGCTTGAAGGAGAAGTACGAGCTGCACCACGGGGTCAGGATTTCGGATTCCGCCCTGGTGGCGGCGGCGACGCTTTCCAACCGCTACATCACCGAGCGTTTCCTGCCCGACAAGGCGATCGACCTCGTCGACGAGGCGGCGGCGCGCCTCAGAATGCAGGTCGATTCGAAGCCCGAAGCGCTGGATGAGCTGGACCGTCGCATCATCCAGCTGAAGATCGAGCGCGAGGCGCTGAAAAAGGAAACCGACGAAGCCTCCAAGACCCGTCTCGACAAGTTGGAGGCGGAGCTCAGCGGGCTCGAGGACGAAGCGCAGGCGCTCTCGCAGCGCTGGATGCAGGAAAAGGAGCGCCTGGGCGAGGCCCAGAAGCTCAAGGAGGAGCTCGATCTGGCGCGCACGGAACTGGAGACCGCGCAACGCTCCGGTGATCTGGCGCGGGCCGGGGAGCTCGCCTACGGCGTCATTCCCGGACTCGAAAAGAAAATCGAGGCGGCCGAACAGGACACCGACGACCGGGCCCAGGCGATGGTCGAGGAAGTGGTCACCGCCGACCATGTGGCCCAGGTCGTCTCGCGCTGGACCGGGGTGCCGGTCGACAGGATGCTCGAAGGCGAGCGCGACAAGCTCATCCGGATGGAAGAGGCGCTGGGGGCGCGCGTGGTCGGGCAGGCCGAGGCGGTCGAGGCGGTCTCCAAGGCCATCCGGCGGTCCCGGGCCGGGCTGCAGGATCCCAACCGGCCGATCGGCTCGTTCATGTTCCTCGGTCCCACCGGGGTGGGCAAGACCGAACTCTCCAAGGCGCTGGCGCAGTTCCTGTTCGATGACGAGGCCGCCATGGTCCGCATCGACATGACCGAGTATATGGAAAAGCACGCCGTGGCGCGGCTGATCGGCGCGCCGCCGGGTTATGTCGGCTACGAGGAAGGCGGGGCGCTGACCGAAGCGGTCAGGCGCCGGCCCTACCAGGTCATCCTGTTCGACGAGATCGAAAAGGCGCACCCGGACGTCTTCAACGTGCTTCTGCAGGTGCTCGACGACGGTCGTTTGACCGACGGGCAGGGGCGCACTGTGGGTTTCCGCAATACCGTGATCATCATGACCTCCAATCTGGGGTCGGAATTCCTGGCCCAGCAGACCGAGGGCGAGAGCGTCGAGATGGTCCGCGGCAAGGTGCTCGACGCGGTCAGGGCCGCCTTCCGGCCGGAATTCCTGAACCGGGTCGACGAGATTTTGCTGTTCCACCGCCTCGACCGCGAGCACATGGCGGCGATTGTCGACATTCAGCTGGGATATCTCCGCAAGCTGCTGGCCGATCGCGAGATCACCCTCGAGGTGACGGACGCGGCCCGGCAGTGGCTGGCGCGTGAGGGGTACGATCCGGCCTATGGCGCCCGGCCCCTGAAGCGGGCGATCCAGAAGAACCTGCAGGACGCGCTGGCCGAGGAGATGCTGGCCGGCCATATCGCCGACGGGCAGACGGTCACCGCCGACGTCGCCGCCGACGGGATGGGGCTGGCCATCGCCGGCGAGCCGCTCAAGGCCGCCGCGCAGTAGGAGCCACCGGCAGATAATCCTGGTGGCGGGGCGCCGGAAAGGCCGAAACCCATGAAACGGGACGAGACCGTGAATTGGCGCCGGGTCGATGCATCAAGCCTCGATCTTGCGGGCAGGAAGGCGGTGGTGGTCGGCGGCACCGGCGGGATCGGGCGCGCAATCGGCCATCTGCTTGTTGCGCGCGGCGCCGGCGTCACGGTCGTCGGGCGGACGATGCGCGACGCCGGCCTGCCGGGCCTCGACTTCATCGAAGCCGATCTGAGCTTGATGCGGGAGGCCAAGCGCGTCGGCGCCGAGTTGCCTGCGGACAGGGTGGATCTGGTTGTCCTGACGACGGGAATCATGGCGGGACCGAACCGTGAACTCACCGCAGAGGGCATCGAGCGGGACACGGCCGTCAGCTATCTGAGCCGGCTGGTTATCCTTCGGGAAATCGGTCCGCGCCTCGGAAAGGGACGCGCCCCGGATACCGAAAGGCCCCGGGTCTTCATCATGGGGTTTCCGGGCACCGGCCAGGTCGGCAGTGCCGAGGATTTGAACGCCGAAGATACCTACAGCAAGTGGGCCGTGCACTCGAACACCGTCGCGGGCAACGAAATGCTCGTGTTGGACGGGGCGGCGCGCTATCGCGACGCCGACATATTCGGGCTGAATCCGGGTTTCGTGAAAACCAACATCCGCACAAATCTGTTCGGATCGAACACCTTCCTGCTGGCCCTGATGGAAGGGGCGACGCGCTTCATGACGGCAAGCCCGGAGACCTATGCGGAGCGGATCGTGCCCTTGCTCGTCTCGCCCGACCTCGAGCGCCGCAGCGGCGCCCTCTTCAACAACAGGGGCGACGCGGTTGCGCCGACGCCGGGCCTGACCGACCAGTCCTACATGCGCAAATTCCTGGCCGCGTCGGAGGCACTCGCCGAGCGCGCCCTGACCCAGCAGGCGAGCGCGCACTAGGTCCACCCGGCCCAACGCTTGGGGCCGGCCGCGGAGCCGGCCTTTTTCGTGGGCCGGGGTGTTGACCGTGACGTTGCGTCATAGTGCACAAGGTCCAGCGCGGAGAGACGCCATGGACGACAAAGCCACGCATCTGAACGCTTCGGCCGCGGCGCGGGCGACCGGCACGACGGTCAGGGCCCTGCGCCACTACGAGGCGCGGGGGCTGATCCGGCCGGTCAGGGCCGCCAACGGCTACCGCCACTACGGCACCGAAGAGGTGACCAGAGTGGTCGCGATCCGGCTCATGCAGCGGCTGGGCCTTTCCCTGGCCGATATCGGGCGGGCGCTGGAGGCCGGCGGCGTCGACCTCGGCACACTGCTGGCGGCGCAGGAGCGCGTGCTGGTGGCGGAGGGACGGCGGATCGAGTTGGCGCTCGCCCAAACCCGGCGGGCGCGGGCGATGCTGGGACGCGAGCCGGCGCTGACGCTCTCCGAGATTTTGGACATCGTGGAGACAACGGACATGACGAAGCTCCCCAAGGCGTTCGAGGGCATGGAGATGCCCGAGCTGACCAAGGCGCAGAAGGCGGATCTGGCCTCGCGCACTTTCACCGAGGAGGACCAGGCGGAGGTCTCGGCGCTCTGGGCCGGGGTGTTCGCCGAGGCCGAAGCGCTGGTGGGCACCGACCCCACAAGCGAGCGGGCCCAGGCCATGGCGCGCCAGGCCCGAAGCCTCATCGAACGGTTCACCGGGGGCGACAAAGACCTCGAGACCAGGGCCGGCTCGATGTGGGGCAAGGCATGGAGTGATCCGGATCGAGCTAGGCAGATGCCCATCTCGCCCGAGGGCTGGGCGTTCCTGCAACGAGCCCAGGCGGCGCTGGCGGACGAGGCGGGCCGCTGACCGGTGACGGGGCAGGACCCCGAGACCATTGCGGAGAGAGGCCTCGATGCGCCATTATCGGGCCCAGAAGAGGCCATTGAGATGAAAGTCGAACAAATCCTGCAGGTCAAAGGCTCGGCGGTCTTCACCGTTGCAGTCGATGCGAGTGTGGCGTCTGCCGCCACGGTGCTCAACGCACACAATATCGGGGCGGTGGTGGCGATTCATGGTGACGGGTCGCTGGCCGGAATCCTCTCCGAGCGCGACATCGTCAGGCGGCTGTCGGAGGGCGACGCGGCGGTGCTCGAAATGCGGGTCAGCGACTGCATGACCCCCGATCCGATCACCTGTGGGCTCGAGGAGACGTCCGACCAGCTGATGGGGCGCATGACCACCCACCGGGTGCGCCACATCCCGGTGCTCGAGGGCGGCGCCCTGGTGGGGCTGGTGTCGATCGGCGACGTGGTCAAGTGCAAGATCGAGGAAACCGAGCAGGAAGCGGCGGCGCTGCGCGACTACATCGCTTCCTAAGGGGCCTGGTTGGCGGAGGCCACCTGGACCGGGCTGGCGTCGCGCTCCATGAGGTCGCGGATCTGAGTGACGTTCTGCTCGAAGGCGTAGGCGTACTGGTTGGGCAGCGTCTTGTCGCGGGGCAGGCGCACGCTGAGCGGGTCGACCGCGCGGCCGTTGATGCGAATCTCGTAGTGCAGATGCGGTCCGGTGGCGTAGCCGGTCGAGCCGACATATCCGATCAGCTGGCCTTGGCGCACGCGGGTTCCGGGGGTGATCCCATCGGCGATACGGGTCATGTGTCCGTACATCGTCGAATAGCCGTTGGCGTGCTTGATTTCGACGGCGCGGCCATAGCCGGAAAACCATTGCGCCCGTTCGATCTCGCCGTCCCCGCTGGCGAAGATCTCGGTGCCGGTCGGCGCGGCGAGGTCGATGCCGGTGTGCATCTTGTAGGTCTTGAAGATCGGATGCAGGCGCATGCCGAAACGTGAGCGCAGGTTGCCGCCGCCGTCCAGCGGCCGGCGCATCAGGAACTTCTTTCCGGTCTGACCCTCGGGGTCATAGAAATCGATGACCCCGTCGTCGGTGCGGAAGCGGAACATCTCCCGCTTCACGTTGCCGACCGTGAGCGCGACATACAAAAGCTCCTTCTTGCCTTCGGCATCGGGCTCGGACTGCAGAATCTCGATCGACTCGCCGGGGGTGACGCGCCGGGTCAGGTCGAGGTCGTAGGCGAACATCGAGATGATGCGCTCGATGGTGGCGTCCTCGAGATCGTGCTTGCGGCCGGTTTCGTAGATCGACCGGTAGAGCGTCGGCAGGTTGTCGACCGAGATTTCCTCGGTGTCCTCGTCGGAGAAGGCGATCGGCGGCGGGGCGAGGCCGAGCACGTATCGGCCGGTGTCGGTGAGCGCAACGGTGGCGGCGTGTTCGTCCTGGGGGGAATACACGCTGATCCGATAGGGGATCTGGGTGTCAGCGGTCCGGGACGGACCGAGCAAGATCCTCAAATGCGCGCCGGGCTCGAGTTCGGGCGAGGGAGAGACGCTTTCCAGGACCCGGGAGACGGCCAACACCATTTCGTCGGTGAAACCGTTTTTAGTCAGCGCTTCGCCGATCATTGTCGGTTCGCGGATGGCCAATACCCGCTCGGTGCGACCGGCGCCGCCCTCGCCGGGCGTGTGGGTCATCGGCACGATGGTGACGTTTTCCGCGATGCCGTCGATGCCGGCACCGATGGCGGCGCCGAAATCGCGCGAGCCGTCACCTTCGGGCGCATAGCCCAGGGCCGTGACGTCGTAGTCGGTATAAGCGCCGGCGATGGTCAGATGCACATATTCGGTGGCCGCCGAATCGGAGATCACCGGCGCGGGAGGCGTGGCCAGCGGCAGCGAGGCGAGGCGGACCGCGACTTCGCCCTCGACCTCGGCGCCATAGATGTCGGTGGAGACCGTCTCGGCGTCCTCGGCGAGCTCGATCGGCTGATTGCGGCGCAGAAGCGCGATCGGATCGTAATCGGGAATGTCGTCGGACATCTTGGTCGCGGAAGTGGCCAGCGTCGCCTTGATTCGAATGAAAGGCTGGCGGCGGATGCGGGCGAGGCCGCCGTCGTTGGCGCCGCCGTCGTCTTCGCGAATCGAGGCCTCGACGATCTCGAGTTCGGAACGGGTGAGTGCGATGGGGCGGGCGCGTCCGGCCTTCGTGGACGGCGAGATCGGCACGGCGAGCGCGGTCTCGGCGTGTTCGAGCTGCAATGCCTCGTACGGGGTCGAGAAGGTGTCCTGACCCTGGAAGGACACATAGAGCGCCGCGCCCATCAGCAAGACCGAGGTCAGCCCGGTCAGGATCGCGCCGGTCAGCCAGGCCAGCGAAATCTCCCGGCCCTGGGGCATTTCGCCGTCGGTGGAGGCAAGGGTGAGGGCCGGGGAGTCCTCAAACCCGGTCGCCTTGAGCAGCGCCGCGTGGTGGGTCTTTCTTGCCGCGTTCAACGCTGTCGCCCCTCCCCCGAGGTCCGGCGCGTCGCGCCGGCGGCCGTCGCACGAGCTCCGCGGTAGCGACGAGCGGAGATTGAATCCGACTCGAAAATCCCCACATGGAGCCGTGCGGACCGTCAT
>Ga0315550_1001271_pt1 | contig 15675 bp, 18 predicted proteins | sample SalMarSW160190MG_2_FD_203100 | JGI IMG/M metagenome (GOLD analysis project Ga0315550, IMG submission 203100) | Salt marsh sediment microbial communities from the Plum Island Ecosystem LTER, Massachusetts, United States - Salt Marsh Sediment SW1601-90 ... | reverse complement strand
TTATTCCTGCTATAACTGGACTTAGGGCTGTCTTGCTACGAAGAAACTTGTTTTTCATCTGTTTTCAATTAAGTTTACTTTTTTCTGTAAAAAACAATTATGAATTATTAGAATTTAGCTCAAATATTTACTAGAAATTAGGTTAATTTCTTTTTGAAATATTTCGGTATTAGAAACAAAGACCAAATGCGCGCGCATCTGATTACACTCCAGATTCCAATAGTGAAGCTTAAGCAGATGCAATTCTTGGAATCCATTCCTCTCATTCATTTCCTAAATACTTGGCGAATAACAAAGCTTCTTCATTAATCAAAGTTTCAATAGTCTGCCTTCTCCCTACTCTGATTCTTGGGATTTCAACCGTTTTTTCAAAATAGACTTCAAACTTGGTGACCAATTCTCGGGTTAGTTGATTGTGGAGATATTCTCTTTTTCCTTTCTTCTTTCTAGTGCTTATCTCGGTTTTCACTATGAAATCTTTAGGGTTCAGGTTTCTAGAATATTCGATTAGAAAGTCGTCGATTAGATAGCGGTAGGGTTCCATGAAATCGCAAACTAAACTAGCCTAACTCGAAATCGGCTATAGGTGACATAATTTCGCCTTCTAGTTCTCCTTCTCTATATTGGTTGTTTTAGTTTCTGCTTTTTTATTCTTAGCTTTGAAATGTGGGCAAGCGCTCCCTTTAGGGTTCACAGCAATATGATAAAAATTGCAACGTCCATTCTCAAAGTTAACACAATCTTCATGTTTATTTTTCATAAAATCAATTACTGGAAGTCTACGTCGCAGTCGTCGCATGACCCCCCGCAGCAAATTCATTCTCGGCACCTTTCCATGTATTCTTTGTAACCAGTTAATGACTTCAGTACGTATCTCTGTTTTTGGATACCTATTTCTTGCTGACCCACGTAATGAATACTGTTGCACGCGTGCCCTTGGGGTTTGTCCCCGAAATTTAGCGCGCGGATAAGTATTCGTGTATTGATTTGGCTGCTTTTCTTCCTTCTCCTAATGCCTGAATAACTGTTGCTCCGCCACTTATGGCGTCACCGCCAGCGTAGACGCCTTCAATGTTCCTCAAGTTCTCGTCAGCCTCAATTATTCCCCGTGAGCTGGTCTTTAATTCTGGTACTGTTCTTAGAAACAGCCTGTTAGGTCTTGTGCCGATAGCCTCTACAACAGTGTCTAACTCCATGACGAACTCGCTTCCCTCTATCTTCTCTGGCCTTGGTCTCCCGCTTTTATCTGGTTTTCCAAGCTTCATTTTCACAAGTTCAATTCCCGTGACCCAGCCGTTTTCTCCAAGTATTTTCGTCGGGGCAACCAATTCCATGAAATGAATACCCTCTTCCAGAGCATGACGCAACTCCTCCTCTCTTGCTGGCGAATGTTCTTTAGTTCGCCTATAAATGATATACACTTCGGCTCCATTTCTTAGTGCGCTTCTGGCAGAATCCATTGCAACATTGCCGGCGCCGATTACTCCCACCCTTTTTCCAACGAATAGAACTGTATCATATTCTGGGAATTTGTATGCTTTCATCAAATTTGTTCTAATCAGGAATTCGTTAGCTGAGTAGACTCCGTTGAGTGCTTCACCTTCTATACTCACGAAGAAAGGTGCTCCTGCTCCGGTGCCAATATAAATTGCGTTATACTCATCACGTAATTCGTCGAATGAAATGTTCTGGCCTACAATGTTGTTAAGCCTTATATCCACTCCGATTTCTTTCAGATAGGAAAGCTCCTTATCCACAACTTTTTTGGGCAACCGGAACTCGGGAATTCCATACTGGAGTACTCCGCCAGCCTTGTGAAGCGCCTCGAATATGGTTACCTTATAGCCATGTTTTCGTAAATCAACTGCGCAGCTAATACCAGTTGGTCCTGATCCAATTATAGCAACTTTTTGATCCTTCTCATCGATTACAAACTCTTCCCTGACTCCATTCTCCATAGCCCAGTCTCCGAGAAATGACTCTAATTTGCCAATGTTTATGGGATCCCCAGCTTTTCCCATGGTGCAGGCTCCCTCACACTGGTTCTCTTGTGGGCAAACACGACCAGCGATTGCTGGAATAGCATTATCCTGTTTAATCTTGAAGAAGGCTTCCTTGAAGTTTCCTTCCGCCAGTTCTTTTATGAATCCGTTCACATCTACATTAACTGGGCAATTTTTTGTGCATGGAGAATCCTTGCATTGAAGGCAACGTTTTGCTTCAGTTATTGCCTGTTCTTTGCTGTAGCCTAAGGGAACCTCGTTGAAGGTTTTAGTTCTCTCTTCGACAGAAAGTTCTGGCATGCGAACCCGATTTTTTATTAGTTTTACCATCCTCTTCACCTCATTTTATTGTAGTTTTCCAGGGCAATTGCTTCCTGTTTTTTAAACATGTTCACCCGATTTAGGAGTTCCTTGTAGTTTACCTTATGGGCGTCAAACATCGGACCGTCAATGCATGCTAATTTCATTTCTCCGTCAATAAACACGCGACACGATCCGCACATCCCAGTTGCGTCGACCATAATTGAACGTAACGTGACCATTGCGGGCACATTATAGGCTTTAGTAAGTTCCGCCAGCAGTTCATACTCGCCAGTTCGCCCACCAGCAAAAACCATGTCAATCTTGCCCTGTTTCATCAGCTTTTCCAGAACGTCCCGGTAATGACCTTTTATCCCGTAGGAGCCATCTTCAATCGTTATATAGTATTCATCGCTTACTCCTCTCAGTTCCTCTTCCAAGTACATCATATCTTTTGATGGGAAGGTCTGCATCGAAATCACATGATTTCCATCTACCTGACTTAGCGCCTTACATAAGGCATAATTCTCCGCATGCCCACAAACGAGGTCCGAACAGACTGCAACGTTGCCATACTTTTTAATCTCAACCGCGTTTCCCATGGGACCAATCACATTCTCAAAGTGATCTCCCACTTTGTAGGTGTAAAGTTCAACACTGGTTTTTCCCAGTTTCCTTATGAACATGGTGACGTTGCCATTCTCAGCCTTTTGTACAGACATTGGTATCCTTTCTCCTTTTGGATGGGTCATAAGAACTACAAATTGCCCAGGCTGTATTTTCTCGGCTACCATGGGTGCCTTTACTTCCATTAGATAGTCCTTTGGGTTAAGGTCTTCCTTACGAAGAATTTCGTGTTTCATCTTTTATTCTTCCCGTAAACATCTTTCATGTTGAATTTGGAATATGAACATATGCACGCTAAAAAAGATTGCTGTATATACACGTAAAACGATAATCAGTCAGATTATTAGTTGCTTATACAAAGAACTGTACGGAGAATAAAATCCAAAACCCATTTCTCTTAATCTGCCTCTTTCCGCCTAGATACAACTTCATTCTAATGCTCTCCGCCAGCCCGTTTACAGAGAGAAAAGAACACAGAATTTTGCGCTGCCTTAACTTTTTAGTTCTTCTCTTCTATCTACTACTTCCATTGTGCCCGGACCAGTACCAAGCAACGTAACAGGCACTTTAAGCTGCTTTTCGATGTTCTCGACGAAAGCCTTTGCTTCTCTTGAAACCTCGTCATACGATGTGGCGCCTTTGCATTCAGGAAACAGCACATCAATCTTCGTCACCGTAACTTGGGTGGCTCCATTCAACATAACCGCCCTCTTTGCCAAGTTAAAATCGAAAGGTGCAGCTCTTCGTTTTCTTCCAGTATTCGTGGCGATTTCAGCCCATCCTCGTTTTTCTGACTCTTCCCACGAAAGTTCGCCCGGAAGAGGACCGCCTCCAACGCGCGTATTGTAAGCTTTGAATACCACTATAACGTCGTCAACGTTTGTTGGGCCAACGCCAACGTCTGAACAGGCAGCAGCGGCGCACACGTCCTTGGATGTGCAGTATGGGTAGGTTCCATGGAAAAGTGAAAGGTATGTTCCTTGGGTGCCTTCTATCAAAACGTTTTTTCCTTCACTGATGGCAGTGTTCACTTCCAAAGGAACGTCTGTCAAGAATTCTTGAAGATTTGGAAAGTCACGCGCTAATTTGGCGACTCGCATAACTCTGTCAGCGTTGCAGGGACCTGAGCCTGATCCAGTTGATTTTATTTTTTGTGCCAGATACCCCTTTTTGTCCGCTTCCATATGTTTAGGTTCAATTATGGCGCATTGCGGGTCTACGCCGACTCTGCCTTGAGATCCTGTCACCTGTATTTCTTTGAGAAAAATTTCTGGATTGACCAGAACTCCTGGTCCTATGAGAAGGCGACAATCGGGAGCAGTAAAAGCGCTGGGAAGCATTCTCAGCTTGTAGGTTTTTCCTTCAAAAACTACAGTGTGACCCGCGTTGGGACCCACCCCAGCTCTTGCCGTTACGGCAGTTTTGTCTTTTATTGCCAAGTAGGAGATCATTTTTCCTTTTCCGGTGTCTCCGAAGAAACCGCAAACTAATACAGTGCAGGGCATATTATCGCTCCAGCCTTTTCAACGTGGGCTGGGGTTCTTAAATTTTGTTGCAGTAATCGTTGATAACTAGGAGTTAAAAGGAAAAGGTTGCTTCTGTAGAGAGATTGAAGTTGCAAGGAGATTCTCTGAAAATTTAAATGCTAAAACAGATAAGAAACTAAAAACGGCTCAGTTAGAGAGGGGACGAGGCGCGTTAAGAGTGGGACAACCAGCTTGAATTGAGTGGCAGAGGTTTAATTGAAACGGTTTAAAAAAGATATAATGAAGGTTGAAAATTTTGGATGTCCTTGAGGCTATTAGAGAAAGAAGGAGCATCAGAGCATTTACTGACGAAAAGCTTTCCGAAAAGGATGTTGAGCGGCTAATAGATGCTGCTAGGTGGGCTCCATCTGCGGGCAATACCCAACCATTAGAGTTAGTTGTCGTTAAAGACAAGGAAATGAAACGGAAGTTATCAGAAGCTGCCCTAAACCAAACTTTCATCCAAAAAGCCCCGGTTGTTATTGTCGTCTGTGCAGATTTAAATCGAGTAAGCAGGGGCTACGGCAGCCGAGGAAAAAATCTTTACAGCTTACAAGACACGGCGGCTGCCACAGAAAACATTCTCTTGGCTGCTCAGGAGTTAGGACTCGCAACCTGTTGGGTGGGAGCGTTTCGGGATAAGGAAGTCGCGAAGGCGGTTAAAGCGCCAAAGAACATGAAACCAGTAGCTATTGTTCCTGTTGGACATCCAGCTGAAAGACCATTGGCTTCACCAAAAAGGTCCGTTAATGAAATTGTCCATTATGAGACATTCTGAGGGTAGAAAAAAAGGTCGATGAAACGATGTTGCGGGTTACAAAGCGGTTTAGTAGGTTTGCTGTTGCTTTAGGCGGTTTTCTCATTTTTGTGGGAATCATAGTGATAGGGGTTTTTCTCATCGGTTTCTTGGGTGTGGTGGACTTTAGCATCATTGACAGTGAAACATTTTACAGCCTCTCCTTATTGCTGTTGTTGGCAATCGGTTTGGTTGATTTAGTGGCTGGAATTATACTCTGGCGAAGGTGATTTGAGATGGAAATCAGAAGAATACTGCCCGTTATAATTGGTATAGCCCAGGGCGTCATAGGAGTGTTATTCGCGGTCTTGGCAGTCATGCTCTTTCTTAACCTTCTTGAAGTTCAAACAGTATTTAATGTGCCCTCGGAACTCATACCAATCTATCTGCTGATTCTAGGATTATTCAGCATTTTTTCAATCATAAACGGATATTTTCTAATCCGTGAAGGACGGAGATAACCGAAAGGAGGAACATGTTGGTTGACTAACGAGAAAAAACATGGACTTTCTAGCGCCATAATCATGGGGTTAGGCGGTGCCATAGGATTCGAAATTTTTGCGCTACTGAATTACGCCTACTTTGATCTGGCAGGACCCAGCATGATCTCAGCGCTCTTCTTCTGTGGCATAATAAACTTGATAACCATGCTGAGTTACAGCGAACTCAGCGCAGCCCTCCCCGAGGTTGGGGGTGAATATACTTATACCAAAGTTGCCTTCGGAGGTTTCATATCTTTCATGGCTGGCTGTCTCAGATGGCTCGCCAGCGTCTTCGGTGGAGCCCTCGCCGTGGTAGTTTTCGTTGAACAGCTTGGAGTACTCTTCTCGGTATTTGCTCCGTCAATCCAAGACCTTGTTTTAGCAAACGCTTCCCTGCTGATTGTGGGATTAGTGGTTATCCTAATATTTCTAGCCATTCGAGGAGTAGAAGAAGCAACAACGCTTATTGTAGCAGCGTTCTTGGCGATATTCGTCATTTTTCTCGCCATGAGCGTAGGATACACATTAACGCCCCAAAACATAGCGCCTGAAGCCTCACCCGGCAGTTTAGTTGTCTTTTTTGCGACAGCTGCCTACATTTTTCCCATGTTTGTTGGAATGAGAGCCCTCGTGGCTGGGGCGCCACAGATTAAGAATCCGGGAAAAAATATTCCTAGAGCTTTAATTATATCAACTGTTTTGTTGACTGCTGTCTACTTTGTCGTTGCTTACGTGGCTGTCGGAGCAGTCCCCTTGGAGACAACAGAAACAGTCAATGAACCTCTTCTCAACCTTGCAGCCTCAACGATTATGGGTCCGATTGGCGCCATCCTCTTTGCTGTGGCTGGAATAATTGCCAGTGTCTCATCTGTGGGCACAGCCATGACTGTTCAATCCAGCATCCTTGGAGGCATGAGCAGAGACGGATATCTGCCCAAAGCGCTGCTGAAGGTTCACAGGCGGTTTGGAACGCGGTACATAGCAATCATTGCAAGTTCGCTTTTTGTGATATTTTTTGGCACCAGCGGAGCAGTGGAGTTTCTTGGGTACGCGGCGAGCTTTGGCTCTCTGTTGGTGTTTGCTTTAGTTAATCTCTCGCTTATTCAGCTCAGGAGGAAGATGCCGCGGTTAGATAGACCCTTCAAGGCTCCGTTCTATCCCCTTACTCCCATCGCCGGAATAGTCATGTCAGTCTTGTTGCTCACGTTTCCTGTGATCTTGAGGGACGTCAACGCTGAAAGTGCGCTGCTATCAAGTCTTGGGCTCGTAGCCATAGTGTTGGTTACTTACTATCTCAGGATGGTGAAGCGTGAAGTTGATTTTAACCGTTTACGTGTTGCAGTGGGAGGAATCAGTTTAGGTGCGGGAGTAACCCTGATCGTGTTGACTCCAGTTATTGTGCCGCCTTCCCTATCCATCATAATGATTATTGTTGCCTTGGTCTCTATCCTTGCGGGTATTCTAAATATTCTTGCATCCGCGCGTAAAATTGATTAGCTAATTCATGTTTTAGGTTATTGTGGTGAGCGAAGTTGCCGAGAAAACGGAAGAAAGAAAGGGAGATTTCTGTTCGCGCACCAGATTATATTCCGAAAAGAGAACCGATTTTCAAGGACACCACCGGAACCGAAGCTTTGGACGTTTTCAAGGTGGCTGAGACTGTTGGCAGAGTTCTGTCTTTTGTTATGGTTGCTGTCGGCATCTTTGTTGCTGTCCTATCCGCTTACAGCATCCTAACTTCCGTCAACATGTTCCTGAATCCACTCTTTGTAGGCGTCCTAGGTCTTGTAGGCGCCATAAACATCCTCTGCGGACTACTACTCCTATCAAAAAAATAATCGCCGAAATCACGCCGGAACTGGCAGATACCCAAATCAACTTCTGATACCTGTTCTAATCTCTGGTATTAAATAGGCAATTGCGAAGTAGATAATACCTTACACAGGTCAAAAATGGATGCAACAAATGGGGGTTGTTGATGTCAAGACAGCTTAAGGTCATTGTTTTGGTTAACCTTGTGATTGCCGTATTGTTTTGTCATTTTAATTATGGAAACTGGATTTTGCTTAACGATGAAAACGTTGGGTTGCCCATAAGAAGTGAGTGGTCCCCAATCTGGATACATGTGAGTCCGAGGGTAAGCATGATTCCGAGAGAACCAAACCAGCCGCCCGACTACACTTCAGTTCTGTTTCCTAATTATCCCTTGATGCTGTTTTGGCTCTCTACAATAATAAACCTGTATTTAATCATAAAACTCCAAAAAAGCAAAGAAACTGCTGCTTCAACCCCATAAGCCCCACTAAAGAAAAGCTACCGATTTATGTTTGGAGTTTAAAAATTAATATCTCCGCAAGTCTCTTTCTAGGTGTGAGGAAGTTTCCAGTTGAGGTACTCCAGTATCGCTGATGCTTATGAAAAGATTGAGGCGACAACAAAAAGGCTCGAGATGACAGACTATCTCGTCGAAATTCTGAAAGAGACTCCAACGAATCTAATCGACAAGGTTGTGTATTTGACTCAGGGAAAATTGTATCCTGACTTTGTTGGAATAGAAATAGGCATCGCAGAGAAACTGGCTATACGCGCAGTTGCAAGGTCTGCGGGTCACAGAGAAAAAGACATAGAAGAGGACATGCAGAAAACTGGGGACCTCGGAGAAACAACTCAAAAGTTCATGGAAAAGAAAACACAAGCAACCTTCTTTTCAAAACCCCTAACAGTACAGAGAGTCTACGAAACCTTAGACAAGATGGCAAACTCCACCGGCTCAGGCTCTGTAGACTTGAAGTTGGGTCTGTTAGCGGGTCTGCTGTCTGATTCTTCTCCGAGCGAGGCAAAGTATATTGTTCGAACAGTGACGGGCAGCCTAAGATTGGGAATTGCTGACATGACCGTGTTGGATGCGTTGGCAGTAGCTTTTGGGGGCGGAAAAGAGACGCGTGACCAGCTGGAACGTGCATATAACATTTCGTCTGATTTGGGTAGAGTTGCGAAGCTTGTTGCCGAAGAGGGAATTGAGAGAATAAAAAAGTTTAAGGTATTGCCGGGAGAGCCGATTCGTCCAATGCTTGCTGAGCGGCTGAGTTCATCTGCTGAAATTCTTGAGAAGCTTGGAGGAAAATGCAGAGCAGAATACAAGTATGACGGCGAGCGGATACAAGCACACAAAAAGAAGGATGAAGTTATTCTTTTTTCTCGTCGTCTCGAAAACATTACAGACCAGTATCCAGACGGGGTTGAATATGTCAGAAAGCATGTTAGGGCTGAGGAAGCTATTGTGGAAGCGGAAGCCGTTGCGGTTGACCCAGAAACCGGTGAGATGAAACCGTTTCAGGAGCTGATGCATCGTAGACGAAAATATGGAATAAAAGAGGCTATGAAAGAGCATCCCATCACTCTTTTCATGTTTGACGTTCTATACGTTGACGGAAAAGACCTGACCCTGCAACCCTACCCTGTTCGACATCGACATCTCAAGAAAGTTATTGAGCAAACTGACAATGTTAAGGTGGCAGAGAGTATAATCGCAGAGGACCCAGAGGAACTGGAACTGTTTTTTGAGAAGACTGTGGAAAGCGGGAGTGAAGGAATAATTTGCAAATCCGTGAATGACGATTCTGTTTATCAGGCAGGAGCAAGAGGATGGAATTGGATAAAATACAAACGCGATTACCGGAGCGAAATGACTGACACCGTTGACTTGGTGGTGGTGGGAGCCTTCCATGGAAGAGGAAAACGCGCTGGAACATACGGAGCCTTCCTTCTTGCAGCCTACGACCCAGACAAGGACATTTTCGAAACGGTAACAAAAGTTGGAACCGGATTCACCGACGCTGACCTTGAGAAACTCCCAAAAATGCTGAAAAAACATCAAATAAGCCATAAACATCCTAGGGTCAATTCAACCCTCAAGATGGATGTCTGGTTTGAACCCGCAGTTGTCATAGAGACCAGAGGCGCGGAGATAACTCTCAGTCCCATCCACACATGCGCCATGAACGTCATAAGAGAAGCAAGCGGACTTGCCATAAGATTCCCGCGTTTCACAGGAAAATACAGAGTGGACAAATCCCCAGAAGACGCAACAACCACCAAAGAAGTTGTTGAAATGTACCGAAGTCAGCTCAAAAAGATAGAAGGCTAACCATTCAAGTATTCAGGTTTTTCAGTTCCTCAAGACGTTTTGAAACAATAACATAAAGCTGGTCCCTCAAGGCGCTCCTAACAGGTTCCAGATTTTTCAAGTCGCTTATCTTTTCTGTCAGTTCACTGTCTTCAAGAACTTCATCAGCCCATTTTTCGAAGTCTCCTCGATAAAGATGAAACTCCAGAGACGCGATTTTAACTTCTCTGATTTTATTCGCAAACTCTTCCAAGGACATCGCACTTTGACCAGTATAGTTTCCGACAGACGTGAAGAAATAGAAAGCGTTCTCTCTCGATAATGTTCTAAGAATTCGGGCTGAAGATGAAGGCGTCAAAGTGTGAAGCTCCCCTTTATGCTGAGAAACAGTCTCTATTCCACTTTAACTATAGACACCAAATCTTTTATAGTTTTCATTTTTTCTCGATCAAAAATCTTTCTTCTTTAATTTTTTTTGTGACAATTGAAGTTCTGATTCTCAGCACTCCCTGAAGAGGTGCAACCTTTTTTGCTATAAACGAGTGCAGTTCATCTTGGTCTCTGGCAAGCACCTTCGCGATTATCAACAAGTCGTCAGAAAGCGACATCGAAACCTCCAAAACCTCCTTAGCCTCTGACAGTTTCTTTGCTACATTCTCACTTTCCTTTGGATCGGTGTAAACGCTCATGCGAGCGGTGATGTAATTTATGCCGATTTTTTCAAGGTCGATGTCAACGGTCCATTTTTTGATGACCCCATTTTTCTCCATCTTTCTTATTCTATCATAGACTGTAGAGTGGGCTACGCCTAATTGACGACCAACCTCAGAGTAGGTTTGCTTCGAATTTTCTTGGATGGCCTGTAGAATTTGCCAATCTAAAGTATCCAAGGAAACCTCTTGGTTTTTCAGCTTCATTGTCCCAAACCTTGAAGATATTGACCATCTTGCAGGTTTGCTAATTTATTGTTTGCTGTCGGAAAAATGTAGATTTATCAACGTTTTTTCGTAAAATTTTCAAGACTCAAGTTTACGGATTCAACCCTCGTTTATAGAAAACTGTAACATAAAAGGCGACTAATCCTACATCTGTTCAATTTTTAAGACATTAAGCAACATTTTTTCGACATTCCTGTCAATTAACCTTAAATCCGCGATAACAGAATAATCTTCTATAGATATCTACTAGGAAATGCCCATGAATTTACCGTTTCCCACGATTTGGAGTCTCATCGACAGTTTTAAGGAGCGTTGCCGATTGAGCGGCTGGGAGACCTGTGAAACCGAAGACTGGGTTAAAACAGAGGACGATGAATATCACAGTTTTCTTTGGACGCAAACCATCCACCCATCCACGTTTGAAAGAATCGCATCAAATCACAGGTGCGCTATCCGCCGCGGTATTTCCTACAAGGTAGTGGACATCTCATACATAGCATGGTTGTTTCAAGAAAGACCACCCGAATTCCTGATATCATGGATTAAGGAAAATCCTGAATTAACAAAGAAAACTGCCATATTTGACTTTAGTTGCGTCTACACTGGAGAGAATATTTGCCGAAAGTTTAACGAAACGGAAAGCATGGTCTTCAAGGAATTTGAACAATTTTTAGAAGAAGAATGGGAAATAACATTTAAGCCTGTCGACGAAATGCCCGCCCTGACGACGTAAACCACTTTTTTCTGGGATAAACCAAGCTTAAAAGGGCATATTTCATATTCCCTATGGATAATAATCTGTTCAGGTAAGCTTGGACGGAAGCGTAGAACTAGTTTGCTTGAAGGGAATGAACGATGAGTGAAGAAGAAAAAGAGAAAATCAAGAAGATAGCTAAGCTCCGTGCTATACTAGAAAAACGCGTAGAAACGATGGAAACAGAACTGGATGGACTAAAAACGCTGCTTAGTTTAATAGACACAACCCTGATTAAGGAGGGCTTCAAAAGAGCAGAAATCTCTAAGCCAGTTCAGACCCCTCCGAAACAGGCGACACCACAGCCTTCGGTCATACAACAAAAAAAGGGTATTCCCCTAAAAACGGTAACCGGAGACCTCTTAGCCCAACTCTATACCGAAAAAGACTCCATGCAAATTACATTAGCAGAAGACAAAAACTTCGACATCAACACTCCACCCTTCACATCTTTTTTCGTGGAACGGGTTTTGGCGAAGATGCAGGAGAAAGACAGAGAAGACGCCAGCAAAGGCAAAATAGCTCCAGAAAACATATTATCTTACAACATCAAACGTGATGGAAACCTGATCCGGGAGATAACCATCAGAAACCTCAGACGCGAGAGATCCCGGGAACTAAAATCGTCCATCCGCTGGACCCTAGAAAAAATGTATGAGAGAATAAAGCAGAATAACTAAATGGTCAAGATAGAGCATACAGAAAATTCGCTGATCTCCGAAGTTATTTATTTCTCTGAACTAAAATTGGGAAGTAACCATGAAACCTAATCAATTAACCGCCAAGATACTCACAGGATTCCTCAAGTTCAAGGCAAAAAAACCCACGCCCCTGTTTGCATCCTACAACGTGACCGGCAGATGCAACATGAGATGCGTCTTCTGCGAATGGTGGAAAACGGACATCCCGGAACTGCCAACAAAGAAGGCTTTAGCAGCTATAGATGCGGTTTGTAGTTTAGGTGTCCCCTTTTTTGACCTCAGCGGAGGCGAACCCCTCCTGCGAAAAGACTTGAATGTCCTCGCCAAAAGAGCCTCATCACATGGATGCTTCGTGAGTATGAACACCAACGGAACACTTCTGAACGAGAACAGAGTCTCTGAAGTGGCGGATGCCTTTGACTTGGTTGTCGTATCCCTTGACGGTCCCAAAGAGGTTCATGACAAGATAAGGGGAGTGCCAGGAACTTATGATAAGGCATTTGAAGCCATACGCTTGCTGAAGGCTCATGGAGTAAAGGTTGGGGTGAACAGCGTCGCTACCCCATGGAACATCGACGTTCTGCCCCAATTCATTGAGGAACTCCGCAGCCATGTTGACTTCGCTCAGGTTCAGCCCATCCATCCTTATCCCCCATCAGCCGAAAACACTCCATCTGACAAACAAGTTTCTCGGCTTCTGGACTATCTGCTGAGGCTCAAGCGCTCTGATCCCAGTTTCTTAGCGGTGCCAACAGATTTTATAAAGGGTTTTGAGGCGTTTTTCAGGGGTAAGGCGCCGAAAATCTGTCACGCTGGAGAACTGTATGTTGCCATAGACCCATCGGGTAAACTTTTGGCTTGTCCAGCTCGATCAGACATAGTGCTGGGAGATACTCTAAGCGGCTCTGTCAATGACGTTTTGAAGAGGCGGGACAGTGAGGGATGGCGTAAAGTTTCCGCTTGTAGGGGATGCTGGCTTGAATGCACTGCCGGAGTGTCAATGATGTTGGAGAATCCCCTCAAGGAAGCTTCCCAGTTGGTAGGTCTCTGGAAATCACGTAAAAACTGAATGCTTGGATAAGACCTATCCTGCGATTGCCGTTTTGAGTATATTACCAATAATTTCCGTTACAGTTGTTAACTGGTCAGTGTAGAGTCCGACGGATAGGAATTATATGCCGGCAAGTAAAATGAGGGACCCAAGAATTCTTTGTTCAGGCAAGTCCATGAGCTGTTTCCTTCCGTTGATTCTATTGTATAACGCTAAGACCATTATTTAAGACGTTTTCCGTTCAGCTGTCCAGAACGTTTTCCATGCTGAGGCGCCTATACTCAACCATTTTGGCACCCAGAAGGTCAGTTCTTGTTTTGGAGAAGTTTTTCGCCAATAGCCTGAATAGCCTTCACTCCCTCTGAACTTTCTTCATATTTGATAGGCGCTTCTCCCACCCTGTCCGCTTTTATCACGGTGTCATCGTATGGAATCAAATCCAGTAACGGAAGCCCATTTTTTTCTGTAAAATCGGTGATTAATTCTTTTTCTTCTGGATCTCTAACCCTGTTTCCAACGATGAAAACGGTTTTTATTCCCGCGTCGTGGGCTAAACCAGAAATTTTCTTGGCAATCTCCAAGGATTTTCGGCTGGAATCAACAACTATAAGCATGATGTCAACTTGGCTGGCTGTTCCACGTCCCATGTGTTCCACCCCAGCTTCCATGTCCACAACCACAACCTCGTCCCGTTCAACAATCAGGTGACGAAGAAGCTCCCGGATAACCGCGTTGGCTCCGCAGGCGCATCCTCCTCCAGCAGTTTTGATTGTTCCCATGACAAGCAAGTTTACGCCGTAGGGTGATTGCATTCCGTTATTTTCAACAATGTCATCCACCGTAAAGTGGAGCTTGTATACTCCCGGATAGTCGGTGCGGGTCTTCGAGTCCAGCAGTTCGGCGTTCTCTGAGATCGGAACTATCTGGTTTGCCTCCTCAACTGGTATACCCAATGTCAAGGCTAGGTTAGGGGATGGGTCAGCGTCAATAGCCATCACCTTGAATCCCTTCTTTGCGAAATAGCTAGCGAGAACCCCTGAAACAAGGGTTTTACCGACTCCACCCTTACCAGAAACTGCAATCTTCACTTGATTTTCACCGTTTTGGTTAAGTGTCACGGACACTATTTACGTTTTCTGAAATAGAATGAAACGATGGCGATCCAAACGGATTATTTGGCAGATGCTGAATGAAACACGATTCTCTTTTGCAAAATAGATATACGAAGCGTAAACGTAGTTATCAGTGGATAAACATGAAACTTTTAAGGAGAAACGGTGCACGGAAGCATTTGTTCTTCACGGTTTTCTTGTGCGGTTTAATGGTGACTGTTGCAGTGTCCAGCTTAGCCATTCCCGTGTACTCAAGCGAGTTGACGGTTCCAGAGAAGACGTTAGCCTTTTTGGGGGATGTGGTTCTGCTTGACATGACAAAATATGAGGCGGTCCTGCAAATACATGATGTGTATTATCCTGATGAGTTAGATGGTTTGGCTCAGGACAATGTGGTATATGTTCTTGTTTCTGATGAAGGCGAACTGGAGGCGGCTTTTGGGTTCAAAAACGAATCCTTTGCTCATTGCATGCTGGGAACGCTTGGTTCACCATTTTACGCTGAGCCGCAACCAGCTAACGTAGTTGATGCTGTTAAGGGCTTTCTGCAGAGATACCAAACTTACACGGGAGACCCAGACTTCGATGGCGTAAGAGACTTTGAGGGAATGAGAAGAATACTGGACATGGTTGATGTAACAGAAAATGTGACAGCGATGTCGGATCATGTGAAGCTTGAGGTGATCAGCAGAACCGATTATGCACTCTTCGTTTGGGAGTACGTTTTGGATGGTGTTGCGTTTCCATGGATGACCCTTGAGTTTCGCAACGGGATTGTCTGTGGGTTCGATGACAACTGGCGCCTATACACGACTGGTAGCACAGAAGTAAATTTCTCAGAGGAAGAAGCCGTAAACGTTGCACTGGAATATTTAGAAGATTTCTCTTGGACTGCGGGTGACGAAGAGGTAACAGATTTTGAGATAATAGAAGAAACAGTAACTGCAGACCTGATAACAACTAGAAACAAGGAACCTTTAACATTGTATCCAAGTTGGGTAATCACTGTATATCTGGACAAGATTTACCCCGGCAACATTAACCGCATTGTCTTGGCGATCTGGGCTGACACAGGAGAAATAATCTCTTGTACACCACTAGGCGGGGGCGGACCTCCAATCCCCGAGTTTCCCTCATGGACACCAATGCTCCTATTACTCGCGGTGCTTGCAGTAGCCCTAGTTTTCTACAAACTGAGACTACCAAAAAGTGAGGCTTAACGACAGGTTATACTTTTAGGGCATAACCAGTTCTTGCTG
>Ga0315550_1001270_pt1 | contig 15676 bp, 13 predicted proteins | sample SalMarSW160190MG_2_FD_203100 | JGI IMG/M metagenome (GOLD analysis project Ga0315550, IMG submission 203100) | Salt marsh sediment microbial communities from the Plum Island Ecosystem LTER, Massachusetts, United States - Salt Marsh Sediment SW1601-90 ... | reverse complement strand
GAGTAAGGACGTAAACCTTGACGGGGAAAGATTACTCGACGAGGTTTTGAATATGGCTGCGTGTAAGGCGGCAATCAAGGCCGGGCAAAGACTAACGATGAGCGAAATAGAACAACTGCTTTTGGACAAAGAAAACACCGAGTCCGCAAGCCGCTGTCCACATGGCAGACCCACCACGATAAAATTTTCAATAACTGATTTGGAAAAACAGTTCAAGAGAACCTAATGAATAAATGGTGGCGGCTATTGTTGATAATCTTGTGCCTGGCCGGCGTGGTATTTGTAATATACGGTACTCAACAGGCTCAAAATCCAGGTCCCTCCCCGCCGCCGAATAATCCCGACAGGGTCGTCTCACTTGCGCCGAGCCTTACGGAAATTCTTTTTGCGCTCGGGCTCGACGATAAAATCGTTGGTGTAACACTCAACAGCGATTATCCACCGGCAGCAGAAAAAAAAACAAAGGTGGGAACCTTTTGGCAGCCGGATACCGAAGCGGTGATAGCTGCTAAGCCGGATTTGGTGGTCACGCTGCAGATCGAACAGCAAAAGAGGGCTGCCGATAGTTTGAACAGACTGGGCTACCGGGTTTTAGCTCTGAAGATAGAGAAGATCGAAGAGCTGTTCGCAGCGATTCAAACAATCGGCACCGCCACAGGCTGCAAACAGCGTGCTGACGAACTCATCGAAAATATCAGTGCTCAATTGCAATATTTGAAAACGAAATACAGCTCACCCAGCAAGCCGAAGGTATTGTGGGTAATACAGACAGAGCCTTTACGGGTGGCCGGTAGAAATACTTTTATCAACGAATTTATCGAACTTCTCGGCGGAGAAAATGCTATTGGCCCTACTATTCAACAATATCCACCTATAGGCACTGAAGAGCTTCTCGCCTGCAATGTTGAAGTAATAATCCAATCTGCGATGGGAAAAACCGATATCGACAAGCAGCAACAGCAGGCGGAAGTTTTCTGGAGCAAATGGGCAAGTTTGCCGGCGGTGAAGAACAATAAAATTTACGTTGTTAATTCGGACACCGTATTAAGATTAGCACCAAGATTGCCTCAGGGCGTAGAAATGGTCGGCCGCTGCTTACACCCGGACACATCTATAAAAAGCAGCGAAACCGCACAACGAGTCAGGTAGATTATATGAAGGGAAAAGTGATATTTTCATGGAGTGGAGGTAAAGACAGCGCATTAGCCCTTTATGAACTTCAGAAAACAAAAAATTATGAAATCGTGTCCCTGCTGACAACAATAACCCAGGACTATGACAGAATCAGTATGCATGGTGTAAGGACCATTCTGCTTGAAATGCAGGCTGAATCTCTGGGATTACCTCTTGAGAAAGTGTTTATTACTAAGGACATCACCAATGAACAATATGAGCATAAAATGTGGGAGGTCATGACAAAATATCTGGCCGCCGGTATCTCCTCCGTCGTTTTCGGAGACATCTTTTTAGAAGACCTAAAAAAATATCGGGAAGATAATCTATCAAAGATAGGAATGAAAGGAATATTCCCAATATGGAAAAGAAATACTGCTGTACTTGCTTATGAATTCATCGAGTCGGGCTTCAAGGCGGTTATTACCTGCATCGACTCAAATTTTCTTGATAAAAAGTTTATTGGCAGGACCTTTGATGCACATTTTTTATCCAGACTTCCTTCCGCCGTTGACCCCTGTGGTGAAAATGGTGAATTTCATTCATTTGTATACGATGGGCCGATATTTCGACAGAAAATATTACACACAACAGGGGAAGTAGTTTTAAGAGAAAACCGTTTTTACTATTGCGATTTGCTCCCTCTTCAGAACAGCAAAACCGCTCTCAGTACTGACTTAACAGCTCAGGTAGGTTAATGGCTGAATTTTTAACAGCAAAAGAATTAGCAATTAAAGTTTCCATCTGCCTGGTAGTGCTGGCCGTGGTAATGAGCTTATGCGCTCTGTTCCCCAGATCGGTGGGGAGACAAAAAATTTCCTGGACGAAGGCTTTCTCCGGCCCGGGACAGAAACCGGGTGAGAATATCGATTACGAAATTCTTGTTCGCGTCAGATTGCCCCGGGTGATTTTGGCTGCTCTTGTGGGAGCAGCTCTGGCTTGTTCAGGAGTTGTGCTGCAAGCGATTTTACGAAATCCTCTGGCCGACCCGTACATCCTCGGAATATCAAGCGGCGCGGGATTAGGTGTAATTATTGCAATCCTATCAGGAATAAGCTGGAGCTTCCGGGGTGGTTCGCCAATAGGGATTTTTGCATTTGCAGGAGCGCTTATAACTGTCTGGCTGGTCTGGTACATCGGGCATTTTACAGGTAAATCACAGGTAACAAGTCTGCTGCTTGCCGGAGTAGTAGTGAATGCTTTCTTCTCAGCGGTCATAATGTTCTTAACGTCCATAGCAAAAAGCGAACAGGTATATTCGACAATATTCTGGCTGATGGGCAATATAACAGAAAAAGACTTATCGATTTTGTGGGTCAGCGCAGGCTGTATCCTGGCAGGGATAATCGTCCTATTTACTGTTTGCCATAGTTTAAACGTTCTGGCCCTGGGCCAGGAGGAAGCAATAGGACTCGGCGTTGATGTAGCAAGAACCAGGATAGTTGCTTTTGCCTGTGCCGCGTTTGTAACCGCCATTGCCGTGAGCCTGAGCGGACTAATAGGATTTGTGGGCCTTATCATACCTCACGGAGTCCGTCTTACATTCGGACCGGACCATCGTCAATTGCTGCCTCTTAGTGCGATAATCGGAGCCTCATTTTTAGTCATCGCTGACACAATCGCGCGTATAATCGTTGCGCCCGCCCAATTGCCGGTAGGCGTGGTAACAGCCATTGCAGGCGGGCCGTTTTTTCTAATTTTATTGGCTAAATACAGTAGAAAAGTCAGCTGGTTAAAATGAACACCATTATAAAGGCTGAAAATTTGAGCTTTGGCTATACGCGGCAAGACACAATCTTGAAAGATATTAGTTTTGAAGTAAATCAAGGGAAGTTTCTGGCCATAGCCGGGCCAAACGGGGCAGGAAAGACAACGCTGTTAAATCTGCTCTGCGGACTGCTCAGACCCAAATCCGGCTCCATAAGGATCGACGCAAAACCGGTGGAATCATATTCGGTCAAAAAACTTGCACAGAAAGTCGCCGTAGTTCGCCAGGAATTTGTGCCGGTATTTGATTTTACCGTAGCAGAAATGGTATCGATGGCAAGAACACCATATCTGGGCACATTTGGATTTGAGAGCAATACGGACAAACAGATTGTTAATGAAGCGCTCGAGGCAACCGAAACGGCCCAATTTGCTCTGAGGTCTTTGGGAAGTCTCAGCGGGGGTGAACGACAGCGGGTTTTTATCGCAAGGGCGCTTGCGGCGAACAGCCCGGTTTTGCTTCTGGATGAACCGACAAGCTTTCTGGATTTGAAACATCAGGTTGGTATATATGATTTGCTCAAAAGCGCACAACTCGAAAAAGGCAAAACGATTGTGGCCGTAACGCACGATATAAACCTGTCAGCCCAATACTGCGACGAAATTTTACTTCTCGGTGCCGATGGCAATTATCATATCGGCGAAACCAAAGATGTTTTGTCCCGGGAGGAAATCGAGAAAGTTTTCGGCGTCAGGACATTTGTAGGCAGGCTTGGCCAGGAAAAATTCTTTATTCCCCTGGGAAAATTTGCAAAGATGAGCGGTCAAATCGCGAGCAAACCACATAACATCCAACATGAATAAAAACAGCATGTCGTTGACGTAACTACTTATTTATCAAAAGGTTAAAGCTGCCCAGGTAATTTATCTTGAATAATCTTATTATACTGACTATACTTTTGCCGCATGAACAACAGCCTTTGGATAAAACAAATACTGTATACAATATACTTTAAGGTGTTATAATCAGCTTCTATACATAAAGTGAAGTTAGTGGTAAGAAAGGTAAACCAGCAAGTGGCACAAAAACGTAAAAAAGCATCCAGAGTGAAAGTAAGTTCGACTCGGACAAAGAAACGCCCTTTGACTTCCGCCGATACTGAGCATTTCAAACAACTGCTATTGGAAAAACGCAGAGAAATCCTGAGAAATGTAAACGAATTTGAAGACGAAGCCTTGAAGAAATCCCGGTTGGATGCTTCCGGTGATTTATCAAGTATGCCAATCCATATGGCTGACATCGGGACCGATAACTACGAGCAGGAATTTGCCTTGGGGCTAATGGACAGCGAAAGGAAATTACTAAGAGAAATTGACAATTCATTAGGCCGTATCGAGGAGGGAACTTATGGTATCTGCGAAGGCACCGGCAAGCCGATACCCAAAGCCCGGCTTGAAGCTCAGCCCTGGGCCAGATACTGTGTTGAATATGCACGAATGCTGGAACAGGGCCTTGTACAGGAAGAATAAATGTAAGATTGATATCTTAGAATGAAACACAGATGTCCAGTCTGTCACAAAACCGTTAAAGCATCAATTCAGGAACAATCTAAACAAGCAACATTCTTTCCCTTCTGCTCCAGGCGATGCAAGCTGATAGACTTGGGCGCCTGGCTGGATGCCAAATACAAAATAGTCCCCGGACCAGACTCTCAAGAATCCGGCGAGCCATCCGATACTTTTCCTGACACCGATTCTGACAAGCCGTAAACAACGGCATTTAGAAACAAAATCTTAAGAATTTGTTGAAACCAACCGATAATACGTTATATTTACAATCGCGGTTATTCTTTATAAGGCCAATAATTTTTAACTTTTAGAAAGGAAATAAAATGGTCAGCGAAAAAGAACCCTCCAAAGTTTTTGATCTTCTCTTTCCGAAAATATTCAAAACCTTCCGCATGGCTATTCAGCCAACCAAATTAATAATTGCCTTTTTGGCACTGGCTATTATATGTCTGGCCGGCTGGATTATGGACTTCAGCGAAACAGTGGTTGCCACACCAGGTACCCAGGGTAAGATCACGGAGCTGGATATATATATGACTAATCCGGCACAAGCAGACTCGTACATCGAAGGATTTCAGGGAAAAAGCCAGGGCACAGGAGTATTCTCTACGCTTTGGCGCTTCTCCGCCACAAAATTCCAGGGCGCGGTAGATTCTGTATTCGCACAAGACATCCCGGGTGTAGTGAAAAATATCGCTGATTATTTTAAGGCCGTTGGATGGGCATTAAGGCATCACACTGTTTATTGCATCATCTTTTTTGTTATCAAGCTGGCTGTGATTTCCATCGCCGGCGGCGCTATCTGCCGAATCGCAGCGCTGCAATTCGCCGGGGGCGAAAAACCCGGCCTGACCGAAGCACTGCGATTCAGCACAAAAAGATTCACAAGTTTCTTCACCGCGCCTCTGGTGCCGGTCGGCATAATTATCTTCATAGGACTGTTCATATTTCTTCTGGGGCTGATAGGCAACATTCCCTGGGCCGGTGAGCTGATAATGGGTATCTTTGTGCTGTTAGCTTTGATTGCAGGCGCGCTAATAGCGGTCGTTTTGATAGGAGCGTTTGCCGGATTCAACCTGATGTTCCCGGCTGTAGCTTATGACGGCTCAGACTGTTTTGATGCGATAAGCCGTTCCTTTAGTTATGTATATGCCAAGCCCTGGCGAATGGGCTTTTACACGGCGATAGCCGCGGTTTACGGTGCAATTTGTTATACATTTGTTCGATTTTTTGCCTTTCTACTGCTCCTCGTTACACACCTGTCTTTGCAGCTTGGTGTCTGGGTCGAAAACAGCAAAGAGGTCGATAAGCTTACAGCAATCTGGCCAAAGCCGGAATTTATGAATCTGCTCGGCTCTTCAGGTTTGGCAACAACTAACTGGGCCGAATCAGTAGCGGCCTTTTTGGTGTACTTACTCTTACTGGCTGTCGTGGGCTTAGTAGTTTCTTTCATAATAAGTTTTTACTTCTCTGCCAATACTATAATCTATTCGCTTATGCGCAACAAAGTTGACAATACTGCTCTTGAGGATATTTATAAATATAACGACGAGGCAGAAATCGAGCCGGCCACAACCGAACCCAAGACTGACGAAGCCCAGCCGGATTCATCATCTTCACAAGAGTAACAGAAGAACCTTTTAAGCGAATACTTACAGTATGCCGGATGAGAACCAAAACCTACTAAAATCCTCACCTCACCCCCCTACTATGTTGCTTCGTTTCCGCAGAGGCATGATCATACTTGCTCATATAACTGCCTTTGCCTGCTCTTTGATGCTTTCCTTCTTAGTGGTACACAAAATGCAGCTCAGCCCCCCGAATCCTAATGAGAAGTGGCTTCATCTATACCTTCCGTTGCTCCTTTTTTTTCTCATCGTCAAGCTGACAGTATTTGGTCTTTTCAAGCAATATCGCGGCTGGTGGCGTTATGTAGGTATTTCCGATCTTCGGGACATATTCAGGGCCTCGCTGATAAGCACTTTCATTATCGTATTTTTATGGTTTATTGTGGGCCGCATCGATGCCGTTCGTGCAAATCTACCCCCGGACATGAAAAGGCCTGCCGAAGGTGTATGTATAGCCGATATGTTTGCCACGGTTTTGATGCTTGGGGGATTGCGGATAGCGATACGGCTATACTATGAGGAGTTTCGAACTGCCGAAGCAGGCCGGCTGAAGCGATTTCTTATAGTGGGCGCCGGCAATGCAGGCGAAGCACTGCTGCGAGAAATTCACCGTATGCCCGTAGCCCAATACGAGGTTGTGGGCTTTATTGATGATGACCCCATCAAAAAAGGCACTAATATTCATGGAATACCGGTCCTCGGCACTGTTGAGCAGCTGCCCGAAGTCTGTGAGGAACGCAACATCGAAGAAATTGCCATCGCAATGCCCTCGTCGAGCCATCAGCAGCTAAGACGCGTTATCCAGGTATGCGAAGGTACTAAGATTCGTTTCCGCACCGTGCCATCAATTACGGATATTGCCTCCGGAAAGTTCCGTGTCTCTCAGATCCGAGATGTCGATATCAACGATTTGTTAGGCAGAGAAACTGTCCAGCTTGACCAGGACCTAATAGAAGCCTTTGCCAAGGACAAAACAATTCTGGTTACCGGCGCAGGCGGCTCCATCGGCTCGGAAATGTGCAAACAGCTATGCAATTTCAGCCCGAAGCTGCTTTTGCTTATTGAGCAGGCTGAAAATCCACTGTTTTACATAGAGCGTGAATTGCGCAAACAATTTCCCGCAGTCCGCATAAAAGCACTTATTTGCAACATTACCGACAGGACCCGCGTGGACGAAATCTTTAAAAATTACAAGCCACAGGTTGTCATTCACGCCGCCGCTCATAAGCACGTACCTTTGATGGAGCTTAACGCCGGCGAAGCCATCAAAAACAATATCGTCGGCACGCAAATCGTCGCCGATGCCGCAGATAACTCCGGTACTGCCAACTTTGTAATGATCAGCACCGACAAAGCCGTTAATCCAACCAGCATAATGGGCTCATCAAAGCGAATTGCAGAAATGTATATCCAGGACCTGAACAGAACCAGTGAAACGCACTTTGTAACTGTCCGCTTTGGAAATGTGCTCGGCTCTGACGGCTCAGTGGTTCCTATCTTCAAAAAGCAAATAGCCGAAGGTGGTCCCGTAACCGTTACACATCCTGAAATGAAGCGCTATTTTATGACCATACCGGAAGCAAGCCAGCTCGTCCTGCAGGCGGCAACAATGGGAAAAGGCGGAGAAATCTTTGTGCTTGATATGAGCGAGCCGGTAAAAATCGTGGACCTGGCCAGAGAGCTTATCACCCTGAGCGGATTCAGGCCCGGAGAAGACATTGAAATGGTTTTCACCGGACCCAGAGTCGGCGAAAAACTCTTCGAGGAACTTTCGATAGAAGGCGAAGATATGCAGCGTACAAGGCATCCTAAAATCAGTATATGGAAGAATATTCCGATGGACCGCGAGGGGCTTCGGGCGGGTATAAATGAGCTGGTAAATATTGCCAAAGCACAAAACAACAGTCAAATAGTTCAGAAAATCAAGGAGCTTGTACCGGAATATATCGGCGGCAACCAGGAAAGTGCCTAAAGTGAGCTAAAGTGTCTAAAGTGAACTAAAGTGTCTAAAGTGAACTAAAGTGAGTTCCAAACTTTAGGCACTTCAAACTTTAGTTCAACTATGGTATCCTCTTGTCGGTGAGTTTGCTGGGCTTATCAAGAAGCATAAGGGTGTCTAAGTCTTCCATCATCTCCTGCCGGTTAATACGAAGAGCGCGTATATGCCTTCTGCGCCCTTCAGCAGTAGTCTCACCCATCTGCTCGTAAGACTTGCACCCTAAAGGCATAAAAAACAAAACGCACAAAACAATAACCAAAATCACCTTACACAAAGAAACGCCTTTCATCATCATTCCCTCTTTGAAATCCAAATCTGGGCTATAGTTATCGGATGGGCACCTTTTTATCTTTGGTGCCCACGTCTTTATTATTCAGACAGCACAAACATACGCCTGCCTAATTATTTATTATAGCAGTCACCAATGTTGTTGTCAAGCCCATTGCCGATTTCCTGCCCTTATTTTAGGAATATTCTCATTTGCAGCACTTTCAACGGGCTTTATGCCTCAATTTCTAAGCCCGCCAACGCAACAATGCTTTCTCGCTCGGGAATGAATCTGCCCCCCGGAAATAGAAGAAAAAGTCTTGTTTCTGCCCCCGAAACGCTATTTCTTCTGAAATCGCACCTCTTATATGCCGATAACCCTCTTAATTAAGTGGAATACGATCTAAGACTGGACGATGCTGGAAATGAACGGCTCAGTCAGCATCCACAGTGATGGATCCGCCACAGGCGTTGTGTTTACCTTTGAATTACCCTTCCAAACTCAGGAGACCGTAGAATGGATACCGGCGAAAAAGAAATGATTGGCTTGGCCGCAGGTGGGTTCCCTCACCGTATTCTCGTCATAGACGACAATCCCGATATTCACAGGGATTTTAAGACCATTCTCCTTGAAGAGCAAGCTAACACAAAATTGGACTCGCCTGGTGCTAAGCTTTTCGGCCGCAGCGCCTGTAAATCCACGCCCAGGAGCAATTATGAGCTCGATTTCGCATCTCAGGGCAAAGAAGGCCACGAAAAGATTAAAAAGGCCCTTTCCCAAAATCGCCCATATGAGCTGGCTTTTGTCAAAATGCGTATGCCTCCGGGCTGGGACGGCCTCGTAACGACAGAGCACATCTGGAAAACCGACCCTAACATTCAGGTCGTCATCTGCACAGCCCACTCCGACCATTCCTGGGAAGATATAAGCCAGCGGCTCGGAAGGTCGGAAAACCTTCTGATTCTCAAAAAGCCCTTCGACAGCGTCGAGGTCGCTCAACTCGCCGCCACACTGACCGAAAAATGGACCTTAGCCAAGCGGGCATCTTTGAAGATGGACGAATTAGAGCAAATGGTCAAAGAACGAACGCATGAGCTGGCAACAACCAATAAGCATATCCAAAAGGAAATTGCTGAGTGCAAGCGGGCAGAGGAGACGCTGCGGCAGAGCGAAGAGCGGTTGAATATATTATTTGAATACGCCCCTGATGCCATTTTCTTGAACGACGCCAAGGGTAATTTCGTCGATGGTAATAAAGCTGCGGAGGAAATGGTTGGCTATGCGAAAGAGGAATTAATTGGAAAGAATATATCCGAGACGGGATTGCTGTCATCAGAGCAAGTATCGAAGGCATTCAAACACTTAGAAGAGATTGTTATGGGCAAACCAACAGGGCCAGACGAGTTTACCATAAAAAGGAAAGATGGCAGTTATGTGACAGTTGAGATAAGAACTTTCCCAGTAAGAATAGGAAACCAAACATTAGGATTAGGCATCGCGCGCGACATCACCGAGCGCAAGAAGTCCGAACTCAGTCAGAATGAACTTATCACAAAAGTGGATAAAATTAACAGAGAGCTGAATGATTTTGCATCCATAGTCTCGCATGATTTGAAGGCGCCGCTGCGAGGGATTAAGACCTTGGCCAATTGGATATTAGCCGACTCTGCGGACAAGCTTGGGGACCAGGCCAACGAGCAAATAAATCTGCTTTTGGACCGCGTAGAGCGGATGTATAACCTCATTGAGGGTGCGCTTCAATATTCGAGACTCGGCCTGACAAAAGGAAACCAAGTTCAGGTCAATCTCAATACCTTTGTTCCGGAAATTATTAATATGGTCGTTCCGCCGGAAAACATTACAGTTACAATCGAAAACGAACTGCCTGTAATTGAGTTTGAAGAAATTCAAATTATGCAGGTATTCCAGAATCTGCTGAGCAACGCTATAAAATATATGGACAAGCCAAAGGGCTGGATAAAAATCGGCTGCGTCGAACAGGACGGCTTCTGGGAATTCAGTGTCGCTGATAACGGGCCAGGTATCGAAGAAAAGCACTTCGAGAAAATCTTTAAAATATTCCAGGCCTTGCCGACCTCTCCTATGTTTGAAGGCACCGGAGTCGGCCTTACTATCACAAAGAAAATCGTTGAGTTATATAACGGAAAGATTTGGGTGAAATCAACAGTTGGCCAAGGAAGCACTTTTTTCTTTACTCTGCCAAAGCAGAAGGGACCCTGCCTTGCGGGAACCAAAATGGGGGCTAAAAAATGAGAAGCTCGAAGCCGATATTGCTCATTGAAGATGATAACGTGGATGTGATGACCGTGGAACGTGTGTTCAGAGACCTGAAGATTGCAAACCAGCTCGTTAGCACGAGCAACGGCGAGCAAGCTTTGGAGTATCTAAGAACCAACGGTAATAAAAAGCCAAGCGTTATCTTGTTGGATTTAAATATGCCGAAGATGAACGGCACCGAATTTCTAAAAATCGTAAAAAAAGACGAGTCATTGAAAAAGATTCCCGTTGTAGTGCTGACTACATCCAGCCAACAGCAGGATGTAGTCGAAAGCTTCAAGCTCGGTGCTGCCGGTTATATGGTCAAATCTGTTGATTATGGAAAGTTTGTGGAAACAATCAGGACAATTAACCTATATTGGACCTTAAGTGAACTGCCATCAAATGGAGATTAAAAGAATGGAAAATACAAGATACAAGATTTTACTCATTGAAGACAACGAGCTCGACCAGATGGCTTTTAAGCGCTGTGTGGATGATAACGCCATTCCCTACGATTGCACAATCGCCGGCTCTGTTTCAGAGGCCCGAGACGCATTGGATAGCGACCGGTTTGATATTATAATTGCCGACCACTCGCTCGGGGACGGCACAGCTTTTGACATCCTTGATTCGGCCAAGGACACTCCCATTATAGTCGTTACCGGGGCAGGTGATGAGGAGACAGCCGTCAAAGTCTGGAAAGCCGGCGCTTATGACTATCTGATAAAGGACCTGGACCAAAACTATCTCAAAGCCATTCCAATAACCGTCGAAAATGCCGTCAGCCACAAGATAGTCGAAAAGAAACTCCAATTGCTCTCGGGCGCTGTTATGAGCACCGACGACAGCGTCTATATTACCGATATGCAGGGCAGGATTATCTTCGTTAACAAGGCATTTTGCAACACTTACGGGTACGAGGAACAGGAGGTTATCGGAAAAAACAGCGCTGTTCTCTGGGTAGGAAAACATCAGACCGAAAATACCAGAAGTGTCTTCCATACCCGAACTGTTGGAAGCTCCTGGGAAGTTGGGTTCTACCATAAACGAAAGGACGACAACGTATTTCCGGTCTCTCTTTCGAGGTCAACCATCAAAGATTCAAAGGGAAACGAAGTTGCGATTGTCGGAATCGCTCGTGACATTTCCGAGCGAATCCTTATAGAGGATGAACTCAGAACAGAAAATCAGAATTTGAAGAAACGAATTACGAAGCTGGAAGAGAAACTTGGAATAGAGCATAGCTATTCAACCCCGAATGCTTAACCCCGTTAGAGCCTTTCCCTTTCGGGCCTCTAACGGGGCTTAACGCTCACAGCCCTTCCAGCATTGTATAAAGTATGATGGTTAAAGAACAAAACAAAGAAAAAACCTGCCTTTTAAGGGAGGCGTAATGGCAGAAAATAGCAGCAGACCACAACACAGTGAACTGGTCGAGAGCCAGATAAGACATAGCTGCTCCACTCCTTTGCCGGCCACCTCCAGGAGCTGGCTGGAAGTGGGCGATATAATGACTGAAGATGTCACTACTGTCTGTCCGGTAAGCTCTGTGGTCTCGGCTGCCAAAATCATGTCGGATAAAAACATATCCTGCATCATTGTTTCAGAGAATGGAGATTTGTCAGGAATTATTACAGAGACAGACCTGCTGAAAAGGGCAGTAGCTAACAATAATGATTTCCGCAAGATGAAAGTAGAGCACATAATGACCTCTCCTGTGCGGAGCGTGCCTCGTAATCTTTCGGTCCTGGACGCCAGCAAAATCATAGAAGACGAGAACATCAGACGACTTGTCGTACTGGAGGAGGAACGGCTGGTTGGTATCATAACGCAAACCGATATTGTCCGAGTTCTGACATCCTACGGCATGTGGAAAAATGTCTCAGAACTTATGACCTCTGATGTGGCTGTTATAGCCGATTCGGTAACTGTCAAAGAAGCTGCAGAGGTGATGGCTTCACGAGACATATCCTGTCTGGTCGCTATGGATAACGACGACGTTGTGGGCATCTTTACGGAACGAGACCTTCTCAAAAGAGTCATCGCCCTGAAACGAAATCCGGCCCAGACTATTTTGAAAAACGTAATGTCTTCTCCGGTGATGAGCGTACCGTCCAACTACTCTATTCCAAGTGCCAGCAAAATGATGGAAAAGATGAGAATTCGCCGGCTGCTCGTTATGGATGACAAAACTTTACTCGGAGTAGTAACTCAGACCGACATTCTCAAGGCCATCAAAGGCAGGCTCCAGGAAGAGGAAGAAAACTACTTCAGGCTTCTGAACGAGTCCCGCAACTGCATTTATATCGTCGATTTGAATAATAACACAACCTATGTTAATCCTGCCTTAATGGAATTGCTGGAGACAACCGACCCGGACGAGCTTATAAACAAGCAGTTTTTGCCGGAACGTTTCTGGGAGAATCCACACCAGCGAGACCGGCTCCTGAACCAGTTTAAAAAAGCAAGTGTCGAAGTCGAAGAGCTGACGCTGAGAACCGCCAAGGGCAAGAAGCTGTTTGTTACGCTGTTCTCAACCCGCACCAAGAACATCAAAGGCCAAACTAACGGAAGTCAGGGCGTTCTTTACGATATCACCGCGAAAAAGGAGCTGGCAACCCTCAGAGAAATGGAGCACCAGCTCCGCAGAAGTGAGGACCTCTTGAGAGGAACTCTTGAATCTACCGCTGATGGTATTCTGGTGGTTGATGAAAATGGCCAGGTGAGCCACACGAACAACCGATTTGCGAAGATTTGGGACGTTCCCGACGAGCTGGTTCAGCAGCGAGATAACCAGAGATTGCTTAAACAACTTGACTGCCGATTAAAGGACCCATCGGCCTTTCTCGAAAAGCTGCAAGCTTCCTGTCCTGCCGACCAGGACAGTTCCGACATCTTGTACTTAAAAGAAGGTAAGGTTCTGGAAGTATATTCCCTGCCATTGATTCGAGAAGGCAGATTTGCAGGACGGGTTTGGAGTTTTCGCGACGTCACCGAGCGCAAGCAGGCCGAGGAGGCACTGCGGAAAGCTCGCGACGAGCTGGAAGTACGCGTGGAAGAACGGACGGCCGAACTAGCGCAAGCCAACAAAGTCCTGGAGTCCGAAGTCGCCGAGCGCAAAAAGGCGGAGGATGCGCTGTGGGAGAGCCAAAAGCGACTGGATTTGGCCGTAAGCGGAACGAATCTCGGCTTGTGGGACTGGAATGTACAAACGGGGGAGAGTGTCTACAATCAACAGTGGGCTGAGATGCTCGGCTACACTTTGGAAGAAATCGATCCAAACGCCAGTACATGGAAAAGACTCGTCCATCCGAATGACACGCCACAGATGATGGAAATATTAAATTTGCATTTTAAAGGGAAGACTCCGTTTTACGAAGCAGAGTTCCGAATGAAGACAAAATCCGGAGGATGGAAATGGATTCTATCCATGGGCAAAGTTTTCGAATGGGATGATGACGGAAACCCTTTGCGAATGATCGGAACTCACAGAGACATCACCGAGCGCAAGAAGGCAGAGGAGGTTCTGGAAAAGCTCAACACAGACCTCGAATCAACTGTCCGCGAGCTAATGCGTACAAACAAAGAGCTTCAGGAGTTTGCATACATCACAGCCCACGACTTAAAGACACCACTTCGGGGAATCGGAACCTTAGCCGAGTGGTTATCAACAGACTACGCCGATAAGTTTGATGAACAAGGTCAAAAACATGTTAAGCTGCTCGTCGAAAGAGCAAAGCGAGCGGATAAGCTGGTCGATAGCATCCTCCAATATTCGAGCGCCGGACACGCCAGAGAAGAACAGGAACAGATAGATTTAAACACAGTGCTACCTGAAATAATTTGTGAGATTGATCGGACGGAAAATATCGAAATAACCGTCGAGAACAAACTGCCTGTCCTTATGTGCAAAAAAACACACATCATTCAGGTCTTCCAGAACCTGCTGAGCAATGCCATACAGTATATGGACAAAGAGAAAGGCCGGATCAACGTCGGCTGTCTCGAAGAGAATGGCTTTTGGAAATTCAGTGTCGCAGATAACGGCCCCGGAATCGACCAGAAGTACTTTAAAAAGATTTTCAAAATATTCCAAACCCTTTCGCCGACAGACGAAACTGAATCCACCGGCATAGGGCTTTCTGTAGCGAAAAAAATCGTTAAGCTGAACGCCGGCAGAATCTGGGTCGAATCAAATCCCGGCGAAGGAAGCACATTCTTCTTCACCCTGCCAAAATCAGATGCCCCCCAGGAAGTTTCCACAGGGGCCACTTCGGAAAATATAAAATACTCAAACTGACCGATTTTTACTGTCATTCCTTCGCTTCGCTCAAGGACAGGGCTGAGCCGGAAGGCGAAGCATCTGGCCTTAGTGGTAGATATAACCGTTTCTGCGGAATCCAGATTCTTCGCTTCACTACGTTTGGCTAAGAATTACAAAGTGTCGTATATTTTTGGAAGCAAGATACTTAGGACTTGTAAATAAATTATCTTCCATTTTTGGCTGGCTGCGGCTTCGGCCGGCGGTGTCAGCAAAACTCGGACTACCAACCAGTAGGCCTGCGTTTTGCTTCCTTGCCAGCCTTGTCCTCGCTGGAGCCAAAACGAAACCTAATTTCTTTACCAGTCCTTATGATTTACAACGCGTCCGTATCAGTCAGTTTGTTTGGGGGCAGCTTTAACAAAAGCCTTACGGAAAAAATTTTATATTGACATCACACCCATCAGACGTTTTAATCCTTTCCCTATCGATATGTCGAGCTGTGCATAACCAAAACAGAGCTTTATGGAGAAGCACGGATGAATAAAAACCAAGAATTACTTAATGCCATTCTCAAATCCGCCAACGACAGACCAGGGTCGGATGACATAAAGAGGCTGACGTGTGCCGAGGCCTTTGAGCTGGCGAGAAACTTCGAGACGGAAATTATTGAGATTGGGCGTATCTGCAATCAGCAAAATATAAAAATCTGTAAATGTCAGCTCGGCTGTTTTGCATAAATGAGTTCTGCAAAATTGAGGTTAGGCATACTTTGAAAAGAAAAAATCGTT
>Ga0315550_1001265_pt1 | contig 15714 bp, 17 predicted proteins | sample SalMarSW160190MG_2_FD_203100 | JGI IMG/M metagenome (GOLD analysis project Ga0315550, IMG submission 203100) | Salt marsh sediment microbial communities from the Plum Island Ecosystem LTER, Massachusetts, United States - Salt Marsh Sediment SW1601-90 ... | reverse complement strand
CGCATGTTGCCGGAACATTCTTGTAATAGACAGTGCTGACAGGATTGCTTGACCCGAAGACGCCCACGTGCGCCTTCTTCTCGCCGGATGCCTGCGGGTCTCCGCCATGACATTTGTCGCAGGTAACGCCGTTTTTCTGATGTATGGACCCCTTCCAGCTGTGGGATTTTACTCCCACAAAGCTTGTGGCGGAGAGTTGAGAATGGCAGTGAACGCAGGAATTCTCCATTTTTTCCTTGCCGGCTGCGTTAACCGTTCCCGAAAAGATGAACACGGCGCACAAAACCACGCAGGCGACGGATATGTGATCAAGTTTCGGCATATTGACCCCTCTTTTCATCTCTTGTTATACAATCGCAGCAGGGCATAAGAAACAGCCCAGGCAGCCAGTGTGGCAACTATCGTATAGACCGTCATTGTCCGCGGTGTAATGTGCAGCACATCTATGTAGCCCGCCACAACGGTCATGCAAAGGAAAACGCCGCCCCCTATACCGAAGGACGTCATGAAGGGACGGCGAAGTGGATTCGCTATATAATGCTGCGGTTCTCTCACCCTGTCAAGAAAAGGTATAAGTGCAAAAACAAGGAATAAGAATGCGGGAAAAATAACGCCGCCGATAGTTTCGGGTGTGATCTTTCCCCCCGCAACAGAAAATGACAGGTCACCAGGCACCAGCTTCAGAAAACCGTAAACGACGAGAAAATACCAGTCAGGCCTCATAACCGGCGTACCCGGTGAAGGCGGCCCGTATTTTTCTATCGGATTGAGAGGGACATAAGTTGCAACCAGAACAATTATGAACAGCAGGAACAGGTAAAAGGACAGACTGATGACGGTCTGCTCGGGCCAGATCGGGATCCCAATGAGTCTCTTGCCCCCCTGCGCCTCTTTTCGATGCCGGTTCGACGCTGGTTCGGTGTGTTTCTGTTTTATAAGTATCACCATATGGAGACCGATCAGACTTATGATTACCAGCGGGATCAACATGACATGCATGAAGAAGAAGCGCGGGACCGTTCCGGCCGAAGGAAATTCGCCCGCAAAAAGGAGCCTCGACAGCCAGCCGCCGATCCACGGTATCGACTTCGATATGTAATAGGCAATTGAAGTGGCCGTAACGGAGAACTGGCTATAAGGCAAAAGATATCCGGTAAAGGCCGCAACCATCGCCATACCCCAGAGGGCGAGCCCGACCAGCCAGTTGATCTCCCTGGGCTTCCGGTAGGCAGACGTAAAATAAATCCTCATAAGGTGCGCGAGTATGGCGGCTATCATGACCATGGCCGACCAGTGATGAATACGGCGAATAATCATGCCCATGGGAAGAAGGTCAATCCTGACTACGCTGGCGTAAGCGGACGGGACCTTCGCACCGTAAAGGGAAACCATCTTCATCGAAGGCTCGTAGAGGAACCCGAGGAAGATGCCGGTTATAACGAGCGTAATGAAGGAAAACAATGCAATTTCCCCGAGCAGGAACGTGGGATGTGTCGGGAAAGTCTTGGAGAGAAATTTATCCTTGAACTTCCCCAGTTCCAGCCTTTCATCAAGCCATTTATAAATCATCTTATCGCCTCATACCTGGGGTCCTATCGGGCCCGTAAAATCACTCGTAAAAACAAGAGAGCCGTCACCCGCCACCTTGACGCCTATCTGTGCAAGAGGGATCGGGGCCGGCCCCCCCATGACTTTCGCTCCTTCCGCAGGATCGAATATGCTGTTGTGACAAAAGCATTCCGTGTAGGACGCCCCTGGGGATTTCCGGTCCCGGACCCAGGAAACGGTGCAGCCCAGATGGGTGCATATTGCACTGTAGGCCACGAAGCCCTTGTCCGTCAGACCTTTCTTTGTCGGCGGCTTAAACTCGTCTTCTTTTAATTTAATCAGCTGGACGAGATTTGCCGGATTGGACGATTTACCCGCCGGGTAAACCAGCATGGCATCCCCGATCTTGAACGAAGAAGCCTCTACGGAAGCTCCCATTGCAGCACCCTTTGCGTATACCAGCTTGTCACCGGAACTGATGGTCGACACGTAACCGCCACCCTTTTTCTCGGGGGACAAGACCTTCAGCAGCGAAAACACCGATACCAGGGCACCCGCCGCAGAAGCGACCAGTATCCCGAGAGTAAATCTTCTCCGTGTTATGCCTTTCCTGTCCTCTTTGCTCCCGGCGTTTCCATCTACCATAAGAGCTCCTCCTCACGGTCCTCCGATACCTCCCTGAATGCCATGAAGTATCGTGCGAAAAGAACAACCTCGATGCCCGCGATAAAAAATTCAAAAGCAAGCAGAGTGCCCAGGATATAATTGTTCCCTTTCCCCGATATCAGCAGATATGCAAAGACAATCCCCATTCCAAGGAGCACCATGGAAAGGATGATGACCACCACCATTGCAAACACCGAATATGACGGCTTCTTCTCCCGGATAACTTCAAAGCTCATATTATTTCTCCCGTTTCCTCTTTTCCAGCGCCAGATATACAAAGTATCCCAGGATAAAGACTACCACCACTACGCCAAATGCGATAAAACCTATCTGGAATGAACCAAGCTCCTCGGGAAACTCCGGAATAAGCGAAGGCCTGGCCCCCCTCGCCTTCTCCTCGGCGAGTCTTATCCTGATCCTCGACAATTCGCTCAACGTTGATTCCGTGACGTTCATCGGGTCTATCTGGTCAAAGCCGGTGGTGTCCTTATGGCAGCTCCCGCACACCTTGGGTACCGAAGGTATGATATTGTTGTGTGCATTGTGGCAGGTAACGCAGGACGGACCGCCCTTGTTGCCCAGATACGCCTTGCCCATAATACTGCCGGCGTATCTCTCAACGGAAGCACTGTGGCACTGTCTGCATAAATCAAAGAGTGCCTGGCCCGAAGGTTTACCTGTGAAACCATGGGATTTCGACATCGCCCGGGCCTGTATGTCCGCAAACTGTCGGGGAGAAAGCCGGTTTATGTCCCCCAGATTGATACCCGCATCCCCCCCGTGGCAAAGGTCACAGGTAATTCCGTTCTGCCGGTGGACCGACCCCTTCCATTCCGAGACCGGCTTTGCAAGTTCACCCCCAAGATATTCGTGACAGGTGATACAGGCGTTGGGTGCCTGCTGGGCGCGGGCCTCTGCCGCCACCATGGCCAAAATAACCGACACAATAAATGCGTATCCAAGTATCTTCACAGTCACGCTCCGCCCGAATACTAGAATCATCTCACATTCCTGTCTTTTTGACAAGATGTAATCGTACTTTTTCTCTGCCGCCCGCACGTCAAAAGGAAGGGGGATGAAAGTGAAAAAAGCTGCGGTAATCCAATGTAGCCGGGCGTTGCAATATCAGGGAGACAAAAAGGGAGCTGCTACTTCATTATCTTCATGCTGATGTCCGCAGCGGTGACCGAGTGGGTCAGGCAGCCTACCGAGATCAGGTCTACCCCGGTTTCGGCGACCTCCTTCACATTATCGAGACTCATATTCCCCGATGCCTCAAGCATTACTCTTCCTTCTGTCATCCTGACCGCTTCTGCCATGTCCTGTACGGACATATTGTCCAGCATGACGATGTCGGCACCCGCTTCAATAGCCTCCTGGAGCTCCTTCAGGTTTTCAACTTCCACCTCTATCTTGGAAAGATGATGTCCGGCCTTTGCCAGCATCACAGCCTTCCGCACGCTGCCGACCTCTTCTATGTGATTGTCTTTTATGAGTATCCCGTCATAAAGCCCGTACCGGTGGTTCACACCTCCTCCCATTCTGACCGCATATTTTTCCAGAAAGCGGAGGCAGGGGGTGGTCTTCCTGGTGTCTACAATCTTCGCTTTCGTCCCCCTCGCTGCATCGACAAATTGATTTGTAAGCGTTGCAATGCCAGAAAGCCGCTGCATGATATTCAGGCTTGTCCTCTCCCCTGCGAACAAAACCCTCGTCCTGCCGGAAACTTCCCCGAGAACATCCCCCTTCAGAACGTTGGATCCTTCATTAAAAAAAGTATTGATAGATGTGGAAGGATCGATGAGATCGAAGACAGCCCTGGCGAACGGGAAGCCCGCAAGTACAAAATTTCCTTTTGCCACGTACAGGGCCTTCGATACCTTTTCTTCCGTCACCAACAGGGAAGTGGTGATGTCGCAGTAACCGAGATCCTCTTCGAGTGCCCGTCTTATCAGCTCATGTACGGAGGCCGGGAATACCGTCATTCATCTATCTCTTCCTGAAGAGGGAGAGAAAACCCCAGATGCCGCCGGCCACCGCACTCAGGGCACAGGCGGATTTCCAGTCAAGAAGGGTCGTGAGATTCCCTTCGACCTTTTTTGCGACGACAAGCAGCGCGGCGCTCTTGTCCGAGTTCACGCTTCCGGCGGCTACCAGCCCCGCGGCGCTCCTGTTCAGGGTCATATCGTTTCTCGACAGGGAAAGGGGGGAAAGAGAGAAATTGACGGTCGTACTGTTACCCATCGTCACTCCGCTCACACTCTGGTTGAGATTGACCTCGGTCCCCCTCACAAATACGGCCGCGGACTGCGTGGCTTCCATTCTCTCTCCGTCGATGCTGAGGGCGCCTACCTGCTGCATTTCCACATGGCCGCCTTCGACATTTCTGACACTGCTCTGGCTGATATTGATAAATTCTCCTTCTATGATCTCAACTTCTTTTTCCTGCAGTTCCTTTTCTTCCCTGGCTGTCATTTTCTTCCCCCGGCTTCGTGAAGTTTCCTCATGTTTTCCTGTATCCTTTCCTTTCTCTTCAGACATTCCTCGTATTTCTCCCGCTCCTTCAGGACAACGTCTTTCGGAGCCCTTTTCAGAAAATCCTCGTTCAGCAGCTTCTTGTTGAGAAAGGCAACGGACTGCTCCACCTTGGCCTCTTCCTTCTTAAGTCTATCAATTTCCATTTCTATGTTCAACAGACCTTCCAGGGGGACATAGACCTCGGAGAAAGTCCTGACGGCAACTGCGGCTCCTCTCGGCTTTTTCACTTCCACACCTATTTCGATTATCCGCGCCTTCGCGAGCTTCGCCAGATATGTCAGGTTCTTTCTCAGGACATCGCCGGTCTTTTCCGAAAGAGTCTTTATATATACACTGAGTTCAAGAGAAGGAGCAAGGTTCAACTCCCCCCGTATCGTTCTTACACCTGTCACGGCCTCCATGATCAATCCCATTTCGGTCTCAGCTTCATCGTATCCGGGCAGGGACAGCGGATAATCCGCAATAACAATGCTCTCCCCTTTCCTGCCATCCCCTGCTGCAGCCTTCCCGCCCTTCATGGTCTGCCAGATCTCTTCCGTCACATAAGGCATGAAAGGGTGAAGCAGTCTCAAAGTGCAATCAAGGAGGTAGAGCAGACAAACCTTCACTGCTTCCTTGCCTGACGACTCACCGTACAGGACCGGTTTTGCCATTTCGATGTACCAGTCGCACAGTTCGTGCCACGTGAACTGATAGACACTGCCGGCGGCGTCGTTAAACCTGTAATCACCAAGCGCGCTGTTGACATCGTCTGCAGTAACGGCCAGCCTGCTCAATATCCACTTGCTGCCGATATCGAGGTCCCCCGCATCAAAGGTCTGCGGAAGCTCTACGTCCCCGGCGTTGGCCAGTATGAATCTCGACGCGTTCCAGAGCTTGTTCACGAAGTGCCTGTATCCCTCCACCCTCTCCTCCGAGAACCTCACGTCCCTCCCCTGGGCTGCAAAGGCGGCGAGGGTAAACCTGAATGCATCGGTGCCGTATTTTTCCATCATGATCAGCGGATCGATGACGTTCCCCTTCGACTTCGACATCTTCTGGCCGTTCGCATCCCTTACAAGGGCATGGATATAAACGTCACTGAACGGCACATCCTTCATGAACTTGATGCCCATCATGGCCATGCGGGCAACCCAGAAAAAGATGATGTCGAAGCCTGTCACCAATACGGATGTGGGATAATACGTCCTGAGTTCTTCCGTGCTTTCAGGCCAGCCGAGGGTCGAAAAGGGCCAGAGGGCGGAGGAAAACCAGGTGTCGAGGACGTCTTCGTCCTGCCTCAGTGCCGTACCGCCGCATTTGCCGCATTTGGCGGGCGCCTCCCTCGACACGATCACATCCCCGCAGCCGCCGCAATACCAGGCGGGTATCCTGTGGCCCCACCAGATCTGTCTCGATATGCACCAGTCGTTTATGTTCTCCATCCAGGCGAAGTAGGTGTTCTCCCAAGTCCTCGGAATGATCCTGATCCTGCCTTCCCTGACAGCCTTGACAGCTTCCCGCGCCAGAGGTCCGACCTTCACGTACCACTGGAGGGCCGAAAGGGGCTCTATCACCGTCTTGCAACGGTAACACTGGCTTATGGAAAGCGTGTGTTTTTCCTGCTTGACGAGGAGCCCGGCCTCCTTCAAGTCACTTATTACGGCCTTCCTGCACTCATACCTGTCCATGCCTGCATACCTGGCGCCGGCCTCTGCGGTCATGCGGCCGTCGGGACCGATCACGGTCACGGAATCAAGCGGCGGGTCCTGTCTCTTGGCGATCGCTTCATCGTTGAAGTCGTGGGCCGGCGTGACCTTCACAGCGCCGGTTCCGAACTCGCGCTCAACGGCTGCATCGGCCACAACGGGGATCTTCCTGCCCGTCAGCGGCAGTGACACTTTCTTTCCTATAAGATCCTCGTAGCGCTCGTCGTCGGGATGGACGGCAACCGCCGTGTCCCCCAGCATGGTCTCAGGCCTGGTAGTCGCGACGACCACGCTCCCCGACCCGTCTTCCAGCGGGTACATTATATGTGTAAGTTTGCCCTCCAGTTCTTCGTGTTCGACCTCGATATCGGAAAGCGCAGTGTGACAGCGCGGACACCAGTTTATCAGCCTGTTGTCCCTGTAAATCAGCCCCTGCTCGTAAAGGGTCACGAATACCTCAATGACCGCCTTTGAGAGTCCGCTGTCGAGGGTAAACCGCTCCCTCGACCAGTCACAGGAAGCCCCAAGCCTTTTCAGCTGGTGAATGATCCTGCCCCCGTATTCCTCTTTCCATTTCCAGACCCGCTCGATAAAGGCATCCCGGCCCATCCAGTGTCTGTCAAGCCCCTCCGAGGAGAGTTGCCTCTCCACTACGTTCTGAGTGGCGATGCCGGCATGGTCCATGCCCGGAATCCAGAGGACATTGCATCCTTTCATCCTTTTCCACCGCACCAGAATATCCTGAAGGGTTGTGTTCAGGGCATGGCCCATGTGCAGCGAACCTGTAACGTTGGGCGGGGGGATTACGATCGAAAAAGCTTCGGCCTTCGACCCCGGATCAGCGACGAAATAATTACCGGACATCCAGTATTCATACCACTTTAACTCGACGCCTTTGGGGTTATAGCTCTTTTCTAACTCACTCATAACAAAGAAAGACGGGGAATGAGCAATGCCATTTCCCCGCCGATGCAATTACACAAATTAAATTAATATTCGGATCTTATCTTCTCGATCTCTTTCGAGATCATCGTCCCGGCCAGATCAGGAACGGTCTCCCAGATCACTTTTTCAACCTCTTTCCCGATGGACGTAACAGACTCTTTCAGGATCTCTTTCAGGACCTTCTCGCCAAGTTCGGGCGCAATCTCCCACAGGATCTTCTCCGCCGAATCCTTAACGGCAGGCATGAGTGAAGAGAGAAGGACTTCTCTGATATCAACGCCGGACAGGAGGCTGGACACTTTCTCGTCCACTGTTGCTCTTATCATCCCCAGCAACTCTTCCCGTGAGGGCATTGCAACTTCCGGCGCGCCTGCGGGCGCCGATTCACTGGAAGGCCTCGCCGGCGGCTCAAAGGCCCGGGCCGCGGGCTCCTCCGGCATCTCCTCCGGCATTTCAAAAGCATTTTCCGCCCCGGTCTGCTCTTCTTCCGTCACGGCCTCCGCAGCCAATTCTCCCGTATCTTCGGGTATCTCCTCCATCGCCCAGAGGTCTTCATCCGTTTCCGCCACTTCGACAACTTCCTCCCCTGCATCCTCAGCGACCTCAACGGCTTCGTCCGGTTCCGCGAGGACCGTCTCTCCGGCCTCTTCCGCCGACGCCATCGTGAGGACGGCGTTCAGTTTGCTTATGAGCTCCTGGGATTCAAAAGGTTTTATGATCGAATCATCGGCGCCCACCTTCTCGGCAAGCTCGTCGTCTATCGGCTCGAAGGCGCCCGCAAGAAGGATAATGGGGACATGGCTTGTCCGCGGGTCCTGCTTGATCTTTTCGCAAAGCTGGTAACCGTTCATCTTCGGCATGTCCACGTCCGCCAGTATTATGTCGGGGCTGAAGGTGTCGACTGCCTCGAGCGCATCCTCCCCATTGCTCACAGATTTTATCTCAAAGTCCTCTTCCGCCAGGACCAGCTCGACCACTTTCTGTATCGTAATACTGTCATCTGCGAGCAACAGCTTGTGAGCCATAGTTACCTCGTTTCGCTTAAATTGTTCAAATTTTATGTTTAAATCCCTAAAAAAGTCAAGACTTTTCGTTTTGAAGCGTTACGCACCGAACCCACGGTTCAGCAGGAAGAAACGCCTCAACCGCCCCCGCTGAAACCGCGTGACGGAATCGAAGAAGAACCGCCGCCGGACCCGGTCGAGCAACAGAACGCCGAAATCACCTTCTTTACATGTCCGGAAGAGCATTTCGGACATTGCGTATCCTTCTCCGTCGCATTTATACCCTGAAGAAGAGAAAATCTCTCCCCGCAATCCCTGCAGATATATTCATAGATAGGCATAGTACCTCCACAAAAGGTTTCGATTGATATTGATTATTTTATCTTGCGGACATGTTTTAGTCAATAAAACCGGAAGGGTTTACACCGTCACCGGTTCTGATATAATGCAGGTATGAAAGAGGCGATGGTATACGAAAAACTTGACGGCTCCGATGTGAGATGCCATCTGTGCGGTCATAACTGCCTTATCCACGAAGGCAAGAGTGGCATATGCGCCGTGCGCGAGAACAGGGGGGGAACGCTCTACAGTCTTGTTTACGGCATGGTCATTTCAATGAATACAGACCCCATCGAAAAGAAACCCCTCTTCCATTTCCTCCCCGGATCGACCTCATTTTCGATAGCCACCGTAGGTTGCAATTTCCGGTGCAAGCACTGCCAGAACTACGAAATATCCCAGTACCCGAGAGAGCGGAAATTTCCGATCCCCGGCAATGAAGTGACCGCCGCGGACGTGGTCGGCGCAGCACTGCACAACAACTGCAGTAGCATTTCATATACGTATACCGAACCGACGATCTTTTTCGAATTCGCTTATGATTGTGCAAGGCTCGCGCATGAAAAAGGCATCAGGAACGTCTTTGTCAGCAACGGTTACACCGGTCCGGAGGCAACAAGGCTTATAGCCCCCTATCTCGACGCCAACAATATCGATCTCAAGGGAAGCGACAGGTTCTACAGGGAAATCTGCGGCGCCCGTCTGGAACCTGTCAAAGAGACGATCAGGCTCATGAAATCTCTGGGGGTCTGGGTGGAAGTAACGACACTCGTCATCCCCGACCTCAACGACTCGGAGAAGGACCTGACGGACATAGCAGAGTTTATTTGTTCCGTGGACCCTGCCATTCCGTGGCACGTCAGCCAGTTCTACCCTACCTACCAACTCCTCGACAAACCCAGGACGCCCGTGGAAAAACTGAGACAGGCGATGGAAATAGGCAGGAAGGCCGGCCTCAAATACGTCTATGAAGGCAACGTGCCGGGTGAAGGCGGCGAAAATACCCGTTGTCCGGGCTGCAACAAAGTCCTCATAGAAAGGTTCGGCTACAGTATCGTGACAAACGTCATGAAGGGGAATGCCTGCACCGGCTGCGGCACGGAAATAGAAGGAATCTGGCAGGCAGGGAAGTAGCCCCGCTCCGGTGAAGCCGGTGCATTCACGACTGACGATTCACGGCCTTTGCCGCAATCAGTCTAACTTTAACACCATCAAGACGGCGTCCTCCACAGGCGACTTATAGTAGTTCTTCCTCAAACCGAAAAGCTTGAAATTGAATTTCTCATACATCTTTCTCGCTGCCTCGTTGGAAGACCTCACTTCGAGAAAGATGAACCGGCATCCCTGCTCCCTGAGGTCTCCGATCATATCTTCGATGAGAGCGGATGCAATTCCAAGCCGTCTGAATTCCGGTCGAACGGCAAGAGTGAGCATATGTCCTTCATCCACGATCCTGCTTGCGCATATATAGCCGGCTATTTCCCTGCCCCGTCTGGCCACCTTTGAAAGGGAACCCGGTTTTCTTACTTCGGTATAGAAAGACATCTCGGACCAGGGTGTGGTGAAGGAGAGCCTCTCGATCCCGGCAACTTCGGAAACATCGTCTGTGGTCATGTCCCCAATGGAGATGTCATTCAGCGGTTCTTCTCCCATTTCACCTCGGCTTCGGACTTTCTGATATAGAGAGGTGTCGCCGCCGCGGCGCCGGTAAACTCGCCCCTGGCCGCTTTCGAAAGCCCAAGCATGGCGACATTCGCAGGGGAAGGGACCATCCCCACAGAGGGGGCCATAACGGCCCGTTCCTTCATGACCCTGCTGATCACATCCCGGTACAGCAGAGCTCCCTCACCGGCAAATAACGTGGTCCCGGGGAGTCTCTTCAGCAGCTCCTCCGGTCTGACCGACATGTCTTCAACGTCCTGCCGGAAACCGTCTTCCTCCCACCGGAAGACGGCGGCGTAGACCTCTTCCTTCCTTGCATCGAGCATCAGGCAGACGGGATATTCACAGAAAGGGAAATTCCATGCAAAGGCCTTGAGTGTGGGCACTGTAACAACCGGCTTGCCTGTTGAGTAGGAAAGACCCTTGACGGTGCTCAGACCGATCCTCAGTCCGGTAAAGGATCCCGGTCCGATGGCCACCGAAAATACGTCGATATCGTCCATGTTCAGTTCGGACTGGACAAGCGCATGATCAATGACGGTCATCAGCCTCTCTGAATGCGTGGTCTTGACGTTCAGTCTCAGTTCGGCGATAAGACCGGCTTCTCCGTCCAAAATTGCGACCCCGCCGAGCATCGTAGATGTCTCCACCCCAAGCACTTTCATAAAAACTATTATATCTTACCCAGGCAAAGGAGGAACCAAAAGAGAATTTCACCACAGAGACACGAAGGCACAGAGAAAACCGCTCCTCTCTCATACCCCGGGCACACCGCCCTCTTTCTTTCCGTATCGCCTCGCAAAAAGGGCCGCGGCCGAGATGCAGATCACGCCCCCGACGGTCACTGCGTGCGTCGTTCCTATCCTGTCCGCTACTACACCCATGATTGCATTTCCTATCGGCACCGTTCCGAGAAAGACAAAAGAATATACGCTCATCACCCGCCCCCTGAGTTCATCGGGTACGCTCATCTGGATAAAGCTGTTCGCGAGGGCCAGATAGCTCACCATTCCCCAGCCGCCGAGCATTATTATCATGAGAGAGACCCAGAATGTCCTGGAAAGGGAAAAGACCAGCAGGGCGGTCGAAAAACAGAGCACGGCCAGGGACATCATCTTCAGCGGGTTCCGTATCCTCGACTTCGCCGCGATCCCCACGGCAGCGGCAAGCGCTCCGATCCCCGAGGCCCCCATGAGAAAGCCGTATCCCGTGGCGCCCCTGTGGAAGACCTTTCCGGCGAAGACCGGCAGCAGGCTGATGTAGGGAAGTCCGACAAGACTGAAGACACCGATCAGGGTGATGACTGACACTATTTCCCTGTTGCCCCTCACAAAGCCTATTCCCTTTATGAAGTCCTTTATCATGCCTTCCGATTTCACCCTGATCTCCCCCCTGGCCTTCATCTTTGAAAGGGCGAGTATGACCGCTCCGAAGCTGAGGGCGTTCAGGAAAAAGCAGGCCGGAAGTCCCATATAGGCTATGACCAGGCCTGCTATCATGGGCCCGATTATCCTTGCCCCGTTGAAGGCGGCCGAATTAAGGGCTATGGCATTGACGACCTGCCCGCGTCCCACCATCTCCACAAGAAACGATTGTCGTGTGGGAATATCCACGGCATTTATCGAGCCGAGCACCGCAGCCAGCAGTGCAACCTGCCAGACGGCGATCACCTTGAGGCTCGTAAGTATCCCCAGCATGAGAGCCGGTACAACGGAAAACGCCTGCGTATAAAGCAGCAGGTTCCGCTTTGGAAACCTGTCGGCAAGCACGCCGGCCGGAAGAGTGAAGAGCAGTATCGGCAGGGAAGCCGCCGCCGCAACCATGCCCAGATAAAAAGGGGATTTCGTGAGGCTGTAAACCAGCCATCCCTGGGCAACGGACTGCATCCAGGTGCCCGAAATGGATATTATCTGCCCGAACCAGAAAAGCCTGAAGTCCCTGTAATACAGGGCTGAAAACCTTCTCGAATCGGTCATCGTCTATTCTGATCCGTCATGACATCTTCCCAACCGTCGGCAATTTGAATTCGCGGGCGGGCATAATATAAACTCTATCTTATATTACTATCGAGCTGAAATGTTAAATTCTAATGTGTTCAGGGCGGCAGCGTGGCGCGCTGCCTTCTTCCTATTTATTGCGATTTCCATAATGCCGCCTGCGCCGGCTCACGGCTCGGGCGGCAGGTTGAGGGTGGTGGCCAGCATCGCTCCGCTTGCCGACTTCGCCAGGGAGGTTGGAAAAAACAGGGTCGATGTCCTGCTCCTTCTGCCCCCCGGCGCCAGCCCACATACTTACGAGCCTGTGCCGAGGACGGTCCGGGAGATCTCGAAGGCAAGGATTTTCATAAAGATAGGGGCGGGCCTGGAATTCTGGGCAGACAGGCTGATAGCAGCGGCGGCGAAGGGGATCACCACTGTCAAGTGTTCCGATGGAATAAAACTCCTCAAGGGAGAAGACCATGATCATGCCATTTCGAACGTCAATCCCCATATCTGGCTCGACCCTGTCATATGCATGAAGATCGTTGAGAAGATCGCAGCAGCCTTTGCGGCGGCAGATCCGGCGAATGCCGCCTTCTACAGGAAGAATGCGGCTGCCTACGTCTCCAGACTTGCCGCCCTCGACCGGGAGATCTCCAGGACGGTAAAGACCTTCCGGACCAGGTACTATGTGACGTTCCACCCGGCGTGGGACTATTTTGCCAGGAGGTACGGGCTGAGGGTGGCAGGGGTGATCGAAGAAGCTCCCGGGAAAGAGCCGACACCTAAACATGTCCAGCGGATCCTGGACGAGGTCAGAAAGATGAAGACAAAGGTCATATTCGCGGAACCACAGTTCAGCCCGAGGATAGCCGAGGCCATCGCGCAGGAAGCAGGTGCTCAGGTGCTGATGCTCGATCCCATCGGGGGAGAAAAAGGGAGGGAGACTTACATCGGCCTCATGAAATACGATCTTGCGATGATGGAAAGGGCGATGAGATGAGCAACGCCCTGGAAATAGAACATTTATCGGTCGTAGTGAAGGGAAAAGAGCTCCTCCGCAACATCACCTTCACTCTTTCCGAAGGGATCTTTCTCGGTATCGTGGGACCCAACGGGGGTGGAAAGACCACGCTCGTCAGGACGATCCTCGGGCTTCTCAAACCTGCGTCGGGCAGCATAAAGGTCTTCGGACAAAGCCCGGGGGCCGCACTTGCGCGGGGCGGCGTATTCGGTTATCTTCCCCAGCACCAGAACATCGACCCCAATTTCCCGGCAACGGCACTCGACGTGGTCCTCATGGGAAGATACAGAGCCGCCGGCCTCCTGAAATGGCCCGGCAGGAACGACAGGGAGAAAGCAGAGCAATGCCTTTCGATCATGGGTGTCGAAGAGCTTCGGAACAGGCAGTACAGTCAGATGTCGGGCGGCCAGCAGCAGAGGGTCTCGATAGCGCGGGCGCTGGCATCCGATCCCAGAATACTGGTGCTGGACGAACCGAGTACCGGCATCGATGTGGTCGGCCAGGAGGACTTTTACCACCTGCTCAAAGGGCTCCAGAAAAGGATGAACCTGACCATCCTGATGGTCTCGCACGACATCGGAAGCGTCACCTCCTACGTCGACGAGATATCCTGCCTTAACATAAGTCTCCACTACCACGGCAACCCCCTTGGCGCACTCGATGAAAAGGTGATGACATCGCTCTACGGCAAGAGTGTGGACCTGCTGGTACATTCCGATGTCTGCGATAAATGCGAGAGGTTGAGGCAGCAGTGATCGAGGTCCTCAGCTCTCCCTTCATGCAGAAGGCCCTCATCGCCGGACTTCTCGTCAGTCTGCTGACGGGCATAATCTCCGCCTTTATAGTTCTCCGGAAGATGTCCTTCATCGGCGCAGGCATATCCCATGCCGCCTTCGGCGGCGTAGCCATAGGTTTTTTCACCGGCACCAACCCGCTGATAGCGGCGATCATCTATTCGATCATCATCGCGCTGGGCATAGAGGTCACCGGCAGAAGGGGAAAGATATCGGAAGACGTAGCCATAGGGATATTCTACTCGGTGTCCATGGCCCTCGGGATAGCGCTCGTAAGTCTTTCGAAGGCTTACAATGTCGATCTTTTCGGGTATCTCTTCGGGAACATCCTCGCCATAACCGACGGGGATATCCTGCTCACCGTGGCCGTTTCGATACCGGTGACGGCCCTGATGCTGATATTTCTGAAAGAATTCTTTCTCATCACCTACGACGAAGAACTGGCAAGAGTCAGCGGAATACGTGTGAAGGCAATGAACGTCCTTTTCCTCGTCGCTCTTTCAGTTTCGATCGTGATATCGATCCGCATCGTGGGCGTCATCCTGGTGGCAGCGCTGCTCGTTATACCCGGGGCCACCGCCAGGCTCTTTGCAAAAGGCCTGCTTTCGATGATCTTACTTTCCTGTATCGTCGGCGCGGTCTCCGTAATAGCTGGACTATTCATTTCCTATCAATACGACGTCGCACCCGGGGCGTGCATAGTACTCACGGCGGCGGTGATCTTTTTCATACCGCTCTTTTTGAAAAAATGGTCCTAATTGGGAGATAATGTAAGAGAGTAAAATGGCTGACATGTCAAAGGAGTGTGTATGACCGACAGGATAAGACCGACCGTCAGTTTCACCATCATCTGCGATGACGTCCGGCAGGAGATGGGCGGGAAGATCAGTCTCATGGGGCTTTTTGAAAACATCTATGCGACCAAATTCCCGGCCATCCACCCCAGGCTGGCCGTTGTCACCGAATGGAGCGAGGGGAAAGGGGAGTTCGAGGTGAGAATGAGGCTTATAGCACCTGACCGGAATACGGTGCTGCGCGAGACCTTATCCAGGATGAAACTCAACGGCGTTAATTTCAGGCACCGGGACGTCTCCGTTCATCTGAACATAGAATTCAAGGAACCGGGCACCTATTGGATAGAAAACCTGGTCGACAACGAACTGATATATTCCATGCCCATCAAAGTCGTCCAGGTAAGAGAACAATCGACTCATTAGGATGCACCCGCCTCTGAATTCGATGGCGGGACCGGAGGTCATGGCACGTGGACATATTTCTCAAGATTGCTGAACAGAGGATAAGGGAGGCTGCCGAGAACGGCGAATTCGACAATCTTGAAGGCATTGGCAGGCCGTTGCAGTTTGAGGACGAGACGTGGATACCGGAAGACCTTCGCGCAGGCTACCGGATATTGAAGAACTCGGGATGCATCCCGCCGGAACTTGAACTCAGAAAAGAAGTTCTGTCCCTTCGCGATCTGATAGACACCATTGACGAAGACAGGGAGCGACTGAGGAAGATCCGGGA